>Ga0114939_10002460_pt1 | contig 13675 bp, 12 predicted proteins | sample AshMeaCrysSpring_FD_87196 | JGI IMG/M metagenome (GOLD analysis project Ga0114939, IMG submission 87196) | Groundwater microbial communities from Big Spring, Nevada to study Microbial Dark Matter (Phase II) - Ash Meadows Crystal Spring | ecosystem: Environmental > Aquatic > Deep subsurface >... | reverse complement strand
TCTACGTAGTTTCGCAACCGCAGGCGGGGGGTCGCTCGCCATCCGTGGATCGCTTCAATGAGCTATATTAGCAATCAGAGTAAAAGCTAGAGTTACGCAGTTGAAAAATACATTTAACATTTTCAATCGGTTAACATTTTCAATCGGTTAAAGAAGGAGCCTATCTTATGGCTTTCTGACTAAATCAACCAGTTACAATTCAACTGCGTAACTCCTGAAAGCGTGAAAATTTATTCTGCTGTGATTGAACGTTGTATGCAAACTGGTATATTTATTGGCCGTATTCTAAAGTTTTACCGGCAAAAACTCATAAGGAAAAACATAAGAGGAGTTATTTATTTATGGCCGTTCCACAAAATCGTAAATCCTCGTCCAAGCGTGGGATGCACCGTGCGCATGACCGCCTGAGGAATCCGGCCTTGTCGATCGAACCCAACACCGGAGAGGTCCATCGCCGCCATCACGTCAGCCGTGATGGTTATTATCGCGGCAAGCAGGTGCTGTTCCCAAAGAAGGGCACCGACGAAGGTGAGTAAAACTTGACGACGATTGCGGTGGACACAATGGGCGGCGACCGGGGCGTCTCGGTGGCGGTGCAATCCGCCCTCGAGGTGCTGGCCCAAACCACCGATACCCAGTTGATCTTGGTCGGACGCGAAGAGGAACTCACCCGCGAACTCCACCACCACGGCGCCCAGGCGGACGTGCGTCTGCGCATTCACCATGCGACGCAAAAAGTAGAAATGGACGAGGCACCGGCGTTGGCCATGCGTTTTAAGAAGGACTCGTCGATGCGCGTCGCGATTAACCTAGTCAAGGACGGTCGTGCCGATGCCTGCGTCAGCGCCGGCAACACCGGTGCGCTGATGGCGACCGCGCGCTATGTACTCAAGACCCTCCCAGGGATCGACCGCCCGGCGATTGCCGCTGCCCTCCCGACCGTTCATGACCACGCCTATGTCCTGGATTTGGGGGCAAATGTCGACTGTCAACCCCAGCACCTGTTTCAATTCGCGGTAATGGGCGCGGTCTTGGCCACAGCGGTCGACGGAAATCCCCGACCACGTGTGGGATTGCTCAATATCGGCGAGGAAGAAATTAAGGGCAACGGTCAGGTAAAGGAGGCGGCGCGCCTGATCGGCGCCAGCGACCTCAATTACATTGGCTTTGTGGAGGGCAACGACATCTATCAAGGGACTGCTGACGTGGTGGTATGTGACGGTTTTATGGGCAATATCGCCCTCAAGACGAGCGAGGGCGTCGCGCAGATGATCACGCACTACCTCAAAAAGGAGTTTACGCGCTCGCCGTTTACACGTTTCGCCGGATTTATCGCCCGGCCGGTGCTTGAGGCGTTTCGCCTCAGCATCGACCCGCGCCGCTACAACGGCGCAAGCCTCCTCGGGTTGCGCGGGATTGTGATCAAAAGCCACGGAGCGGCGGATGTATATGCCTTTGCCCAAGCGATCCGCGCCGCGATCCAGGAAGTCCGCCAAGCAGTTCCGACCCGCATCAGCGAACATATTGAGACGTTGTTACAACGCAGCGCCGCATGAAATATTCCCGCATTATCGGTTGTGGTGGGTATCTCCCGGAGAGGGTTTTGACCAATGCCGAACTCGAACGGACTGTAGATACCACCGACGAGTGGATTTTTGCCCGCACCGGAATCCGCGAGCGGCATATCGCGGCACCGGGGGAAAATACCGCCGATTTAGCGCTCGCTGCGGCAAATTCAGCGTTAGAAATGGCGGGTATTACCGCCCGCGAAATCGACCTAATTATCATTGCCACCACTACGCCAGACCATGTATTTCCCGCGACGGCGTGCGTCCTTCAAGACCGTTTAGGCATACGGGGTAGCGCCGCATTTGATCTTCAAGCGGCCTGCACGGGATTTTTATATGGTCTGACGGTTGCGGATCAATTTATCCGAACCGGTGCCGCAAAATATGCTTTAGTGGTTGGCGCCGAGGTCTTTTCACGAATTTTAGATTGGAATGACCGAACCACCTGCATATTATTTGGTGATGGCGCCGGTGCAGTGGTAATTACTGCAGCGTCGGTGCCGGGGATTTTTTCGACCCACATCCACGCCGACGGCCACTATCGAAATCTATTGTCGGTCCCGTGGGGTTTGGGGCAGGGCTATGATCGCCTGCATGAATTGAGTAGATTTATGATGATGCGTGGGAGCGAGGTATTTCGGAATGCTGTGCATATCCTCGAATCCGTTGTTGACGAGGCGCTCGCGGCCAATAAAATGGACAAGGCGCAAGTAAATTGGCTAATCCCTCATCAAGCCAATATTCGTATTATTGAGGCGACCGCTAAAAAATTGGCCTTGCCCATGGATCGAGTAGTCTTGACCGTCGCCCACCACGGTAATACCTCAGCGGCCTCGGTACCCTTAGCGCTAAATGTTGCGGTACGCGATGGGCGAATTCAGACCGGCGATATACTCTTACTCGAGGCATTTGGTGCCGGATTTACTTGGGGTTCAGCGTTGTTGCGTTATTGAAATAGTTAAAACTTATTCTTTAAGGGTCATATATGGATAATAATACAATTTTAGTCATTGCCGGCGGAATTGGCGCGATTTTCTTGGTATGGTGGTTCTTTTCTCCCACAACCAATAACGCCGCAATTCCCAAATCCCGCGAAGAGATCGCGCAACTTTTAGCGGCACAGGGTTACCAAATTAAAGAGATTGATGTCGAAGGCGACGTCTACGAAGTTGAGGCGTACCAAAACGGTAAAGAGTTTGAGATCAAACTCGACAAATTCGGCAATATCCTCAAGATCAAAGAAGATGATTGATACCTGTGGATTTGTTTTTCCCGGACAAGGGTCGCAAGAGGTCGGGATGTTGCGGGAACTCGCCGGTGAATTTCCCGAGGTACGGGCGACCTTCGCCGCGGCAACGCAAGTATTAAATTACGACCTTTGGGAACTCGCGCAAAACGGCCCGGAAATCGAATTGAATCGCACCGAACGCACTCAACCGCTGATGCTCGCGGCCGGCGTCGCGGTATGGCGGGTGTGGCGCGCAAACGGGGGGGGGGTACCGGCGGTCATGGCCGGTCACAGCCTGGGGGAGTATACCGCCCTGGTATGCGCCGGGGCGTTAGATTTTACGGATGCCGTCGCACTAGTTGCGGCTCGCGGGCGTTTTATGCAGGAGGCAGTCCCGGAAGAAGTCGGGGCTATGGCAGTAATCCTCGGGTTGGCGGATGAAAAAATCGCGGATTTATGCGCGGAAATCTCCACCACCACCGCGCTCGTCAGCGCAGTAAATTTTAATTCGCCCGAACAAGTGGTCATCGCCGGACACCGCGTTGCGGTGGTGCGCACCCTAGCGGCGGCCAAGGCACAAGGCGCGAAACGAGCGATGGAGTTACCGGTGAGTGTCCCGTCGCATTGCGCGTTAATGCGCGGTGCTGCGCTCCGCCTCCGCGACCGCCTAGCTCAAATCCCCGTGCAAGAACCGCAGATCCCAGTAATCAACAATGTGGACGTATCTGCGCCCCGCGAACCCGCCGCAATCCGAGAGGCACTCGTGCGTCAACTCTATTCACCGGTGCGTTGGATAGAGTGCATTCGAGAAATGGCGCAACGTGGAATTACTACCCTAATCGAGGCCGGCCCGGGTAAAGTACTAACCGGACTCGGAAAACGTATCGAAAAACGGCTCGTGAGTGTTGCACTCGGCGACCCAGCAGGATTGCGTCAACTCCTGGATCGATGAATGACCCAAGGAGGGATTTCCCGCGGTCCGGTTAGTGAATACAGCAGGTGGCTGATTTAGGTGATTGTCCACGGCGCCACGGTTTGCGTTTCGCGGACGACAGCGGGAAAATAGCACCGTACGGGCGGCAGGCCCGGAACTTATGCGCGTGATGGGAACACCAGAGACCTAAGGGCGATACCGACCACGAGCTGGTGGTGGTCAGCTGCCGGAAATCAGGCGTCCAGTAAAACGCGAACCACGCAATGCGCCTCGTAACTAACTGCAGGCATTAGCTGTGGACTCCAAAAAGTTGTCTGAACTAAAGGACTTTTTCCGAGAACGGGCCACATCGCCCACACAAATTGTTGGAGGATTTAATGAGTACCGAAGAACGCGTCAAAAAGATCGTCGTGGAACAATTAGGGGTTAAGGACGAAGAAGTTACCCCAGAGGCATCCTTTGTGGACGACTTAGGCGCTGACTCCCTAGATACCGTAGAGTTGGTTATGGCGCTCGAGGAAGAATTTGAGATCGAAATTCCAGATGAGGCCGCAGAAAAGATTACTACTGTCCAAGAGGCAATTAGCTATATCGAAAAGCACAGTAGCTAATCGCTTAATAATTACCATTTTTTCGAGGGCCGCCACACAGCGTGTGCGCGGTCCTTAGTTTGGTGGAGGGCTCTTGCAATGACTAAGCGACGCGTCGTCGTCACCGGCCTGGGGATGGTATCGCCGCTGGGGTTGTCCGTCGCTGAGACCTGGCGCGGAATCCTAGCGGGAAAGAGTGGCGTAACCCCCATAACCACGTTTGATGCGTCATCCTACCCGACCCGCATTTCCGCTACTGTCAAGGGCTTTGACCCGGCGCGCTATCTCCCCACCAAAGAAATCAAAAAGATGGATACTTTCATCCATTACGCGCTTGCCGCATGCAAAGAGGCCGTAGAAGACTCCGGCATCATTGTCACGGAAGAAAATGCACCCCAGATCGGCGTATCGATCGGCTCCGGCATGGGCGGTCTCCCCGGGATTGAGACGTCCTGCGCCGCACTTACGAAAGGCGGTGCCCGGCGGGTCTCACCCTTTTTTGTTCCGAGCTGCATCATTAACATGGCCGCGGGAAATATTTCGATTCTCTATGGATTTCAAGGACCTAATCTTGCGAGTGTCACCGCCTGCGCATCCGGGACCCATAGCATCGGCGATGCCGCACGTCTGGTCGAGTACGGCGATGCCGATGTGATGTTTGCCGGCGGCACAGAAATGAGCACCTGTCCCCTGGGGATAGCAGGATTTTCCTCTGCCCGCGCGCTTTCCACGCGCAATGATGACCCCGAACGCGCTAGCCGTCCCTGGGACCGGGAGCGCGATGGATTTGTCATGGGTGAGGGCGCTGGAGTTATGGTGCTCGAGGAATACGAGCACGCCCGCGCTCGGGGTGCGCATATCTATGCCGAGCTGATCGGCTACGGCATGAGTAGCGATGCCTTTCACATGACTGCACCGGCCGAAGACGGCGCCGGCGCGGCGCGCTGTATGGCCAATGCCTTGCGTAATGCCCGCTTAAATCCCGCCCACATAAATTATATTAATGCCCACGGAACCTCTACCCCGCTGGGAGATTTAGCCGAGACCCGCGCCGTGAAGACCGTCTTTGGCGAAAACGCCTATCACCTAGCGATGAGTTCAACTAAATCCATGATCGGTCATGGCCTTGGTGCCGCCGGCGCGCTCGAGGCGATCTTCTGCGTTTTGGCTTTGCGTGATCAAATTGCCCCGCCGACAATTAATCTCGAACACCCCGACCCCGAGTGTGATTTGGATTATGTACCCAATCACGCCCGAGAGATGCGGATCAATATTGCGATGTCTAATTCTTTTGGCTTCGGTGGCACTAACGGGGCTCTTATTTTTCAGCGGCTCACCTAATTCTCATGGCGAACAAAGAGATTTCCCCGCGAGCGTTAAATTCCCCGGAGCAATACAATTATGTGATTGTCCGGCAACTCGTTTTGATAGCGCTTGCCTGGGGGATAATTGGAATTAGCACCGGAATTTACCTCGCCGGAGAATTAATTTGGCCAGCGCTTAGTTTTGATCTCCCAGGATTAACTTTTGGCCGCCTGCGACCGCTACATACCATAATTACTATTTGGGGCTTTGCCGCGAATCTCGTATTTGCCAGCTCTTATTATGTATTACAGCGCACCTGTCAAACCCGCCTAATTGGTAAATATTCTCTGTATCTTATTGTTTGGGGATGGCAAATTATTCTTTTATGGGGAATACTCAGCGCATTAGCGGGTTATACCCAAGCGCGTGAATATGCAGAATTAGAATGGCCGTTCGATATCGCGATCGAAATTATTTTGGGCGTATATCTATATTCATATCTTAGCACCTTATACCGACGTAGCCAGCCGCATATTTATGTCGCAAATTGGTTTTATCTTGCCTGCGCTACCGGGATGATCCTTCTACAAACCGTCGAAAACTTAGCTACTCCGGTAAGTATTTTCGGACTTAAATCATATAGCCGTTTTGCCGGGGTTCATGACGCGATGATTCATTGGTGGTATGGTCATAATCTCGTGACCTTTCTCATCACGCTCGGTTTTTTGGGGATGATGTATTATTTTGTCCCAAAACAGACCGGCCGCCCGCTTTATTCATACCGCTGGTCAATTATTCATTTTTGGTCACTGATATTTTTATCAGTTTGGGCCGCTTCTAATCATTTATATTGGACAGCACTTCCCGATTGGATCATGATTTTAGGCGTGACCTTTTCCATAATGTTATTATTTCCTTCTTGGGCTGGGGTCGCGAATGGTATTCTGACTTTTTCCGGCGACTGGAATAAATTGCGCACGGACCCAATTCTCAATTTTCTTTTATTTGGGTTGATTAGTTACGGCCTGACGATTTTTGAAGGCGGGTTACTTTCTCTAGGGTCAATTAATGCGCTGGCGCACTACACCGACTGGATTATTGGCCACTCCCATTTTGCTATGATGGGCTGGGCGACGATGACTGGTTTTGGCGTTATTTACCATTTAGTCCCCCGTTTATGGAACACCAAGCTCCATAGCCGCCGTCTAGCATTTATCCATTTTTGGTTGGCAAGCGCCGGGATTATTCTTCACGTCGGGGCGTTAATTACGGCGGGGATTATTCAAGGACAAAAATTGCGCGCTATGGATCAATACGGTAATCTCCTCTATAGTTTTATGGAAAGCGATGCGGTCATCAATAGTTATTATTATTTGCGTTTACTCGGCGGCGGTCTATTTCTCTTTGGCTTATTCGTTATGCTCTATAATTTATTTATGACTATCCTCCGAGGGCGTCGTGCGCAAGCAATATTGGAAGCGCGCATCGCGGCAAAGCTTGCTGTTAAAGAATGGCGACCGCTCTAAAAGCATGAAATGAGAGATCATGAAACACGAATGGATTGAAACTCATACTACATTATTATTAGCTTTGATCTTATTAGTAATTAGTATCGGGGGTTTAGTGGAGATTGTTCCGCTCTTTTTTATTGAGCAGACCGTGGAAAACATAATCGGGATACGGCCTTATACGCCATTAGAATTATTCGGCCGAGATATTTATCAACGCGAAGGTTGCCATTTATGCCATTCGCAAATGATTCGCCCACTCCAAGAAGAATGGCAACGTTATGGCCATTATTCGCTTGCCGCCGAAAGCCAATTTGATCATCCATTTCTTTGGGGGTCACGGCGGAGCGGACCGGATTTAGCGCGGATTGGCGGGAAATATTCTAATGCTTGGCACGTCCAACATTTGACTGCACCCCGGACGCTAATTCCCACCTCACGAATGCCAAACTATCCGTGGCTAAAACAAAATCCATTAGCAGTTGCGGATGTAACTCAGCGCTTAAAAACTTTGCGTCAAATTGGCGTTCCATATTCTGAACAACCCGATGAATATGCGCAGAACGTGACGCGGTTCGGCGAGGAAAACGCTAAGTTGCTGGATATTGCCCGTAGCCAAGAAAATCTCTTTGCTCAAGCACAGGCAGGAAATCATGACGGCGATCAATCTCGCCTTACGGAAATGGACGCACTAATAGCGTATTTACAAATGCTCGGGACATTAGTCGATTTTAAGAAATACGACGAGGAGCATTTCGCGACTTTTCGTTAAATTGGCTTTGGTAATTATTTCCAGGCTAATTACCTACTAAATAATTTGCATCAATATCCTATGCTCGATTATCCGCCCGCTGTTCAGACTACTGGTTATACTTGGGATGGCGATATTCAGGAATTTAATAATCTCCCGCCACGAATTTGGTGGCGCGGTTTATTTGCGACAATTATCTTTGCGATGGGTTGCTGGCTACTTTATCCGTCTTGGCCGATTGGACGCGATTACACCAAAGGCGTTCTGAATCGCATTGCCTATCATGTCAATAAACAAAAGATAAAATCTCATTGGAATAGTCGAGCGTTATTATTTCACGATCTCCAACGAGATGAGTCTAAATATAAACGTCGCGCAAATCTCCAAAAGATTAACGACCTTCCTTTATCGGCAATTACTCTCCAACCGGAATTAATGAATTTTGCGCAGGTCGTAGGCCGGAGACTGAGTCTGGATAACTGCGCTCCCTGTCATGGCAAAAAAATTGACTTCTCACGTTTTGATCAGATCGATCAATTTCCCCACGGCTCTTGCATTTCTATTTGGAAGAATCGCCTTTCGCTTGCGGAGCTTAAATCTATTGCACTTTTTCATCTATCCGCGAATTAAATCTTTCGATTCTACCATTTTATCCGCGAATTAAACTACCCACCCCATCATTTATCCGCGCTTGAATTTTTTATTTTCCGAGCCCGAGTAGTTGTTGAGTCTGCTGAATTTCGGAAGCTGCCTCTTGAATTGCGGCGATACCCATTTCTGGGGTAATTCCTAATTTGGTAAATGCGGGAATAGCCTGCATATCAGTATTCATGTGGCGGTGATTAGTATTCAGATAACTCAATAGATTAGCGACTTTCAGAACATCGCTCAATTCTTTTGTTGGGGAATTATTTTTCATCAAATTATCATGCTCCGCCACAGCGTTAGATAATTCTTCCGGGAAATGCCAGGATTCTAAAATAGTACGCCCGACGTCTTCATGAAGGTCAATAATTATGCCCTCGAGGATCGACTGATTATTAAATAAGTCGGGATAATTTTCCATTTTAGTGAGAATCGGAAGAACACCAACATCATGTATTAATCCCAATAACATTGATTGATCGGGAGAAAAATTCGTATAACGCTGCGCTAATACCATCGCAATTGCCGCGACTTGAGTGCTATGACGCCACAAACGCTGTAAATGAGGACGGAGAATTTTAATTGCCGATGCGTGATAGATTTGCTCCATCACGAGGGAATTAACAATATTTTGGACTTTTGTCATTCCTAGGCGGGTAATTGATTGATGGACATTTTTTACTGGAGCGCGCCCACCATACAATGAGCTATTTGCAACACGAATTAAACGCGCACATAACCCGGTATCGCTACTCACCATTTTGGTAATTTGCGCCGGCGTACTGCGGTCATCTTCTAAAACGCGCTTTACCCGTAACGCAATCTCTGGGAGAGTCGGCAACTGCACCTTATTATTGATTAAATCCTCGGTGAGTTCCAACATGAATTGTTCTAAAACATCTGCCATAAAAGGTCGTTCCTGATTATGAACGTATGGCTAAAAAAAGTGCCGCGCCAGGCTATTATTGCGGATAATCTATAAACTTTGATCGGGTTTATTTTCCAGTCTGGCGGGAAAACTTTCGGATTTATCCGATGCGCTGTAGAAATCCCCGGCCTTATGGCCGGGGGAAACGCGGGTGTTATCGGCTATACAAGAACGAAATCAGTACTCGCCAAAGTTGTAACACCGGTCAGGCCAATTTCACAATCGACCAGTTGGTCGCCATTTAGATCAAATTGAATTACGCCGCTCTTAAAACTAATCTCACCCGATGAGCCGCTAAACTTGTTGACAAACTTCCACGGTTGAATCCCATCTTGAGAGGAATTGGCGTCTAATTGCCGGAGGTCGATTTTGTCGCGTTGAGTCCGTGAAAAATCGACAATTGTGTCGCGGGCAGTACCGATTCCCATATCGGCGATGGAATTAAATAGGAAATAATCCGCGTCGCCACCACCAGTGAGTTTATCTCTTCCGGCACCGCCAACAATTGTATCTGCGCCACTCCCACCGCTGAGTTGATCATTACCATTACCACCAGTGATGAGATTGGCATTTCCATTACCGCTAAATTTGTCATTTGCACTACCGCCGAGCAGATTCTCGATATCGGTAAGAATATCATTACCGGCGCCGCGGGCGGTGCCACTGGCAAGACTTGCGGTAATTGCCTTTTCTGAATCAGAATAATCCGCGCTATCTTGTCCAGTCCCGCCTACGAGTTTATCATTTCCAGAGCCGCCATTTAGCACGTCATTTCCTAAACCGCCCGTGAGAGTATTATTACCTTGATTGCCGGTGAGCGTATTGTTTAGGTCATTTCCCGTCAGACTGCCATTAATTGATCCGGACATCTCCCCATTTTCAATCGTCGGGTTTAGGCTATAGCTACTCACTAGAGGAATAATTACCTTATCGTTGGCGTTATCGCTACCGGTGTCATTGATAATATCCGCCATCGCGGCGTCCACGTAGTAGGTGTCCGCGCCCGCGCCGCCGTCCATGGTGTCGGCGCCGGTCTGTCCGTCGATGGTGTCCGCGCCGGCGCCGCCCAGGAGGAGGTCGTTGCCTTCCTGGCCATAGAGCTGGTCGTCGCCGCCCCCGCCGTCTAAGCGGTCATCTTGGTTCCCGCCGTTGAGGACATCACCCCCGTCGCCGCCGTTGAGGGTATCGGCGCCGTTGTCGCCGTTGATTTCATCCGCATCCGCACCGCCGTCAAGGAGGTCGCTACCCTCACCGCCGCTCAGCAGGTCATCCCCCAAGTCCCCGAAGATTTGGTCATTGCCGGATTCGCCGCCTTCGAGGGTATCATTGCCCATTTCACCGTAGACAAAATCGTCGTCATAACCGCCATTTAGCGAATCATCGCCGCGCCCACCGTAGAGTTTGTCGATATCGCGTTCGCCGAAGAGTTTATCTTCGCAATTTCCGCCGACTAATATGTCGCGCAATTTCAGCGGATTCTTATCTCCGTTAATTATTTTGGGCAGGTCATCCGGGTCATCTAAATTGACCAAACTCAACGGCGGGGGACTTATCCCGCGGATATAATCAATATCATTGCTGACGACGGTGACCGCAATGTTATATGCAATATCGCCGTCAGGTAGCGGACTATTGATATGCCGGTCATTCGGCGCGTCATCGATCCCTTGGATTGTGAGTATTTGGGGTTGATTCCAATTCTCGGCAGTAAAAACTAATGCGGGGTCTAGCGACTTACCCTCGGACTCGTTATCGCTGACGAAATTGACCGTTACGGATTCAAGCGGCGGTGTATTTAGCCGGACATTAAATTGCGCTACGCCGCCGACCTCCGTAGTTGTCAAATTACCCAAGGGCGTAATTGTAACGCCGGGGCTTGGAACATTTACCTTGAAATCCTCAAATGCTGTAAGGCCGCCCGGGTCTTGGGCGGTGACTCGAATTGTCAAATCGGGGTCAGCGAACGGTGCGGTACCGGAGAAGGTCTGCGTTTTCGCATCGAACATTAACCATTCCGGTAATTCACTGCCGTCTGATTGAGTCGCGGTATAAATTAATTGGTCGCCGTCGAGATCAATAAAGGTATTTACCGGTAGGGTATAGGAAAAAGATTTTCCGGCGAGAAACTCCTGATTGGGAATATCAATCTTGGCCTGCGGCGGAAATTGTGATTGATTGAGAAGTAGCGAAACACTGCTGCTGTTTAGATTCGTGGTTGCAATATCTAGCTTTTGATCACCATCAAAATCCGCCAGCGCTACGCTAAATGGATATTTATCCGTAGCATAGCTAATTTGATCGCTAAAAGTCCCATCGCCGTTATTTGCTAAGACTGAAATCGTATGGCTCCCTTGATTAGCAACAACTAGGTCAGGATGACCATCACCATTTACATCGCCTGCGATAATCCCTACCGGAAAAGTTTCCACGGCATAGACTGTCTTTTCGTGAAAATCACCGTTTCCGCGCCCGAGAAAAACTTCGATTTTATTATCCGGGGTGGTACCCGTACCCGAGATAGTTATCGCTAAATCGGAGTTTCCATCCGCATTAAAATCGCTCACGGTAATTTGATTCGGGTTTAATCCCGTGCTATAGATGGTTTGTATTCCAAAAGTACCATTGCCTTTACCTAGCAGTAGTGAAACACTGCCAGTATCTCTATTCACTACAATTAAATCTAGCCTACCATCATTATCGAAATCACTCGTTCCAATTCCCGTCGGATAATCTTTCACGGTATAAAATACCTGTGGCTTAAAAGTACCGTTGCCTTTTCCTAGGAGGATTGAAACATTGGCCGCAAAGGAATTAGTTACCGCCAGATCGAGAATCCCGTCGCTATTAAAATCTCCCGCGGTAATTCCAGATGGATAATCTTCTACTGAATAAATCTGTTGCCGGGCAAAAGTACCATCTCCTTTGCCGAGTAAAACAGAAATGTTATTACTACTATTATTTACTACCGCTAGATCAATTTTTCCATCACGGTTAAAATCACCAGCGGTAATCGTTTTCGGATCATCTTCTACATAATAATCGCGCTGGGAAGGAAAATCACCGTCGCCAGTACCAATTAAGATCGCGACACTATCGAATGAAGTGTCGGAAATTGCGAGGTCGATTTTTCCGTCCGCATTAAAATCGCTCGCTACGATTCCATAGGGATTTTTCCCAACGGTATAATCCAACGATGTTGTAAAAGAAATCGTGGCGCTAGGAGTTTTTTTCGCTATCATATTAATCACCTTTTGATAAAACCTAAATTAATTCGGCGAAGAAGCCGGGGTTAAAGCAAGCCGAAATGCAAAGGAAAAGTGGAGTTCTCCACTATCGCCAATATCTACTGCTACATGACCGCCATTGGCGAGACGGCCAAATAAAAGCTCTTCTGCCAACGGCTTTTTAATCTGTTCATAGATTAAACGCGCCATCGGCCGCGCACCCATTACTGGGTCATAACCTTTTTCCACAAACCATTGCCGGACATTATCTGTTACCTCTAAGGTGACGCCTTTTTCATGCAATTGACCTTCTAATTCCATAATGAATTTATCCACCACATGGATAATTGTCTCACGGTCTAAGGAATTAAATTGAATAATAGCGTCGAGGCGATTGCGAAACTCCGGCGTAAAGAGACGTTTAATCTCCTCTAATCCATCAGCACGATGATCTTGTGGTGTAAAACCCATCGACGCACGACTCATTTTTTCTACGCCGGCATTTGTGGTCATCACAATAATTACGTTACGGAAATCTGCTTTGCGGCCATTATTATCCGTAAGTGTACCGTGGTCCATAACTTGGAGCAAGAGATTAAACACGTCCGAGTGAGATTTCTCAATTTCATCCAATAATAATACCGCATGCGGATGCTTTAAGATTGCATCTGTAAGTAATCCGCCTTGATCAAAGCCGACATATCCAGGCGGCGCGCCGATTAAACGCGATACCGTATGGCGCTCCATATATTCCGACATATCGAAACGAATTAGCTCAATACCCATAATTAGCGCGAGTTGCCGGGTCAATTCAGTTTTTCCGACGCCAGTCGGCCCGGAAAATAAAAACGCACCGATCGGACGGGTTATATTCCCTAATCCCGAGCGCGACATCTTGATTGCTGAGACTAAATCCGCAATTGCCGGATTTTGTCCAAAGATCACCCGCTGTAGATTACTTTCTAAGGTGCGTAATTGTTCACGGTCGGAATTA
>Ga0114939_10002459_pt1 | contig 13675 bp, 10 predicted proteins | sample AshMeaCrysSpring_FD_87196 | JGI IMG/M metagenome (GOLD analysis project Ga0114939, IMG submission 87196) | Groundwater microbial communities from Big Spring, Nevada to study Microbial Dark Matter (Phase II) - Ash Meadows Crystal Spring | ecosystem: Environmental > Aquatic > Deep subsurface >... | reverse complement strand
CGGGCTTCACCTGCCCAAAGGCTCCAAACTCGTGCAAAATGTAGTGGAGAAAATCGCCTGAAAATCGTCGCAAATAAATGATAATCAACGGATGATTCTCTCAAACTGCGGAACTTGGGCTAAAGATTGTTGCGGTTGCCGCCTGATGTCATGAGGGAATTCGCCAGCAAAGAAGATATTGAGGCGGCCTTGGTTGATTTGGGGCGGCAAATGGCACTGCACGGGGCAAGCCACAAGACTGTTCTGTGCTGCGGAGCGGCAGCTCTTTGTGCTTTGGATGTTCTTTCGCGGAGCACTTTGGATATCGATGCACTTGGAGAAGTGGACTCAAAAGGCCTGGTGGTTCCCATGTCGGACTTTCCGCCGAAGATCGCAACTGCCGTCGCCGCGACCGCGAGAAACCTCGGGCTAACAGGAGTGGCTACCGTGACTTCAAGCGCCGGAATGCGAATCCCGCGGAGGCAAGGAAGAGCAGCACAAGGCCGGCGGTGTGGGGCTCCGGCACAGCGGTCACGGTGAATCTGAGCTTGCTGTTATTATAGTCGAAGATGCCCGCGAAGCCGCCGCTGTTGGTGTAGAAGAAGTCGTCGATGGCGATGTCGCTGTTGTCGAAGCCGAGCAGGTTATAGGTCGAACCGATCGACCAGCCGGCGTCAATGAATTCGAAGCCGTATGTGGTTCCGAGGCCGTTCAAGTCTCCCAAGATATTCAGGAAATCCGAATCCGACTGGGTGGGGCCGAGTTCGAAGCTCATGGTTCCCGCCTCCCAGAAAAAGCTCTCTGCGGTCAGGTTGCCGGTTGAGGAACCCGGCGCCACGATTCCGCCGCCGAGCGTGATGGCACCAACGATACCGTGGCCTCCGAGTGTGCCGCCAATGTTGACGGTGACCTCTCCCAGGCCGAATGAGAGGTCGCCGTTGACGACGAGTTTGCCCGCGTTGAGCGTCGTTCCTCCGGTGAAGGCATTCTGTCCGGAGAGGACGAGCGTTCCGGACGATTGCTTCACAAGTCCGCCCCAGCCCGAGATGTTGCCCGAGAAGTTGCCGGAGTTCACAGCCAGCGTTGTCGAAGAGTTGCTGCCGATGTGAACGGTGCCGGCTCCGAACAGGGCGTTGATGCCGCCGGTCGAGAGGTTGTCCTGGAAGTCCAGCGTGGCTCCGGCTGCGACGGATGTGGATGCCGCCATCGAGGTCATGAAAGCCAGTTCGTTGTTTCCGGCCGTGAGGTTCCCGGCGGAAACCGTGATCGAGGTGTCGGCGGCCAGGGCGACAGCACCGGTCGGCGCGAAAAGGACATTGCCGGTGTGGCCCGCGCTTCCTGCCTGCATGGTTGAGCCGGCTACGAGGAGGAAATCGAGCGGTGACAGGGTCAGTGTCTGTCCTGTCGCCGCGGAAAATGTTCCCGTCTGGTTTCCGGCCACCGAGATCAGCTGGATGCCTCCGTTGAGATCACCGGAAAGCGTGCTGTTGGTGTGGGCTCGGAGTTCCCCGTTGCGGAGTGTGACGTCGCCTTCTCCGAGATTGGAGTTTCCGGTGAGTTCAAGGGCGCCTCCATCGATGACTGATCCACCGGAAAACGTGTTGGCGTTGGTCAGGCGCAGCCGGCCCGCCCCTTGCTTGGTCAGATTTCCGGTTCCGCTCAGGATCGTTGTAATCTGGGCATTGCCGCCCTGGGTGTCGACAATCAATCCCCCGGAGCCGATCACGACCGCGTTGGAGGCGAAGCCGCTGATCAACAGGGTGTCGAGGACGGAGGTGCCGCCGCGCAAATTGATGCGTGTTCCGTTAAGAGAAAGCGAGGCTGTGCCTCCCCCGGGGCTGATCACCTCCGTCTCTACGGTGGAATCGGAGACGCTGAGAGTGCCGGAAATACCGCCCGATGCGGCGAGTTCGATTGCCTGCGCGGAAATCGTGGAACCGCTGACGGCGGTGAATTGGCCATTGCCTTCCTCTCCGATTGTGAGGGTGTTCTGCGACGTCCACATGCCGCCATCAAGATGCACGGTGCCGTTGGAGCCCGGCTGCAAACCGATCTGCCCCCAGACGGAATTGGCTTCGCCACCCCCCGAAACAGTCATGTTGCCGGTGCCAAAGACACCGACGGCCAGCGTGTTGGTGACGCTCCAGGAGCCTTCGCCAGTGATATGGACCGTTCCATTTCCGCCGGCATTTTGGCCGATATAGCCACTCTCACTGCTGATGCCTCCTTCGGAGCTGATGTTGACGGTTCCCTGGCCGTGGACGCCGACAAAGACGGCCTGGGTCACTGTCCAGAGGCTGTCGACGATGTTGATGATTCCGTTCGCCGACGCATCAAATCCCGCATTACCCTTGTCGGAGTTGAGGATGGCATTGGCTTCGAGTGTGAATTGCCCGGAACCGGCGGCTCCGACATGGAGTTCCTTGTGCAATGTGGTCGTTCCTCCGGAAATCGTCACGGATCCCGTGGAGCCGGGATTTCTGGCCAGAAAGAATTCCTGGGTTTCGAGTTGTGAAGCGGTGGCATTCAGGGTTCCCTGTCCGGCGAGTCCGACATCCAGATCTCCGTCGATTGTCCAAGAGCTGTCGGAAATGTTCAAAGTTCCGGTGGAATTCTCCAGCACGCCGAGAATGACACCGGTTGAAGTGGCGTTTGCGGAATTCAAGAGAGAAAAATTGCCGGTCCCCGCGTTGCCCACCAGAACGGCCTGGCTCACAGTAACCGTGCCGCCGCTGGAAGAAACCGTGCCGACGGTATTGGTGGCGTTGCCGAGAGTCAGCATTTGTGCGGAAATCAGGGAGTTTGTGGCTTGAACCGTGCCGTTTCCCTCCCCTGCGACTGTGATATTGACCGGCAGCCCCTGATCCTCGGCCTTCCATGTGCTGTTGCCGAGTTGAACGATGCCGTAGGAACCCGCCAGGTATCCGACGTATCCCGTTGTGCTTTGCAATGTGGAGCCGTTTTCCAAGGTCATCGTGCCGTTGCCCTCGTAGCCGATGTAGGTGGTGAAGGGCGAGAGGTAGGCACCATCCAATTCGACCACGCCCGTGGCTCCGGACGCGTATCCAAGGTAAAGATCCGCGGCTGCCGAGATCAGTGACTGCGCGCCGGCTGTCAACGTTCCCGTGCCGGATGTCCCGAGGTAGATATTGTCTGGAGTGAAGTAAGAAAGGATCCCGGGCTGAACAGCGTAAGTGCTACCGCCTCCGACGTGCATATTTGCCACATCCACGGTGTCCCAAGAGAGAACCGTGCCGCCATTGTTGACGGTGATCGAATCGAATGTCTGTGGCACCGTGCCACCGTTCCAATTCGCCCCATCGGTGAAATTCCCGACACCCCCGACCCATATTTTCTGGGCCTGCGATGAGGTGATGACCAACTGCACGGCGGCGGCTATAAGGATCGGACGGATAAAACGGAACCCGCGCCCTTTTTTGACACAAGGGCAACGCTCCATCAGGTCGGATCGGGATGAATGCATGCGCTGTCCCATCTCATTGCCATCCGCCCAAGTCAAGCGACCAACTGCATCCCAAATCCGCGCGTAAGAAATGGAATCTGGCCGGAAAGCCGCGCGGAATCCGGCTGTGGCAGAAACCCTTCCCCAATGGATCGTTGAGGACGAAAACCGTCCCGGTTTCCGGCCATTGCCCGCAAATAGGCTTGAAATGCTTATCCCCGCATTTTGCCACGCGCGGATTTGCGAAGCTTTGGGAAACCTCGACATCGGCCGGGCGGGATGATAGATGGGAAGGTTTTCCCGTGAAAAATCTGCTTTCGATCAAAGAAATGTCGCGCGAGGGGATCCTGCGCGTTGTGGACGAGGCCGCCGCCATGAAAGGCGGCCGCCGGCACGACCCGGAGGGGCCGCTGCGGGGTCAGTGCTGGGCGCTGATGTTTTCGAAATCGTCCACGCGGACGCGTGTGAGTTTCGAGGTCGGGATCCGGGAACTCGGGGGCAGCGTGATGTTTCTGGCGGCGGACGACATCCAGCTCGGGCGGGGCGAGCCGATCAAGGACACCGCGCGTGTGATGGGGCGCATGCTGCACGGCGCGGTGATCCGCACCTTCGCCCAGTCGGACGTGGAGGATTTCGCGGCCTTCAGCGGCATCCCCACGATCAACGCCCTCACCGACGAGGAACACCCGTGCCAGATCCTCGCCGACCTCTTCACGCTGCGCGAATCGGGGGTCGATATCGGGCGGATGAAGGTGGCGTTCATCGGCGACGGCGACTGCAACGTGGCAAGGTCGTGGATCTGGGCGGCGGCGCGGCTGGGATTCGAGCTGCGCATAGCGGCTCCCGACAAGTTTCTGCCACCGGCCGGCCTTGTGGCCGAAGCGGGGGGGAATGTCGCGCTGACGACCGATCCGGCGGCTGCGGCCGAGGGGGCCGACGCGCTCTACACCGATGTGTGGGTGAGCATGGGAAAGGAAGAGGAATCCGCCTTCCGCCTCGCGCAATTTCAGGGATATCAGATCGACGACCGGCTCGCCGCCCGCGCGCCGGGGGCTCTGGTGATGCACTGCCTGCCCGCGTATCGGGGCAAAGAAATCTCCGAAGACACCTTCGAGCGTCACGCCGGGACGATCTTTCGTCAGGCCGAGAACCGGCTTCACGCGCAAAAGGCGGTGTTGGCGGCGCTTGTGGCGGGTCGTTGAGGCGCGAGCGATGAGTCCGCCGCGCATGCCCCGGAGCAAGGAATGGAGCCAGCGAGGCATCGCGACGGCCGCGTGGTTGCTGGTTTTTGTTCTCACGCTTGTGCTCATCCGGGAGGGCAAGGATTTGTTCATCCCGGTGGTGATCGCGCTGATCGGTGTGTATTTGATCAAGGTGCTCGCGCGCTGGATCGGGATGCTTTCGGTGGCGGGGAGGCGGCTCCCGCAGGCGGCGGCGATGGTGGTGGCGTTCCTTGCGGTGATCGCGTTGAGCTACGTATTATTTTCGATCATCGCCGACAATGCGATGCGTGTGGCCGACAGCGTCCCGAAATACCAGGGGAGGCTCACGGCCATCCAGGCCGAAATCTTTGCGGCGGCCGGATTCGAACAACCCCCCGCGCTGAGAGATTTTCTGCGCGGAATCGACGTGCCCGGACTCGTCGCGCAAATCGCCACCAACCTTGCCGCGCTGCTGAAGACTACCACGCTCATCCTGATCTTCGCGATTTTTATCCTCATCGAAACACGGTTCATCCCGGCCAAGATCGCCGCGCTTTTTCCCGACCCCGCCCGGCGGCAGCGCGTGGACGCCCTGCTCGGGCGCATCGACATCGATATTCAGACATATTTCGGCGTCAAGACGGCGGTGAGTCTGGCGACAGCCGTGCTTTCGTATGTGGTGATGCGCTTTGTCGGGCTCGACTTTGCCGAGTTCTGGGCGCTGACGGTCTTTATTTTGAATTACATCCCGACGGTGGGTTCGATTGTGGCGACGGCCCTGCCGGCTTTGCTGGCGCTCGTGCAATTCGAGAGCTGGAGCCCGTTTTTCATCGTGGTGATCGGGATCACGCTCATCCAGCAATTCATGGGCAACCTGCTCGAGCCAAATCTCATGGGGCTCACACTGAACCTGAGCCCGCTGGTGGTGGTGATGTCGCTCATTCTCTGGGGCCTCATCTGGGGGGTGGTGGGAATGTTCCTGTGCGTGCCGATCACGGTGATCACGGTGATCGTGCTGGCCAATTTTCCCGGCACGCGATGGATCGCGATTTTGCTCTCGAAAGAGGGGAAGATCCGGCTGTGATGCGCGTCCCCCGGGTGGCGTTCCTCTCGGGCGGAGCCCACCGCGCGCTGGATCCCTCGGCTCCCAAAGCGGCGGGCGGGGCCGAGTTGCAGGTGGCGCTCCTCGCGGGCGAACTCGCGAAGCGGGGTGGGAGGCCGGTCCTTCTCGCGCCGGAGGGAGCCGCGCCCGACGGCGCCGAGTGGGGCGGTGTGCGCATCCGAGCGGCGGGGCGATTTGATACCGGCGGGGTGGCGGATGCGCTGAGGGCGCTGCCGGCGGTCGCGCGGGCGATCGGTTCCGAGCGGCCCGACTGGGCGGTGGTTTACGGGTGGACGTCATGGTTGTGGTTGTTGTGCCTGATGCGGCGGGCGCTCGGGGTGCGGGTGGCGTTTGTGTGCGCGCTGGATGGCGAGGTGGACGGCACATTCCGCCGGGAAAACCCGCTCCGGGGCGCGCTTTTCGAGCGCGGGATCCGGCTGGCCGACGCGCGGTTCGGGATCACGGCCGGGCATGTGGCGGCGTTCCGGCGGGCGGGATTGACGGCCGGACTTGTGCGCCTGCTTTTGCAGCCCGGTGTGGCACCGGGGCGGGCTGTGACGAAAACGCGGGACCTGCTCTGGGTGGCGCGGTGTCACGCGGTGAAGCGCCCGCATTTGTTTCTCGATCTCGCGGAACGACTGCCGGAGGCCTCGTGTCGGATGGTGTGTTCGCCGCAGGATCGCGGATTGTGGGAGAGCGTGAAGGAACGGGCGGGCCTGTTGCCGAATGTGGACTTCTGCGCGGGTGTGTCCTACCGCGACGTGCAGGCCGAGTTCGATGCCGCGCGGGCTTTTGTGAACACCTCGCTCGACGAGGGCGTCCCGAATACCTTCATCCACTCGGCGGCCGGCGGTGCCGCCATCGCCAGCCTGCTCGCCGATCCGGATGGGTTGATCGCGCGATTCGGAGCCGGCGTGAGCGCGGGGGGGGATTTCGAGGGTTTGGCGCGGGGGGTCTCGCGGCTTCTCCGCAAGCCCGAAGCGCTTGCCGCGGCGGCCGCCGGAGCCGCGCGTTTCCTTGCCGAATGGCACGACAACACCGCAAACGTGGACGCCTTCCTCGCGGGACTCGCCGCATGATTCGCAGCCTTCACATCATCGACCACCTCGGGCTCGGCGGAGCCCAGGCGGTGCTACTCGACCTCGCGCGGGCCCTGCCGGACGCGGGGGTCGGTGTGGAAGTGGCGGTCCTCCACGGCGGGGGACCGTTCTTCGACGCGCTGCGGGCGGGGGGAACGCCCGTGCGGTCGCTGGCTCCGTCGAAGTGGCCGCCGGTTTACCTGCCTGCGCTGACGGGATTGGCGCGGGCGGGCAAATTCGATGTCGTCCATTTCCACCTGCAGGGATCCAACTGGCTGGCCAAGCCGATTTTTGCGGCATTCGGGGATTGCCCGCTGGTGGCGCACGACCACTCCAGCGGCGACCTGCGTTTTCGCGGAATCGGGTCGTTGCTTCCCGACGCACTCACGCACGCATGCTCGTCCAGGATCGTGGCGGTTTCGCGGGGTGTGCGGGATTTTTTGTGCGCCTACGAGGCCGTCGATCCCGCGCGGATCGAGGTGGTTCCGAATGGCATCGACACGCGAACCTTCGCGCCCGCCGACCCCGCCACCCGCCGGGCCGCACGCGCCCGGTTCGGGCTCGGCGAGGGCGACTTTGCGGTGGGCGCCATCGGGCGGCTTTCGCCGGAGAAAAATTTTTCGGTCCTCGCGGATTTGTCTCGGGGGGTCCCGCGCGCGGAATTTTTGGTGGCCGGCGACGGCCCGCTGCGCGGGGAATTGGAATTTGTTTTCGCAGGAACGCGCGTGCGCTTGCTGGGCGGGATATCCGACCGGCCCGGCTTTTATGCCGCGCTGGACGCGCTGGTGATCCCGTCGCTTTACGAGGGACTCCCGATGGTGCTGCTCGAGGCGATGGCCTGTGGGCTGCCCGTTGTCGCGTCCGCGCTGCCGGATATTTCCGACGCGCTGGACGAAGCCGGGGTGCTGGCGAATCCGGCCGATCCCGGGTCGTTTGTTGACGCGCTGAGGCGACTCGCCGCATCGCCCGCATTGGGGGGCCAACTCGGGCGCGCCGCGCGAGAACGCTGCGAGCGCGACCACTCGGCGGCGGCCATGGCGGGGTCGGTGGCGCGAATTTATCGGGAATCGCTCGGGGAGTGCGTGCCATGAGCGCATTCGCGGTCTTCCACAAACAACTCGGGGACCTCGTCCTCCTCGAACCGGCCCTGCGCAAGATCGCCGGCCACCACGGGCAGCCGGTGCGCCTGCTCACGCGGTCCGGCCATGCGCCGCTTGTCGGGCTCATGGAATGCGCTCGCTACCAATCCGGGCCCGCATGGCCGCCCGCGCGCGCCCTCTACGCGTTCGACCCGCTCTCGAAGACCGCCGTCCGGTCGGCCTTCGCGCCGGCATGGAACAAACAATGTGTGCTGCCCGAACGCCGGGAGGCGCGCCCGTTTCTCCGTCTCGTTTATCGGAAGGTCCACATCCCGGAACTCGGCCGCGAATACATTTCCGAATATTTCTGGAAACATGCGCCCGTGCCGTCCACCACCGGCTTTTCCCCGCCCCGCCTCCTGTGGCCGCCGACTTCATGGAAGCCCGAGTGGGCACCCGACCGCCCGTTTGCCCTCGTCAATCCCACCGCCGGATGGCGGAAGAAAAACTGGACGCCGGCGGGATGGGCCGCCGTGGCCCGCGCGCTGCACGCGCGGGGTCTGACGGTGGTGGTGACATCCGGCGGGGCCGATTGGCAGCGCGCCGAGGCGGCCGCGCTAGCGGAGGCCGCGCCGGAGGCCGGGATCTTGCTTCCGGGATCAACCGCCCTGACGGAATTTCTCTGGCTCTGTGGCAACGCGCGCGTGGTAGCGACCGTGGATGGATCGGCCTCGCACCTTGCCGCGGCCTTCGGAGTGCCTTCGCTCACGCTGTTCGGGCCCACCGAAATATCGCACTGGCATCGCGGGTCCCCGATTTCCGCCGCATTGCAGGCCCCTCCCGGGCCCGACGGCAAATTCCGCCTGCGTCACCTGCCGGCGGAGGAGGCCGTGTCCGCCATCGAAACGCTTTTGGCAGGGTAGAAATCAAAATCCCGTGCCCGGCGTCATGTCGCGGACTCCCCACGACCCCGCTACCACTTTTTGACGCGCCAGAGCCAGAAGATGAAGCCGCCGCTGGCCACGCACAGGAAGAGGATCATGTAGAACGGCCACCAGTGCATTTCCATGGGGACGGGCAGGCGCACGTTCATCGAGAAGATGCTCACGACGAGGTTCATGAGCATGATGGCGATGGTCCAGATGGTGAATTTTTTGATGAGCTGGTTGAGGTTGTGGCTCACGATCGAGGCGCGCGCGTCCATGAGGCCCGCGATGACCTGGGCATGGATTTCGGTGCGGCGGAAGCACTGGCTGTTTTCGATGATGATGTCCTCGAGGATCCTTGTCTGTTCGTGATCGAAGCCGAGGCGTTCGGATGCGGCCTTCATGCGCTCGAAGAGCGCCTTGTTCGAGCCGATCGAGTTCACGATGTAAACCAGGCTCTTTTCGAGAGCGAACATGTTGAGCAGGTAGGTGTTTTCGAGCGAGGTGCTGATGCGGCGTTCCAAGGAATCCGACAGCATGTTGATCGCTTTGAGGTGGCCTTCGAAGTGCGCGATCGACTGGTAGAGCAGGCGGAGGATGACATCCTGCACGGTCTCGACCGGGAAGGGCACGCGCCCCTCGAAAACCGGCGCGTCGTCCGGCATCACCACCACCAGCAGCTCGTCGTAGAGGAACAGGCCGGTCGATGTGAGCTTGAGCAAAAAATTGTCGTCCGCGCAGAAGCTCTTCGGGCGTTTGAAAATGATGGCCGCGTGGTCGGTCTCGAATTCGAGGCGGGAGAGCTCGTCGGGGTCGAGCGACGACTGGAGCGTGTGGTAGTCGATGTTGTAGAGTTCCTGTAACTCGGCCTCGTCGTCGATGGTGGGGTTGTTATAGACGACCACCTGGGCCTCGTCCGCGACGCAGGGCGCGAGCCGGCCCGCGCGGATTTGAAAAAACGACCGCGCCCCGGCATGATAGACCGGCTCGGGGTCGGGTTTGGGTGGCGGGACCACCGCCGCATTTTCATCGATCGTTTCCACCGGCAAGAGCGCCACCATTACCGCCCCCGCGCATCCGAGTCGATCCCTTTCGACATCCCATCTCAGCGAAGCAGTGGCCCGAGAACCCCGTCGGCATCGAGCCCGTCGGCCCGGGCCTCGAAATTTAAAATCACGCGGTGGCGCAAAGCCGGCAGGGCGTACGCGAGCAGGTCGGCTGCGGCGACATAGGGGCGTCCATCGAGAAGCGCGGCCACCTTTGCGGCAAGCAGGACCGCCTGCCCGGCGCGCGGACTCGCGCCGTAGCGCACGTAACGCTTCACGTCCGGGTGGGCGCCGGGAGATTCCGGGTGGGTCGAGAGCACGAGGTCGGCCGCCCGCGCACGCACTTCGGGAGCCACGGGCACCGCGCGCGCGAAGGCGGCCATTTCGAGCAGGCCGGGGCCGTCCGAGACATGGCCGGTTTCTGGCAGGGCGGCCTCGGTGGTGCGGAGGAGGATTTCCTCGAAGGTGGCGCGGTCGGGAAATGGCACGCGGAGCTTGAAAAAGAACCGGTCGAGCTGCGCCTCGGGCAGCGGATACGTGCCGTCCATTTCGAGCGGATTCTGAGTAGCCAGGACGAAAAATGGCGGGGCGAGCGGGCGGGTCGCACCGGAGACGGTGACGGCGCCTTCCTGCATGGCCTCGAGGAGCGCGGACTGCGTCTTGGGAGTCGCGCGGTTGATCTCGTCGCCGAGCAGGAGATTGCAAAAGACCGGCCCGGGCGCGAAGTCGAAGCGCGGGTGGCGGCCGCCTTCCTCGACAAGGATATTCGTGCCCACGAGGTCGGCGGGCATGAGGTCGGGCGTGAATTGGATGCGCTGGAATTTCAGGTCGAGCGCACCGGCAATGGCGCGCACAAGGAGGGTCTTTCCGAGTCCCGGCACGCCTTCCAGCAGGACATGTCCGCCGCAAACCATCGCCACCAAAACCGAGCGAACAATCTCTTCCTGACCGGCGATGGATTTCGCAACTTCGTTTTGAATGCGGGCGAATCGTTCGCGGAATTCGGCCGCGCCGGACGGGTCGTTGGGGTTCATTGGCTCGCCCGGAGCTTCTCGAAATACAGGCGGATTGTCGATCTCCGCGAGAGGGGAATCCGCTCGTCGGCCACCGCCCGCATCGCGCGCTCGTAATCGGCGGCGGAAACCGCGCGCGGCCCCACACGCGACGGGCCCCGCGACCCTTCGGCCGACGCGAGGACTTCGTGATACGAATCCCCGCCGGGATTGCGACGGCCGGGCAGCACGGCGGAAACTTGCGGGGCAAAAAGGTCGGGGTTCTGCGCTGGCGGCGCGCGGTTGGGGGACGAGCCGGCTCCGGTTCCGGGCGGGCCGTCGTCGTCCTTGTTGCGGGAGAGGTCGATGGCCGGCTCGGGCCTGCCCGCGGCGGGCTCCTTCGCGTTTGCCAACCGGGCCAGTGCCATGGAAAGCCGGTCGGAACCCGCCCGGGCGCGCGCGGCGTCTTTCATGGCCTCGGAGAGGCTCTCAAGTGCCTCGCGGCGTTCGGCCAAAGATTTTGCGGCGGCGAGTTTCCGCACGGCTTCCGCGAGCCCGCCCAAGCCTGCCCGCTCGAGTTCGGCCGCCAGTGATTCGAGCGAGTTTCGGGAATTTTCCGGGAACGCCACGGCCTCCGGCAGAGCGGCCGCCGCCTCCGTGTCACCGTTCGCAAGCGCCTGCGAGAGACCGGGGAGGATCCCGCGCAGACCCTCCGAGAGTGCGCTTGTCCGGTCACCCGCCCGGGCCAGACGGTCGCGGCCGTCGCGGAGGATCGACTCGGCCGAGGCGGCGGAGAGAAAGACGTCCCGGACATTCGGCGCGTCCGGTTTGATGGCCCCGGCGGCTTGGCGAAGGACCTCGGCGGCGGGATCCGACCCGGTCGTCGCCCGCCACTCATCGGCCAGCGAGCGGATGGTTTCAGCCACCGGATTGGGCCGCTCAACCGGCGTCCGTGCCGGAAGCCCGAATGCGCCGGCGGCCATGGCGACCGCGGCGAGGGCGGCAAAAGCCATCGACGGGCCGGAGCTTCCCGACGGGGTCCGCGAGGCGAGCAGGCGTTGGCGGGCGTCGTCACGAACGGTCGCACACCATGCGTGGCCGCCGCTTGCGAGCGCCGACACCATCGAATCGGGGAGCCCCCTCGAACGGTCGAGCGAGGCCGCGAGCCCGGCGGGCGAATGCTTCTTCGGCGAAACCAGAAAGCCGCCGAAGAAAATCGCTGCGGCACCCGCCAGCCAGAGGCTTTTCACAAGTTCCGGAGGGATGGCCGGAGAAATGATGACAACCAGCGCGAGCACCGCCGCAAAAGCACTGACGGTCGCGGTCACCGCGCGCAATGAGGCCAGGCGGGCCAGTTTCCGGAGACGCCTGTGTTCGTCCGCGAGCGCGCGCGCCAACCAGTCGGGCAAGCCCGAGGCGCCGGGATCCGGTTGTGCGACGTTCATGTGAGGAGACTCGCGGCGGGAGGACGCGAGGTCAAGTGCCGCCGGGCGGTTCGCGGCGCTCTCGGGTTGGACTACCTCCAGGCGAGGATCCCTTTGGCCCATGCCCACACGAGGCCCTCGACCAGAAGGAAAAGAAAAACGATCAGCGCCACGAAGGCCGAGACCGGGAGGTCGAGGAAGGCGGCGGCAAACGGGATGAGAAAGACCGCCTCGACGTCGAAGATCAGAAACACCAGCGCGTAGAGGTAGTAGTGGGCGCGGAACTGGATCTGCGCGGGACCCTCGGAGACAACGCCGCATTCGTAAGTGGCCGTTTTCTCTGAGCCGGGTTTTGGCGGGGTGAAGAGGCGGGACCACGCCCACGCCATCGCCAACGGAATCAACGGGAAGACCACCGCGATCGCGAGGAAGACAAGCAGGAGGAAATAGGAATTCATGGGCTGTGGTGGGCGGGCGGGTTCCCGGCGACGGTCGCGGGCGGGCGCGGGGCTTTCGCACCGGCCCCGAGCGGCCCGAGCAACACGGAGGGCACAAGGCCGAGGCCGAGCACCATAAGCGCAAGCACGGCCGTCAGCGCCTCGGTCGCGCCCGGGCGTGCGCCGCGTTCGGGTGTGTTCGCGGGAATCACGAAGGCGTGCTTGAGCACGATCAGGTAGTAGTAGAGCGAGACGGCATTGAACACCAACGCAAGGATAACGAGCCAGAGGCGGTCGCCGGCCGCACCCGCGAACAGGTAGAATTTTCCAAAGAATCCCGCGAAGGGCGGAATCCCCGCAAGCGAGACCAGAAAGACCATGAGGCAGACGGCCAGCACGGGGGCGGATTTGACAAGCCCGTCGAAGTGCTCGAGGCGGCAGCCGCCGCGCCGGTTTTCCACCGCCACCACGACCCCGAACGCCCCGGCGGCGGTGAGCGCGTAGATGATCGCGTAAAAAAGAATCCCGGGCAGCGTGTCCGCGTCGGCCGCGCTGAGTCCGACGAGAAGGTAGCCGCCGTGCGCGATGGCCGAGTAGGCCAGCAGGCGCTTCACATTTTGCTGGGCGATCGCGGCGAGGTTCCCGAGCACGATCGATGCCCCGGCAAGGATGGCGAGGACGGGCGCCCAGCCCGCCGAGAAATTCTCCCATCCGGCGGATCCGGCATGGGAGCCGAGGCCGGTGACGAGCACATTGGCGAGGATGAAGACGCCGGCGACTTTCGAGCCCGAAGCGACAAGCGCGGCGGTGGCGGTGGGCGCGCCTTCATAGACGTCCGGAGCCCACAGGTGGAACGGGACGGCGGCGACTTTGAAGGCGAATCCGCCGAGCGCGAACAGGATCCCAAGCAGGAGAAGCGGGTCGGAGGGCGCGTTGGCCATGAGCG
>Ga0114939_10002458_pt1 | contig 13679 bp, 15 predicted proteins | sample AshMeaCrysSpring_FD_87196 | JGI IMG/M metagenome (GOLD analysis project Ga0114939, IMG submission 87196) | Groundwater microbial communities from Big Spring, Nevada to study Microbial Dark Matter (Phase II) - Ash Meadows Crystal Spring | ecosystem: Environmental > Aquatic > Deep subsurface >... | reverse complement strand
CTGCGGCGGCATCGCCGCCGGCTGCGGGCACGCCGCCCGCCTTTGCCACCGTGACCAAGGACGCGAGGCGCATCGCCGGCCCGGTGGTGATCTGGCAAAAGGAAGACAAGCTATGGATCGAGCTGGCTCCCACCGCCTTCGGCCAGCCGCTGCTGCTGTCGCCCAAGCTCAGGTCCGGTATCGGCGAGGCCTCGGTGTTCGGCGGGCTGATGTCGTTCCCGATGGGCGGTGCCGGCGGTCCGCAGGTGGTGGAGTTCCGTCGCGTGCACAACCAGGTGCAACTGATCGCGCGCAATCTCGACGTCAAGGCGCCCTCCGGATCGCCGGCGGCGCGCGCGGTGCAGGCCGGTTTCTCCGACAGCCTGCTCGGCAGCGCGGTCGTGGCCAGCCAGCCCGAGCCGGGCAGCGGTGCGGTGCTGATCGAGGCCCAGGGCCTGTTCCTGTCGGACCTGCTCGGCGTGGGCATGCAGCTGCAGCGTGCCTTCCGGCAGGGGTATTCGCTCGATGCGCGGCACTCGACGGTGCTCCATGTCCGAGCCACGCCGCGCGCCACGGTGATCGAGACGCGCAACCACTACGCCACGGCCAGCGTGGCGGTGCCGCAGCCCGGGGCCACCGGGCCGGCACCGACGGTGCCCGGATGGTTGCCCGACGCGCGCAGCCTGTTCGTGGAGCTGCACTACTCGCTGGCGCCCCTGCCGGTCACGCCGATGGCCGTGCGCCTGGCCGACCCGCGCGTGGGCTTGTTCAGCCACACACAGCTCGACTTCGGCGACGACCGCGTGCGCTCGCCGCGTCAGCGCATCGTCAACCGCTGGCGGCTCGAGAAGAAAGATCCGCAGGCCAGCCTGTCCGATCCGGTGCAGCCCATCACCTTCTGGATCGACCGCAACGTGCCGCTGGCCTACCGCGACGCGGTGCGCGAAGGCATCCTGGAGTGGAACAAGGCCTTCGAGCGGATCGGCTTTCGCAACGCCGTGGTGGTGCAGCAGCAAGGCGACGACGCTGACTTCGACACGCTCGACGTCGGCGTGGCCTCGGTGCGCTGGATGGTCAACATCCGTCCCAATTTCGGCGCCATCGGCCCGCGCCACATCGACCCGCGCACGGGCGAGATCCTCGACGCCGACGTGGCGCTGGAGAGCCTGTCCACGCGCATGATGCGCGCCCTGCGCGCGCAGGTGTGGCCGGGCGGGTCCGCCGCAGCCTCTGTGCATGCCGAACACCCCGGGCACGAACAGTGCCTGCACGCCGATGCCGCGGCCGAGCAGCTGCACTACGCCCTGGACGTGCTGGCTGCGCGCGGCGAGCTCGACCCGGATGGGCCCGAGGCCGACGCCTTCGCACGCGATTACCTCAAGGCCACGGTGATGCACGAGATCGGTCATGCGCTGGGCCTGCGCCACAACTTCCGGGCGTCGCGCGCATACACGCTCGAGCAGCTGCGCGACCCCGAGTTCACGCGTGCCAACGGCACCACGGCGTCGGTGATGGAGTATCAGGGCCTGAACCTGTGGCGCCCGGGCGAGCGCGCCGGCACGCCGTTCCAGGTGGCCCTCGGCCCTTATGACTACTGGGCCATCGAGTACGCCTACAAGGTCGTTGCGCCCGAGGCCGAAGCCGACGAGCTGGCGCGCGTCGCCTCGCGCAGCGTCGAGCCGCAGCTGGCCTACGCCACCGACGAGGACGCGTTCATCGGCCTCGACCCCGACGCGCAGCAGTTCGATCTGGGTAACGACGCCATCGCCTTCGCCGAACAGCGCATCGACATCGCGCGCGACCTGCTGCGGCGCCAGGAGACGCGCCGGCTGCCCGCGCAGCAGAACTGGGCGGCGCTGCGCCGCTCGGTGTCGTACGCCATCGCCGACCTGGGCCGGGCGGTGGAGGTGCTCGGCCGCCAGATCGGCGGCGTGCGCACCTCGCGCGACTACGTCGGCAGCGGCCGCGACCCCTTGCAGCCCGTGCCGGCGGCCACGCAGCGACGGGCGCTGGACGCGATCGCGCGCGCGGTGTTCGCGGCCGACGCGGTCACCATCTCGCCGGCGCTGCAGCGCCGGCTGGCGCCGGACTACCTGGACCGTTCGGAGATCCCCGGCGTCGGCACCGATTACCCGGTGGCGCAGCGCCTGCTCGAACTGCAGCGCCAGGCGCTGGGTCAGCTGATGAGCGACGCGGTGGCCACGCGCCTGCTCGACAACCTCGGCAAGGTCGACCGTCCGCGCGAAGCCCTGGGCCTGGCCGAACTGCACGATCGCCTGACGCGCGACATCTGGGCGGAGCTGGCGCGCAGCGGGCGCGACATTGCCGCGCCGCGGCGCGAACTGCAGCGCGAGCATGTCAACCGCATTGCGGCGGCGGTACTCAGGCCCGCCGCGTCGGCGCGGGCCGACACGCGCAGCGTGCTGCGCGCTCAGGCGCAGACGCTGCTGCGCTCGATCGAGCGCTCACTGGGGCGCGTGCGGGGACTTTCGCTTGAGGCGCTGGCGCATCTGCGCGACAGCGCCGACACGCTGCGCCAGACGCTGCAGGCACCGCTGCAACGCGGCAGTGTCTGAGATCTTGCCCAGGAGACGGCCGATGCAAGCCAAGCGCCTGACCGCCCGGGACTTCCATCCCGAGGTGCTGCGCCTGTTCGATCGCTATGTGCACGGGCAGATCGACCGACGCGGCTTTCTCGACGGCGCTGCGCGGTTCGCGGCGGGCGGCGTCACCGCCGCGGGACTGCTCGAGGCCCTGAGCCCGCGTTTCGCCTGGGCGCAGCAGGTGCCGCCGGCCGATGCACGCATCCGCGCCGAGACGGTCGAGTTCGCATCGCCCCAGGGCTACGGCAAGGGCAGGGGCTATCTGGTGCGTCCGGCGAGCGCGAGCGCTCGCCTGCCGGCCGTGCTGGTGGTGCACGAGAACCGCGGACTGAATCCCTACATCGAAGACGTGGCGCGCCGCCTGGCCCTGGAGGGCTACCTCGCCTTCGCGCCCGACGCGCTGGCGCCGCTGGGTGGCTACCCCGGTGACGAAGACAAGGCGCGTGCCGCCTTCGCGCAGCTCGACCAGACCAAGACCCGACAGGATTTTCTGTCGGCCGCGGCGTTCCTGCGCACGCAACCCGATGCCAGCGGACGGTTGGGCGTGGTGGGCTTCTGCTACGGCGGCGGCGTGGCCAACTTCCTCGCCACGCGGCTGCCGGACCTGGCCGCCGCCGTGCCGTTCTATGGCAATGCGCCGGCCGCCACCGACGTACCCGCCATCCGGGCCGAGCTGCTGATCCACTTCGCCGAGAACGACGAGCGCATCAACGCCGCCTGGCCGGCCTACGAGGCGGCGCTCAAGGCCGCCGGCCGGCGCTACGAGGCGCACACCTACCCGGGGACGCAGCACGGCTTTCACAACGACACCACGCCCCGGTTCGACGAGGCGGCGGCTCGCCTGGCCTGGCAGCGCACGCTGGCGCTGTTCGCACGCACGCTCAAGACCGGCTCGGGCGGCTGAATACCGCCGTGGCGCGATGGCCGCCCCGCCTCAGAGCGAGGCACGTTCGATCAGTTCGATCTTGTAGCCGTCGGGGTCGGTGACGAACGCGATCACGGTCGTGCCGCCTTTCACCGGCCCTGGCTCGCGCGTGATGGCACCGCCCAGCGCGGCCGCCTTTTCTCGCAGAGCGGTACAAGTGGCGGCCACGTCGGGCACGCCGATGGCGATGTGACCGAAGGCCGTGCCGAGGTCGTAGCTCGCCACGCCGTAGTTGTAGGTCAGCTCGATCTCGGCATGCTCGGGGTTGGTGCCGTAGCCGACGAACGCCAGGTCGTACTGCTGCTCGGGCCGGCGCGTCGTGCGCAGCAGTTGCATGCCCAGCACCCGGGTGTAGAAATCGATCGAGCGCTGCAGGTCGCCGACCCGCAGCATGGTGTGCAGCACTCTCATGGGACCCTCCGACGCCGCCGCGGCGTAGGGCTCATCGTGCCATGCACCAGCGCACCTTGCATGCCGGTGTCGACCGGGTTGCGCAAGGCATCGACGCGCCGCGCCAGGGCGCTGCGGACGCTTCGAGCGCGAGGGCGATGTTCTCGGACCCTACAGCCCGATCCCCGCCAGGACGAGCACGCCGAGGACGGCGAACGCCAGCGCCGCGATGCGGTGCACCCAGGCGATGGGCACCCACTGCACGGCGCGCTCGCCGAACAGCACCGCCGGGACGTTGGCCAGCATCATGCCCAGCGTGGTGCCCACCACCACGGCCGCCAGCGAGTCGAACCGTGCGGCCAGCACGATGGTGGCGACCTGGGTCTTGTCGCCCATTTCGGTGAGAAAGAAGGCCAGCACCGTCAGGCCGAACACGCCGAACCGCCCCGGCTCGCGCGTGGGGCCTTCGTCGGCCTTGTCGGGCACCAGCATCCACACGGCCACCGCGACGAACGACAAGCCCACTGCCCAGCGTATCCACTGCGGGTCGATCAGCGTGGTCAACCAGTTGCCCAGCGCGCCGGCCCCGGTGTGGTTGAGCAGCGTGGCCACGAAGACGCCGGCGATGATGGGCAACGGCTGCCGGTAGCGCGCGGCCAGCAGCAGCGCCAGCAGTTGCGTCTTGTCGCCCATCTCGCCGAGGGCGACGACACCGGTGGAGACGGAAAGGGCTTCGAGCATCCCGAGCGTGGGGTGGGCTTGGCCAAGGCTTGCCCCGGGCATCGCGTCATGCCGAGCGACGCGGGGCCTGGAGCGGTTCGGCTCTTTGTCGTTCAGCGCACGTAGTTCAGCGCCAGCCTTCCGCCGTCGATGTAGACGACCTGGCCGGTCATGTAGCTGGCCGCGTCGCTGAGCAGGAACGCGACCGCGTCGGCCACCTCGTCGGGCTCGCCCAGACGCCCCAGCGGCGTGCGGCCCAGGATGCGCTGGCGTGCGGCGTCGCTGGTCAGCACGGCCTGCGCGGCCAATTCGGTGGCGATGGTGCCGGGGGCCACGGCATTGACGCGCACGCCACGGTCGGCCAGTGCCAAGGCCATGGCCCGCGTGAGCTGGTTGATGCCGCCCTTGCTGGCGTTGTAGCTGGCGATGGTGGGGATGGCCATCAGGCCGTTGACCGAGCTCATGTTGACGATGGCACCGCGCCCGGCGCGCGCCATCTCGCGTGCGCAGGCCTGGCCGACCAGGAACGAGCCCTTCAGGTTGACGGCGATCACCGCGTCCCAGTCGGCCTCGGTCACCTCGAGGAAATCGGCGGCGCGAAAGATGCCCGCGTTGTTGACCAGCGCATCGACCACGCCGAGCGCCTGCTGTGTCTGCGCGAGCGCCGCGTCGACCTGCGCCTTGCTCGAAACATCGCAGCGCACGAACTCGGCACGGGCTCCCTGGCCACGCAGCGCCAGTGCCAGCGCCGCGCCGCGGTCGGTGTCGACGTCCCACAGCGCCACCGCCGCGCCGTCGCGCGCGAGCCGCCGCGCGCAGGCGGCCCCGATGCCTTGCGCGGCCCCGGTGACCACGGCCACGCGGCCTTCGAGATGAAAGTCGACCGGGCGCATGACCGAGCTGATCGATCCCGGTTCAGGCCTGGCGGCTCAACCAGATACCCATGCCCTGGGCATTGAGCTCGATGTCCAGCGCCAGCAGTTCGCGCAACGTCTGGTCGTCGTGCAAGCAGCCGTGCGCGCGCAGGCGCGGGAACAGCACGGCCTCGACGCCCGCCTTCAGCGCGGTGTGGCGGTCGGGGTGGTCGCGCAGCGGCAGCGCCATCGCGACCAGGGCGTCGATCTGCTCGAGCAGCGACGCGCCCAGGCGTGCCACGTCGCCGACACGGCCGAAGTGGGTGAGGTACATGCAGTCGGGCCGGTAGGCCAGCATGCGTTCGATCGAGGCACGCAGCCGATCCGGCTCGAACTGCACCGGTGTGGTCGTCGGCATGGCGAACGCGCCGCGCCCGGTGTCGAACTCGCGGTAGCTCAGGCCGAAGGTGTCGCCGGTGAAGAAACCCCGCGTCGCGGCGTCCCAGATGCAGTGATGATGGCGCGCGTGGCCGGGCGTGTCGATGAACAGCAGCGGGCGGCCGGCCAGGTCGAGCGTCATGCCGTCGTGCGTGGTCATCACGCGCGCGGCATCGATGCCGGGCACGTCGCCGTAGGCGCGGGCCACTTCGGCTTCGCCGTACACGCCGCGTGCACTGTCGAGCAGGATCGACGGATCGATCAGGTGCGGCGCCGCGCGCGGATGCGCCACCAGGCGGGCGCGGGGCAGTGCGCGCATCAGCGCGCCGCAGCCGCCGGCGTGGTCGAGGTGCGCGTGCGTGGGAATGACATAGTCCACCTGCGCCACCGAGACGCCGGCAACCTCGAGCGCGCCGAGCAGTCGCGGCAGCGAATGGCTGGTGCCGCTGTCGATGAAGGCGGCCCGACCGCCGTGCACGACCAGGTAGGCGGCGTCGAAGCGCTCGCGATGAAAGCCGGTGTCGATGGCGTGCACGCCATGGCCCAGGGCGTCGACGGTCGAGGCGAGGGCGGTCATGGCGCGTCAGGGGGCGGATGCAACAGGGTTGGCGGCCGATTCTATGCAGGCCGGCGTGCGTTCGGCGGCGAACGGGCGTCGCCTACACTTGCCGTGTGACGATTCGATGAACACACGATGACAGCGGCGGAAGGGTGGGGGTTCCCGAGCCGATGCGCCCAACGACAGGAGATGCGATGCTGTTCGGCAAGCTGCTGCCCCGGGAAGGCAATTTCTTCGAGCTGTTCGACGCGCACGCGACGCGCATCACGGAAGGTGCGCGGGCCTTCATGGCGATGATCGACAACTACGGCGACACCGCGCTGCGCGACCGGTATGCCGCCGAGGTGGACGCCGCCGAGCGCGCCGCCGACAAGGTGACGGCCGAGGTCAACCGCCTGCTGCACAAGACCTTCATCACGCCGATCGACCGCGAGCAGATCCATTCGCTGATCAATGCGATGGACGACATCCTCGACCTGCTGCAGGACGTGACCGAGACGATGTCGCTGTACGACCTGCGCAGCCTCACCGACGAGGTGCGCAGCCTGGGCGAGATCAGCGCACGTTGCTGCGACCGCGTGCAACATGCGGTGTCGCTGATCCCGCGCATCAGCCAGCACGACGTGGGCGAGGCGGCGATCAAGACCTGCGAGGAGATCGACCAGCTCGAATCCGACGGCGACCGCGTGCTGCGCGCGGCAATGAGCAAGCTGTTCCGCGAGGAGGACGACGTGCGCGAGCTGATCAAGCTCAAGACGGTGTATGAGCTGCTCGAGTCGATCTCCGACCGCTGCGAGGACGTCGCCAACCTGATCGAGGGCATCGTCCTCGAGAACGCCTGAGCGCAGGCGGACGCGCGCCGATGGACGTCGTCCACGTCAGCCTGTGGGCCGTCACGCTCCTGATCCTCCTGGCCTTGGCCCTTGATTTCTCGAACAGTTTCCAAGACGCGGCGGACTCCATCGCCACGGTGGTTTCCACCGGTGCGCTCAAACCGCAGCAGGCGGTGGTGTTCGCGGCCTTCATGAACTTCGCCTCGATGTTCGTCTTCGGGCATCACGTGGCCGCGACCGTCGCCACGGGCATCGTCGAGCCGGGCATCGTCGACCATCACGTGGTGATCGCGGCCCTGATCGGCGCCTTCGCCTGGCACCTCGTGACCTGGTTTCTGGGCATCCCGTCGAGCCCGGCGCATGCGCTGGCCGGCGGTCTGGTCGGTGCGGTCCTGGTCAAGGCCGGCACGTCGGCGTTGATCGGTACAGGTCTGTGGAAGCTCGCCGCATTCATCCTCGTTTCGCCGGCACTGGCGTTCGTGGTCAGCTCGTTGCTGATGGTGGGCGTGGCCTGGCTGTTTCGCGGCCACTCACCGCGGCGGGTGGATGGGGGGTTCCGGCATCTGCAGCTGGTATCGGCGGGCCTGTATGCGCTCGGTCGCGGTGGCAACGATGCGCAGAGGAGCATCGGCATCGTCTGGATGCTGCTGATCACGGCGGGCGTCGTCGGTACGGCCGACCCGTTGCCACCGATCTGGGCGACCGGGCTGGGTTACGTCGTCGTCGCCCTGGGCACCCTGTTGGGGGGCTGGCGCCTCGTCAAGACCATGGGGCGCAAGATTGCCCAGCTCAAGCCGACGGGTGGATTCTGCGCCGACACAGGCGCGGCGGTGACGCTGTTTCTCGTTGCGGCGCTGGGAGTCCCGGTATCGACGGCGCACACCATCGCCGGCGCGGCAGCGGGCGCGGGATCGACCCGGAGCATGTCGGCCGTGCGCTGGCATGCGGTGGGCCGGCTCGTCTGGGCCTGGGTGTTCGCCGTCCCGACCGCAGCACTGATCGCGGCAGGGGGATACGGGTTGGCTCGCTGGCTCATCTGACCGGGCGCGCCGGCTGGCCAAGCGGTCATGTCGCGGAGCGTGAACGCTCGACCTGGATCTCGAAGTAGCGCTGGCCGGCGAAGGCGATGGTGCCCAGCAGCACGGCCGAGCCCACCATCAACGCCAGGATGACGCCGATGACCACGGGCCAGCCGCTGCGGGTGACACGCCGGCCCGCGTGGAATCGGGCATCCCACTTCTCGTCGGGCGTCAGGCCGTAGACGATGGCCGTCAACATCGCCTGCGACAGCATCAGCCCCAGGATGGGGACGAGCAGCCAGGCCAGGCGATCGTCCTGGCCGAACTGCGACATGCGCTGGGCGCCCCACAGACCCAGCAACGTCGGTGCCGGATACAGCCAGGCCCAGCGATCGCGCCAGCCATGCAGGTACCAGCGGTGCACTCCCAGGCAGCCGAACAGCCCGGCGATCCAGGTGGCCAGCGTCTTCGAGCGCCGTCGCTGGGCCGACGGGCCATCGATCGCCGGAGCTTGCGGCCGCTGCATCTTCAAGGCCCCTGCGGCGGGGTCGTGGCGTCGGGCCCCAGCGCGCGCTGCATCAGCACGACATCGAGCCAGCGGTCGAACTTCCAGCCGGCGCCAGGCAGCAACCCCGCGGGGGCGAAACCGAGACGGCGGTGCAGCTCGATCGACGCAACGTTGGCCGAGTCGCCGATCACGGCCACCATCTGCCTGGCGCCGAACGCCTCGCAGCGGCCCATCAGTTCAGCCAGCAGGGTGCGGCCGATGCCTTGGCCGCGCGCCTGGTCGGCCAGGTAGATCGAGTCCTCCACGCAGAAACGGAAGGCCCCTCGCGGACGGAACGGGTTGGCATAGGCATAGCCAACCACCGTATGGGCGCCATTGACCGCCACCAGCCAGGGCCAGCCTGCGCCCAGCACCGTCTCGCGGCGGCGGGCCATTTCGGCTTCGTCGGGTGCTTCGAGCTCGAACGTGCCGGTGCCGTGGCGCACATGATGGCCGTAGATGGCGGTGATGGCGCCAATGTCGGCAGCCGTCGAGGGGCGGATCAACACGGTACAGCGGGCCCAGAGGCGGTGATCGGTGACGGGGACCTCGAGCCTGCGGCGACGCGGCGGCCGCGGTCCGCACCGCGCGGGGACGCCAGTTTATAATGCAAGGTTTCCGGGCCTGGCCGCGGCACACGCGCGGCGTATCTACGGGTGCCGGCAAGAGCGCTTCGGCGCGTCGTCCGCGGCGGCGGGCGCCGTCCGACGCGTGCACGGTCTGCCAGTCCTGCTCGTGTCTCGCGGGTGTGGTGGATCCACCGACGAACAGAGGTTTCATCATGGTCGTGATCCGACTGGCCCGTGGCGGCGCCAAGAAGCGCCCGTTCTTCAACATCGTCGTGGCCGACTCGCGCACCCGCCGCGATGGCAGCTTCATCGAACGCGTGGGTTTCTACAACCCCGTCGCTGCCGGCGGCGAGCAGCCGCTGCGCATCGCGCTGGACCGCCTGACCTACTGGACCGGTCAGGGCGCCCAGATGTCGCCCACCGTGGCGCGCCTGGTTGGACAGGCCAAGGCCGCGGCCTGAGGCCCGCACCTCGATGAACGGGCCGGACGATGCCGTCTGGCCCGACGACGCGGTCGAGGTCGGCCGCATCGTCGATGCCTGGGGCGTCAAGGGCGAATTCAAGGTCCAGCCCTACGCCGCCGACGCCCAGGCCCTGGCGGCTTGCCGCCGCTGGTTCCTGAAGCCACCGCTCGAGGCGGTCGCACCGCCGGGGCGCACCTGGCCGGCATCGCTGCGTCTGGCCACGGTGCGCCGGCACGGCGCCGGCCTCGTGGCTCGCGCCGACGGCATTGCCGACCGTGACGGCGCTGCAGCCTTGAGGGGCGCTCGCCTGTTCGTTTCCCGGGGTGCGTTTCCGCGCGCGGGGCAGAATGAGTATTACTGGGTCGACCTGATCGGCCTGGACGTGATCAATCGGCGCGGCGAACCGGTGGGCACCGTGGTCGGCCTGATCGACAGCGCGGCGCACGGCGTGCTGCGTGTGCAACCGCTGCCGCCGCGGACCGAGGAGGTGCTCATTCCGTTCGTCGGTGCTTATGTCGACGCCGTGCGGCTGCAGGAGCGCCGCATCCTGGTCGATTGGGAACTGGATTACTGAGGCAGCTCGGCACTACAGGCCATGCGCTTCGACGTCATCACGCTGTTTCCCGAGCTGTTCGACGCGCCGCTGCGCACCGGCGTGACTCGGCGCGCCTTCGACGGTGGCGCGGTGCGGGTGCGCGTGTGGCCGCTGCGTGACTTCGCCGACGACCCCTATCGCCGTGTCGACGACCGGCCTTACGGAGGCGGTCCCGGCATGGTCATGCTGGCCGAACCGCTGGAGCGTGCGCTGATGGCGATCCGCGCCGATCGTGGCGCTGATGGCGCGCCGCTGATCCACTTCACGCCCACGGGTCGCCGGCTGGACCAGTCGCTGGTGCGCGAGCTGGCTGCGGACGAGCGGGGCGCCGTGCTGCTGTGCGGGCGCTACGAAGGCGTCGACCAGCGCTTCATCGACCGCCACGTGTCGCTGGAACTCAGTCTGGGCGACTTCGTGTTGTCCGGCGGCGAACTGCCGGCGCTCGCCCTGCTCGACGCGGTGGCACGCCTGCAACCGGGCGTGCTGGGCGACGAAGCGTCGCACCAGGACGACAGCTTCTCGGACGGTCTGCTCGAAGGTCCGCATTACAGCCGCCCCGAGGCGCTGTCCTCGCCCGAAGGATCGTTGCCAGTGCCTGCCGTGCTGCTGACCGGACACCACGCGCAGATCGAACGCTGGCGGCGCGAGCGCTCGCTCGAGGTCACGGCCCGCCGTCGCCCCGACCTGATTGCCGTGGCCCGCGCCAGCGGGGGGCTGAGCCCCCAGGACGAGCAGTTCCTGGCCTCGCTGCAGCTATAATGAGCGGCTTTGCGATCCTCTGCCGGGCGCCTCCTCTGACCCGCGCGCCGGCACGATCGCATGGAGTGGCCATGGACATCATCCAGACCCTGGAGCGCGAGGAGATCGAGCGCCTGGGCAAGAAGATCCCCGATTTCGCCCCCGGCGACACCGTGATCGTCAACGTCAACGTCGTCGAAGGCAGCCGCAAGCGCGTGCAGGCTTACGAGGGCGTGGTGATCGCCAAGCGCAACCGCGGGCTCAACTCGAGCTTCGTCGTGCGCAAGATCTCGAGCGGCGAGGGTGTCGAGCGCACGTTCCAGCTGTACAGCCCGCTGATCGCCAGCATCGAGATCAAGCGGCGCGGCGATGTGCGTCGTGCCAAGCTGTACTACCTGCGCGATCGCAGCGGCAAGTCGGCCCGGATCAAAGAGAAGCTGGCCTGACCTTCGAGGGCAGCAGGCTGCCCTGACCGCTGCCGCGTGCTCGCCATGACGGGCTCGCCTATCCGCGATCCCCAGTCTGTACCGGTGGTGGCTGTCGACAGCCACCTGCCCGGCGTACCCGCGCACGGCCTGACCCCGCGTGCCGTGCGCGAGCGCTTTGCCCGGCCGCCATCGTGGCAACCCGAGTTCGCGGGCGACGGGCGACGCTTCGAGGAGCGCGTGCTGTTGCCCGCTGCGGTGCTGGTGCCGCTGGTCGAGCGCAGCGATGGGCTGCACGTGCTGCTCACGCAGCGCACCGCCCACCTGCGCGACCATGCCGGGCAGATCAGCTTTCCGGGCGGCCGCACCGAGGCCGACGACATCGACGCGGTGGCCACGGCCCTGCGCGAGGCGCACGAGGAGATCGGCCTCGCACGCGAGCACGTCGAGGTCGTCGGCGCGCTGCCCGTGTACACGACCATCACGGCGTTCGAGGTGACGCCCGTGGTGGCCATCGTGAGGCCGACGTTTTCCCTGGCGCTCGATGCCTTCGAGGTGGCCGAGGCGTTCGAGGTGCCGCTGTCGTTCCTGATGACGCCGGCCCACCATCAGCAGCACGAGGTGGCCATCGAAGGGTTGCGGCGTCGCTTCCTGTCGATGCCCTGGACGTCGGTCGACGCCAGCGGTGTCGAGAAGCGCTACTTCATCTGGGGCGCCACGGCGGCCATGCTGCGCAACCTGTACCGCTTCCTGGCGGCGTGAGCGGCGTCACTATGATGACGGCCAAAGCCTGTCGGGGCACCCGTGGGGGGACATGGACAGTGCAGCCCGAGGGTCCGCTTCAGTGAGTTTCTTTGCCGTTCTGTTCGCGCTCGTCCTCGAGCAGGCCCGTCCCCTGCCGCAGGGCAACCCGGTGCACCAGGCCATGGTGGGCTGGTCGCGCTGGGTCGGACGCAACCTGGATGCCGGCGGTCAGACGCACGCATGGTTGGTCTGGATCGCCTGCGTCGTGCTGCCGGCGCTGGGGGCGTGGGTCGTCTACCTGCTCGCATTGCAGGTCAACGTCTTGCTGGGCTTGGCATGGAACGTCGCCGTGTTGTACGTGACGGTCGGGTTTCGCCAGTTCAGCCACCATTTCACCGACATCCGCGAAGCGCTCGAGCGCGGCGACGAGGAAACCGCTCGTCAACGCCTGGCCCGCTGGCGCCACCTCGACGCGAGCGAACTGCCACGTGTCGAGCTGCTGCGTCACGTGATCGAGCATTCGCTGCTGGCCGCTCACCGGCACGTCTTCGGCGCCTTCTTCTGGTTCATCGCCCTGTCGGCCATGGGCCTGGGGCCGGCGGGTGCGGTGCTGTACCGTGCGGCCGAGTTCGCGCGCCGCTACTGGACGTTCAAGGTCCGATCGGTCGCCGATTCGGCGCACGAACGGGTGGCCTCGCTGGCGCAGCGTCTTTTCAGCGCCTTCGACCACGTGCCTGCGCGCTTGACGGCCTTCGGCTTTGCGGTGGTCGGCAACTTCGAGGACGCGGTGTCGGCCTGGCGGCGCGATGCCGGCCTGTGGCAGCAGCAGAACGAGGGCGTCCTTCTGGCAGCGGCATCGGGAGCGATCGGCGTACGGCTGGGTGGCCGTGGCGCGCCGGGCGTGACGATCGCACGCACCGCACCCTGGGCCGCCGACAGCCGTGCCGGCGACCTGAGCGGCGAGGCCGTGCGATCGGACGGCTCGACGGCCGGTGCTCCGCCCAGCAGCGCGCACCTGGACAGCCTGGTCGGACTGGTGTGGCGTTCGGTCGTCCTGTGGATGCTGCTCGTGGCCCTGCTGACCGTCGCCCGTCTGCTGGGCTGAGCCCCGTGGCTCCAGGTCCGCCTGCGCGGACCTGGACGGGGCGAAGGGGGCGAGCTGTGCGAGCACGCGGCCTGCAAGGCTGAGGCCGGCGGCTCACGGCCTGCCTGCGCAGGCCGGGACCGGCCGAAGAGGCCGAGCTTTGCGAGGCCGCGGCCTGCAAGGCTGAGCCCCG
>Ga0114939_10002457_pt1 | contig 13680 bp, 14 predicted proteins | sample AshMeaCrysSpring_FD_87196 | JGI IMG/M metagenome (GOLD analysis project Ga0114939, IMG submission 87196) | Groundwater microbial communities from Big Spring, Nevada to study Microbial Dark Matter (Phase II) - Ash Meadows Crystal Spring | ecosystem: Environmental > Aquatic > Deep subsurface >... | reverse complement strand
TGAGGCCTCTCCGGTCGCCCTCCGGGCTCCCTCCGAGGCCCCAGCCTCGTTTGGCTTCTGTTTGGACATACCCCATTCTCCTCGTTCCAAAGGGCTGTCCAGTCATTTCGTGCGGCGGGGGAAAGCAGGCCCACCGCGTGCAGATACTGCAGCCACTGGCAGTCGGTAATATCCGTCTTCCGACCAGGCACGTGCTTCACGTGGCGCGCGTTGACGAGGCACACCTCGAGCCCACGCGTCTCGAGAATCTGAAAGAGCGGGATCCAGAACACCCCCGTCGACTCCATCGCCACCGTGCGCACGCCACACGCCTCGAGCCAGTCTGCCAGCGCGTAGAGATCCTGGGTGAACGTCTGAAACTCCCGGATCGGTCGGGCATCGCGGTCGGGGTCGACCGCCACGTGAATACGGCGGGCACCAATGTCGATACCCGCCGCATCTCGCCGAATCGCAGCCGTGCGCTGGCGAGCGGGTTTCCGAGCGGGGCGCTTGGGTCGCATGGGGCCTCCAGTTGGGGAACGCCAGCGAGCGGCCCGGGTCGTGCAACTGTGAGTCTCCTAAACGGGATCGTGAGGCGGTTGGCCGCACGTCACCACTGAATGCAGCACAAAACCCAGCACCAGGCTAATTGACGGGCTCTGACTCGAGCTCCATTGATGTGGCGGCGTATCGCTGCCGCTCGCCGGCGCCCGATCCTAAGCCGAAGTCAGTTCCTTCCTGAACGCATCCCCGGAACGAGGACGCGAGGCTAGTCGTCGTCAGGCGGCAGATCTTTTAAGGAACAAGTGGGGCGCCAGGGTGAGCCAGGACGTGACGTGCTGCGGGGTCGGCCATCGGCCCACGTTGGTGCCGATCTCCGCGAGGAGGCGGAGGGCGTTGTCGGGGCCGATCCCGTCGATCTGGGACAGGTCGACCCCGGTGAGGTGGTGCCGCGGCGTGCGAAGACCGAAGCGGGGCTCGTTCTCGCGCGGCTTCGTCGGCGGCGCGCGGGCGGGAGGGGCGTGGCGGGAGCAGGCACGGCCGGGCTGAGGGCGAGCCGGGTGAGGTGGGCCTCGATGGCGGCATCACAGGCGGTGAGCTGCCGCTGATACGCGTCGAAGCGCTGGAGGTTCTGCTGGAGGACGAAGACGTGCTCGACGCGGTCGTTGCCGGTGAGGGCGGCGGCGATCTCGGCCGCGGAGGCCCGACAGCGAGGGTCGCAATGCCGAGCGAGCTGCTGCGGGTCCCGGTGGCCGGCCACAATGTCGCGGAGGATCCGCAGGCCGGTGCCCCCCGGGATGTCACTGACCACCAGCGGGAGCTGCACGTTCATCTGGACCAGGGCTTTCTGCATGCGCTGGACTGCATGCGCTGGACGTGCATGGCGGCGCTCTCGATCAACGTGGCGCGGTGGCGCAGATAGCCGCGCAGGGCGACAATCGCGTCGGCCGGCCGGAAGCTGCCGCGCAACAGGCCGAGGATGTGGAGATCGCGCAGCCACTCGCAGTCGGAGACATCACGCTTGCGCCCCGGCACGTTCTTGACGTGGCGGGCATTGACGAGAATCACCTGGAACCCCCGGGCCTCGAGGATCTCGAAGACGGGAATCAGTAGACGCCCGTGGCTTCCATGGCGATGTGGGTCACCCGACAGCCGGCCAGCCAGTCCGCCAGGCGGTGCAGGTCACCGGTGAACGTGGCGAACGCGCGGATCGGGGTGGTGTCGCGGTCGGGCGGCACGGCGACGACGTCAATCTCCCCAACGGGATCACGCCCTGCAAACGGCGTTTCACCAATGACGATGCCGCGAATCCCCCGCCCACGCTGACGAACGGGCAGCCACGCACCAGTGGCGAGTCGGGCTCGGGTCCCGGCGGTGCGTGAGTGTACAACGCCGCGACGTCCCCCAGTTTCTGGCATGTCGAATCGCGATCACATTGCGTGGGGCGCTGACTATCGTCACGCTTGACGACGCCACCTCTACCCCGTTCTCACATGCCAGGGCCGGCCCTCGTGGCACCAGCCGCGGCGTGCCCAGCGCCGCTTGCGTGGCCACCCGGCGGGGCGTATAGTCGCCACCGAGACAGACAGACGGAGGTCCTGTGCGCAACTCGGCATCGCCCGGAGCGCTCCTTGCCCTCAGCCTCGCGGTCTCCGCCGGCGCGCAAACGCCGCTCACGCCCACCGACGGCCAGCCGAACACTGCTGCGGTCAGGGCCACCGCCTCGGGCTTCGACTGGTTCTACAGTGCGCCCGTCTTGGGCGCCAGCTCGATCATCGTCAACTACGACGTCGGCGCCGGCACCCTCGCCTTCGAGGCGATGGACATTCGCCTTGCCTTGGGCAGTTGCTGCGTCGGCGTCCACTTCTGCAGGTGCTATCGCAACCAGCAGTTCCACCTCCCCCGGGTTTCCAGGCCAGTCGCTGCCGTTGACCCCGACGGCCAGTTCGCGCTGACACACTCGGCCGTGTACGAGGGCGAGAGCGGGGCGCTATTCACCGCGTTGTGCGGCGCCGGGCCGCGCCCCCCCGTCGATATCTCCTGGCAGGCGTCGGGAACGGTGCGCTTCGATCCCGCGACGGGAACGCTGCATCTGGTCGACCTGCTGGTGACTGTCGATGGCACCGGCGACATCGACGCCGCAACGCTCGTGCTGAACTTCTCGTCCGGCTTCCAAGCCTACGAGCCGTTTCGATGGTTCCAGGAAGTCGGGGGCCCGCTCGTCATCACCGGCGCGGGGTTCACGCCCGGCACGGTCGCGAAGGTGTTCATCAGCACGCCGGAGGGACCCCGCGATGTGGTACCGGAGGGTGTGCGGCCCACCGCCGTCGCGCCGCTGCGCTGGGAGGGCCGCCTGCCCTGGCCGTGGCCGCTGCCGGCCCCCTACGACTACGACATGGGGCTGGGGTTCGTGTCGGTGCACCTCGTGCGCACCGACCGTGGCTACGACCGCAGCAACGACGTCCCCGCCGTGCTGGCGGGGTCTTGGGACAATGGCGTGGTGGGGCTTACCGGACTCGACATCCCTTTGAGCGCGACGAGCTGGGACCCGTACGTGGCCATCCCGAACGTCGAGAAGGTCTACGCGCCTGGCACGCTCCTCTACGCCGGCGGCGAGTTCCCCAATCCCACCGCCACCGTGATCAACGTGTTCGGGGCGGACGGCAACTGCGCGCCTCCGGGCGGAGTGGCACCCGGCGCCGTCGGCGCCACCTGGCTGTCCTTCGTGGTCCCGGCGGGCTGCCCCGTCGGACCCGGGGCGTTCCAAGCGGTGGACACGGTCACCGGGCGCGCGTCCACGATTGTCTCCGCCCCGCTCGGCGAGCCCGTGGACGTCTCCACCGTCACGGTCAGCGGGACCGGCGTGACGGTCAGCGGGACGGGCTTCAGCCCACTCACGGCGGTGAACTTCTTCGCGCGTGACGGCGCGGGGTCGGTCACCAACTTCGGCGGCTACGACCCTGCCGGCCGGCCGCGACTCGTCGTGACCGTGCCCGACGCCCACACGCTGACCTTCGAGCTGCCCGTCGGAGTGACGAGCGGCCCGTGCTTCGTCGAGGCGCTCAACCCGCCGTTCATCAACTACACCTCGTCGCGAAGTCGCCCGCCGGGCGGCGAGTGCACGATCCCGTAGCGCCGCTGCTCCCGTTGGCGGGTCTTCTCAGCCCGCGGTTGGGTCGTTCCGGCAGCCGACCCGATCCTCGAAGCGAGCCGATGACCCGGCAGGCTGGATGCGACGGATGAGCTCCTCGGCCACGAGGACGCCGAGGGCGTCGTAGACCGACTGCAGCGAGATGGCGGCGGGCGCGTTCGTCGATCTCGGCGGCGTCGTCCAGGTCCCGCTGCACGTCTCGGAGATGGCGTGGTCCCGCGTGCCGGACATCACTGCCCTCGTCGTGCCGGGCGAGGAGATCACGGTGAAGGCTAGCCCCTCGGCTAGCCTCCGCGCACGAGCGCGTCGGGAATCACGTACCGTTCGCCCGAGCCGAACGTGACGGTGGTGTCGTCGCCGGTCCGTGCGGCCGACGGCGCCTCGGTGGCATCCGAGGCCACGGGCTTGCCGGCGACGAACAGGATCCGCCGCACCACGGGCCCTTCGCGCGAAGCTCCACCGTGCCGCTGCCGTCCCTCCCGCGGCGGACCACGAAGGCCTCGCACTCGCCCGGCGCCGCCTCGAAAGGCGGCGTCCCGCCGGCGGCCGGGTCGCTCGGTCGTGGTCCTGCCGTTTGCCAACCTCACGAGGGATCTCGAGACGGAGATTCTGGCGGACGGTCTCACCGAGGAGGTGATCAGCACGCTTGCCCACGTGCCCGGTTTGGGGGTCGTGGCGAGGACGTCGGCCTTCTACTTCAAGAACCGGAACGTCGGCGTGCGTGAGGTGGGCGCGACACTCGGCGTCGACATGGCTGTTCTGGACTGGTCCCAGTGTCCGGCCGTCGAGCGGCATCCAGGCAAGGTGAGCGGCGCCTGGATTCTGAAGGGGACTCGAATGCCCGTCGCGCCGATCTTCGAGAACTTGGAGGCGGGAGCGAGCATTGACGACGTGCTTGCGTGGTACGAGGGTCTCGACCGCAAGCAGGTTCAGGCGGTCATCGAGTTCGCTGCCAGGAGCCTCGACCTCGCGGCTACCGACCGCTGATGCGTGTCCTGCCCATCTCGTTGTGGCTGCCGTCGACCGAGCCATCCAAGGTCGCTACGACGAGGTTGCGATTCCCGTCGAATGAGCGGTCGGTCCGGCGTCAGGACGCTCAGCAGAGATCCGTGGGTCGCCGGTCTGGCCAGGAGCGGAGGCGGGCAGGGCGCGCCAATTCAACAACGTGCAGCCATCAACGTCGCGACGCAGACCGGTTGTGAACAACCTGTTTGCGACAGCGCTCCGCGGAAGCCGTTCTACCACGTCTCGTCTTGCGGAATCCGGCCAGAATTCGACGTCGCGCCCTGACTGTCTGGTTTGCGTGCTGAGCGAACAATCGGGCATGAGCCGGGGCGGAACGCCTACTCGGCCGGGCCCCGCTTCTCCGCCAGGATCCGAGCGAGCCGCAGCGGCGACACGATCTCCACGCCGAGGACCTGTTGTCCCTTGAGGTGACCGAAGTCACGCCTGTCTCCGGTCACGAACAGCTGGGAGCGGCTCCGGATGGCTGCGCAGAGCAGGGGCGCCTCCTTGACGGGCACCTGCACTGGCAACTCGAACAGCGCCGACGGGACGACCTCCACCGAGTGGAGCAGACGATCGAAGGCCGGCAACCAGGCCGCGCGCTTCAAGGTGATGTTGCGTCGCGCCTCCTCGACCGCGAGATCGCTCGAGACGGCGGTGCCTCGCACGCACAGCACGGCGATCAGGCGCGCGATGTTGCTGCCAGCGTTGCTGGCGGAGAACAGCAGGTTGGCGTCGAGGAACGCCCGCATCGGGGCTACTTCGCCTTCGACCGTGGGGCCTTCGCCCGCGTCCTGGACAGGTATCGGCCGATCGCCACCTCGTCGCCCGCGAACTCGGCAATCCGTCTGGCGCCGGCCGGGCCGCACCGAACGGCGGCTGCGTGACGATGGGACGGGCTCCGACCGCCGGCTCACATGGCATCGCTCAGCGGCACCAGCGACACGCGTGTCGACACTGCATGCAGGGCAATGTTGTGGAGCATTTCGTTCACGGTGGTGCAACAGTCAGGCAGGATGGAGACCTTGTATGTCTCGGCGGACTTGGAGATGGCGGTATGCGTCACGCAGTTCTGCGTCATCATGCCGCACACCAGAAGTTCATCCACGCCGAGAGCTGACAGCACGTCGTGCAGGTTCGTGCCGAAGAAGCTGTCGGCATGCTCCTTGACGACAACCGGCGCATCGGGAGCCGCCGCAAGAACGCGCGGGTGAATCCTCGCGCCGTCGGTGCCCTTGTTGAAGAACGGGGCGATGCCCGCCGCTGGGTCGGCGAGATGCTGGACGTGAATCACGGGAATCCCCTTGGTGCGGGCCGTCGTGATCGCGTGCTCGATGTTGTTCAGTACGGCATCCGTGTTCCAGAGCGGGAACTTCCCACCCGGGAAGTAGTCGTTCTGCAGGTCGATGACAAGTAGTGCCTTCTTCATTGCTCTGCCTCCGGTCCGGTTCGTGTCGAACGTTGAGTCCAAGCCGCGCGCCGCTTCCGCATCTGGCCGTCCGGGTCGCCGCGCCTGCGGCCCCCGTCATCCCTGGGGCAGCAACATCCTGACGCGGAACCCGCCTTCGGGCAGGTTCGAGGCGGCAACCGTGCCGCCGTGCGCTTCGATGGCCCGGCGCGTGATGGCCAGCCCCAGGCCGTAGCCTTCGCGTCCCCGGCAGGGCCCTCGGCGAATGATTCCGTGCCGACTCCCGCCATCGACACCTCGGTGTTGGTTGCAGGGACCACCTCGCGACGACCGAGCGCTGATGCGTGTCCTGCTCGATCAGGGGGCGCCCGTCCCCTCAAGCGGTGCCTTCCTCACCACACGGTTCGCTCTGCGTGCCAGGAAGGCTGGCGACGCGTGGCAGCGGCGACCTGCTGACGGCGGCGGACGCCGCTGGCTTCGATGTGTCGGTGACGACGGACACGAACCTGCGGTACCAGCACAAGAAGCCTGTGGGGTGCGTCGCCGGGCTGGCCAGTGGCCCCTCCCCTGCCTTGGGTCCTGACGCGGAACGACGTCGCCTCGCTGGCGGCGCTCGCGCCTCGCCCACCGCGAGCTCCCTGGGCAGCCGTTCACCGCTTCCGACGGCGAGGAGGCCGTTTGATGTCGAGGGTCGTGAGACCGCTCGCCTTTGCGACCGCGAGCTGGCGGTCGTCGGCAGAGACAAAGGTCCCGCAGAGGGCAAGGTGCGCGGCGGCGACGTGCAGCAGATCAAGGCTTCGGGTGAGGAACCTGGCCGTGAGGCGCCGCGACACGTCAGTTGCGTCGGCGAGCACGCGTTCGAAGTCCAGTGCTGTCGGTGTCAGGCGCTGGCTCTCGATGTCGTCGTCGAGCTGACGCAGGATGGCCCGGCACTCGTCTCTGGAAATCGCACGGCGGCCAACAAGCAGCTCGAAGGCATTCAGGACTTCGAGCCGGTGCAGGGTGGTGAAGGGAACCTGCCTCGCGTCCTGCGCTGCGGCGCGGGCCGCTGCAGAGAACCTCTCGGGGACGTAGAGCGGAACCACGGCGCTGGAGTCGAAGTACGTCATCGGTCTCCGCGTCCCTCTCGCACCACATCGGACCCACCTGGCGCAATCACACGGTCGCCGAACACGGCGCGGGTGCGCGCCTCGAGGTCGGGCCAGTTGGGGATCGGTCCGATCGGCGTGACAGGTCCGAGCCTTGCCACGGGCCTGCGGCGACGCGTGACTTCGACGACTTCACCGCGCTCCACGCGAGCCATGACCCGCTTCAGGTTCTGCTGAAGTTCACGAATCGACACGGGAGGGCCAGCCATGTACGACATTGTGTCGTACAGCCTATGACGCGGTCAACCGTCTGCGCCTGTCAGGGTGTGCCTGCCGCGATCGAGCCGACGCGCGGCGCGTCACGCGGCAACGGGTCGCCCGCCAGCGTGCCTCGACGCGGGCGCCGCGGCACACGCGGGGGATGGCGAGGCTGGCCATCTCGCCTGCCAAGACGTCCACGCCAGCCGCGGGGCGGCGGCCCCGAGCCCACGTGATCGCCGCAGAATTGCACTTCGGCCCACCCGCCGCCGATTACCCTCCGAGGAGGTCTCCCGCGATGCTCGAATACCAGGTGCCGACGCTCCAGCTCGCCGCCAACGTGTGGTGCGCCGACGGGCGCGGCCTGGCCGGGTCGATCTTCGTGCCGGCGTGTTCCTCGGTGCACGGCGGCCCAATGCGCCCGGAGGAGTGGATCAACCAGCCCCACCCCTTCTTCCCGTTTGCGGCGGACGGCAGCGACGAGCGAATGGTGCTCAACAAGGCGGAGGTCGTCGCCCTGACCGTGGCCGCCGACGACGAGAGCGGGGCCGATGACGAGGCGGGCGACATCCCGGTCTGCCGCGTCGCGATCGAGATTCACGGACGCCGATTCGCGGGCATGCTCGTCATCGACATGCCGCCGAACCAGCAGCGCGTCGTCGACTTCCTGAATCGTCCGGACGCGTTCCTGGCGCTTCGCGACGGCCGTCGCTGCCATCTCATCCAGAAGGCTCGCATCACGCGCGTGATCGAGTTCCCGGAGGCGTCATCGTGCTCGCCACCTGCCCCGACTGCGCTCGGCCGCTGACCATCGACGACTCCCGCGTTCCCGACCGGCCGTTCTCGGTGCGGTGTCCGCGCTGCCAGGCGGCAATCAGGCTGCCGGGCCGAGAGGCCGCCTCGCCGGAGCGCTCCGCGCCGGCACCGCCCGCGTCCCCGACGGCCACGGCCGAGATCGACGCCCTCTTCCGGGCGATGGTCGAGTGGAAGGCCTCCGATCTCCACGTCACGACGGGGTCGCCGCCGATGCTGCGCCACGACGGCGAGATGAAGGCCCTCCCGGGCCGGGCGCCGCTCTCCGCGGCCGACACCGAGCGCATCCTGTGGCCGATTGCGCCGCCCCGCAACCGCGAGGAGTTCGAGCGCCGCCACGACACGGACTTCGCGTACGAGATCCCGGGGCTGGCCCGTTTCCGCTGCAACTTCTTCCTGGATCGCCGGGGCATGGGCGGCGTGTTCCGCGTCATCCCCAGCAGCATCATGACGGCCGAGGCGATGGGGCTGCCCCCGGAGATCCTGGAGTTGTGCCACCTGCCGAAGGGGCTCGTCCTGGTCACCGGCCCCACGGGGTCGGGCAAGTCCACCACGCTCTGCGCGCTCATCGACTACATCAACCGCCATCGCACCGACCACGTCATCACCATCGAGGACCCGCTCGAGTTCGTCCACGAGAACAAGCGCTGCCTGGTCAACCAGCGCGAGGTCGGGGACCACACCGACTCCTTCAGGGACGCGCTGCGGGCCGCCCTGCGCGAAGACCCCGACATTGTGCTCGTGGGCGAGATGCGGGACCTCGAGACGGTGGCCATCGCGATCGAGACGGCAGAGACGGGCCACCTCGTGTTCGGCACCCTCCACACCTCCTCGGCGCCCTCGACGATCGACCGCATCATCAACCAGTTCCCGGCCGATCGGCAGCAGCAGGTGCGGGTGATGCTGGCCGAGAGCCTCAAAGGCGTCATCAGCCAGATCCTCTGCAAGAAGGTCGGCGGGGGCCGGGTGCCCGCGATGGAGGTGATGGTTGCGACACCGTCGATCTCGAACCTGATCCGCGAGGCGAAGACCTTCCAGATCCCGTCGATCATGCAGACCGGCCGGCGCAGCGGCATGTGCCTGATGAACGACAGCTTCCTCGACCTCGTCAAGCGGAGGCTGGTGGAGCCGCAGGAGGCCTACGCCAAGGCGGCGGACAAGGCCGGGCTCGTGGCGCTGTTTAAGCGCAACGCCATCGACGTCTCGTGGGCGCCGAGAGAGGCTGTCGCCAGCGCGCAGTGAGGGGCAGCCTCGAGGCGCGCGGCCGTCGGCAAGGCATAATGGGGCGCGCCCGACCGCCCCGGAGCCCTCGATGACCCACGCCGCCGACCCGCACGCGACCCCGGCCCTCCCCATCGCCGACCCCACGCCCATCGGGCTCATCTGCCTCGCCATCGGGTGCGCGGCGCTCGTGCCCATTGCGTTCGGCACCAGCCTCACCCCGTCCGGGCTGAGGACGGCCGCGATGTTCTGCCTCCTGTTCGGGGCGGGCGGTCAGCTGGTCGCCGGGCTGGGGAACCTGGTGAACAGGAACCTGTACGGCGGCACGCTCTTCACCTCGTTCGCCTTCAACTGGGTCATGAACTGGTGGGCGCTCGACAGCCTGTCGCGGGGCCAGATCCCGGACGCAACGGTCGTCTTCGCGGTGGACGTCTGCTTTCTCGTCGTGTTCCTCGTGTTCACGTACGGGTTCGGCTTCTTCTCGTCACTGCTGATGGCGTTCCTGGCCGACATCGACCTGCTCTACCTCGCCCGCATCTGGCGGCATCTCGGTGGCGGCGAGTGGCTGGGCACCATCATCGGGATCTGCACGGTCGTGCTGGCCGCGCTCTCCCTCTGGATCGCCTTCGCGCTGCTGATCAATCCGGTGGCCGGCCGCGCGGTCTTCCCCTTCCCCGGCCCGGTGTTCCGCCCGCGGTCGGCGTCGCGCGTGTCGTAGGGCGACGGCTGGCCCAGGCCGGCACTGCGTCATGCCGGACGCCGCGAGCCGTCCGGCCGAACGCCGGACACGGCCTGAACCCGGTCGCCGGCAGCCGGAGGCCTGATAGCATCCCCCCATGCGCGACACCGCGGAGGTCGTCATCATCGGCGCGGGCATCGTCGGGGCCAGCATCGCCTTCAACCTCACCGCCCAGGGCTGCCGCGACGTCGTCCTCCTCGAGCGCGAGGCGCACCAGGGACTCGGCTCCACCGGCAAGAGCATGGGCGGCGTGCGGGCGCAGTTCGCCACCGACGTCAGCATCCAGATGTCGCTCTACTCGATCCCGTTCTACGCCCGCTTCGAGGCCGAGACCGGGTTCCCCTCCGAGTACCGGCCTCACGGCTATCTGTTTGTCGCCTCGGCAGAGCGGCACATGGAGTACCTGCGCACGAACGTGGCGCGCCAGCAGGCGCTCGGCCTGCGCGAGGTGCGGCTCGTCACACGCGAAGAGATCGTCGCGATGGTGCCGATGCTGCGCAGCGACGACATTCTCGGCGGGCGCTTCTGCCCCACCAACAGCTCCGTGGACCCTTACAGCGTGATGACGGGCTACACGCAGCGTGCCGTCGAGCGCGGCGCGGGGCTCGTGAAGCGCACGGAGGTCACCGGCATCGACGTCGAGGCCGCGCGCGTCACCGGTGTGCGCACCACCGCCGGCCGCATCGCCACGCGGGTCGTGGTGAACGCAGCGGGGGCGTGGGCCGCGAGCGTCGCCCGCCTGGCCGGCGTCGACCTGCCGGTGACGCCGCAGCGGCGAATGCTCGTCCCGACCGAGGCGTTTCCCGGGCTGCCCGAGATGCTGCCCATGACGATCGACATGGCGACGGGCTTCCACTTCCGTCCCGAAGCCAACGGCCTGCTGATGGCGTGGAACGACCCGGCACAGACGACGGGGTTCAACACCGAGGTGGACCCGCGATTCGTCGAGCGGATCCTGGAGAAGGCCGTCGAGCGGTTTCCGGCCTTCGTCGATCTGCCGGTGAACCCGAAGCGCGCGTGGGCGGGCCTCTACGAGATGACGCCCGACCACCACGGGATTCTGGGACCGTCCGGCGTCGAGGGCTTCTACCTCGCCAACGGGTTCAGCGGCCACGGGGTGATGCACTCGCCGGCCACCGGGCGAGTCCTGGCCGACCTGATCCTCCACGGCCGCTGCGACGTCATTCCGTGGCACGCGCTCGGGTTCGAACGCTTCGCTCGCGGCGAGCTGATTCACGAGCAGGCGCTGCTGTGACGGTTGTGGGGTGTCGGTGTGATTCGGAGCCTTGGCGCAGGCGGTCAGGAGCGCCGTGATCGTCTCGCACGCGCAATCGCGCTGCCATCACGGCCATCAGTCGTTGGCGAGGGAGCGCGACCGTCCAGCCCTGAAGAACCCGCCGGTCGTGGCACAACGCTTCAGCGCGGTGCTGACGCGCGCCCGCCGCCACGGCTCGCCGTCACCGCCCCGCCGCCGATGACGGCACTGCCACGGCGGCGCGCTCGAGGCCGTGGCCGGCGGGGAACAACCCGGGCAGCGTGATCGGCAGTTTGCCGCCGATTGCGGCCTCACCGGCGATCGCCCGCACGGCCGAGGCCTCGGCGCGGTCGTAGAAATCGTAGGTGAGCAGCACGGCTGGCAGCTCCGGAATGAACGTGGCCGCGTAGGGGTTGCCGAAGAACACCGCCACGATGGGCGTGCCGCTGCGCATCGTCGTTCCCGCGAGGTCCCGCAGCAGGCGGGCGAGCGGCGGCGCCAGATCCATCCGGCCGCTGAACGAGGCGGTGCGCACGAACACGCTCACGACGATGGCGTCGAATCGCGGCGCCATCGCCCGGACGAGGTCGACCTCGGCGGGGGTCGTCCGGTCCGACAGCTCGACCGCCGTCACCTCGCTCCAGCGCTTGCGCAGCTCCGGGAGGAAGGTCCGGCTTGGCGCGGCAATGCCCCATCCCGTGGGGTAGTCGAGCACCGACAGGTACAGCACGCGCGCATCTCTCGCCGTCGTGAGCGGCACTTGGCCGCGGTCGTCCTTGATCAGCGTGATCGCGCGGCGACTCACCTCGTCGGCCACCGCGGCGTGCGTGCGACCGCCCACCCGCGAGGGGAGCGCGTCGAGACTCACGAGGCGCTGTGTGTGGAGCCCGAGCCGCGCCTTCGCCCGGAGGAGTCGCTCCGCCGAGGCGCGCACCTGGGCGCGGTCGATGCGCCCCTGCTCGATCGCGGCCTTGATGCCGGCCGCGGCGGCCCGGTCGTCCGGGGAGTGCAGCACCACGTCCACCCCCGCCTCCACCGCCCTCGCCGCCGCTTCGCCGGGCGGCATCATCGTCGACACGGCGCGCATCTCCATCGAGTCCGTGTACACCAGCCCGTCGTATCCCAGCTCCTTGCGGAGGAACCCGGTCACCGTGCGGCGGCTGAGCGTGGCGGGCGTGCCGGGTGTCGCGTCGATCGCGGGGAACTCCATGTGCGCCACCATCACCGCCTCGGCGCCCGCCGCCATGCCGGCGCGGAACGGTGCCAGCTCGACCTGCTCGAGCCGCTCGCGCGGGTGCTTCACCACGGGGAGACCGAGGTGACTGTCCACGTCGGTGTCGCCGTGGCCGGGGAAGTGCTTCAGCGTGGCGAGGACGCCGCCCGCCCGGAGGCCCCGCGCGTAGGCGTTGCCGAGCGCGCTCACGCGCGCGGGGTCCTCGCCGAACGACCGCGTGTTGATCACCGGGTTCCGCGCGTTGTTGTTCACATCGACGACGGGCGCGAAGTTCACGTGCACGCCGATCGCGCGGGCCTCCACGCCCGTGATCCGCCCCGCCTCGTGGGCGAGCGTCTCGTCGCCGGCGGCGCCGAACGCCATCGCCCGGGGAAACAGCGTGGCGCCCGCGATGCGGAAGCCCACCCCCGCCTCGAAGTCGCCCGTGTTGAGCAGCGGCACGCGCGAGGCCGCCTGCAGCCGGTTGGCGATCGACGCGGCCTCGAGCGGCTGCCCGAGCGTCACGCTGGCGTAGTTGGGGTTCAGCAGCACGGCCGGCGCCGGCATGGTGCCGCCGAACACGTGGAACCCGCCCACCTTCAGCCCGCGCACCAGCGCCTGCAACTCCTCGAACCTCTCATCGTCGGCACTCAAATAGGTGGATTCGAAGGACGGAACGAGGAGCTGGCCGATGAGTTCGTCGAGGCTCATCGACGAGAGCGTCTGCTGCACCCAGCGCTCGGCCGCCTTGTCGAGCCGCACGTCGGGGCCCGACTGCCCGTGGACGACGGCGACGACCGCAACAACGAGCGCGGCAAACCAGCCGAAGACTGGGCGAAGGGGCGTCATGAGAGTGAATCGTATCCGAACCGGGCCCTCGCGGCGCCGACCTCCGCCGTCGCGACGCCGACGCCGAGCCGGTCTTCAAGGGGCCGCGCCGGCGGCACCCGTCGTGCTCGGGCACAAGGCGCAAGGCGTAGGGCGTGCGGCGTGAAGTAAGGCGTACGGCGTAGGGCGGCGTAAGGCGTAGGGCGTAAGGCGTAAGGCAG
>Ga0114939_10002456_pt1 | contig 13688 bp, 10 predicted proteins | sample AshMeaCrysSpring_FD_87196 | JGI IMG/M metagenome (GOLD analysis project Ga0114939, IMG submission 87196) | Groundwater microbial communities from Big Spring, Nevada to study Microbial Dark Matter (Phase II) - Ash Meadows Crystal Spring | ecosystem: Environmental > Aquatic > Deep subsurface >... | reverse complement strand
GCGCTGGAACAGAGAGCCACCGACGTCCATTTCGAGCCGCTCGGACACGACCTCCGCATCCGCTACCGCATCGACGGCGTGCTGCACGAGGCCCCCGTCCCGCCCCGCATCAAAATGCTCCAGGATTCCGTCACGTCGCGCCTGAAGATCATGTCGGGCCTCGATATCGCCGAGCGGAGGCTGCCCCAGGACGGCCGCATCGCGCTCGAGCACGCCGGCAAGCCGATCGACGTGCGTGTGGCCACCATCCCGTGCGTGCATGGCGAAAACGTGAGCCTGCGAATGCTCGGCCAGGAACGCTTCGACTTCGCCCGTCTCGGCCTCGGACCCGATGACGAAAAGCGGATCCGGCAGCTCATCGCGATCCCCAACGGGATCGTGCTCGTGACGGGTCCCACCGGCTGCGGCAAAAGCACCACGCTCTACACGTTCCTCAGCTCGCTGAATGTCCGCGAGCGCCGCATTGTGACCATCGAGGACCCTGTCGAACACAAGCTCGACGGCGTCATCCAGATCGCCGTCCGTCCGGAGATCGACCTCACCTTTGCGAACGCCCTCCGCAGCATCCTCCGCGGCGACCCGAACGTCATCATGGTCGGTGAAATGCGCGACCTCGAAACCGCCGAGATCGCCATCCGCGCCGCCCTCACCGGGCACCTCGTCTTCAGCACCCTTCACACCAACGACGCCGTCGGCGGGATCACGCGCTTGCTCGACATGAATATCGAGCCATTCCTCGTGGGCTCGTCGGTGCGGTCCTTCATCGCCCAGCGGCTTGTGCGCAGGCTCTGTCCGAAATGTTCGGTTCCCGCCAATATCCCCGCCACCGAGTTGGCCTCGATCGGCTTCCCCGCCGAATGGGCCGACCGACCGCGGCGTCCGGTCGGCTGCGAGCACTGCCGGGGATCCGGCTACATCGGGCGCATTGCCATTTTTGAAATTTGCATGATGACCGCGCGCATGCAGGAACTCATCCAGCGCCGCGCCAATGGATCGGAACTCCGCGAGGCCGCCATCCGCGAGGGAATGGTCCCCCTGCGCCGCGACGGATGGATCAAAGTCGCCAACGGGGACACATCGGTCGAGGAAGTCCTCCGCGTCACCGCCGAAGAACTCGCGGCCCTCGACGAGTAGGGCGCGATTGGCGATTGGCTCGCCACACTTCCGACAATCGCCAATCGAAAATCGGCAATCGCTTCGCCCTACTTCGGCGAGTGCGTCACCGTGAGCAACTCCGGTGTGGGCGAGGTTGTAAAACCCGGCTCCCGCGCGCGCCGGGGCGAGGTATTTCGGATCCCCGGTTTCCGCGTGGAGGATGTAGTTGGCGAGGATGCCTTGTTCCTGCTGCCGCCAGGCCTTGCGGTCGTGCCGGGCCGGTTCGTAGCGGCCGGTTGAGGGATCCGGCACGCGCTCGATGACATCATACCAACCGCCCCGGCGGCCGTCCTGGCCGTAAACGATCATTTCGCCGCCGCATTCCCGGGCGACATCGAGGAATGCCTTTTCGCCTGTGAGGTGGTAAAGCCGTGTGAGGCACCATGCGATCTTGAGATTGTGGCCGACTACCGAGTTCCAATCGCAAAACCAGCGTCCGGGAGCCCGGATCCTTCGATTCGATGAGACCCTGCAACCGGTCAAAGCTTGCGGCGGGGGGACGGTTCGCGGCGGCGGGCGGATCCGCTGGGCTGGGTGGGGTGGGGGACTGGCCGACGACGGGAAGGACCGCCGCGGCCACCGCTCGCAGGGCGAACGGGAATTTCATGGCGGGAAGATTTTATTAAAATCTATTTCGCCACTCAAATTAAACGAAAAAATTCCTCCTTCCGATACAGGAAAATTTTTTCGGATGAGAATCAAAAATCAGCTAAAAAATTGGAATGCGTGAATTAGATTAAAAAAATCTAATGCATCAAGTCGGCTGTAACTGGCTGTCCAGGAGGCGGACCGCGCTGCGGGTGGACTCATCCTCCTGGATGCGCTTTTTCACAAGGTTGACGGCGTGGATGACCGTGCCGTGGTCGCGGCCTCCGAAGGCCTCGCCGATATCGCTGAGGGAGGTTTGGGTGAGTTCGCGGGCGAGATACATGGCGATCTGGCGCGGGAATGCGATATTGGCCGGCCGGCGTTTGCTGGTCATGTCGGCGATGCGCACATCGAAATGCTCGGCGACCTTCCGCTGGATCTGTCCGATCGTGACGGCTTTGCGGGCCTGTTCCTGGAAGATGTCGCGGAGGAGGTCCTCGATGGCCTCGCGGGTGAGCGGGCGGTCGCTGAGGGAAATATACGAGGCCACCCGCATGAGCGCCCCTTCCAGGCGTCGCACGTTGTTGCGGATGCGGTCGGCCAGAAATTCCACGACCCAGGCGTCGAGCACCATGCTCATGCCCTCCGCCTTCTTTTGGAGGATCGCCACCCGCGTTTCCATGTCGGGCGGCTGCAGCATTGCCGTCATGCCCCACTCGAACCGGGAGACCAGACGTTGCTCCAGATTGGCAATCTCGCTCGCCGGACGGTCGCTCGAGAGCACGATCTGCTTGTGGCCGTCGTGAAGCGTGTTGAACGTGTGGAAAAATTCCTCCTGCGAACGTTCCTTGCCCGCCAGAAATTGGATGTCGTCGATCATCAGGATATCGGCCTGACGGTATTTCTTGCGGAATTTCACCAACGATCCGTTCCGGATCGCATCGATGAACTCGTTTGTGAATTGCTCACTCGAAAGATAGACCACCCGCGCCGACTTCCCGGAGGCCAGCACGTGGTGGCCGATCGCCTGCAGGAGGTGCGTTTTGCCCAAGCCGCTTCCCCCGTAAATAAAGAAAGGATTGTAAGTGCGCGCCGGCGACTTTGCCACCGCGAGGGCCGCCGCGTGGGCCACCTGGTTGTTCGGGCCGACCACGAATGTCGAAAAAGTGTTCCGCGCGTTGAGTCCCGCCGCCGCGCCCTGCTGGGCCCGCTCGGCTTTCACCGTCCCCGGCTTCGCCACCGGCGGCTCCGGCACCGCCTCGTCGGCGTCCGACCGCGGCCGGATCTTCACCTTCCGCTGTCCGCCAGCCGCGCCCGCCACCGCCTCCTCCACGAGCGGCATGTAGTTGCTCTCGATGAAGAATTGGTGGATCGGATTCGGAACCTCCAGCACCACCTCCGACCCATCGTCGGAGATCATCTCCACCCCCTGAAACCAGCGCTCAAATCCGTCCCGGCTCACACGCGAGGCAATCGTCGCCGAGGCCCCTTCCCAAAGTGATTCACAATCCGTTCTCATCAAAGTTATCCACTTAAAGCATTGATTTCCTTAGATCAAAGACACCTTCGCCTGATCGATCCCACAGACTGACTTTGTGACACAGAATTTACCTTCCCAAGCGGAATGATTTGAAAAAATAAAATGTCTAAAATGATGTAAATTATTTGTCTTCAAGTTTTTATATTTATTCTGATTTTTAAATTATTTTTCGAAATTTGTCTCGCTGCGGATTTTTTTCGGTCAGGGATTTAGGCGCGAAGCCGTGCGGTGGGCAGTGGGCTGAGGGGATGAGAAAGGTTTTTCACAAGTTGTTCACAGGAGTTCTGTCGTGTCCGTCGCTAGGCTTGGAGGATAGGGAGAGGCGGCGGGATGGCTCAAGAAAAAAAGCGAGAAATTTGGTGCCGGGAAAACCAGGGATCCCGGACCTTTGGTTCATTCGGGGAAGTTCGTGGAACCGGTCACAAATCTATGGACGAGAAACGACACGAAAATGTTCCAGAGGGAACAGCGGGCGCAGCCCGCCCCGGACTTGTGGTTCTCCACAGCTCTGGGGGCATGGCGGATTCCGGTCGGAGACGCGCCAAATCGTGTCCCGCCCACTGTTCCCCGCCATCTCATTTTCCAAGCGGGCGGGATGCGCAATACTGGGTCTTTTCTCCAGGGCGGCAAAGGATTGCCCCAGCAAGGGCGCTTCGCGCGATTCCGGATCGGAAATCTGTTCCCGGTTTACGTTTTGAAGAACGAATATCCCGAATGTGCCGGACTTCGGAGCGTTCAACTGCCTGCGGGGCGTGGCAGGCGAATGCATCCGAGCGCATGCCGGGCGCATAAAAATCACCAACCAGTTCTCCGGGACTTGCGGGAGGCAGGCCGGATTGGCGCGGGCTGGAACCGTGGCGTGGGCGGCAGAAGCGCCAAAAATCCCCGGGCCGCGCTGGGCGGCCCGGGGATTTGGTGAGATTCGAGGCACGGCCGGGCGGGCCGGCCTTGCGACGTTGTTAAGACTTATAACGCAAGCGCTTTTTGTGGCGGTTTTCCCGCATGCGTTTGCGGCGCTTGTGTTTTGCGATTTTGGCTTTCCGTTTCTTTTTGAGCGAACCCATTTGCTTGGAACGTGCGGCCGGTATTGGCGGCCGCGTTTGGTGTGGATGGCGTTTTGTGGACGGTGGTTAGTGGACGACTTTGTTGAGGGGATACTCGATGATCCCTTCCGCGCCGAGGTCCTTGAGGGTGGGGATAATTTCGCGGACGATCTTTTCTTGGATGATGGTTTCGACGGCGACCCACCCCGGCTGGGCCAGGGGCGAAACGGTAGGGTTGCGCAAAGCCGGCAGGGCCTCAAGCAAATTTTTCAGCTGGGCCTCGGGGAGGTTCATCTTGAGGCCGACCATGTCGCGGGCATTGAGGGCGCCTTTGAGCAGAAGCGCGATGCGCTGGAGCTTGGCCGTCTTCCACGGGTCGGCGAGGCAGGCGCGGCCCGCGATGAGGACGGGAAAACTTTCCATGAGGGTGGCCACGATGCGGAGTTTGTTGGCGCGGAGCGAGGAACCGGTCTCGGTGACATCGACGATGGCGTCCACCAACTCGGGCACTTTGACCTCGGTTGCCCCCCAGGAAAATTCCACGTCGGCCCGCACGCCATTTTTTTCGAGGAACGCGCGGGTGAGTCCGACGGCCTCGGTGGCGATGCGCTTCCCTTCAAGGTCGGCGACGGATTGGACGGGGGAGTCCTGTGGCACGACCAGAACCCAGCGGGTGGGATTCGAGGTGGCTTTGCTGAAGGGGAGTTCGACGATCTCCTCGACATCGGAGCGGTTTTCCGCGACCCAGTCGCGTCCGGTGATGCCGGCGTCGAGGTGGCCGCATTCGACGTAGCGGCTGATTTCCTGCGCCCGGAGGAGGCGCACTTCGAGTTCGGGGTCGTCGGTCTGCGGCCGGTAGGACCGCTTCGAGCCGGTGATGGCAAACCCGGCGCGCGCAAAGAGTGCGAAGGTCTGGTCCATCAGGCTGCCGGAGGGCAGGCCGAGCGTGAGGGTGCGAGTTTCCATGGAGCCGGGAAAGGTAGCGGGAGCCGGCGGCGCGGGGCAAGCGCCGACTAATTCTGTTTCGCCGGCTGATTCTGCACCGGGGGCGCGCAGGGCGTCTGGTCGCGGGCCGCTCCGGCGGCGACGGAGCTCGTGAGGGCCGCGACGTGATCGGCGATGGCGGTGAGGCCGCTGCGGTAGCGGTTGTCGGGGACATCCTGAAGGGCGGATCGCGCGTCGTCGAGGAGGCGGATGGCGGCCTTTGCGGAATGGTCGATGACCCCCGAGCGGTTGATGGCGGCTCGGAGTTCCGCGAAGTCGATGCCGTCTTCGTTGAGGAGGATTTCGCTGAGTCCCGGGGACCGGCCGCTTTGCAGAAGGAGGAGGACGGGCAGGGTGAACTTGCCTTTGCGCAGGTCGGTGCCGAGCGTCTTGCCGGCTTCCTCCTCGGATCCGGCGAGGTCGAGCAGGTCGTCGTAAATTTGGTAGGCGGTCCCGAGTTTCGAGCCGAATGTTTTGAGCGCCGAAATGGGGGCCGGGCCGGATTCGCTGATGAACCCGCCGAGTTCACAGGCGGCCGAGAAGAGCGCGGCGGTCTTCATCTCGATGATTTTGTAATAGTCCGGGATGCTGAGCTTGAGGTCGAACCGGCGCTGGGTTTGCAGGATCTCGCCCGAGCAGACCTCGGCCGCGGCGTCGGCGATGCGGCGGCAGATTTCGCTGTTGCTGAAATTTGTCGAAAGTCGGAGCGCGTGGGCGAAGAGGCAGTCGCCGAGCAGGACGCTGATGGCGTTGCCCCACTTGGCATTGGCGGTGGGCTGGTCGCGGCGGAGGTCGGCCCCGTCCATGATATCGTCGTGCACAAGGGTCGCGACGTGGATCAATTCGACGATGACCGCCAGATCGACGTGGGCCGTCGCGATTTTGCCGGTCGCCCCGCCGGAGAGCAGAGCGAGCGCGGGCCGGAGGCGCTTGCCGCCTTTGCGGCACACGTAGGCCACATACCCTTCCACGGCGGGATCGAAGGCGCGCGCCTGCGCGGAAATGCGCTCCTCGACCGAGTAGAGGTGCGGGTTGGCAAGTTCTAGCGCGCGGTTGAAAGCGGCTTGGGTATCTTGGACGGTGCCTTCCATGGGTGGTCTAAATTTTCCGGGATCCGAGACGGAGAAGTTCGCGGGTGATCACAAAAGGAACCAGGAGCGCGACCCCTACGGCCAGCGCGAGCAGAGGCCCCGGAACCACCCGCGCGCGTCCCCGCGCCACGGCGGCAAGGCCGGAGCGGACCGCCTCCTCCGGGGTGACGACGAACGCCGGCATGGTCTCGTAATGCGGGCGCGCCCCGGCCCCGCGCTCGGCGACACTGAAAAATTCCGTGGGGACCGGCCCCGGGCAGAGCGCGGTGACGGTGATGCCGCGCGGGCGGAGTTCCATCGCGAGGGCCTCCGAGAGGCTGGTCACGTAGGCTTTGGTGGCGGCGTAAACCGCCATGTTCGGAAGCGGGAAGAAACTGGCGACCGAACTCACATTCAGGACCGCCGCGCGCCCGCCGAGCACCATCGCCGGAAGCAGCAAATGGGTGAGGTGGGTGAGGGCGGCGATGTTCGTGTCGAGCATCGCGCGCACACGCTCCCAGTCGCTGGAGAGAAATTCCCCGTGGTCACCCAGACCGGCGTTGTTGACAAGGAGGTCCACTTTGAGGCCGGATTCGTTGATCCATGAAGCCAGTGCGGCCCGGCGGTCTTCGGCCGCAAGGTCGGCGCTGTAAACGAGAACTTCGAGACCCGGGTTGGCGGCTTCCAAAGAATTTTTGATCTCCTCGAGCCGGTCCGCCCTGCGGGCAACGAGAACGAGTTTCGAAGCATGGGGCGCGAGTTGGCGGGCAAATTCGGCACCAAGGCCCGAGCTCGCGCCGGTAATAAGGGCTGTGCAGCCTTCGTAAAATTTCATAAACGGTGAGATTCCATGATTGTTCTGAATCGTTCCAGCCAAAAACCATTTACGACCGCGGACGGCTCGCGGATTCGCAGTCTTCTGGACCGGACCAACGCTCCGGTGGTCAATCAGAGCCTCGCTGAGGCGGAGCTGGAGGCCGGCGGTTGCACGCAGAGGCATTTCCACCGGGCATCGGAGGAATTTTATTATATCATCGAGGGGACCGGCCGCATGGAAATCGACGGCGAGTGCCGTCCGGTCGTTCCCGGCGACGCCATTTTGATCCCGCCGGGTGCGTGGCATCAGATCACGGCCGATGCAGGGTTGCGGTTCCTGTGTTGTTGCGCGCCGCCCTACGACCACGCCGATACCTTTTTTGAGGATTGACTCGCCCCGGTCGGGCGATCGCGAGATTCCATTTGCAGGGAAGCGGGCGGATTGGCTAGTGTCGAAACACAATTTTCCCATGCCCGATCCCCAAGAACCAACCGCCGACCAAACGGACCCCGCTGCGGACGTCCAACCAGAATCGTCCGAAGCCGGAGGGGATCCTTCCGCCGCAGCGGAAAGCGCGGAGGAGCCTTCAGCACCCGCGGAGCCCGAGATTCTCGAGACCACGCCGGTAAGCGCCGACACGGGCCTCATGGGGCAACCGCCGGTCGAAGGGCAGTTGCTCGAAGCCTGCCCGGCCTGCGGCGGATTGATGGACGTCACCGAGCAGGAACCATTTTCCAAGATTCACTGTCCGAGCTGCGGCCAGGCCCTTCGGGCGCGGAAACAATTCAACCACTACCGACTTCTCGAGTTGCTGGGTGAGGGAGGAATGGGCCAGGTGTTCAAAGCCAACGACTGCAACCTGAACCGCCTGGTGGCTCTCAAGGTCCTCAAGAAGGAACTCGCTAGCAGCGCGGAAGAACGCGCCAAGCTGGCCGAGGAGGCCCGCACGACCGCCACGGTCACCCACCCGCATGTGGTCAAAGTTTTCTCGTTCGGCGAGGACCACGGCCAGTTCTACATGGCCATGGAACTTGTCGAGAAAGGGTCTCTCGACGACCTGCTCGGGATCCAGAAGCGGGTGCCCGAGATCCAGGTCCTCAATGTGGGGATCCAGATCGCCGAGGGTTTGCAGGCGGCCCTCGAGGTCGAGTTGATCCACCGCGATATCAAGCCCGGCAATATCCTCTTCGCCGATGCCCACACAGCCAAGCTTGTGGACTTCGGACTTGCGATCGTCATGGACCAGGCCGCCGCCGCCGCCGGCGAAATCTGGGGCACCCCGTATTACATCGCGCCCGAAAAACTCGACAACCAGCCCGAGGATTTCCGGAGCGACATCTACAGCCTCGGGGGCACGCTTTTCCACGCGCTCGCCGGTCGTCCCCCCTACGAGGCCGAGACCGCCTCGATGGTGGCGCTCAAGCAACTCAAAAGCCAGCAGGTGAGCCTCCAGTCGTTCGCTCCCGATGTCTCCAGCGAGACCGCCTATGTGATCAACCGGATGATCGCAAAAAACCCGGACGACCGCTACGACTCCTACGACGAGCTCATCGAGCACCTGAATTTCGCCAAAACCAAGCTCCTCGAGCGCATCAAGAACCCGCACAAGCCGAAGGAACGCGTCGTGCTCGAGACCGACGAGACCCGTAAATTCTCCGGCCTGCTCTCGCTGGGGCTCATGCTCGCGGTGCTTCTCGTCGCGGGCGTGCTGGTCTTCGCGCTGCGCGACAGGATCTTCCCGGCCAAGGAAGAGGCCAAAGCGGGGTTTGTCGCGGCCGATTTCGACGCGGGCTTGAAGGAAGCCGTCGCGCAGGCCGTCGCCGGCAACTTCGACGAGGCCGTCGCCGCCCTCGAGCGACTCTCGGCCGAGCCCGGTCTCCCCCAGCCCCGGCTCAACTGGGCCCGCCTCAACCTCGGCATCGCCCAGACGCTCGCCGGCCAGAAGGAAGCCGCCGCAAAGACGTTCGCGGCGATCAAGAAATCCGGCCTCTACGCGACCGAGGGTGACGAGGGAAACATGGCGAACTTCTTCGTCGAGGCCGCCGACAAACTGGCCAAGTCCGACCAGCCCGTGGACACCAGGTTTGCCTACCTCTATTCCTCGTCCAATTTCGAAAGCATCGGCCTCTTCGCCTTCGCCCTCCACAATTGGATGGCGGGCGACATCAACAAGGGCGGCCCGGTCTTTAAGCGTTTCCTCCGCGCCAACCCGGGCGCGCCCTACGAGTGGATCACGGGATACATCCCGCTGGCGCGCAAATATGCGGACGACTACGACATCCTCAACACCCTCCAGAAAAACGCCGCAGCCGCGAAGGATGCCTCGTCGAAAGCCGCCGTGCTCACCGAGGCCGAGGCCGCCAGAGAGAAGCTTGTGAGTGGATCGATCGCCACCGACAAACTCGACGAGATCGTTTCCTCGCTGCGATGACCGGCCGGAGGCGTGACCCGGTGCGCTTTGCCTGGCCGGCTCTCGCGCTGGCCGGACTCGGACTTCTGGTGGGTCCGTCTTTTATGGCCGGGCCGCGTCCGCCGATTGTCGCTCTTGCTCCGCTGCTGGGGATTCTCTTTTTGGCGGCGGGTTTGTCATTCGCCCTCGCGGGTGTGCTTTGTTCCAAGAAAAAATGAAACCGGATCTTGATGTTGGGATTGTGGGTGGGGGCCCGTGCGGGTTGTTCGCGGCTTTGCTGCTGGCCCGCGCCGGTCTGCGCGCGGGGTTGTTCGAGAAAAACCAGGCCCTCTCCTCGCACCCGAAGGCGATGGGGCTCACGCGGCGGACGCTCGAAATTTTCCGCCAGGCCGGTCTCGAGGCCGAAATCGCCAAAGGGTGCCTGCCTCTGGACGGGCGCGCGCTCGCGGTCTGGTCGAAGGGACTCGCCGGCGAGGAACTCGGGCGCGTGCCGTTTGCCGAAGTTCACGGCGCGGTGAGTCCGTGCGGGCCCGCGCACTGCCCGCAGACATGGACCGAGCGAACGATCTACGCCGCCCTCAGCCAGGAAAGCCGGGCCGTGGTCGCCTTCGCCTCCGCGGTGGAATCGGTCACCGATGTCGGCGACCATGTGCGGATCCGGGCGGATGGCCGCGACCACACCGCCCGTTATGTGATCGCCGCCGACGGGGCCGGCAGTCCGGTCCGCAAGGCACTGGGAATCGCCACCGATGGCCCGGGCGACATGGGACATTTTTTAAATGTGATGTTCCGGGCCGACCTCGGCGATGTCCTGCGGGGCAGGGAAGCCCTCCTCTACAACGCGCTCGGGGCCGATTTCTACGAATTTTTCGTGGCGGTGGACGGCTGTCACACATGGCTGATGCACCATTTCCTCATGCCGGGCGAGCGGGCGGGGGATTTCTCCGGCGACGATCTCCGCGCGCTGGCCGTGAAGGCGTCCGGGATCCCCGGCCTGGAAGTCGAGATCCTCGGCGTGAGCCCGTGGGTGATGAGCCCGAAAGTCGCCAAATCGTGGCGGGACGGACGCATTTTTCTCGCCGGGGACGCGGCCGCCCGCCTCTCTCCCGCCGGCGGGCTGGGTTTGAACAACGGCATCCAGTCGGTCCACAACCTCGCATGGAAACTCGCCGCCGTTTGCCGGGGTCGGGCCGCCGAATCCCTCCTCGATACTTACGAGGAGGAACGCAAACCCTGCGCCCACAAATTGATGGCCGGTACAAACAAGAACGCCGACGAGATTTTCTCGGTGATCGCGGCCGCCATGCGCGGCGACTGGGCCGACGCCAAAGAGATGATCGCGCACAGTCGGCGGGCCGGTGCGGGGCTCGGTTTCGACATCGGCCTCGCCTACGAGAGTGGCGCGTTTTTGTCCGACGGAACCACCCCCCGGGTCCCGGCGGACCCCGACAACGACTACCTTGCCAACGCGCGTCCGGGATCCCGCATGCCGCATGCGGGCATGCTCTCCGGATCGACTCTGGACCTTGTGAGGGACGATTTTGTGGTTCTCGCGGGCAGATCCGGCGGGGCCTGGATGGCGCGCGCGGGATGCGACTGCCTCGTCAACGGGCGCGACTTCGATGCGCCGGATTTCGAAGCGGTCTGCGGGATTTCCTCGTCGGGGTGCATCCTCGTGAGGCCGGACGGCTACGTGGGGGCCCGGTTCGCCGATTCCGCGGCCGGCGAATCACCCGCGCGGGCGATTGCCGCGATCACCCGCACGGCGGGCACGGGGGTTGGACATTTCTGAAAAGCACCGAAGGTGCGCTCTGCGATGTGCCAGGGCAACGCCATGGGAAACAACGATTTAAAAAACCAGCCCTGAAGGGGCGAAATATGGCGGGGCGCATCGAAACGAATCGCCCCCCCTCAGGGTGCAATCTTTAACAATAGGGATTCCCAGCACCCTGGGCTGGGCTATGGAATTTTGCGCCTGTGGCGCGGTCGAAAATTGCCAAACCTTAGCCCGCACGGCGGGCTGATCATTCCAGCACCGGCAAGCGCTCAGCGCCGGGCGCCGTAGGCGTTGTTGCGGTCTGCGACGAAGAGGTTCGCACCGCGTTTCTGAAGCACAAACGTGTTGTTGTCGCCATACTTTGCCCAGGGTCCGGGCGGCACATCCCGCGCCTCGACAAACTTCCAGTCACAAACATCCTTGCCTTTGAGCCCGAGATAATCCCGGACGGCCGGGGAGACGTCCAGGCCGGCCCCTTGGTTCAAATTCGGAGACGGGCGCTGGTTGCCGAAGACATACTGCCAGTGGTCGGTGCGGAACGGTCCGCAATCCTCCCACTGGGCGTATGCGATGCGACCGTTGTGGCGGATGGCGATCCAGCGGCCTTTGAGAACCGACCGGCCCGGACGCACGAAGGCCTGCTTGAACCACGGGATGACTTTGCGGGCTTCCGGCTTGGTGGTTCCGCGGGTGGTGTCGTTGTAGGGGAGTGCCACGTAGAAGGGATTCTGACGGGGGATGAAGCCCTTCGGGATGAACCCCTTCCTCATGCCGGGGTCGGGGTGGTCCGTGCCACCGAAGGACTGGGCCCAGCGCTGGTCCCATGAACTCTTGTGATTGGGCGTGGGATTGTTGGCGGTCGGCCGCTCGCCCACCCAGAAGACCGTTGTGACGATGTTGTTCCTCCACGGAAATTTGTGGAACCCGCTCCGGTTGCCCGCCCCGACGGTCACGGGGGGCTGGACGCGGTCGATGACTTCGTCCCGCATTTTCATGGCGGTCTCGATGAAACTCTGCCTGCCCGCCTCGCTGAGTTGACCCGACTCGGCCGCACGAGCCGCCGTGGCCGCCCCGGTGCAAATCACCGCCAATGCCAAAAATCTGAGGAGTCGTGTCATGGCAATCGGAGAGGGTGGCCCGAAAGCGGCCGCCGCGCAACAAGTTTTTCCCCCCGCAGAGTGCATTTGCATTGTGCCCGGTGCCGTGCTACCTACCATCCCCAAGTCATGTCCGAAGAAAATCCGAAGAACCCGAACGAGCGTCCGCCATCGGGAAATGAACCACCCATGAACTGGCGGGGGCTGGTTCTTTTCGCAGTGGCGCTGTCGCTCATCGCGGGGGCCTTTTTATTCCGCAGCGGAAATTTCGCGCCGACCGAGCCGATGCCGTTTCCCGAGTTCGAGAAGTTGCTCGCCGACGGAAAAATTTTGTCGGGCCCGGAGCACCCTGTGGAAATTGTGGTGGAGGAGGGCAGGAACACCCAATTCATCACCGGGTTTTTCAAGAAGGCCCCCCAGGGCGGCGGATCAGAGGAACCCGTGCAATTCCGCACACCGGTCTATCTCCCCTTCAACGGCCGCCAGCTCGAGGAAGCGTTTGCCAAGGCGGGCATCACTCCGTCGATCAAGCCGGAGTCGAACCTGCTCGCGACGACCCTGGTGGGGTTCCTTCCGATCATTCTCTTCTTGGTGATCCTGTATTTCTTCTTCCGATCCCAGATCCGCATGGCGGGGCGTTCGGCCATGACCTTCGGAAAGAGCAAGGCCCGCATGCTGGCCAAGGATAAAAACCGGATCACTTTCAAGGATGTCGCCGGCGTCGAGGAGGCCAAGGAGGAGGTCTCCGAATTGGTGGAATTCCTGCGCGACCCGAAGCGCTTCCAAAAGCTCGGCGGCCGGATTCCCAAAGGAGTCCTGATGGTCGGTCCTCCCGGGACGGGCAAGACCCTCCTTGCGCGAGCGATCGCCGGCGAGGCGGATGTGCCGTTTTTCTCGATCAGCGGGTCGGACTTTGTCGAGATGTTTGTCGGCGTCGGCGCGAGCCGGGTGCGCGACATGTTCGAGCAGGGCAAGAAAAACGCGCCGTGTTTGATCTTCATCGACGAAATCGACGCGGTCGGCCGCCATCGTGGACACGGGCTCGGCGGCGGGCACGACGAGCGCGAGCAGACCCTCAACCAGCTCCTTGTCGAGATGGACGGCTTCGATACCCAGGACGGGGTCATCATCATCGCGGCCACCAACCGCCCCGACGTTTTGGACCCCGCCCTCCTGCGCCCCGGCCGCTTCGACCGTCAGGTCACTG
>Ga0114939_10002455_pt1 | contig 13689 bp, 15 predicted proteins | sample AshMeaCrysSpring_FD_87196 | JGI IMG/M metagenome (GOLD analysis project Ga0114939, IMG submission 87196) | Groundwater microbial communities from Big Spring, Nevada to study Microbial Dark Matter (Phase II) - Ash Meadows Crystal Spring | ecosystem: Environmental > Aquatic > Deep subsurface >... | reverse complement strand
TGATCCAATCCTTTTGGGTTTGATAGCCTCCCGACCATGCAGACGACCTCACTTCAAGAGACCGCCCGGCTGTTGCGGCGGCGGATCATCGAAATGGTTGCGGATGCCGCATCCGGCCATCCCGGCGGCTCCCTCTCCGCAACGGACATCCTCGCCGTCCTCTATTTCAAGGTACTCCGGCATCGTCCGGACGCGCCCCATTGGCCCGACCGCGACCGGTTTGTTTTAAGCAAAGGCCATGCGGCCCCCGCCCTCTACGCGGCGCTCGCGCAGGTGGGTTATTTTACATTGGACCAACTCAAAACCTTTCGCCGGTTCGGCAGCCCGCTCCAGGGCCATCCGGAATTGGGACGGCTCCCGGGGGTGGAAGCCTCGACCGGATCTCTCGGACAGGGGATCTCGCTCGGCGTCGGCATGGCGCTCGCCGGGCGGATCGACCGGAAGGACTATCGCGTCTATGTGCTCATCGGCGATGGCGAAGCAAACGAGGGGCAGGTCTGGGAAGCGGCAATGTTTGCCGCGGCGCGGCGGCTCGATCACCTGACGGTCATCCTCGACCGTAACCGCCAACAACTCGACGGCTGGACTGCGGAGGTTTTAGACATCGAGCCGCTCGCCGAGAAATGGCGGGCGTTCGGCTGGCAGGTGATCGACATCGACGGGCATGATCTCCCGCAAATTGAGGCGGCGTTCAACCAGGCGCACGGCGTGACCGATCGGCCGACACTCATTTTGGCCCGGACGGTGAAGGGGAAAGGGGTCTCGTTCATGGAGAACAATATCGAGTTTCACGGCGTGGCGCCGAATGCCGCACAGCGGGCGGCGGCCCTTTTGGAGTTGTCATGAGCACGTGGGTTGCCGAGACCACAAGGGAGGCCGCTCACCACGCCGCGCGCGTGAAGACACTCGGCCTCGCCACACGCGACGCCTATGGACAGGCACTGGTGGAATTGGGTGAGGGCGACTCGCGCATTGTGGCGCTCGACGCCGATCTTTCCAAATCGACCAAAAGCAGTCTCTTTGCCGCGCGGTTCCCGGAGCGATTCTTCAACTGCGGCATCGCTGAGGCGAACATGATTTCGATCGCCGCCGGACTCGCCGCCTGTGGAAAGATTCCGTTTGCGTCGTCGTTCGCCTCCTTTTTGTTGTGCAAGGGATTCGACCAACTCCGAATGTCGGTGGCCAATCCCCGGCTCAATGTGAAGGTGGTCGGCTCGCATGGCGGCATCAGCCTCGGCGAAGACGGCGCGTCGCAGCAGAGCGTCGAAGACTTCGCCCTCGCATGCGCCCTCCCCGGGTTTTCGGTGGTCGTGCCGGCGGACGAGGTGGCATGTCGGGCGTTGGTGTATCTTGCCGCCCGCCACATAGGGCCGGTTTATCTACGCACCGGGCGTCCGCGCGCACCGAAGATTTACGTCCCGTCCGAATCGTTTGCATGGGGCAAGGCGAAGCGGCTTGTGGCGGGAAGCGATGTCACCATCATCGCCTGCGGCCTGTTGGTTTGGGAGGCGCTGGTGGCTTCCGATCTCTGCGCCGCCCGTGGGATCTCGGCGGGGGTAGTCGATCTGCACACGCTCAAGCCGATCGACAAAGAGGCCATCGTGTCGGCCGCTGAAATGACCGGTGCCATTGTGACCGCCGAAGAACATCTGGCGGAAGGGGGGCTCGGCAGTCGCGTGGCGAAAATCCTCGCCGAACATCGCCCGACGCCGATGATCGCAGTCGGACTGACCGACACCTACGCCGAATCGGGTTCCCCCGAGATCCTCTTCGAAAAGTACGGCCTCACTGCCTCGCACATCGTTTCCGCCGTCGAAGAAGTCCTCAAGCGTCGGTAATTGCCTTTCGGTTGCCTTTCCTCCAGACCTTTCATCCTTCAACTTGATGTAACGGCGCCTGTGGCATGCCTCCCTGTGGTGGAGGGCTGGGATGGGAACGGCATAAAGCACCGCCAGTCCCTCGCAAAAGGGGAAGGGGAGAAAGAGTGGATACCGGCGTCCGCTGCGATGACATTTACGGTGTCGGATAAAGTCGGAAATGATGAGATGTGGGTCGAACGCCGCCGTGAAGATGCGCGATCAAAAACGACGGCCCAAAAACGATGGCCATGGACCGGCCGGGTCTGGGTAATGAGTCTCGTGCTGCTCTTTCCTTCCCTCGATGGACGCTCTGAACAGGTTCCCCAGGAGAAAATTGCCGTCGGGGTCTTCACGGCGGAACGCGAGGCCAACGGTCTTCCAAAAGGGTGGCAACCGCTTACCTTCCGAAAGATCAAGTCGTACACCCAATATCGTGTCGTGCAAGACGGAGGGCGCTTTGTGGTGAGGGCGGAGGCCCGCGCCGCGGCGTCGATGCTTTACAGAAAGATCGACGCCACCACCCAAACCCATCCGATCTTGCGCTGGTCGTGGAAGGTCGAAAATCTACTCCAGAAGAGTGACCCCACCCAAAAAAGCGGCGACGATTATCCCGCGCGGGTCTACGTCACCTTCCAGGATCGCACCGGCATCAACTACATCTGGGAGTCGCGGTTTCCAGTCGGCCGCGTTGTCCCGAATCCGTACACCGACGATGTCCAGATGTTCATCGTGGAGAGCGGGCCGAAACGTTTAGGGGAATGGGTCGATGAAACGCGGAATCTCTACGAGGATTACAAACGGGCCTTCGGGCGCGAACCGTCACCACTCCTTGCCATCTCGCTGATGACCGACACCGACAACACCGGCGAATCGGCTGTCGCCTACTACGCCGACATTACCCTTTCGCGACATTAAAAACGCAACCGGTTGTGCCAGCATGGTCGTTCCGAAAAACCGACATCGGGACCCTACCGCTGCTTGACCTTGGAAAGGGTGGGAGCTAGGATGCAGCGGCGTGAGGATGGCGCTTCCGCTTCCGCACCCAACGACTCAGGAGGAAGAAATGGCAAGGTATCTGATCGTCGATAGTCGCGATCTCACGGAATATAGCGGTGCCCGGTTCATCCAAAGGGCCGCGGGGCAGCTACAAAGCGCGGGCAACGAGGTGACACTCTTTTTGATCGAAAACGGCGTCATCGCCGCCCGCAAGGGGAGCGATATGGGAGCCGACCTTACCGCGCTTGTCCAGGGTGGGGTCCGGGTGGTGGTCGATGACGTGTCGTGCAGTGCCCGTGGTATTTTCCAATTCGCCGACGGCGTGACCTCGTCCAACATCGACCACCTCGCAGACCTGATCGTTGAGGGTTCGGACAAGGTCCTCTGGTATTAACTCTCTTTGGATGGCGGCAGTGCCGCCGCCTCCGAAATCAAGGAGTACAACGTGTCCACAATGACCATGCCGGTTTCACCCATATCCACAGTGGCGGCCGCGCCGGCGCGCGTGCGGAAGGTGGCGATCGTTCTTGCGACTGGATCGTATCAACGCGAGGCACCGACCACCGTGTTGCGCCTTGTCGAAAAACTTCTGCAACGGGGCGTCGACGTGAATGTCTGGGCGTTTGAAGAGGCGGTGACCCTGACGAACCGCGACCAGATCGACCACAACGAACCCGGTTCTCTACAAAAGTTGCTCGGCGAAAAACATCCCAATGTCGGCAGGTTCATCGACCAGCTCGTCCGCGCGGGACTTCACGGCGCCAAACTCGACTGGGTTTCGTGTATCCTCTGTGTTCAGGAGCGCGGTGTAGAAAAGCACCAGATGGGCGGTGCGATTATCGGTACACTCGGCGACCTCTGGAAGTTCGTAAAGTCGGCCGATCGCGTGATCGGCATCCCCACCTACCGGTAGGGATCGCAGAGAGAATCCATGCAGCAATATACAGAAACTCCATTCAAAACAACCTCGACCTCTTAGATAAAGAGGAGGAAAATATCTGAACCTTTAAGTCTACCGCAGGGAGCACCCTCGTTGGGTGCGTCGCTCGAAAAGTATTGATTCGGAAGTCACGTGCAAGTAACCCATCACAAGACGTTCCAAACAGCAGTGGGTTCGCTGTCAAACGGGTCTTCCTGCGAGGCCAAAGAAGACCTGTTGACGACGTGGGGAGGGGGAGATGCCCGATAAAGTCCTGGTCATTTTTGAAAAGCCGATTTATCTCAGTTTCGAGCCGGTCGATCCACATGTTTTCGCCACCGCGCTCGGCGTCTCCGACACCCCAGTGGAGATCAACGTCCTCCTGCGCAATTCGGCCGTCACCTACGGGGTACGCGGTCAGAGCGTCCACGCGAAGATTGCCGGACAGGACATCATGCTGCACGAGGCCTCGCCCGACCGGGTGGTAACCTACATGCTGGAGCATGGCGCGAAGGTTTCGGCCGTCTCCGAAGATATGAAATCGCGCGGCATCGCTCGCGAAGACCTTGTGGCTGGCATCGAAGTAGTACGCGAAGACCAGGCGATCCAACAGATCGCGGAGCACGACAGCGTGATTGTCTGGTGATGAACGTCACTCAAGTACTGGATGTCACCTCCTATTTCAACCCCGTCGACTGCCGAAGTCTCGGCATCATCCGTACCCATCTGGCGGAAATGAACCGAGGCGAGGTGCTAGAGGTACATGGCAACCGCTTCCAGCAGCGTGAAATTACGGCCTGGACGCAGAAGTTCAAACACCCCATCCTAAAAGTGGAAGACGAAGACGGTCTCGTTAAAATCTACATCGAAAAAGGGGGGTCCCGATGAGCCTCGCCCCCGATACGGCTGAGGCGAGTCAACCATGCGATGCCGCGCCTGCCGCCAAAAAGATGGCGATTATTGCCACGCGGGGCAGTCACAACAATATGGTCACCGTCTTCACGCTGGTCATGGCGGCGGCCGTCTGCGAAATTCCGGTGCGGATCTTCTTTCGTGACGAGGCGGTTTACAAACTCTCCAAGGAGAAAATCGGTGAGATGAACCTTTCGGATCTCTATGCCGACCGGGTCGACCGGATAAAGGAAAACTACGAACGGGCCGGTATGGTCAATCTGCAAAAGGTCATCCGCGACATAAAATCGCAAGGCGATGTCCGACTCTTCGCCTGCACGTCGTCGATGGCGCTCCTGGGCCTCACGCAGAATGACCTCATCCCCGAAATCGACGAGGCCCGCGGCCTCACCTCTTTCCTTCTGGAAGAGATGGAGGGGGCTGATCTGCGGCTCACCTTTTAGTCCGAGCACCTTTCAGACGACCGCCTTTGGCGGGTTCCTCCTCCGCGTCTTCTAAAGTCGGTCTAGGAAACACCTCCATGCTCGTATGATCCATCGTCTCCCTTGAATATTCCAAGACACACAAACATCGAACCCCCGCATGGTGCGTCACCCTATCTTCCGTCTCCCGATCCGTCCATCCGTTCATGCTCTGCGCAATCAGGTTTCCTAACGCTGTCGTAAATTCGCCCGACATACAAGGCCTCAAGGCGATTTTTTGACTGAGCGCCCCCTCTTGTGCGGTGAGGAGCCGAACACCGTTTCAGGGTGAAGCTGTGGTTCCAGATTCCGAGATTCGCGGGATTTGTGGCGGGACCATGCCCACGTTGCATTGTTCGAAGGCGTTGGGCTACGCTGCCGCCATGATGAGTGGGTTATCTCCAGCTGCGCTTTGGAATGCCATTTCGACCTGTTTCAGATCGTTGTGGTTTATGGCATTCGTCGGAATGTCGGTGGCGGCGCGCGCGGAGGGTCCACCGAATGCTACGGCCGACGATCTGGCACGCGTGGTCCTCTCCTACTTCCCCGCAGGCGCAGGCCGGATCGCTGCGATTTCCGGAGACACCGCCGAAATCGATCTACCGAACATGCCTGGCCTGGCGCCAGGTGTCATTCTCTCGGTCTATCGGGAACGGGAGCCGTTTTACCATCCAGTCACCGGCGTGGAACTCGGCCGCTTTGAAGATGCCATGGGCGAGGTTGAGATCGCGCAGGTCTCCGAAAAAAACGCCTCCGGACGGATACTCTCCGGCACCGTAAGGGTCGGCGATGGGGTTCGGATTCCGTCCAAGATCCCCCTCTCGCTCTCGCCCGCCGCAGGCGGGGGCCCCATCCCGGCGGTCCTGATGGCGATTCTTTTGGAGACAGGGCGATTTCAAATTGACGCGGCGAACGCCGTTTATATGCTTCACGTCACTCCGCTGCCTGCGAGCGCCCACTTCGCCCTTCGAATGCAAAACGTCCGGACGGGGCGTACCCTGTTTGAAATGACCGCAGCGATTTACGCCTCCGAAGACGATCCGGTGCTGGAGCGATGGCGACACCTCTCCGCGCCATCCTCTCCCGTGGGAAAATAATGCGCATGTCGGCTAAACGACTTCCGGCCGAGGCTGCGCTCCTTGCCCAGATCGACCGCCCGACGCTCCCCCGGCATGTCGCCATCATCCTCGATGGCAACGGCCGCTGGGCGAATACCGCGCGTCTCCCGCGCATCGTTGGACATCAGCAAGGGGCAAAGGCGGTGCGCGAAGTCGTCATTCTCTCGCGCGAACTGGGAATCGAAACCCTGTCGCTCTACGCCTTCTCCAACGAGAATTGGAATCGCCCCGCAACAGAGATCGCCTCGTTGATGAAGCTCCTCACGCACTATCTCAACGCGGAACTGGACACCATGATGGAGAACGGCGTTCGCCTTCGCACCCTCGGTCAGATCGAACGGTTACCCGCACCGGTGGTCCGGCTGATTCGCGCCACGGAACTCAAGACCGCGGATAACAAAGGAATGACACTGGTGCTGGCGCTCTCCTACGGCGGGCGGGCGGAAATTGTCGATGCCGCGCGACGCCTTGCCGCCGCGGCGAAAAAGGGAGAGGTAGAGACATCGGCGATCACCGAGGAGGCCTTCGCCCGTTACCTCTATGCGCCCGACCTCCCCGATCCCGACCTGATGATTCGCACCAGCGGCGAGATGCGGACGAGCAACTTTCTGCTCTGGCAGATGGCCTATACCGAACTTTATTTCACGCCGACACTCTGGCCCAACTTCGGCCGGCGCGATTTTCTCACCGCACTGATCGACTACCAGCGGCGCGAACGGCGCTTCGGCCGGGTGACGCCGGTCGGCCCGAAAAAGATCGAGAAAGGGGCCACGTGAAGTCGAGCCGCTTCCTTATCGCGGCCCTCCTCCTGCCGGTTCTCGTTCTGCTGATCTGGACACTCCCGCCGCTTCCGTTTTTTTTACTTCTCACCGTCGTCATTCTGCGGGTGCAATATGAGTTCTATCGACTCGTGCTGCGCGGAACCCGGTCGATCGCCATCGGCCTTTCGGTCACGACGATGGTCCTTCTGTTGACCTTGATTCAACCGAAGGCGTGGGTCGCCTTCATCGTCGCCGCGAGCGTCATCGTGCTCGCCGCCGCCATGATCGAAGGCGAAGATATGCAGCAAGCGGCCGCCAATGCCGCCTTTCTAGTGGCGGGATTCCTCTATCCCACGGGTCTCTTGGCACATCTCCTCCTGATCGTTCAGTTGCCATTCAATGCGTCGGTTGGACGGGGCTTCATCCTCTTTCTCCTTGCAGTCGTGTGGGGCGGCGACGCGGCGGCCTATTACGTCGGTCGGACGATCGGAGGGCGCAAACTCGCCCCCGCGATCAGCCCGAATAAAACGGTGGCGGGCGCGGTCGGCGGTCTGGTGGGAAGTGGGATCATCGGCGGCGGCGCGACGTTTTTTGCGCCGATGACGCAACTCACCCTGCTAGAAGGAGCTCTGCTCGGTGGACTGTTGGGTGGCGTAGGACAGGTGGGTGATCTGGTCGAGTCGATGTTCAAACGGGGTGCTGGGGTTAAAGACTCCAGCGCCCTGATTCCGGCCCACGGCGGTCTTTTCGACAAGCTCGACAGCATCGCCTTCGCCGCGCCGGTGCTCTATTACGCACTCGTTGCGTTAAACATCGGTTGATCGGAGTTTTTCGTAGCGCGGGTGCGTCGCCCGCTCAGTGGATCTGTGGCGAAAGCGGCCCAGCAAACCAACAGAGTCCTTCCGCCTCATGTACGCAACGAAAGACCTCCCCTCAACGACCGGCTCGACTCTTCGGGCCACGGCCCGCTCGGCCATCGCCCATCTCTTGTTCGGGATGCTTTCGCGCCAACTGCAGCGGATGAGCCACGGTCACGCCCTGATCCTCGCCTACCACCGAATCAATACGCGTGCCTATCTTCGGTCGAACCTCCTGATGCCCGGAATGTACATCTCTGTCGAGGCGTTTACCACACATTTGGAGTGGCTCCGCACGCGGTACCAGATGGTTCCGCTCCACGACATTGTGGACCGGATTCGGCGGAGAACAACATGGAATCAGCCCTGCTGCGCCATCACATTCGACGACGGCTGGCATGACAATCTCCAATACGCTCTTCCCGTTTTACAGCGGATGAAAATTCCGGCAACCATTTTCGTTGTCGGGGATAGGATCGGCGTTTCGGAACCGGACGATCTTCACCTCTGCTTTGAGCTGCTCAAACGCGGGAAGATGCCCCCGCTCGCCGAGGTTGGATGCAAGGCCATAGATCGGATCGTCGGCTCACTGGCCGATGATTTTGTTCGAAAGAGCCTCCAGGTGCTCCATATCCTGAGGACGCTTCCGCTGGATCGATACAATGCGGTCTACACCCGCCTGCGGATGGTCTATCGCACCCTGCCGGACGTTGAGACGATCGGTACGGCCTATCGGACCCTGTCATGGGATGACATGAGGGAAATGCAGGGGGCGGGGATCGATTTTGGCTATCACAGCCGAAGACACGACATCCTGCCCAGGCTGGCGGAGAAAGACTTGCCTGCCGCTACGGCGTTGCCTGAAGAGGCCGCACGTTACGGCATCATGTGGCAGCAGACATTCTGCTATCCCGACGGGGCGTACAACGATACCGTCATCGCTCGGCTGAAGGAGATGGACTACGCGGGGGCCGTCACACTGATTCCGGGGCTGAACGACATCGACTCCGATCCTTGGCAGCTGCGCCGTTTCAACGTCCACGAAGGGGGCGCCGCCTCCGCCGCCGAACTCTGTTTCATGCTGATGAAGGGACTGAAAAATGCGGGTTGATCGTCAAACCGGTACCAGTTCGTACTGTTCGACGTGAAAATTGACATCGGCGTAGATGACGATTTTTTTTCGATGCTCCCGCTCCAATGCCTTGATGTGGCATCGCTCCCTGTCGGAGAAGAGTTCTGCAACCGCCGGATGAACGCTGAGGATCATCTTTGTATACCGTGGCGAAACGGCGATCCGACGGATCTCACGGAAGATTTCGTAACAGACCGTCGTTGGCGACTTCGTGTAACCGACGCCGTCGCAGGCCGCACAAGGTTCGCAAAGGACGCGCAGCAAGTCTTCTCGCGTCCGCTCGCGTGACATCTGCACCAGGCCGAGCTCAGAGATCTTCAGGATTTTCGTCTTGGCCTTGTCGGCGGAAAGCGCCTCCTGAAAAGCTTGAAAAACCTGCGTGCGGTGTTTCTCCTTTTCCATATCGATAAAGTCAATGATGATAATCCCGCCGGCGTTGCGCAGGCGCAATTGACGGGCGATCTCGCCTGCCGCCTCCAGATTCGTCTTAAGGATCGTCTCTTCCACATCTTTTTTACCGACGTAGCGGCCGGTATTGACGTCGATGGCGGTGAGGGCCTCGGCGCGGTCGATGACGAGATAGCCGCCCGACTTCAACCAAACCCGCCGGCTGCGACTCTTCGCAATCTCCCGCTCTAGATCGTACGACTCAAAGAGCGGTGTTTCCTGCTCCCACAAGGTTATCCGTTCGGCATAACCTGCGAGATATGTCTTCACGTAGGGGCGAATCTTGTTGTATTCCGACTTGGAATCGATCACTAGCCGATGGACCTCTCGTGTGAAAAGGTCGCGGACCGTTCGAAAGACCAGATCAAAATCATTGTGCAACAAGACCGGTGCCTTCGCTTGCGCCTGCTTACGCTCGATCTCTTCCCAGACCGCATCGAGAAATGCCATGTCTTGCTTTACGTCCTCTTCCGTCATGCCGTGGGAAACCGTGCGGATAATATAGCCTCTCCCGGGTTTTCGAATTCGCCGGATCATCTCCTTGAGCCGTTTGCGCTCGCCTTCCTCCGCAATCCGCCGGGAGATGCCGACATGGTTGACGGTCGGCAGCAAAACAAGATAGCGACCGGGAAGCGAGATGTAGGTGGTCACACGCGATCCCTTTGTCCCGATCGGCTCCTTGGTGACTTGGACGACAATCTCCTGCCCTTCCGACAGGAGCGATTCGATCGCGGCCGGTCTCTTTTTGCGAGGTGACCGGCCCGCCGGGCCGGAGCGGCGGGGCACAGCAGCCGGAACCTCTTCCGCCGGTTCGACCGGGACTATGGGTGTCATCAGTCGGTCGGCTGGCTCCGCCGCACCCGAAGGTTCGCCAGAAACGGGATACTCCAGCGACTCTCCCCTCTGATCCCGCTCGGAAACCTGCGCATCCGATGATTCCGACGCCGGATCCAAATCGGACAATACCCGGTCGATCTCTTCTGGAAACGGACCCTCGTCGTCTTCATCGTTCGTTGGGATTTCTGGCGCGTCGGCGGGTGGGGTGAGGCGTGGAGGCATCACGTCGTCGACATGGAGAAACGCCGCCTTTTCGGCGCCGATATCGACAAACGCCGCCTGCATGCCGGGGAGGACCTTCACGACCCGCCCGTTGTAAATGTTGCCGACGATGCCCCGCTCTTTTTTCCGATCGAAATAAAACTCGGTCGCCACCCTGTTTTCCAAACGAGCGACGCGCGTCTCCTCCGGCGTGACATTAATGAGGATTTCTATCGACATAATGATTCCAAAGAGAACCTTTGTCCCAACCTTCTTATTTTTGCCTGTTGTACACTTCGCCACGGTGTCCGAGCGTTACTATAAAACCGCTCTCGCCAGTTTCGTAGAGAATACGGTCCTCTCCCACCCCGACTTTCTACGCGGGCGGCTTTCAAGCACCTGTGGACGCGGATCATCCCGGAGGTTTCATCTCGCATGTGGAGCGCGATTCTGTTGAGTCTGCGCGACCTTCGAGGGCATTCGCTGTGTCGGCCTTTTGATGAGCGCTTTGTGGATCAACGATCCAATCTCAATCCGCTTTCTTCACCGCATCGTCGAAAGGAACGGGGGATGGACAAGACTTCGCTCCATCGTCAGCACGAATACCTTCCAGACATTCCATTTCCTCGAAAATCGTCTCCCACTCCTCGTAGTGGCAACACAACCCCTTTCATCCGCCATTGCGCATCGATCAGGATGACCGTATTCGAACTTTTATTCTGGATTGAGACCTTCCATGTTTCATGACGCGGCAGGGGAAGACGCATGATCCAGCGCCGCTTGCAAGCGTTCGACATCGACAGCAAATCCAATCGCCGGTGCGGGTCGGCCGAACTTTTCCAGCAGGCCATCATACCGTCCGCCGCCGCCGAGTGCCGATCCGACCCCTTCCGCAAAAATCTCGAAAACAACCCCGGTGTAATAATCTAAACCGCGCACTTCACCCAGATCGACGCCGAGGTGCGCCGCGTCACCCCGTTGGACCAACCTTTCATAGACCGCGCAGAGGCGCGAAAGCCCTGCCCGGCAGGCCGGCTGCTTCGCGAAAGACTTTGCCGCCTTGAACGTCTCCTGTCCGCCGTACAAATGCGGCAGTGATAAAACCGCCCGGCGCAGCGTGGCGTCGATCTCCGGTGGATGAAGCGTGGCATCGAGCGCCGCCGCCTTCTTTTTTGCGACGGCATGGAGAATCTTCTCGAACAATTCCGGCTTTGCCGCAAATGGTGCGAGCACCCCGCGCGTGAACGCCATCTGTCCAAGCACCACCTTAAACGACAACAGACCGAGCATCCGAAGAAGGTCGATCGCCAAGGCAATGGCCTCCACATCGGCGTCGATGCCCGGCGCGCCGATCAGTTCCGCCCCGATCTGAAAAATCTCCCGCTCGCGTCCTGCGTGAGCCTCGGCATGTCGAAAGACATTGGCAGAATAGCAGAGCCGCAATGGGCGCGGGCGATCACGCAGAAGGGTCGCCGCCATTCGGGCAATCTGCGGCGTGACATCGGAGCGGAGAACCATCATCCGGCCGGTGGCGCGGTCGACAAACTTGTAGGCGTGGTCAAGATGGGTATCGGCCGTTCCGAGCGAGAAGACATCGAGATATTCGAACGTCGGCGTGACGACCTCCAGGTATCCCCGCCGTTTGAATAAGGCAAGGCTCTTCCGCTCGATGGCGCGCTGTCGCGCCGCTTCCTCCGGAAGGAAGGAAGCCACACCTTTTGGAAGGAGAGATCGGCCGGACCGATTCATACAAGGCCGGACTATAGCACGACTGCAGGATCGACACCGCTTGCGGCGGGCCTTGCTACGGCCCCACCCTCTCCACCACCGCACAGGGCGAGCCCGTTCTTCCTTACCGCGGTTCTCAGTTTGTCACGAAGCGGCACGGGTGTCTCGCCCGTGAAGTGGGCAGAGCGCCATAACACCTTCCGATTTTCGTACAGGACCACAGGAACGCCCATGAGCCAGCTGTTTAAGAGTTGGCCGCGCAACCGAAAACGTCTTTCGTTCCGTAACCCTTGCGATCGCGCACCTGCACAGGATTACGTTCCAGATGAAAGACGGAAACGGCGGGCGACCTCTTTGGCGAAGTAGGTCAAAATCAGATCGGCGCCTGCCCGCCGGATGGAGAGGAGCGACTCGTCAATGGCCTGTGCCTCGTCGATCCAGCCGAGCCGGCCTGCCGCGCGGATCATGGCATATTCCCCGCTCACCTGATAGGCGGCGACCGGCAGATCGAATCGCCCCTTCACCGCCGCGATCACGTCCAAGTAAGGGAGCGCCGGCTTCACCATCACCATATCGGCGCCTTCCACCCTATCCAGCGCGACCTCACGGTGTGCCTCGCGGCGGTTGGCCGGATCCATCTGATACGACTTCCGGTCGCCGAATTGCGGGGCCGACTGCGCGGCGTCCCGAAACGGGGCATAAAAACAGGAGGCATATTTTGCGGCATAGGAAAGAATCGGCGTCTGGTCATAGCCGGCGTCGTCGAGTGCGCGGCGAATCGCCCCCACACGCCCATCCATCATGTCCGACGGCGCCACCATGTCGGCCCCCGCCCGGGCATGCACCCGCGCCATCTGCGCTAGGATGGTCAGCGTTTCATCGTTTTGAACATGGCCATCCCTCACCCGACCGCAGTGGCCGTGGGTGGTATATTCGTCGACGCAGACATCGGTGATGACAAACATCTCCGGCACCTCGGCACGAATGGCGCGGATCGCCCGAGGGACGATCCCATCGGGGTCGAGCGCCGCCGTCCCTTCATCATCCTTCGTTTTCGGAAGGCCAAAAAGGATAACGGCGCGAAGGCCGAGGTCGAACGCCTCGCGGACCTCCCGGACGAGGCTGGGGATGGAATGCCGGTATTGGCCGGGCATCGACCCGATTTCGACCGCGCCCGATATTTCCTCTGTCACGAAGAGAGGATAGACGAGACGGTGGACCGGCGGCGGATCGGTCTCGGCAACCATCTGTCGCAAGGTGTCACTCCGGCGAAGCCGTCTAGGTCGGTCTGTTGGAAACATGGGTCTGTACGTAAGGGGGGCAATGGGACGTATCGTCTATAACGGTCTCCAGAAGAGTCTTGAGACCCTGTAGAGAGAGAAAGACGGTCCCGCGCGCATCGACAAAACCGCTCTGTGAGGGTCTTTACAAGATTTTACTCTTGTGTCCATGAGGTCGGCG
>Ga0114939_10002454_pt1 | contig 13689 bp, 17 predicted proteins | sample AshMeaCrysSpring_FD_87196 | JGI IMG/M metagenome (GOLD analysis project Ga0114939, IMG submission 87196) | Groundwater microbial communities from Big Spring, Nevada to study Microbial Dark Matter (Phase II) - Ash Meadows Crystal Spring | ecosystem: Environmental > Aquatic > Deep subsurface >... | reverse complement strand
TCGCCGGCCCGGAGGTGCGCCACTTCGACCAGATCAAGGTCGGCGACCGCGTGGTCGCGACCTTCCGCGAGGCGTTCGCCGCGGAGGTCGTGAAGCCCGGCACCGGACAGACCGGCGCGGCGCTCGTGGCGGGCCGTGCGGAGCCCGGTCAACGTCCGGGTGCCGCGATCGGCGAAGTGGTGACGACCACCGTGAAGGTGTGGGACGTGGACACCATCGGCAACGTCATCGAGTTCACCGATTCGCGCGGCTACAACCGGCGGCTCAAGGTGCGCGACCCGAAGGCGATCGAGTTCATCCGCGGCCTCAAGAAGGGCGACGAGGTTCAGGTGACGCTCAGCGAAGCGCTCGCCTTGAGCGTCCAGCCGGCGGCGAAGTAGTCGCAGCCGACGGAAGCCGGCGGTACGGCCGCGGGACCCGCGCGGCCGGATCTGAAGGAAGGGGCGATCATCGGCGTCGTCCAGCCGCCGGTGGCGCGCTGACGCAGGCTCGGTCGATGCGCCGGCAGAACGGGCGCCGCGCGGTTCGCGTCCACTTCCCGCTCCTCGCGCATCGACGGCGCGTGCCTTGCCGCGGGCCTAGCCTTGTCGTGCGCCCGCCGCGGGGCGCCGTCAGGGTGCCGGCCGCCGCAGCGTGATCACGAGGCCGTCGAGCACCAGCTCGCGTGCCTCGCCGCGGGCGAGCTCCACGGTGCGATGCATCGAGCGCTTCGAGGTGGCGAGTGCGCTTGTGACGCTCGCGCCTTCGCGACCGGCGCGCCGCTCACCGGTGGCATCGGCACGGTACACGGCGACGGTCACTGACAGGCGCTCGCCGGCGGTCATGGTCTGCAGCGCGAGCTCCGCGTCGCTCGGCAGTCGCTCGCCCTGCGGCCGGCCGCGGGTGAGGTCGCCGAGCGAGATTCGCTGCACCTCCTCGCCGGTAATCGCGGCGACGTCGAGGGGGATCGGCTTGCCGCCCCGGCGCGCCACGCTCACTTCGAGCGGCGATGTCTGCGCCTGGGCGGGCGCAGTGACGACCGTAACGAGAACCAGGATGACCAACGAGAGCACGTGGCGCATGGCGCGAATTCCGGGGATGCGAGCGGCACGAACGCCGCGACACGCTATGGTGGCATAGGCCCCGCAGCGCCGTGCACCACGGCCGACGAGCGGCGCGCGTCGGGGCGTCGACGGCCGCGCTGCGACGCGCTGCCGTTCGGCTTCGCCTTGCGTAGCCCGCGGCCGAGTGCCGATCATTGCAGCGCCGGCAGCTACAATGAGGACGAACGCGCTCACGCCGATGTCGCAGGAGATCGACTACGCCGAGGCCGAGCGGCTCGTGCATTCGCTGGCACGGCCCGAAGCGTTTCCGCACCCGGCGCACGACGTGGAGTGCGTCGAGACGCACATCTCCTGGGTGCTGCTTGCCGGCGACTACGCCTACAAGCTGAAGAAGCCGCTCGAGCTGGGCTTCCTCGATTTCTCTTCGCTCGCGCGCAGCCGCGCAGCCTGCGACGCCGAAGTGCGGCTGAACCGTCGCCATGCGCCGGAGCTCTACCTCGACGTCGTCCCCGTCACGGGTACGCGTGTGGCGCCGCGCATCGGCGGTGAGGGCGAAGCGATCGAATGGGCGGTGCGCATGCGCCGCTTCGACCGCGATCAGGAGCTCGACCGACTGCTTGCGCGCGGTGCGCTGCACGCCGAGCGTATCGACGAGCTCGCAGTCACCGTCGCGCGCTTCCACGCGAGCGCTGCGGTCGCGAGCCTCGATGCACCGTGGGGCACCGCCGAGACCGTGCTGGTGCCGTGTCTTGCGAACTTCGAGCGCCTTGGCCGCATGTCCGAAGACCCGGGCGTTGCCGGCCGGCTGGAAAGTCTGCGTTCGTGGACCCTCGCGGAACACGAGCGGCTCCGATCGACGTTCGCCGACCGGCGCGCGGCCCGACGCGTGCGCGAGTGCCATGGCGACCTGCACCTCGCGAACATGGTGCTCCACGGCGAGCGCGTGGTGGTGTTCGACTGCATCGAGTTCTCGGAGTCGCTGCGCTGGATCGACGTCGCCGCGGAGATCGCCTTCACGATCATGGACCTGCGCTTCCGGGACCGCACCGACCTCGCACAGCGCTTCCTCGATGGGTACCTCGCCGAGAGCGGCGACTACGCGCTCCTCGCAGTGCTCGACTTCTACCTCGTCTACCGCGCCATGGTGCGCGCGAAGATCGCAGCGATCCGTGCCGTCGAGTCCGATGTGACGCCCGAAGAGCAGCGTGCGGCTCGCGACGACTTTCTCGCACACCTCGCGCTCGCGGAGTCGCTCGTCGCGCCGCGTACCGCCGCGCTCGTGATCACCCACGGCGTGTCCGGTTCCGGCAAGAGCTTCGCCGCCGAGCGGCTCGTCGAGCAGGGACCTTGGATCCGTGTCCGGTCCGATGTCGAGCGGAAGCGACTCGCCGGGCTCGGGCCGCGCGACGTCACGGTGCCGGAGCGCCGCGGCGTCATGTATTCGCGCGACGCGGGCGAGCGCACCTACGCGCATCTCGCCGAAGTCGCGGCCGTCGTGCTCGCCGCCCGCTATCCGGTCATCGTCGACGCCACGTTTCTCGAACGCGCGCGCCGCGCACGCTTCGCGGCGCTCGCGGCGCAGCTCGGCGTGCCGTTCGTCATCCTCGTCGTGAGCGCGTCCGGGGACGTGCTGCGAGCCCGGGTGGCGGCGCGGGCGCAGGCGGCGAGCGATCCTTCGGAGGCCGACCTAGCCGTCCTCGAGCGGCAGCTGGCTGCAGTGGAGCCGCTCGCCCCCGGGGAGGCCGCACGCGCCGTGCGGGTCGCGAGCGAAGATGCGGCCGACGGCGCCGCGCTTGCGGCGCGTCTCGCCGCCTTTCTCGGGCACGGCACTCGCTGAAACGGGCGTTCGCGCAGTTGCGCCGACACGCCCGTCAGTCGTCTCCCGCGCCGCCCCACCGTGCGGCGCCTTGCCCTGGCTTCGAGAGGTGACCCATGCCCGACATGACCCCCTCCCTCACCGACGAGGAGCTCGCGCAGCTCGACGCCTGGTGGCGTGCCTGCAACTACCTCGCCGCGGGGATGATCTACCTGCGCGACAACCCGCTGCTGCGCGAGCCGCTCGCGCCCGGTCACATCAAGCGTCGGCTGCTCGGGCACTGGGGCTCGAGCCCGGGCCTCGCCTTCATCTACACGCATCTGAACCGCGCCATCGTCCGCCACGACCTCGACACGATCTTCATCGCCGGCCCGGGTCACGGGGCGCCGGGAGTGCTCGGGCCGGTGTGGCTCGAAGGAACGTACGGCGAGATCCATCCCGACAAGGGAGAGGGCGAGGCGGGTCTGCGCGAGCTTTTCCGCGACTTCTCCGCGCCGGGCGGCGTCGGCAGCCACTGCACGCCCGAACTGCCCGGCTCGATTCACGAGGGCGGCGAGCTCGGCTACAGCCTCTCGCACGCGTTCGGCGCGGCGTTCGACAACCCCGGGCTGCTCGTGGCCTGCGTCGTCGGCGACGGCGAGGCGGAGACCGGTCCGCTCGCCACCGCGTGGCACTCGAACAAGTTCCTCAATCCGGCGCGCGACGGCGCCGTGCTGCCGATCCTCCATCTCAACGGCTACAAGATCGACAACCCGACCGTGCTCGCGCGCATCGGCGAGGAAGAACTCGAGGCGCTGCTGCGCGGCTACGGCTGGTCGCCGCGCATCGTCGCCGGCAACGATCCGCACCTCGTGCACCGCGCGATGGCGGAGACGCTGGAGCGCTGTGTACTCGATATCCGCGCCATCCAGTCCGAGGCGCGCACGGACGGCGTGCGCAAGTTGCCGCGCTGGCCGCTCATCGTACTGCGCACGCCGAAGGGCTGGACCGGCCCGAAGGAGTCCATGGCCATCTGACCGAAGGCTTCTGGCGGTCACACCAGGTCCCGGTGGCGGACGTACGCGACAACCCGGCGCACCTCGCCCTGCTCGAGTCCTGGCTGCGCAGCTACCGGCCCGACGAGCTCTTCGACGCCGAGGGGCGACCCCTGCCGTCGTTGAAGGCCTTCGCGCCGAAGGGTATGCGGCGCATGAGCGCGAACCCGCATGCGAACGGCGGGCTGCTGCGTCGCGCGCTGCGCCTGCCGGGGTTGCGCGACTACGCGGTGCCGGTCGCGACGCCGGGCGGGAGCGCCGCGGAGAACACACGGCCGCTCGGCGCGATGCTGCGCGACGTCCTGCGCGCGAACCCCGACAACTTCCGCGTCTTCGGGCCTGACGAGACGACCTCCAACCGCCTCGGCGCGGTGTACGAGGCGTCGAAGAAGACCTGGCTCGCCCAAACGCTCCCCGAGGACGCGCAGGGCGGCGAGCTGGCGCAAGACGGGCGCGTGATGGAGGTGCTGTCCGAGCACACACTCGAGGGCTGGCTCGAGGGCTATCTCCTCACCGGTCGGCACGGGCTGCTCTCCTCCTACGAGGCGTTCGTGCACGTCATCGACTCGATGTTCAACCAGCACGCCAAATGGCTCGAGGCCGCATCCGCGATCCCGTGGCGCGCGCCGATCGCCTCGCTCAACCTGCTCGTCACCTCCACCGTCTGGCGGCAGGACCACAACGGCTTCACGCACCAGGACCCGGGCTTTCTCGATCTCGTCACCAACAAGAGCGCGCAGGTCGTGGGCGTTTATCTGCCGCCGGATGCGAACACGCTGCTCGCGGTCGCCGACCACTGTCTCGCGACCCACGACCGCGTCAACGTGATCGTGTGCGACAAGCAGCGTCACCTGCAGTACCTCGACATGGACGCCGCCGTCCGGCACGTCGCGAAGGGCATCAGCCTGTGGCAGTTCGCGAGCAACGATCAGGGTACGGAGCCCGACGCGTCGTGATGGCCTCCTGCGGCGACGTGGCGACGCAGGAAGCACTCGCGGCGGTGGCACTGCTGCGCGAGCACTTCCCGCAGCTGCGCGTCCGCTTCGCGAACGTGGTCGACCTCTTCAAGCTCGCGCCGGAGCGCGAGCACCCGCACGGCCTTTCCGACCGCGACTTCGACAGCCTGTTCACGGTGGACCGGCCGATCATCTTCAACTTCCACGGCTATCCGGCGCTCGTGCACAAGCTCACGTACCGGCGCACCAACCACGCCCGCCTGCACGTGCGCGGCTACAAGGAGAAGGGCAGCATCGATACGCCGCTCGGTCTGGCCATCGCGAACGAGATCGACCGCTTCAGCCTTGCGATCGACGTCGTCAACCGCGTGCCCGGCCTGCTCGTCGCCGGCGCGCACGCGAAGGAGCGGCTGCGCGACGCGCAGCTTCGATGCCGGCGTCATGCGGAGGAGGAGGGCATCGACGTGCCCGAGGTGGCCGACTGGCGCTGGCCGGGCGCGCACGGCGACACCCCGCCCCACCAGGAGCGCGGTACGCCGGCACGGTCATGAAGCGGCCCGGGGCGCTCCTGCCGGAGCACGAGGGGCTCCGCCGCGCGATCGCATGGCTGCTCGAGCGGCCGGTGCGCGACGCGGCGACGATCGAGGACGCGAGCCGCCGCTTCGACCTTTCGCCGCTCGACGAAGAGTTCCTGCTGCGGCACTTCCGCAACGAGGCCGCACCGCACGGTTCACGCGGGACTTGAAGACCCGCGGCGCGGAGCGCCCGGCTTGAAGCGACCCGGCAGCGGTGGTACACCGCGACCGTGCCTGCGTCACGCAAGCGTTCGCAGCCCGAGCGCGTCCACCCGCTGACCCTCGCCGAATGGCGCGGATGGCTGCGCCGCCACCACGGCCGCGACGAAGGCGTCTGGCTCGTGAGCTACAAGAAGGCGACCGGCAAACCGCGCGTGGAGTACGAGGCCGCGGTCGAGGAGGCGATCGCCTTCGGCTGGATCGACAGCAAGCCGAACGTGCTCGACGCGGAACGGTCGATGCTCTGGTTCGCGCCGCGCAAGCCGGGCACCGGTTGGTCGCGCATCAACAAGGCGCGCGTGGAACGGCTGCTCGCGGCGGGCCGCATGCAGCCTGCCGGCCTCGCCAAGCTCGAGGCGGCGCAGCGCGACGGCTCCTGGGCGCGGCTCGACGCGGTCGAAGCGCTCGCGCTGCCCGACGACCTCGTCGCGGCGCTCGCGCGCCAGGGCGAGGCACGCCGGCACTTCGACGCGTTCCCGCGCTCCGCGAAGCGCGGCATCGTCGAGTGGATCGTCAACGCAAAGCGCGCCGAGACGCGGGCGAAGCGCATCGAGGAGACGGCACGGCTCGCGGCGCGGAACCTGCGCGCGAACCAGTGGCCCGCTCAGCCCTCAGTGGACAACGATCAGGGATCAGGCAGCAGCCGGCAAAAGCCGGTGAAGCGATCGGCCCCGAGGTGACGCCAGCGCTCGCGCGAAAAAGCGCGGGCCCGGGGGGGCTCGCGCCTCCCGGACCCGCGCGCTGCAGCGGGGGCCGACAGCCGAATTACGCGTCCGCTTGCGGCCCGAAGGCCGGCACCGAGTAAGCGTGGTCCTTCTGCGGCTGTCGCTCGCGGACCAGGCGCTGTGCACGCGTTGCCGGCTTCCGGTCCGCGCCTGCAGTGGCGGTCGTGTTGCGCTCGACCTGGCCGGACACGTACCACGCGTCGTAGCCGAGCGCGGTAGTCGCCGATCGATGCGTCTGTGCCACTTCGCTCCCGTTGGGGTTCTCGACGTAGTAGGGATCGAAGCCGAGTCCGGAATCGGCGAACGCGGGAGTGGCTGCCGCAGCGAGCGTTGCGGCGGAGGCGAGCGTGACGAGGAGGTGCTTGGTCATGACGATGTCCTTTCCGACGATGATGGTTGAGCGGTTTCCCGGTCGGCCGCGAATCGAGCGCGACCGATGGGCGAACTCTAGGCAGTGCGCGCTCGGCGATAAAGGCGTCATCACGGCTATGATCGTTCCATGAGCGGAACAAACACGCTGCCCGACCTGAACGAGGCACTGGTGCTCGCCCGCGTCGTGGAGCTCGGCGGCTTCACCGCCGCGTCCGTCGCGCTGCGCATGCCGAAGGCCACCGTGAGCCGCAAGGTGCGCGATCTCGAGACGCGCCTCGGCACGCGCCTGCTGAACCGCACGACGCGTCGGGTGTCGCTCACCGAGGCCGGTAGCGCGTACTTCGAGCTCGCGTCCGCGGCGCTGCGCGGCCTCGAGGACGCCGAATCGGCGGTGACGCGGCTGCAGGATGCGCCGCGCGGCTGGCTGCGCGTGACGGCGCCGTTGCTCGGTGCGACCTACCTCGCCGGGCCGATCGCCGAGTTCCAGCTGCGCTATCCGGAGGTGCGCGTCGCGATCGAGCTCAAGAACGAGGTCGTCGACATCGTGGCGCAGGGGATCGACCTCGCCATCCGCGCCGCGCCGCTCGGCGACAGCTCCTTCGCGGTGCGCCCGCTCGCGCAGGTGCGCCAGCGCCTAGTGGCGAGTCCTGCGTATCTCGCCGGCCGTGCTGTCCCGCAACGCGTCGCCGATCTCGCCGAGCATCGTCTGCTCGCGCTTGCTGCCCGCGCGGCCGTCGGCAAGCTGACGTGGAAGCTCACCACGTCCGGCACGCGCGGGGTGCGCGAGGAGTCGCTCACGTTCCTGCCGACCTTCGTCGCGAACGACCCCGCGCCCCTGCACGCCGCTGCAGTCGCGGGACTGGGCATCGCGCTCGTCCCGGAGCCCTACCTCGCCGCCGACCTGCAGTGGGGCAGGCTGGTTTCCGTACTGCCCGACTGGGAGGGCGGGCGCGTACCGCTCTCCGCGGTGTTCGCGAGCCGCCGCGGCATGGCGCCGAAGGTGCGCGTGTTCGTCGACTTCCTCGTCGAGACCTTTGCTGGGCTGCAGCGAGAGCTCGAGGGGGGGCACGACCGCCGGCGCGCTGCGCAGGGCGCTGCGCCGAAACGCCGCGCGGCGCGCCGGTCCGTTCGCGCGTTGACCTGAGCGCTGCACCATCGCGGCCTGCGCCCCCGGGTGCTCCCGCACGCCGGTGGGCGGTGCGGTCGCTCTGCCACGCATTGCGACCGGCGCGCGCTTGCAGCGGAGGCGACGCCGTGAGAACGTACCCGCCGCGTCCGCGGTGCGGGCGTCATGTCATTTTGAGGCGCCGCGCGGTCGCTGCAGCGTTGCGCGAACGGACGCGACAGGATGAAGTTCCTCTGGCCGCAAGTGTTGCTGCTGCTGCTCGCGTTGCCGGCGCTTGCGGCCGCGTACGTCGTGCTCCTGCGGCGCAGGAAGCGCTCCGCGGTTCGGTTCGCGAACCTCGCCCTCGTCAAGGAGGCGGTGGGGCGGGGACAGGGCTGGCGCCGGCATCTTCCGCCGCTGCTGCTCGTCCTCGCACTGGCGGCGCTCATCGTCGCCGCGGCGCGGCCGCAGACCATCGTGACGCTACCTTCGCAGGAGCGCACCGTCGTTCTCGCGATCGACGTGTCGCTGTCGATGCGCGCCGCGGACGTGAAGCCGTCGCGCATGGCCGCGGCGCAGGCCGCTGCGAAGGCGTTCGTGCAGGAGCAGCCGTCCGACGTGCGCGTGGGCATCGTCTCCTTCGCCGGCACCGCGTCCGTGGTGCAGACGCCCACACGCAACCGCGACGACCTGGTCGCTGCCATCGACCGCTTCGAGCTGCAGCGCCACACTGCGATCGGCAGCGCGATCATCCTCTCGCTGGCGACCCTCTTCCCCGACCAGGGCATCGACCTCGAGGCGGCGATCTTCGGACTGCGGCGCGACGCGGGGCGCGCGCCCCCCGGTGCGAAGCCGCTTTCTCGAGGCGAGCCGCGCCGACCGGAGGCGCGGCGCACGCCGATGTCTGCGCCGGGCTCGTATCCGCACGCCGCGATCATCCTCCTCACCGACGGCCGGCGCACCACCGGCCCGGATCCGCTCGAAGCCGCGCGCATGGCCGCGGAACGCGGCGTGCGGGTCTACACGGTGGGCTTCGGCACCAAGGAAGGGGCGGCAGCGAGCGTCGAGGGCTACTCGATCTACATGCAGTACGACGAGGAGACGCTGCGCGGCATCGCCGACATCACGCGCGCGGAATACTTCCACGCCGCGACCGCGGAAGAACTGCTCAAGATCTACGACGCGCTCAACACCCGCTTGGTGCTCGAGCGGCAGCAGACGGAGATCAGTGGGCTCGTCGCAGCCGCCGGCGCGGTGCTCACGATCCTCGCCGGCCTGCTGTCGCTGCTCTGGTTCCGGCGCACGGCGTAACGTCCGGGCGCGTTCAGAATCCGAGGCGGTACTCACCACCGCGCTCGAGCGCCCGCTTGTAGGCGGGGCGTGCGCGCACGCGCGCGAGGAACTGCGCCAGATGCCCACGTCCACGCGTGAGGTCCCCCTGCGCTTCCGCGGCCTCGACCGGGAAGCTCATCTGGATGTCCGCGGCGCTGAAGCGACCGCCTGCGAACCAGCGGTGCCGCGCGAGCTCCGCGTTCATGAAGTCCAGATGGCGGTCGATCTGCGGCTGGATGAACTCCGCCTTCGCGCGCTCCGCGATCGCCTTCGCCACCGGCTTCGCGACGATCGGCATTTTCGCCGCGCCGACGCGGTCGAAGACGATCTTGAGCAAGAGCGGCGGCATCGCCGAACCCTCCGCGTAGTGCATCCAGTAGATGTAGCGCAACCGGCCGCGCGAGCCCGGGGGCGGCGCGAGCCGGCCCTCGCCGTAGCGCTCCACCAGGTACTCGACGATCGCGCCGGATTCGGCAAGCGTCAGGCGGCGGTCCGTGATGACCGGCGACTTGCCGAGCGGGTGGACTTTGCGGAGTGCGGCGGGGGCGAGCATTGTTTCCCGGTCGCGCTCGTAACGCACCACGCGGTATTCCAGGCCGAGCTCCTCGAGCAGCCACAGGACGCGCTGCGAGCGGGAGCTCTCGAGATGATGGACGGTGATCATGCGCACTCCGGCCGGAAGGGGCGGGCGCGAGTGTACGCGGGCGAGGGGCGGGTGTGCGCGCCGGGACCACGCCTGACCGGAACCACGCCGTACGTCCTCCTTGCCCGGCCTCGGCCGTTCGGTGCTCGCGCCGGGTCTCCGAGGGACCACGGCCCGCCATGGCTGCGTCCATGCGAACATCGGCGGGCTCGAGTGCGGCGACCCGTCCGTCGCCGCCTCCACGTCAGTCACCGGAGAGGACAGAAGAGCCATGAATGCCGACGAGCTGCGATCGATGCAGGCGCCGATCAAGGAGCGCTACCGCGACCGACCCGACGCCGCGCACATCACCTTGCGAGCGCAAGGGCGCATCGGCGAAGGGCTCACCTGCAAGGTCGAGACCGGCAAGGCACTGGTCGAGGCCGGCCTGCATCCCGCGACGGGCGGCGATGGCCTGTCCGCGTGCTCGGGGGACATGCTGCTCGAGGCGCTCGTGGCCTGCGCCGGCGTCACACTCAACGCGGTCGCTACCGCGCTCGGCATCCGGCTGCGCGATGCCACCGTGCACGCCGAGGGCGACCTCGACTTCCGCGGCACGCTCGGCGTCGCCAAGGACGCGCCGGTCGGCTTCCAGGCCATACGCCTGCGCTTCGACCTCGACACCGACGCCAGCCCCGAGCAGGTCGCGTCGCTGCTCAAGCTCACCGAGCGCTACTGCGTGATCTACCAGACGCTAAACCGGCCGCCGAGGATCGAGGTGAGCTCCAGCGTGGGTGCAGCGTAGCCGACACCCTCGCCCTCTTGAGCGCAGAGTGGCCACCTCGACGATGTCCGCTGCGGTCGGCCTCGGGGACGATGCGCGCCCGATGCCGGAGCGCTCGGCGAGCTGCTGCGGCGATCGGTTCGCGGGCCGTCACGACGTGAGCCAGGCCGCCGGTCACCTGCTCCCGCTCGTCTCCTTCTCCTGCAGCGCCCGCCACATCACCTTGCCGGTGCCGGACTTCGGCAGGCTGTCCACGAACTCCACGATGCGCGGCACCTTGTAGGCTGCCATGTGCTCGCGGCACCAGGCGACGATGTCCGCGGCGCCGAGCTGGCCGCGGCGCTCCGGCTTCAGCGCGACGACCGCCTTCACCGTCTCGCCGCGGCGCTCGTCCTGCGCGGCGATGATGCAGGCTTCGAGAATGTCGGGGTGTGCGTGCATCATCGCCTCGACCTCCGCCGGCCAGACCTTCATGCCGGCGGCATTGATCATGCGCTTGAGCCGGTCGACGAGGAAGAAATAGCCGTCCTCGTCGTAGCGCGCGAGGTCGCCGGTGCGGAAGAAGCGCTTGCCGTCGATCTCGACGAAGGCCTCGCGGGTCGCGCGCTCATTCTTCCAGTAGCCCTGGAACACCTGCGGGCCGTGGGTGACGATCTCGCCGACCTCCCCCGGGCCGAGCTCGCGCGACGTCCCGGGGTCGAGGATGCGCGCATCGACGCCGAAGATCGGGATGCCGAGGCACTGCCGCTTCGGCCGGTGCGGCGGGTTGATGTGCGACGGGGCCATCGTCTCGGTGAGTCCGTAGCCTTCGACGTACGCGAGGCCGGTGACGTCGGTGAGCTTCTTCGCGACGGCCTCGGGCATCGCCGCGCCGCCGCCGTTCAGCCGGTTCAGGCTCGACAGGTCGTGTCTGCCGAGGTCCGGGTTGGCGAGGAAGTCGATGACCATCGTGGAGATCGCGGCCCAGGCGGCGACGCGGTGGCGCTCGATGAGCCGCGCCGCCAGCTCCCGGTCCCAGCGCTGCATGACGACGCACGTGCCGCCCGTGTAGAGCGGGCCGTTCAGCCCTGCCTGCATCGCGGTGACGTGGAACATCGGCAGGCTGACGAGCAGTACAGTGCCCGGCGTCGCACCGAACCACGCCTGGCCGCCCACCGCGGTGCTCATGACGTTCGCATGGGTGTGCATGCAGCCCTTCGGGCGGCCGGTGGTCCCGGACGTGTAGGGCATCACGGCGAGATCGCCGGGATCCGCGGTCGTGTCGCGCGGCGCGAGCGCGGCTCCGACGGCTTCGCGCCATGACACGCATCCCGCGTGGGTGACGGGAGCCGCACGGGCGGCGACCGCCGGCGGCAGCCGCAAGTCGGTCTCGCGGCGCACGTGGTCGGCGTACGCCGCGACGACGATCCTGCGCAGCGCGGTCCGGCCGAGCAGCGGCAAGATGGCACCGAGCAGCTCCTGCCCGACGATCGCCGTCTGCGCGTGGCTGTCGGCGACGAGGTGTGCGAGCTCCTCGGCGAGGTTCATGGGGTTCACCGGCACCACCACCGCGTCGGCCCGCAGGATGGCGTAGAAGCCGATCATGAACTGCGGGCTGTTCTGCAGGAACAGAAGCACGCGGTCGCCCTTGGCGACGCCGCACGCTTGCTGCAGGTAGCCCGCAAGCGCGTCGACCTCGCGCTTGAGCTCCCGATAGGTGAGCGGCGTGTCGTAGAAGATGGTGCAGGCGCGATCGGGGTACCGCGCCGCGGTCACCTCGAGGTTGTAGTGGAGTGGGGTCTGCGGGACGGGCAGCGTGCGCGGCAGGCCGGGCGGCCAGTGCGCGAAGTGTCGCTCGAACATCGTCTCCTCCACCGCGGTCTTCGCCGGCGTGCGAACGGCGGGCGAGCCGGCTCGAAGATCGCTCCGTGCGCGTGACGGGCGAGGCGACGCTGGCGTCAGTCGTGACGGCGCGTCAGCCACTCCGCGACCAGCACCGGCTTTGCCTCACCCTCGCGCTCGACGCTCACGTCCCATGTCATCTGCACGCCGCCCTCGAGGTCGTCGAGCGCCTTGAGGACGAAGCGCGCGCGGATGCGCGAGCCGGAGGGTACCGGCCCGGTGAAGCGCACGCGGTTGAAGCCGTAGTTGAGGCCCATGCGCATGCCGGTGATCGTGATCGTCTCCTCGATCATGCGCGAGAGCATGGAGAGCGTGAGGAAGCCGTGCGCGATGGTGCGCCCGAAGGGCGACTCGCGGCGGGCACGGTCGGGATCGACGTGGATCCACTGCCGGTCCCCGGTCGCCTCGGCGAACTCGTTGATGTGGTCCTGCGTGACCTCGAACCAGTCGCTGACGCCGACCTCGGCGCCGACGTGCTGGCGGAGCCGGGTCACGGACAGGATCGTGGTGGAGGTCATCCGGCCCATTGTGCCATCGCCCCGCAGCGCCCCGCGTGCCCGGAATGCGAAAGCTCGCTGCGCGTGCACCTCGGTTCGGCGGCGACGAAGGCTCGGGCTCGTCGCCGCGGATCAACCGGCGGGTGCGCGCCCGGGGCGCGCACCCGCCGTGCGGCAGAGGGCTACTTGTAGTAGCCGACTGCGCACACCTGGTTGCCGACCTTGGTGACGTAGCTCACCTTCTTCACCGGCTCGGTCTGGCCCGGCCGCGGCCACATGTAATCCACCTCCGAGACCTTGCCGTCCTGCGCGACCTTGTACATCTCCTCGCCGAGCGGTTTACCGGTCTTGTCCTTGAGGTCCTTCATGCTCTTGCCGGTGAGCGTGGGGTGCGCGCTGAAGTTGCCGTCGGGCCCGCCGCAGAACGGGTAGAGGTCTCGGTCCTTGAACCCGCCCTCGCCCTTCTGGAACATCGCGAGCGCGGCGTTCATGTCCTTCTTCACGGCGGCGACGGCCTTGTCGAGCATCGCCTTGGCTTCCGCGGCCGTCCCGAACTCCTGCGCCCAGGCGAGCGGGGAAGCGACAAGGGCGGCGATGGAGAGGGCGGCGAGAGAATCACGGCGTTTCATGGTCTTGTTCCTCCTCACGTTAAGGGCGCGGATGCGCCCACGCGTACTATACGAACGTCATGAGCACCATGCACGCGGTCGCGATTCGACGACGCCTCC
>Ga0114939_10002452_pt1 | contig 13714 bp, 12 predicted proteins | sample AshMeaCrysSpring_FD_87196 | JGI IMG/M metagenome (GOLD analysis project Ga0114939, IMG submission 87196) | Groundwater microbial communities from Big Spring, Nevada to study Microbial Dark Matter (Phase II) - Ash Meadows Crystal Spring | ecosystem: Environmental > Aquatic > Deep subsurface >... | reverse complement strand
CGTCATGCTCGGCGACGCGCAGAGCGCGCCGCAAGCCGGCGCCGCCGAGATCGAGAAGATGGCCGAGGCCGGCTGCTCGGCGGTGGTCGGCGCCTTCGCCAGCGCCATCTGCCTGGCCACCACGCAGGCCGCGGCCAAGCACGGCCTGCCGCACGTCGTGGACGTGGGCGTTGCCGACCAGATCGTCGAGCGCGGCCTGAAGAACACCTTCCGTTTCGGCCCCGGCTACCGCACCTGCGCGCAGATCGCCGTCAACAACCTCGGCGTGCTCAACAGCGTGGCCGGCAAGCCCGCCAAGAGCGTGATGATCATCCACGAGGAGAGCCTGTTCGGCACCGGCACCGCCAACCTGCTGAAGGAGAAGCTGCCGACCTTCGGCTTCGACGTCGCCGAGGTCATCAAGCACGCCAACCCGACGCGCGACTTCAACAACATCGTGCTGCGCATGAAGTCGTTGAACCCCGACATCGTGGTGCCGGCCAACTACTACAACGAGTACGCGCTGCTGGTGCGCACGATGCAGCAGCAGAAGGTCCTGCCCAAGGCCATCTACAGCGTGCTCGGCGGCGCGGCGTCGAGCTACAAGTTCCTGAAGGAGTTCCCGGACGCCGCCAACGGCATCATCGACTGCAACCACTGGTTCAACCCGAAGGACCCGAGGAGTGCCGCGCTGCGCAAGCGCGTGGAGGCGAAAAACCTGTTCTTCACCTACGAGGTGTTCATGACCTACACCGCGGTGCGGCTGCTGGCCGACGCGATCGAGCGCGCCAAGAGCACGGACCGCGCCGCCATCACCGCCGCGCTCGAGTCGAGCACCTTCGCCGACCACCTCATGCCCTACGGCCCGACCCAGTTCGTCAACGGCCAGAACCAGGGCGCGCAGCCGCTGATGACCCAGGTTATCAAGGGCGACATCCGCGTCATCGTGCCGCGCGACTACCGCGAGGCGGAGCCCATCTTCCCGCTGCGGGCCTGAGCTCCCCCAGGCCGCGCCGGTGCTCGACTTCGGCATCGTCTTCCCGTCGGTCCTCAACGGGCTGACCACCGGCGCGGTCTATGCGCTGATCGCGCTCGGCCTGACGCTCATCTACGGCGTGCTGCACATCATCAACTTCGCGCACGGTGCGGCGTTGATGGTGGCGCTGTACGCGGTGTACCTGCTGAAGGCGCATCTGGGGCTGGACCCCTACCTGGCGCTGCCGCTCCTGGTGCCGGGCATGTTCGCGCTCGGCTACGCGCTTCAAGGCGTGGTCATCAACCGCGCCAGCCACGGCAAGGACGAGAACATCCTGCTCGTGACGCTGGGCCTCGCGATCGTGCTGGAGAACCTGGCGCTGATGTTCTTCAAGAGCGACACGCGCACGATCGAGACGGCGTACACGCTGACCACCGTGCAGATACCGTCGCCTTTCGGCGCGGGCCCGGCATTCATCGCGCTGCCGAAACTGGTGGCGTTTGCCGGCGCGCTGGTGGCATCGGCGGTGCTGCTGGGGGTGGTGTACCGCACGGACCTGGGCCGCGCGATCCGGGCCGTGGCCAAGGAGAAGCAGGGCGCCCGGCTGGTCGGCATCGACGTCGACCATGTCTACGCGATGAGCTTCGGCATCGGCCTTGCCTGCGTGGGTGCGGCGGCCTGCTTCCTGCTGCCCGCGTACTACGTGAACCCGCAGGTCGGCTCGGGCTTCGTGCTGGTGGCGTTCACCATCGTCGTGCTCGGCGGCATGGGGTCGTTCAGCGGGGCCCTGCTCGGCGGGTTGCTGGTCGGCGTGGTGGAGTCGTTGTGCGGGCTGCTGCTGGGCGACTCGCTGGGGCAGATCGGGATCTTCGCGATCTTCATTGCGGTGCTGCTGTTGCGGCCGCAAGGCCTGTTCGGCGCACGTGCATGAACAACATGAAGCGCGACGTTTTCCAGATCGCCGCCTTCACTGCCGCCGTGATGGCGCTCACCGCCATGCTGAGCAGCAGCGTCTGGCTCACCTTCATCATGCTCGCTCTCTACGGTGCACTGCTGGCGCAGGCCTGGAACATCCTCGGCGGCTACGGCGGCCAGTTCTCTTTCGGGCACGCCCTCTTCTTTGGCGTCGGCGCGTACGCGCAGGTCATCGCACAGGTCACGCACGGCATCAACGCCTGGGTGGCGCTGGCGTTGTCGATCGCCGCGGCGGCGCTGGTCGGCCTCGGGACGGGCGCGCTCACCTTCCGCTACGGCCTCAAGGGCTCGTACTTCGCGCTTGTCACGCTCGCCTTCGCCGAGGTCTTCCGCATCGGCGCGGTGTCGGTGGGCTTCACCGGCGGCGGCGTCGGCATGATGCTGCCGCTGAGCGAATCGGTCGCCAACCTGCAGTTCGGATCGCGCAAGGGCTACATCGCGCTGATGCTGGCCTTCGTCGCCGCCGCCGCGCTGGTGACCGCTTGGCTGCGCCACTCGCGCTTTGGCGCCGGCCTGATGGCGGTGCGCGACAACGAGGATGCGGCGAGCGCCGTGGGCGTCGACCCGCAGCGCGCCAAGCGCGGAGCCATCACGCTGTCGGCCGCGTTCATGGGCGCGGCCGGCGCGTTCTACGTGCAGGTGTTCCAGTACATCGACCCGGCGATTGCCTTCGGCCCGCATGTCTCGGTGGAGGCGCTGGTCGCCGCCATCGTCGGCGGCATGGGCACGCTGTGGGGGCCGGTGCTGGGCGCGGTCGCGCTGCACACGCTGGCCGACCTCACGCGCAACCTCTTCGGCCAGCTGCCCGGTTTGAACATGGTCATCTACGGCGGCGTGCTGGTGCTCATCGTGATGTTCATGCCGCGCGGGCTGGCGGGGCTGTTGACGACGATGCAGCCGGCGCGTACACCGCCGGGCCGCGCGTCCTCGCCTAGCGACGCGGCGCCGGCTCGGGGCGCGGAGAGCGACCGTGGCTGAGCTGCTGCGCATCGAGCACCTCTCGCGCGCCTTCGGCGGCCTGCGCGCCGTGCAGGACGTGAGCCTCGCGGTGCGCCCAGGCACGCTCACCGCGCTGATCGGCCCCAACGGCGCCGGCAAGACCACGCTGTTCGCGCTGATGAGCGGGTTCCTGAAGCCCGACGCCGGCCGCGTGGTCTTCGCCGGCGCCGACATCACCGGCCGCGCGCCGCAGCTCAACGCTCGCGCCGGCCTCACGCGCACCTTCCAGATCGTGCAGCCGTTCGCGGCGCAGACCGTGCGCGAGAACATCGCCGTCGGCGCGCACCTGCACGAGCCGCGTCGCGCCGCCGCGCTGGCCGCCGCCGAGCGCGTGGCCGAACGCGTGGGCCTGGCGGCGCAGCTGGACAAGCCCGCCGGCGACCTCACCGTGGCCGGCCGCAAGCGGCTAGAGCTCGCCCGCGCGCTGGCGACCCGACCGAAGCTGTTGCTGCTGGACGAGGTGCTCGCCGGCCTCAATCCGCAGGAGGTCGCGGAGATGATCCCGGTGGTGCGCTCGCTCGTCGCGCCTGGCCCGGGCACCGCGGCCGGCAGCACCACCGTGCTGATGATCGAGCACGTGATGCAGGCGGTGATGAATCTCGCCGAGCACGTGTGGGTGCTGGCGCAGGGCCAGCTCATTGCCGAGGGCACGCCGCAGGCCATCACCAACGACGCGCGTGTCATCGAGGCCTACCTGGGCCACGGCACGGCCACGCGGCTGCGCGGGGTGGCGGCGTGAGGCGCGCGGCCCGCGCCCGGCGCGGCCAGGAGGCCAGGCCTTGAGCGCCGCCCCGCCGCTGCTGGAGGTGCGCAGTCTGCGCGCCGGCTACGGCCGCGTTGAAGTGCTGCGCGGCGTGAGCCTCGAGGTGCGTGCCGCGGAGATCGTGGCGCTCCTGGGCAGCAACGGCGCCGGCAAGTCGACGCTGAACAACGTCGTTTGCGGCCTCGTGCCCGCCAGCGCCGGCCATGTGCGCTTCGCCGGTACGGATCTCACCCGCGCGAAGACCCGCGACGTCGTGCGCGCCGGGCTCGTCCAGGTGCCCGAGGGCCGGCGCATCTTCCCCAACCTCACGGTGCTGGAAAACCTCGAGCTCGGCAGCTTCGCGCGCGGCCGCGAGCGGCGTGCCGGCAATCTCGAGCGCGTGTTAGCCACCTTCCCGCGACTGGCCGAACGCACGCAGCAGCTCGCCGGCACGATGAGCGGCGGCGAGCAGCAGATGCTCGCCATCGGCCGCGGGCTGATGGCCGAGCCGCGCCTGCTGATCCTCGACGAGCCCTCGCTCGGCCTGTCGCCGCTGTTGGTGGAAGAGATGTTCGCGCTGATCGCGCGCCTGCACGGCGAAGGGCTCGCGGTGCTGCTGGTCGAGCAGAACGTCGGCCAGTCGCTGGACATTGCCGACCGCGCCTATGTGCTCGAGAACGGTGCCGTGCGCTTCGAGGGCTCGCCGGCCGCGCTGCTGGCCAGCCCCGAGTTGAAACGCGCCTATCTCGGGTTGTGATGAATGGGCCATGAGGATCGGGGCATGACGATGAGACACCACTCGCCGAACTCGCCGCGCCGCCGCGCTCTGGTGGCCGGCGTGCCGTGGGCCGCACTGGCCGCCCTGCCGTCGCTGGCTGCGCTCGCCTCGCTGCCCCAGGCTCGCGCGCAAGGCGCAGCCGCCCCCGGCCCGTTGCGCATCTGGGTGGGTGCGCCGCCCGGTGGCAGCACCGACACGCTGGCGCGCGAGATCGCGCCCGAGATGGGCCGGCTGCTGGGCCGCACGGTGATCGTCGAGAACAAGTCGGGCGCCGGCGGCAACCTCGCCGCCGACCAGGTGGCCAAGTCCGCGCCCGACGGCAACCACCTTCTGCTGAGCTTCACGAGCCACACGATCAACGCCACGCTGTACCCGAAGTTGCCGTTCGACCCGGTGGCCGACTTCACGCCGCTGACGATGGTGGCCACATCGCCGTCGGTGCTGGTGGCGCACCCGTCGCTGCCGGTGAAGGACGTGCGCGAGCTCATTGCCTACGCCAAGCCGCGGCCGGGGCAGCTGAACTTCGCCATCGGCGGCATCGGCAGTTCGCTGCACCTGGCCGGCGAGGCGTTCAAGCTGCGAGCCGGCGTCTTCATCGTCAACATTCCCTATCGCGGCACCGCGCCGGCGATCGCCGACGTGGTGGCCGGCAACGTGCCGCTGATGTTCGCGGCGGTGGGCAACGCACGCAGCCTGGTGCAAAGCGGCCGCTTGAAGGCGCTGGGCGTGACGAGCCCCAAGCGGTTGCCGCAGTTTCCGGACGCGCCGGCGATCGCCGAGGTGCTGCCGGGCTTCGAGTCGTCGGCCTGGTTCGGGCTGTTCGGGCCGGCAAAGCTGCCGCCCGAGCTGGTCAAGCGATTGAGCGACGCGGCGCGGGCGGCCATCGCCACCGACGCCATGAAGAAGCGGCTGGAAGCCGACGGCGCCACGCCCGTGGGCAACACGCCCGAGGAGTTCGCCGCCTTCGTGCGCGCCGACGTGCCGCGGTGGGCGCAGCTGGTGCGCTATTCCGGCGCCAAGCCGGAGTGAGGCGCTCTGTACGAACCCACCTTGCCCATTCGTCGCGCCATGCATCGTCCGCACGTCGTTGCCGTTCGCCCAGCCATCGGGCGGGTTGGCCTCGCATGCCGCCACGTTCGCGCGGCACCCGGCGCGACGGTCGCACGCGCGGGGATCACGCTCACCACCCACAGGGGCTGATTCAGGCCATGAGCCCCCGCGCGTCTCCATCACCCGACACGATCGGCCACGCATTGGCCGAGCTGCTGCCCTGGCTGTGGTCGGCGCTCGACGCGTTGCCGGCCGCTGTCGAACGTCGCGCGCGCCGGCTGTGGCTGGACACCGCCGCCTGCGCCTGCTCGGGCCTGCGCGCCGATGAGCCACAGCGCTGGCTCGCCGAGTGTGCGCGGGGCGATGCCGGCCCCGTGGTGCTGCCTGGGGTGGACCAGCGCCTGGGCGCGACGAGCGCATCGGTCGCCATGGCGCTCGGCGCCTGTTGGGACGAAGCTTGCGAGGGCCTGGCGCTGGCCCACGGCCGGCCCGGTGTGCCGGTGGTCGCGGCCCTTTGGGCGCAGCTGGCGCAGGCGACGCCGACCTGGCGCCAGCTGTGGCAGTCCAGTGTCGCGGGATACGAGGTCGCAGCGCGGCTCGGCGCACGCCTGCGCATTCGACCGGGCATGCATGTCGACGGTACCTGGGGCGCTTTCGGTGCCGCGGCCGCGGTCGTGCGCCTGCACGGCGGCTCCTGGCAGCAGGCCAGTGCGGCGGTCGAGGCGGCGGCGACGCAGCTGCCGTTCACACTGCTGCGCCCGGTGCGCCAGGGTGCCAACGTGCGCAATCTCTACCTCGGCCACAGTGCGTGGCTGGGCATGCAGGCTGCACGGGCGGTGCGCGCCGGGTTCGCGACACCGCAGGGGGCCGTCGACGACTTCGCCGCGCTGGCGCTGGCCGGCGCGAACGCCGGCCCCTGGGTGGCGCCCGGCCGCTGGCTCATCCTCGAAAGCTACTGGAAACCGTTCGCCGCCGTGCGCCACCTGCACTACGGCGCCGCCGCTGCGCTGGCGTTGCGCGCGCAAGGCTTGCAGCCCGACGCGATCGAGTCGCTGCGGCTGCGTGTCTACCCCGAGGCTGTTCAGTACTGCGGCAACCGCGCTCCCGCGACAGCGCTGGCGGCGCAGTTCAGCCTGAGCTTCGGCGTCGCTGCTGCGCTGGCACTGGGCGATCTCTCGCCCGCAGCGTTTCGTGTCCCGCGCTTTCACGACCCGCTGCTGCGTCGGCTTGAAGCCCTGCTGACGGTCGAACCCGACGCCCAAGCCTTTCCCGGGGGCGAGCGCGGCGCGCTGCTCGAGATCGATGCCAACGGCCGGCGCTGGCGGCACCACCAAGGCGCCGTGGCCGGCGACATAGGCTACGAGCCCAGCGATGACGATGTCCGCGCTAAGTTCAGCCTCTACACCGAAGCCGATGCGGCCATGGCCGCCTGGGCCCAGCGCGTCGAGAATGACCCACCACAGGCGACTGCCTGCCTGCCCACCTGAGGACCCCACTCATGCAACGTCGAAACTTCGTCCACCTGTCGGCCAGCGCAGCGGCCGCACTGGCAGTGCCCGGCCTGGCCTGCGCCCAGGGCGGATTCCCTTCGCGGGCGGTGAGCATCGTCGTGCCTTTCGCCCCGGGGGGCGCGACCGATCTGACCGCGCGGCTCGTCGCCGAGAAGCTGGCGGCGCGTTGGGGCCAGCCGGTGGTCGTGGACAACAAGCCCGGTGCGGGCGGCAACGTCGGATCGGCGTTGGTCGCCAAGGCAGCACCCGACGGCCACACGCTGGTGCTGGGTGTGACGGGCTCGCACGGCATCAACGTCTCGCTGGTGCCCAACATGCCCTATCACCCGCTGCGCGACTTCGAACCGCTGACCCAGGCCACCGCCTTCCCCAACGCCATCGCAGTCCACCCCGACGTGCCGGCGCGGACCCTGGGCGAGCTCGTCGTCCTGGCGCGCAAGAGCCCGGGCCGTCTGAGCTACGGCTCCGACGGCAACGGCACCGCTTCGCACCTCGGCATGGAACTGATCAAGGCGCAGGCCCAGGTGTTCATCGTGCACATCCCCTATCGAGGCGGGGCGGCGATGCTGCAGGATCTCGCGAGCCGGCAGATCGACGCCGGCGTCACCGGCCTGCCCGCCGCTTTGCCGCTGGCCCGCGCCGGCAAGGTGCGACTGCTGGCGGTCACCACGCCGCAGCGCGTCGCGGCGGCGCAGGAAGTGCCCACCGTGGCCGAGCAAGGCTTCCCGGGTTATGTCGCCGCGCCGTGGGCCGGCTTCTTTGCGCCCAGGGGCACGCCGCCAGCCGTCACCACCAAGCTCGCCGACGACCTCATGGCCGCGCTCAACCAGCCCGATGTGCGCCAGCGCCTGGCCGACGGCGGCTCGAACGTGGTTGCCAGCCGGCCCGACGAGTTTCGTCGCTTCGTGCAGGCCGAGATCGATCGCTGGGCACGCGCGATCAGGACCTCCGGCGCCAAGCTCGACTGAACATGTTCCCCGCGGCGACCCTGGCCCAGAAACTCGTCGCGCGCGCCGCCGGCCGCGCGCACGTGCGACCCGGCGAGATCGTCAACTGCCGCGTCGACCTGGCGATGTTCCACGACAGCAGCGGCCCGCGGCGGCTGGCACCGATGCTGGCCGAGATCGGCGCGCCGATCTGGGACAAGAACAAGGTCGTACTGGTCATCGACCACTTCGTGCCCGAGGCCGACGAGGCGTCGCACCAGATCGTGCGTTTCGCACGCGACTGGGCGCGCGAGCAGGCGCTGCCGCACGTGCACGACAGCGAGGGCATCTGCCACGTGGTGCTGCCGCAGGCCGGGTACCTGCGGCCAGGGCTCTTCGCCGTCGGCGGCGACTCGCACTCGCCGACCGGCGGCGCGTTCGGTGCCTACATGTTCGGCATCGGCGCCACCGAGATGCTGGGCGTGGTGGCCACCGGCGAGATCTGGGTGCGCGTGCCGCACACGATCTTCATGCGCTGGACCGGGCGCATTGGCGACGGCGTGAGCGCCAAGGACATGGTGCTGCACATGCTCGGCCGCCACGGCATGAACGGCGGCCAGTACCAGGCCATCGAGTTCTGCGGCGAGGCAGTGGCTGCGCTATCGATGCCCGAGCGCATGACGCTGGCCAACATGAGCGCCGAACTCGGTGCCCAGGTGGGCCTGGTGGCGCCGGACCGCACGACACAGGCATGGCTGGCCGCGCACGGCGTGGAGCTGACCGCGGCCGACATCGCGCCATGGCGCAGCGACGAAGACGCGCCCGGCCCGCGCCATGCTTTCGACGCCAGCATGCTGGAACCGCAAGTGGCCCTGCCGCACAGCCCGGCCAACGTGCGGCCGGTGTCGGACGTGCCGAACACCAAGATCGACATTGCCTACATCGGCGCCTGCACCGGGGCCAAGCTCGACGACCTGCGTGCAGCGGCGCGGGTGCTGGCCGGCTATCGCATCGCGCCGGGCGTGCAGCTGCTGGTGGCGCCAGCCAGCCTGCGCGACCGCGAAGTGGCTGAACGAGAAGGCATCGTCCGCATGCTGGTGGAAGCGGGGGCGACGATGCTGCCCAGCAGCTGCGGGGCGTGCGCCGGCTACGGCAGTCGCATCGCCGAGGGCGCGACGGTGATCTCCTCCACCGCGCGCAACTTCAGGGGACGCATGGGGGCCGCGACGGCCGAGGTCTTCCTCGGCTCGCCGTTCACGGTGGCGGCCTCGGCCTTGCGCGGGGTGATCACCGACGCGCGCGAGATCCTGCGCTAGCGCACCGAGACCGCGATGCGAACCTGGCGCCTGCCCCCCGACATCGACACCGACCAGCTCGCGCCCGGCCACGCGATGAAGGACGGCCGGCTGGAAGTGCTGGCCCGGCATTGCCTCGAAGCCGTGCGCCCCGAGTTCCACGACGGCGTGCGGCGCGGTGATGTCATCGTCGCCGGCGCCAACTTCGGCATCGGCAGCTCGCGCGAGCAGGCGGCCAGCGTGCTCGTGCACCTGGGCGTGGCCGCGGTCATCGCACCCAGCTACAGCGGCCTGTTCTTCCGCAACGCCTTCAACGTCGGGCTGCTGCTGCTGACCTGCCCGCGGGCGCTGGACATCGCCGACGGCGTGTCGCTGCATGTCGACGCGCGCGCCGGCGTCATCACGCTCGGCGGGGGTGTGCAGCTGCCCATCGAGCCGATCCCCGACTTCCTGCTCGACCGCGTCGAAGCCGGCGGCCTGCTGCCCGAATTGAAGCGTCGTTTCCGATCGCCGACCCCACCGGAGAACCCATGACACGAGTCCGTAAGCCCGAAGGCCACCCCGAATTCGACCTGCTGATCAAGAACGTGCGCGTCGTGCGCCCGCACGGCAATGTCGTGCACGAGGCCGACATCGCCGTCGACGGCGAGAAGATCGCGCTGGTCGCGCCGGGCATCGACGGCGCGCGCGCCAAGGCCGTGCACGACGGCCGCGGCCAGCTCGCGTTCCCCGGCGTGGTCGACGCGCACATGCACGCCGGCATCTACAACCCGCTGGCCGAAGACGCCGTCACCGAAAGCCAGGCCGCGGCGATGGGCGGCGTGACGAGCTCGCTCAACTACTTCCGCACCGGCCAGTACTACCTGAACAAGGGCGGGCCGTACAAGAAGTTCTTCCCCGAGGTGCTGGCGCTGGCGAAGGGGCGCTTCCACGTCGACTACGGTTTCCACCTTGCGCCGATGGACCGCACGCACATCGACGAGCTGCCGATGCTGATCGACAAGCACGGCGTGGCCAGCTTCAAGATCTTCATGTTCTACGGCAGCCACGGCCTGCACGGCGCCAGCAACACGCAGCGCGACTTCCTGATGATCGGCGAGGACGAACGATACGACGTCGCGCACTTCGAGTTCATCATGCGCGGGCTGCAGGCCGCACGCGAGGCGCTGCCGGCGGCCAGGGCGCGGCAGGTCTCGCTCAGCCTGCACTGCGAGACGGCGGAGATCATGACCGCCTACACCAAGCTGGTCGAGGGCGACACGTCACGCAACGCACTCAAGGGCCTGGCCGCCTACCACGCCAGCCGGCCGCCGCACAGCGAGGGCCTCGCCGTCTTCACCGCCGCCTATCTCGCCAACGAAACCGCGCTGCCCAACATCAACCTGCTGCACCTGAGCTCGCGCAAGGCGGTGCAGGCGGCGATGACGATGAGTGAGGTGTTCCCGCACATCGACTTCCGGCGTGAAGTGACCATCGGCCACCTGATGCTCGACATCGACAGCCCGGCCGCCGAACGGGCCAAGGTGAACCCACCGATCCGTCCGCGCGACGACGTGGAGTTCCTGTGGGACGCGCTGCTCGCCGGCAAGCTGGACTGGGTGGTCAGCGACCACGCCTGCTGCCGCCACGAGATGAAGGTGCCCGAGGCCTCCAAGCGCTACTTCGGCCGCCGGATCTGGCTGGCCAAGAGCGGCTTCGGCGGCACCGAGTACCTGCTGCCGGCGCTGGTGAGCGAGGGCACGCGGCGCGGCATGAGCTTCAACCACATGGCCCGCGTGACGAGCTGGAACGCGGCGCAGCGCTACGGCCTGAACAGCAAGGGCGACCTCGCGCCGGGCTACGACGCCGACATCGCACTCGTGAACCCGGCGCACACCTGGACGATTCGCGCCGCCGAGTCGCCCAGCACGCAGGGCTACACGCCGTTCGAAGGAGTGGAGCTGTCCTCGCGCGTCGAGGCCACCTTCCTGCGTGGACAGAAAATCTACGAAGGCGGCCGGGTGCTCGGCAAGCCGCTCGGGCGCTACCTGCATCGACCCACGGCGTGAACATCGTGGCCGTCGGCGCGCGCCTGGTCAGTGGCTCGCAGCCGCGGGCTTCGTGCGGCCGATGAGCCCTCGAACCCCAGGCGCAGAGAGCACCGACGGCGACAGGCCGCGTGTCGTGCGCGCCCGCGCCATGCCCGCCGGCGCGGCGGCGGTGCCCGTGGCCATCGTCGGTGCCGGCGCCTGCGGGCTCACCGCCGCCGTTTTCCTGCGCGAGGCGGGCATCGAGGTCGCGCTGCTCGAGCGCGACGCCACGCCGCAGGGCAGCACCGCGTTGTCGTCGGGATTCGTCCCGGCAGCGGGCACGCGCGTGCAGTGTGACGCCCGCGTGCACGACGACTCGCCGGCCGCCTTCGCCGCGGACATCCAAGCCAAGGCGAAGGGCACGGCTGCGATGCACCTCGTGGCGGCCTACACCGAGGCCATCGGCGGCGCCCTCGATGCGCTGCAGGACCGGCACGGGCTGCCCTTCGAGCTGCTCGACGGCTTCCTCTACCCGGGCCACCATCGCCGGCGCATGCATGCATTGCCGCAGCGCACCGGCGCCGCACTGGTGGCCGCACTGGAACGCGCCGCCACGGGCGCGGGCGCCCTGTTGGTGCCGCAGGCGCGCGTCACGGAACTTTGGATCGAGGCCACCGACCTCGGGAAAGACAGCGAGCGCGCGGACCGTGTGCTCGGCGTCGGCTTCGTGCGTCCCGACGGCCGCATCGAACACCTGGCCTGCCGCGCGCTGCTGCTGGCATGCAACGGCTTCGGCGGCAACGCCGCGATGGTGCGAGAACTGCTGCCCGAAATGCGCGAGGCCCTCTTCGCCGGCCACGCCGGCAACGACGGCAGCGCCATCGCCTGGGGCCGCGCGCTCGGCGCGGGGCTGGCCGACCTCGGCGGCTACCAGGGCCACGGCAGCTGGGCCGTGCCGCAGGGCGCGCTCATCACCTGGGCGCTGATGATGGAAGGCGGCGTTCAGGTCAACGCGCGCGGCGCGCGCTTCCACGACGAGACCGCGGGCTACTCCGAGGCCAGCGTGCAGGTGCTGGCGCAGCCGGGCGGCATCGCCTGGAACGTGTTCGACGACCGGCTGCTGGCGCTGGGCCGCACCTTCCCCGATTTCATTGCCGCCGAGGCCGCCGGCGCGGTGCGCGACGCGGCCGACGCCGCCGCACTGGCCTCACTCATCGGCTGCGACGCGGACCGGCTCGCCGCCACGCTGGCGGCGACGCCGCTCGCCGCGCCCTACCACGCCATCAAGGTGACGGGCGCGCTCTTCCACACCCAGGGCGGCCTGGACATCGACGCGCAGTGCCGCGTGCTGCGCGCCGTGGACCGTGCGCCCTTCCCGAACCTGCTGGCCGCCGGTGGTGCCGCGCGTGGCGTGTCGGGCAACGCCGTGTGGGGTTACCTCAGCGGCAACGGGCTGCTCAGCGCCGTGGCCGGCGGTTACATCGCCGCGCGCACCATCGCTGCCGCGCTGGCCCAAGAGGCTTGATCGGGGCCGGATCAACACCCGAGCGAGGACTGCACCTGGAGCTGTCCACCATGCCGACGCTTCGCGACCGTCTTGCTGAACCCCGCGCGCTGCTGGCGCCTGGCATCTACGACGCGCTCTCGGCGCTGCTGGCCGAGCAAGCCGGCTTCGAGGCGCTGTATTTGAGCGGCGCCAGCATCGCCTACACCGCGCTCGGCCGCAGCGACATCGGTCTGACCACCGCCACCGAAGTGGCCGACGTGCTGGCGCGCATCACCGAGCGCGTCATCACCCCCGTCATCGTCGACGCCGACACCGGCTTCGGCAACGCGCTCAACGCGCAGCGCACCGTGCGCAGCTTCGAGCGCGCCGGCGCCGCGATGATCCAGCTCGAGGACCAGACCTTCCCCAAGCGCTGTGGTCACCTGCAGGGCAAGCGCGTGGTGAGCACCGCCGAGATGTGCGGCAAGCTGCGCGCCGCGCTGGACGCGCGCGCGAGCCGCGACACGCTGATCCTCGCGCGCACCGATGCGCTGGCCGTCGAAGGTCCCGAAGCCGCGTTCGAACGCGCCGAGGCCTATCTCGAGACCGGCGTCGATGCCCTGTTCGTCGAGGCGCTGCGCACGCCCGAACAGATGCGCGCCGCCTGCGCGCGCTTCGCCGCGCGCGTGCCGCTGCTGGCCAACATGGTGGAGGGCGGCCACACGCCGCTGGCCACCGCGGCCGAGCTGGGCGCGATGGGCTTTCGCCTCGTCATCTTCCCTGGCGGCACCGTGCGCGCGCTGGCGCATGCGCTGCGCGGCTACTACGCAAGCCTGAAGCAGCACGGCGGCACCGGACCGTGGCGCGAGAGGATGCTGGACCTCGACGGGCTCAACGAGCTGATTGGCACGCCCGGGCTGCTGGAGGCGGGCCGAAGGTTCGATGGCTGAGGTTCGCCACGCCTTTGCGGCACGTCGAACACCGATCG
>Ga0114939_10002450_pt1 | contig 13719 bp, 11 predicted proteins | sample AshMeaCrysSpring_FD_87196 | JGI IMG/M metagenome (GOLD analysis project Ga0114939, IMG submission 87196) | Groundwater microbial communities from Big Spring, Nevada to study Microbial Dark Matter (Phase II) - Ash Meadows Crystal Spring | ecosystem: Environmental > Aquatic > Deep subsurface >... | reverse complement strand
TTTGCATATGGATGAGTTGAGAGACATCCAATTTCACTCATTTGGGTGAAAACTCAAAGGGCCTGAAATCCACAATCCGTGGACATCTCAGGCTCTTTGATTTATTAACTTGCGAATTCAGGGATGCATAGCTTGCCTGGCAGGCAAATGGTATTTGGCTTAACTTGGATGCACCAAAAAATGTAATCCTATGCCATTATCGCGTCGTCGCTTCATCCGCAAGGTATCGCTGGGCACTTTAGCATTATCGCCGGTATGCATGCGCTTACTACCTATGCCATACCCCAAAATGGCAGAAAATGGGCGTGGGCAAGGACGCTTATCGCAACAGATTATGCTGAGCGCTAATAGGTTTTCGAGACGACCGGCGGCATTACAGCGAAAGCGCCGGGCCACAGCGTCATGGCGTTTTCGGCTCAAGGAGAAAAGGGCAGGCTGCAATCAGTCAGTATTCAGAACAGTTAGCAGGTGAGCCGAAAACAAAAGCCTGACGCAAAGGCCCAAGCGGTGCCGGCTCTCAGCGATCAATCAATGCAATAGTCTCCTTTTGGTCTTCAGTAGCAAAACACTGCCGGTGCCGGCATTCGCCTTTATGCCGCCTTGACCTTTTTGTTACTTTTTGTGTCAAGACAAAAAGTAAATACAAACAGTTTAGAATCTGTAATTTTTTGGAAGGCCGTAACGGCAAAGCCCCATCGGGGTTCGACAGCATCGAAGCTACGACAAGTAAAATAAGCAGTGTGCAATGCAGCATTTGATGGCCCGGAGGCCTGGCCTGGCTGCTTTGAGCAACAGAGTATTTGGCGTAACTTGGATGCACCAAAAAATATAATCCTATGCCATTATCGCGTCGCCGCTTCATCCGCCAGGTATCGCTGGGGTCCTTAGCATTATCGCCGGGCATACAGGCACTTACCGCATGCGCCATGCCCCAAAATGGCAGGAAGCTTGGCGTGGCATTGGTGGGCCTGGGCAGCTACAGCACCTATCAGCTGGCGCCTGCCCTGCAGCAAACAAAGCATTGCTACCTGGCAGGCATTGTAACCGGTACACCGGCCAAAGCCGGGCAATGGAAAGCGAAATACAACCTGCCCGACAAGAACATCTACAACTACGAAAACTTCGATACGATTATCAATAACCCCGATATCGATATCGTGTACGTGGTGCTGCCCATTTTCCTGCACAAAGAGTTTACCATACGGGCAGCCAAGGCCGGTAAGCATGTGATTTGCGAAAAGCCCATGGCTATGAGCGTGCAGGAGTGCGATGACATGATAGCCGCCTGCAAACAGGCCAACCGATTGCTCAGCATCGGCTACCGGCTGCATTTTGAACCCTTTAACCGCGAGATGATGCGGCTTGGGCAGCAAAAAGTGTTTGGCGCCATCAAAACCATTGACGGCAGCAACGGCTTTACTAGGGGCGGCAATACCAACGTGTGGCGGCTGAAGAAAAACCAGGCAGGGGGTGGCGCGCTCATGGATATGGGTGTGTACGTGGTGCAGGGCGCCCGCTACGTAACGGGTATGGAACCGCTGTATGTGCAGGCCCGTGAAGAAAAGCTGAGGCCCAACGTGTTTGCCGAAGTGGACGAAACCGTGTACTGGACCATGGAATTCCCGCAAGGAATAACGGCCACCTGCAAAACCAGCTACAACGCCGGCGGCAACCACCTGCGGGTAGAAGCCGAAAAAGGATGGTTTGAACTGACAGCCGCGTACCGCTATGGCGGCATGGCCGGCGCTACCAGCAAAGGCCCGCTGAACTTTGACCCCAACATAAACCAGCAGGCAGCGCAAATGGATGATTTTGCCCTGTGCATTAAAGAAAATAAACCAACCCGGGTACCCGGCGAAATGGGCAGGCAGGATATACGGGTGATAGTGGCGATATACAGGAGTTTGGCTTCGGGAAAGCAGGAGCAGGTTTGAGTTTAGGTTAAGGCTGAGGTTAAGGCCGAGGCAGCGACACTGAGACTGAGATGCAATACACTGAATTTAAGAATACGGACACTGGAACTTCACCTTCCTTGTGAACGAGGCAGAATTCCAAAGCTACCGGATGCTTAACGCCTTGTTCACCATTTTTAAGCGTACTTCGCAGCTTATTTCCTAGGCAAATTATGACTGAATTCAGGCCGGGCAGGTTCCAGATACTGCCTGTTGTTATAAAGAACCTGCTTATTATTAATGGGTTGGTGTACCTGGCGCAGCTTACCATTGATGGCCTTATGGCCAGCGGCGACCTGGCGCCCAAGGTGGGCTATATAGCCAACACCTTTGCCCTGCACCATATTTTTTCGCCGCGTAATTTCAAGCATAGTTTTTCGATTTAACTTTATTGCTGCGTTTGAAGTTGTTCGCCATGAAATCCTGTACGAACGCTAAGCCACCAAAGGCTTGTGCAATGTCAACATTTAACTAACCGATTGACAGGCAAATAAAAAAAGGTAGATTCGTACAGTGGAAAGAATATACATAGATACTTCTGTATTCGGTGGCTACTTTGAACCGGAGTTTGAGCTTTGGACCAAAGTGCTTTTTGACAGAATTTCGAAAGGCGACGTTAAAGTGCTTGTTTCAAGACTTACTGACATAGAACTTGAAAGGGCTCCACAACAAGTAAAGGACTTGGCAGCTTTACTACCTGCAGACAATATTGAATGGTTGGACATCACAACCGAAGCAGTCCAATTGGCAGACAAGTACATTGAAGAAAAAGTAGTAGGACAAACAAGCCACTCTGATTGTATCCATATTGCAATCGCTACCTTACATTATGCAGACGTTTTGATAAGTTGGAACTTTAAACATATTGTAAACCACCTGAGAATCAGAGGTTATAATGCTGTAAATTTCAAGTATGGCCACAAAATGCTTGACATTCGTTCGCCAAGAGAAATATTAGCGTATGAAGACTAGAGAAATAGAAAAAGACAAATCAATGCTTACTGACCTTCGCTCAATTCGGGACAACATTAGCAACGAATTGAAGGGAAAGACACCAGAGCAAATTGTGGAGTATTTAAAAAGGAAGAAGACGCTTCACCCAAAATCGGTTTGGCAAAAGAAGGCCTGATGGGGGTTATACAATGCTTGAAATTCTTTGAAACTTCAGTTAAGTTGAATGGAGGAGTTTCAAATTCTCCCCCTCAACGCTGCCCACCCGCGCAGGCGGCCGATGGTGCTGTAGCCGGGGTAGGTCTTCTTGTTTAAGTCGAAGAGCATTTTGTGGCCATGGTCGGGGCAGGCGCTCAGCGAGCCGGTGCAAAAATACAATTCGTTAGTTGGGCTTGCAGAAATAGGTGTTTAGGTCACTCAAAAGGGTATTAAACCATGATTTCTTGAGAATAACAGGGGCTATTACAGTTTCACCCATTATATCTGTCCATTGTGCATAGGCCTTAACGCCCCTTTCACCAAAATTTAAGCGTACTTCGCGGCTTATTTCCGTGGCAAATTATGACTGAATTCAGGCCGGGCAGCTTTCAGATACTGCCTGTTGTTATAAAGAACCTGCTTATTATTAATGGGTTGGTGTACCTGGCTCAGCTTATCATTGATGGCCTAATGGCCAGCGGCGACCTGGCGCCCAAGGTGGGTTATATAGCCAACACCTTTGCCCTGCACCATATTTTCTCCCCGCTGTTTAAGCCCTGGCAGTTGTTTACCCACTTGTTTTTGCACGGCAGCCTCATGCACTTGTTTGGCAACATGTTTGCCCTGTGGATGTTTGGCAGCGTGCTCGAAAACCTGTGGGGGCCTCAGCGCTTCTTTATCTTCTACATGCTGTGCGGCCTGGGTGCCGCCCTGATGCATATGGGCTTTTTGTGGCACGAAAGCGCCGGGCTGCTGGCCGACCTGGAGGCCTTTAAAGCGCAGCCTACGTTTGAGCACTATGCCGAGTTTTTCAAAAAATACCAGCTTTTTGCCTATGCCGATGGCGGCGATGCCTTGCGCGTAGGGCAAGGCTGGCAGCTTAACCCTGCCGACACCCAATACATAGACCAGGCTATTGTGGCCGTTACTAATTTTACCAACTTTGAACTGAGCGAGCCTACGTTGGGCGCCAGTGGCGCTGTGTTTGGGTGCCTGGCTGCATTTGCTTACCTGTTTCCCAACACCCACATCTACCTGTACTTTCTGGTGCCGGTAAAAGCCAAATGGCTCATACTGGCCTACCTGGCTTTTGAACTGGCCATGGCTGTGCAAAACAGTGCCGGCGACAATATTGCCCGCTGGGCCCACCTGGGTGGGGCGCTCATCGGCTTTTTGCTGGTATTTTTTTGGAACAAAACCAACCGAAGACGCTTTTACTAAAAGCTGCTTCTTGTGTGAAAATGATTGCCTAACCACATGGGCACGAAGGAGCCACTAAGGCTACAAAGGCCGATTTTGCTGTATTACTTAGTGCTCCTGGTGCCTTAGTGGTCAATATGTATTTCGATTAGAATTTAATCAAACACCAAACATTACTTGGGCACTAAATTTTAATTTTATCACTCCCTTGTAAAATATTAGATGGCCATAAACCTTATTTTCGGGTTGGTTGTTGAAGGATGCAGCTAAAAAGGCAGGCAATGCATCTATCATTTGCCCGTATTAAATACCAAGCCCAAACAAGTAAAAACGTCTATGGGAGTTCAGCATAAAAACCGCCGCAGTGCCATGCTACTTGGCCAGGAAGGCAATACGCTCATGTGGCTCATTGCCATCAATGCCATCATGTTCGTGCTGGTCAATTTTGTCAAAATCAGCTATTTTCTGGGAGGTTTTGATGTGGCCGCCTACTACCGCAATGTGCTGGGCTGGGTGCTGGTGCAACCCGAAGCCGGCAAGTTGCTTACCCGCCCCTGGTCGGTATTCACTTTTATGTTTACGCACGATGGGGTATGGCATATGATTAGCAATATGCTGTGGCTGTGGGCCTTTGGCTACGTACTGCAAGACCTTACGGGCAACAAACTGATGGCGCCCATATATCTGTATGGCGGCCTGGTGGGTGCGGCTTTTTTCGTTATCACCGTTAATGCTTTTCCGGTATTGCGCAGTTCTATAGATAGTATTGCACCGCTGCAGGGCGGTGGGGCAGCCATTATGGCGGTGGCCGTGGCTACCACTACGCTGGCTCCGGGCTACCGCATTTTTCCTATGCTGCACGGTGGCATACCGCTGTGGGTGCTCACGCTGGTGTTTGCGGCCATTGATTACGCCCTTATTGCAAGCGAGGGTGCCGGCATAGGCGTGGCACATTTGGCTGGCGGCCTTATAGGTTTCCTGTTTATGAAAAACTATCAGTCCGGGCACGATTGGAGCCTGTGGATGCACCACTTGTACGACTGGTTCATGAACCTGTTTAGCCCCAAAGCGGCCGTGCAAGCCAGCCAGCGCCAGGCCCGCAAAGAGTTTTTTTACGAGCAGGGGCGCCGTGAGCCATTCAAAAAAGCCGTGAACCTAAACCAGCAGCGCATTGATGAAATCCTTGATAAAATAAGCCAGAAAGGCATGGCGCACCTTACCGATGAGGAAAAGGAATACCTGCAGCAGGCCAGTAAAGAAGAAGGGCTGTAGCTTACGCCCGAAATGAGCATATTGGCAATAAGGCTAAAACGAACCTGGTATGCAGCGGCTGCTTTGTGGCTGCTGGTGTACCTGCCCTCATGCTTCCTGTATAAACTGTCGCCGGCCGGGTGGTGGCCCATGGGCATACTTGGCATAGGCTATATGCTTTCCTGGGCAGCAGGCCTGGGGGTTGGTCTTGCAGCCTTGTACGTGGGCAAAAGATGGCTGGTGCTTACCGCCATATTGCTGGCGGCGGGCTGGCCTGCGGTACGCAATAGCGTTGCCATTCGAAAACACAGCCCTTTTGAACAGCGCAAAAAGCCGGGAACCCAGCGCGTAGTTCAGTGGAACGGCAAAGGGCCGGGAGGCATCGATCCGGGCAATCAGTACCTGGTGGGACAACGCGGCGAGGCGGTGGCTTTCCTGGCAAAACTGGATGCCGACATTATTTGCCTGCCCGATTTCAATGAAACCATTCACCCCGCCATCAGGTCCAATATTGCTTTGTTTCGCGACAGCCTGGGCTATAAACATTGGCTTTTCGATCGCTATTACTACCAGCACGACTGGGGTGCCGATATCAACACCGGGCTTGCCATTTTTTCTAAATGGCCGGTAGTGCGCCATGGCTCAGTTAAGTACTCCGGGCGTAAGTACCCCGAAAGCATTTTGTGGGCCGATGTGCAAACGCCTGGTGGGCAATTGCGGGTAGTAGCCACCCATTTGCAAAGCACACATTTAGGCCGTGACGCTGCCGATACGCTGCCGATTCCGTATTATATGGATGCCGATACAGCCATAATTCGCACCGGCACCACGTTGCAAAAACTCAGACACTACCAGCGTTACCATGCAGAGCAGGCTAAGCTGTTAAGGGCATTTCTTGATACCTGTCCCAGCGCATCCGTGTTGGCAGCCGACCTGAATTCAGTACCGGCCTCGTGGGTGTACCACCGCATACGGGGCGGTTGGAACGATGTGTTTTTGCAGCTAGGCTCAGGCGTAGGGGCCACTTACCCATCGAGCGTACCCTGGCTGCGTATTGATTACCTGCTGACGAACAAAGGGGTACAAGCCATTCAATTTGGCCAATATCGCCTGCCCATAAGCGACCACGACCTGCTGGTGGCCGATGTGCAGGTTGGTTTTCCAGCACCTGTTGAATAATTGGGTTTTCCGGCAAACCGGCCATGCCTAATTTCATGCTTCCAAGACAACCGGCATGGCATCACTCCTACGTAAGTTCAGCAAACGCTTTTTCATCATCCTCAACGTGGTGGTGTGCCTGGTATTTTTGCTGAGTTGCCTGCAGCCATGGCTCAACCCCGAAACCTTTTGGATCATGGGCTTTCTGGCACTGGCGTTTCCTTATTTACTGGTAGCGGTGGCAGGTTTTGTGGTTTTTTGGCTTATTGCCAAGCCTCGATTTGTTTTTATTTCGTTGTTGTCGCTGGCGGCTGCTTACCGGCAAATACCGGTGCTGTTTGCGCTGAACGATGATGTATTTACCCTGCCGCGCAAGCCCGAAACGCTTAGGGTAATGAGCTGGAACGTAAAGGCATTTGCCGGGCTAAGCGACAAACAGGATAAAAAGGCAGAAAATGCAGCGCAGATACTGGCCACTATTCGCAAATACAATCCTGATGTAGTGTGCTTTCAGGAATTTGGCCAGTACGAAACACCGGGCCTTGGCGTGGACTACGCGGCAAAAATGGCCGGTATTGGATACAAGTACCATGTACTGAGCAAAGACTATGTGCGGGTAAAATATAACTACAGCAGCGGCCTGGCCATTTTTTCCAAAACACCCCTGCTGGCCACCAAGCGTATTCCTTTTACCAGCAGTGCCGAAAGCGTGCTGTATGCCGATGTGCAGTTTGGTGTCGAAACCATTCGGGTTTTCAATACGCATCTGCAGTCGTTCAAGTTTCAGCCTGCCGACTACCGCGATTTGCGAAAAATAAAAGATACCGAAGACGATATGATGGATGCCGGCCTCAACATTTTTGAGAAAATGAAACGTGCCTTCCGCAACCGGGCAGCACAGGCCGCGCAAATAAGACCCCTGCTCGACAGCTGCCCGCATCCTGAAATTATTTGTACCGATATGAACGATGTGCCCACCAGCTACGCCTATTGGCAACTGCGGGGCCGGCGTAGGGACGCCTTTTTAGATGCCGGCTTTGGCATTGGTCGCACCTTTATAGCCCTGGCGCCCACCTTACGCATTGACTATATTTTGGCCGATGAGCGCTTCACCATAAAGCAGTTTGCCGTGCTGCAAAACAGGCAGAGCGACCACCTGGCACTGGTTACCGACCTGCAGCTCAACAAATAATTTCCGTAACATTGCACCCGCAATGATTTTCGGCTATTCCATATGTTGTTGTTGCCGCTAACAGGCCATCTTTTGGCCGGGCCGTTTGTGCCCACCTGCTTTTGCAAATTCTCCCCAGTCAGTTTCTAAAATTCAGTGCCATGTCATTATCCTTGTATAATTCCTATACCCGCCAGAAAGAAGTTTTTACACCCATTACCCCCGGCCATGCGGGCATGTATGTATGCGGCCCCACTGTAAGCGGCGAGAGCCACCTGGGCCATGCCCGCCCCTACATCACCTTCGATATTTTGTACCGCTACCTGCAGCACCTGGGCTACAAAGTGCGCTACGTGCGCAACATTACCGATGCAGGTCACTTTGAAGAAGAAGGCCGCGAGGCGGAAGACAAAATCAGCAAAAAAGCCGTGCTGGAAATGCTGGAACCAATGGAGCTGGTAACCAAGTACACCAACCTGTTTCGCTGGGCTATGCGGCAGTTCAACAATATTGATCCCAGCATAGAGCCTACTGCCACCGGCCATATAGTGGAGCAGATAGAAATGATTAAGCAGATCATACAGGAAGGCTATGCATACGAAGTAAACGGCAGCGTGTACTTTGATGTGCTGAAATATGCCGCACACTATCCCTACGGCAAGTTGAGTGGCCGCGTGGTGGAAGAACTGCTGGAGACCACCCGCGACCTGGAAGGGCAAGACGAAAAGCGCAATACGCAGGATTTTGCCCTGTGGAAGAAGGCGCCACCCGAACACATCATGCGTTGGGCAAGCCCCTGGGGCGAAGGCTTCCCGGGCTGGCATATAGAATGCTCCGCCATGAGCAGCAAATACCTGGGCCAGGAGTTCGACATCCACGGCGGCGGTATGGACCTGCAGTTTCCTCACCACGAAAGCGAAATAGCCCAAAGCACCATTTGCCACCATGGCAAGTTGATGGCCCGCTACTGGTTGCACAACAACATGATTACCATCAACGGCCGTAAGATGGGCAAGAGCTACAACAACGTAATTAAGCTCACCGAACTGTTCAGTGGCGACCACCCTTTGCTGGAGCAGGCCTACCACCCCATGGCCATCCGCTTTTTCATATTGCAAAGCCACTACCGCAGCACGCTCGACTTTGGCAATGAAGCCCTGCAGGCCTCGGAAAAAGCGCTCAAGCGCCTGTGGGAAGCTTACGAAAACCTGCAGAAGCTGAGCCTTGGCAATGGCGACCTGGCCGGCGATGCCGAACTGGATAAAAAGGTGCAAAACCTGCTGGCAGAGTTCGACGAGTTTATGAACGACGACTTAAACACGGCTAAGGTGATAGCCAACATGTTTGAGCTAACGCCCATTATCAATGGCATCAAAGGTGGGCAGGTGGCGGCCAATGCGCTAAGCAGCGAAATACGCCTGCTGCTGCTGGGCAAAATGAAAACCTGGCTGGAAGACATATTTGGACTGCAACCCATGCAAGCCGCCGCTGCCGACAACAAGTTGCAGGGTGTAATGGAGGTGCTGATAGAACTACGCCGCGAAGCCCGTGCCCGCAAAGACTACCAAACTAGCGACAAAATCCGCAACCGCCTATCCGAAATGGGTGTGCTGCTGAAGGATGAAAAGGATGGTAGTGTGAGTTGGTCGGTAGGTTGAGGTTAAGGTTAAGGCTGAGGTTAAGGAGTATGTCCAACTGAGCTTGCCGAGGTTGAGGTTAAGTGCCCCTGGCTTCGTTCAGTAACTAAAAGCGCGTAAGTGCCAAACACCTTCCTATCTTTAAAACTGAAACGATTTTTATGGGTGCGAAATACGAAATACGCATACGAACGAATTCCTCGGAGACGCTGGATGCAATAAAAGAATTTGCCAACAAGCAAAAAGGCACAGAGGTTGAGGAAGTTCAATCGTGGCTTTTCCAGGAAAAGGGTTTGGAAGAAGAAGCGCTGAGTTTGCAGCTGGAAGAAGCTTTAGGCGATCTGAATAATCAACGAACTGTTTCGTTGGAAGAGAAGGGCCGGATGGTTAAAGCAAAGATTACCAGCATCAAATTTGAGTAAACCACAGGGTTTCCCATGTGCAAATTTTTTACCAATAGTTATTCAGTACGAACCGCAAACAATATGGTGGAATTATTTTTAATTAAAATGTAATAAATGGTAACGAACGCTATTGGTGAATAATTTTTTGGTTGTGGTTAACCGAAGAATGGTTATCCCTGCAGCCTCTGCAAGTTACTGGCAAAAACCTTCGAGTAAAATAGAGATACAGATAGTATATCAATAAGAATCCGGCACCTGCAAATGATATAAAAAAACCTTCAATCGCTTGGTAGAAATGGTAGTTCTGCTGCATGATTCAAGAAACAAAGAATGAGCAATATATAACGGATGTTTACATGTACCCTTGAGGAAACACTAGTGCAACTCAAAATCTAATCCTTAAATTTTTGAACCCGAAAGTCGCTTTCAGCTTCACTCAAAGTCTCCAAGCTGTAAGGTAACATTTTATAGCCTTTGTAAGAGCAGCCGTTCATATCATTGTCAGATATGACAAGGCTTTTCTTAAAAATGTAAACTGCCTTTCTGGGTTCCTCATCTGGAGGTACATAAAATGCGGTCTCCATTCTCACTGGTAATCGCTTCATATAAATATTGAAGTCTGTATCATAGGCAGGGAAATGTTTCGCTATTGTATCGGTATCGAGAAATACCCTTTTAACAAAAACTGGATATTCATAAAGTTGGGTCACCTTAATTCTATACGTGAGTAAAGTACAAGGCGTGCCATTTAACGATGTGTCTTTTACTGAAACAGGATTCGAGATGATCTGTGGTGTGTTTGTGTAGTCATTCTGGTAATAGGCAGCCCTGTCAGCATCAGAAACCCAAACTTTGGTATTGTTCGTTGCAGTGAATTCAACACAAGCTATATAGTTTTCAAGTTCACCATCTATGTTATGATTGGTTAACTTGATGCTTGAATCTGAAAGCAAGAGGGTAAATATTTTCACTGGCAATGAACCAGTATCGTTAGCCAATCTGTAACCCTCCAATTGGAAAAAAGTACTTGTATTATCCCTTATTTTAGTACCCGTTTGGGCATTTGTAGCACAAAGTATTCCTGAGCAAAATACAATTAATAAATTTTCCATAGTAAAGCCTGTTTGGTCGCATTAATGAGTCTATTTTGAGCGCTCTTCATGTGTCAGCACCTCTGTATTTGCTTTGCACCGGGATTTTCTAACTGTTTAGAACTGATTCTTAAAAGAGTCTACACAAACTGAACGAAGTTAATCAACCTTATGCGCAAAATGACTATGAGTACCAAGAGGGAAGCGGCGTCGTTTCCGAATTGGACAAATGACTGCTCTTTTCTGATCACCCCCGAAAATGGAATCGAAAATTTGGAATTAGAGTTACTGGTGAAGATTTGATTTATGCTTGTAATCAATAAAAAATGACCGATGTTGACGCTATCGCTAAGTCATGAACCAAGGCGGAGATTCAGAAATTTGTCCAATTAGCACTTCCAAGCCTGGGACTTATGAATCTAAGGAAGGCGATTTCCCCTGCAAATTACTAACTGCCCTACTGCAAACTCTTTCTTTCAAATTGGGTATCTAAAATTATCCACCCCTAACCACCATGCCCCTGCCCGTGTTAACTTGCGGCCGATGCAGGAAATTTTACGTGGACTGAACGAACAACAGCGTGAGGCCGTGGTGCATAAAGATGGCCCGCTGATGATAGTGGCCGGTGCCGGCAGTGGCAAAACCAAGGTGCTCACCACCCGCATAGCTTACCTGATGGGGCACTACGGGGTGGACAGCTTCAACATACTGGCCCTCACTTTTACCAACAAGGCCGCCGCCGAAATGAAGGAGCGGGTGGAGAAAGTGCTGGGCAATAACGAGGCCCGCAACCTGTACATCGGCACTTTCCATAGCGTATTTGCCCGCATATTGCGCGGCGAGGCAGGCCATATTGGCTACCCCAACAACTTTACCATTTACGATACCGACGACAGTCGCAGTGTGATCAAAACGGTATGCGAGGAAATGAACCTCGACATAAAATGGTATAAGCCCAACCTGGTGCACAACCGCATCAGCGCCGCCAAAAATGCGCTGGTAGGCCCCATTGAATACCAAGCCGACCATTACATTCAGCAGGAAGATACCCGCCAAAACCGCCCGCTCATTGGCAAAATTTACGACGCCTACTGCAAGCGCTGCTTCCGCAATGGCGCCATGGATTTTGATGACCTCCTACTGAAGATGTACGAATTGCTGAGCACTAGGCCCGAAGTGCTGCACAAGTACCAGCATAAGTTTAAGTATATACTGGTAGATGAGTACCAGGATACCAATGCCACGCAGTACGCCATCATTAAACTTCTGGCGGGTGTGCACGAAAACCTGTGCGTGGTGGGCGACGATGCCCAAAGCATCTACAGCTTCCGCGGTGCCACCATCGAAAACATCCTGCAATTTCAGAAAGATTACGACGATGTGAAAGTGGTAAAGCTGGAGCAGAACTACCGCAGCAAGAGCAACATCCTGAACGTGGCCAACGAGGTAATCAGCAATAACAAAGGGCAGATAGAAAAAGCCCTGTGGACCGAGCAGGATGCCGGCGATAAAATAAAAGTGGTGCGGGTGCTTAGCGACAACGACGAGGGTCGCTATGTAGCCGATGCCATACAGGAACAGCGCCTGCGAAAGTATTTTGCCAACCGCGACTTTGCCATCCTGTACCGCACCAACGCCCAAAGCCGCGCCTTTGAAGAATGCCTGCGCCGTATGAACATTCCCTACCGCATTTACGGCGGCATCAGCTTCTACCAGCGCAAGGAAATTAAGGACTTTTTGGCCTATCTGCGGGTGATTGTAAACCCCGCCGACGAAGAGGCTCTTAAGCGCATCATCAACTACCCGGCACGCGGCATAGGCAAAACGAGTATTGAAAAGCTGGTAACAGCGGCCAATGAGCGCAATACCATCATGTGGCAAAGCCTGGAGGCGGCACAAAGCTTGGGCATTCGCGGCGGCGGCCTCGATAGCGTACAGCAGTTTCTGCAAATGATCCGCTTTTTCCAAAGCTTGCTAAATAAACACACGGCTTATGATGTGGCCGTGCAGGTGGGCAAGCATACGGGTATTGTAAAAGAGCTCTTCAACGATAAAAGTGCCGAAGGCGTAGCACGCTACGAAAACATTCAGGAACTGCTGAACTCCATAAAAGAGTGGGTGGACACACAGCAGGACCTGGCGCTGATAGACGAAGACGGAACCCTGCGCGAAACGCCCGCTGAGCCCGCGCCCGAAGGCGGGTATGCCACCCTGGGCGCCTACCTGCAGCAGATAACCCTACTTACCGATGCCGACAACGAAAAGGAAGACAGCGATGTGGTAAAACTGATGACCGTGCATGCGGCCAAGGGGCTCGAGTTTCCCTGCGTGTTTGTAGCGGGGCTGGAAGAGAGCCTGTTCCCTAGCGGCATGAGCATCAACACCCGCGAAGAGTTGGAAGAAGAGCGCCGCCTGTTTTACGTGGCCGTAACCCGGGCCAAAGAAAAACTCTGGCTTACTTATGCCCAAAGCCGCTACCGTTTTGGTCAGTTGGTAGCCAACGATGCCAGCCGTTTTTTGGGCGAAGTGCCCGCGCAATATACCGATGTAACCATGGCCGGCGGCGGCCTGCGCAACCAGGGCATGCAAGGCTTTGGCGGCAGCGCTTTTGAAAGGCTGCATGGGGGCGGCGGCTGGAATAGAGCCGCACAAAGCGCCGAAAAGCAGTATGGTACGCCCCCCGCCAAAAAGAAAACCGGCCCGGCC
>Ga0114939_10002449_pt1 | contig 13722 bp, 9 predicted proteins | sample AshMeaCrysSpring_FD_87196 | JGI IMG/M metagenome (GOLD analysis project Ga0114939, IMG submission 87196) | Groundwater microbial communities from Big Spring, Nevada to study Microbial Dark Matter (Phase II) - Ash Meadows Crystal Spring | ecosystem: Environmental > Aquatic > Deep subsurface >... | reverse complement strand
CAGCACGTGTGGCGTGCCGGCAACCGGCGGGCGGAGGCCGTCGGCGTCGGCCGGCAGCAGGCCGCCGATTTGCTCTGGCGCAACACGGAGGTTGAGGTTGAAGTAGACCAACCGCGCCGCGGCGTCGCCCCGGAGCATCGCCGCGCGCTCCAACGCGTACACCCCCGACCCGTCGAACGGCCCGCCGTTGCGGAACTGGTTCACCGTCATGTAGTACGCGTCGGGCCACACCCCGAGCTTCGGGTAGTCGGGGAACTGCGCGACGCCGGGCGACTCCTCGGGGACGACGAACGAGTAGAGGTAGTAGCTGCCCGTCGGATCGGGGGTGGTCGAGACCGCGAGGCACTCGTAGTAGGGCGGCGTGCCGAGCGAGGCGAACGCGAACTGGCTCAGGATCCAGCGGTCCGCGAAGCTGTCGTACACGACGATGGGATCGCCGTCGTCGGAGCGCGCGCAGGCATCGTCGCGGCCGGCGGCGGCCCACAGGGCGCTCAAGCTCAGGACGGGAGTGAGCGGGGCGCCGGTGGCCTTGTCGAAGACCTGCCAGCGGACGTTGACCATCTGCACGTAGTGGCCTGGCCCCACGTCCCCGACGGTGTCGGGCGGATAGACGCCGAGGCCCTGCGAGGCCACCGACAGGCCATCGAACACGAGGCGCGGGACGGGCAGGCCGGGGGCGGCGGGCGGCCGCGTCTGTACGAGGTCGGTGACCCCGAATGCCGGCACTGCCGTGCGGTCGAGAGCGCGGGGCAGCGTGGGGTTGGCCCGGATCGCGCGACGCGCACCGGCAGTCTTCCCGCTCTCGGGGCGCGCGACCGCGCCGAGGTGCCGTACCGGCGGGCTGACGCTGACGTAGAGCGCCTTGGTGACGACCGGTTCGGGCGTGACGCCCCCAACCTGGGCGGAGGAGAGTGACGTGAAGGTGGCGAGGAGACAGGCCACGGCGAACACGAACCCCGTCACCCCACCCCGACGCCGTTGGTCAATCGCCGCCATGTTGCGCACGTTCCTCCCCCACGTGGGGTGGAGGGGCGATTCTACACTCAGTGGGCGCCAGCGCGGCTCGTTGGCGACATCTCGGTGGCGACCTCACGACGCAGGCGCGGAGGCGCCTGCGCCGGGCCCGGCGGCCGGCGTTCGCCCATCCGACTCCTCTGGGGCACGCCGCGTGCCAGGGCCAGCGCCTCGTGGAATTCTCGCGCCGGTTCCCCATTGACAGACTCCGCACACGGGCGTAGACCATGAAGGTAGGTTCGCCGACGAGCCCGTTCCCGCCCCTGGAATCCCGCCCGCCGTGCCACCAACCGCCCAGGAAGGGGGTCGGAGATGATCACCAGGCACGCCGCCCGGTCAGCTCTCATGTCGGCCATCGCGGTCGCGCTGCTGTCGGTCGCGGCAGCGGTTCCGGCGCAGCCCGTGGCGTCAATCGGCGACACGCACGTGGTCGAAGGCGACGCGGGCGAGGTCACGACGATGACCTTCACCGTGTCGTTGTCGGCACCGAGCACCGAGACCGTCTACGTCGGGTACTACGTGGCTCACGGGACCGGGGAATCCGGCGTGCTCACCTTCGCGCCGGGCGAAACGCTCAAGACGCTCCCCGTGCCGATCCCCGGCAACGACATCAGCGACGGGGAGCGGTACTTCTCCGCGTACATCTCGGACGCAGGCGGCGTCGTCGTCAACGACAGGCAGGCGTTCGGCGTGATCGTCGACGATGAGCCGCCCACCGAGCCGCTCGGCGTGGGACCGGACTACATCCGGGTGCGGTATCCCGTCGAGTCGGCATTCGGGGTGCCGGGCGTCGGCTCGATCCGCGTCACGGTTCGCTTCCACGATTCCGAAAGGAATTGGAACTCCAGCGACTGGGGCGACGAGTACCGCTGGGCATGGGACCGCATCCGCTGGTTCGAGGCCTCGTTTGTCACATCGACCGGACGCGTCGGCACCGTGTCCACCTGCGAGCCCGAGCCGGGTGGCGGAGAATGCGGCGGGTACGACAACTGGTATTGCGAAGAGTGGTTCTACCTCGACGCCAGCGGGGACCGGACGCGGCTGAGGGACGTCATCCTCGACCGTTACTTCGAGGTCGCGGCCTACTGCGAGCCCGACCCCTCCGGCCGGGACTGTGGGTTCCAGCTCCACGCCAGCGACTATCTCGGCAAGGCGCAGCGGCCAGATGGTTGCTGGAACGACGAGGATCATCTGGCCTTCGATCACGACCGCGTGGAGCGCATTGGTCACTTCTGGTACTGGGAAGACGGGTACGTCCTCGGGTCGCCCACCTTCTCGGCCGAGCCCCAGGTGTCGGTTGCCGACACGCGAACCGTCGCAGAGAAGGGCATGGCCACCTTCACGGTGACCCTCGACACGGCGAGCACGGCTCGGACCACGGTGGACTATGCCACCAGGGACGGCAGTGCGGTTGCCGGCCTCGACTACGTCGCTGCCTCCGGCACCGTGGTGTTCGAGCCGGGCGTCGTGAAGCGGACAGTGAACGTCGCGATCCTCAAGGATGTGATCCGGGACGGGGACGAGACGTTCGAGTTGGTGGCGACCAATGTCGTTGGCGGCACGCTGCGCCGGCCGGCGGGCACGGCCACCATCGTGGACGATGAGGTCTTCTCAGTGAGGACCACGCCGCCGGCGGTGGTCGGGTGCCTGAACGCGAAGGGCAAGGTCACGCTGGCGGAGCCGGCTCCCGCGGGCGGTCTCACCGTGACCCTGCACAGCGACAGCCCAAACGTCATCGTGCCGGCGTCGGTGTTCCTCACGGCCGGCGCCCTCGTCAAAGGCTTCGCCATCAAGACCAGCCCCGTGGCCGCCCTCGAGACGGCCACCATCGCGGCGAACGCGCCGGGGCAGTTCGCGTCGGCGACGCTCACGCTCAAGCCCATGGGACCGAAGTCCATCGCGCTGTTCCCGAACCCGGTCGTGGGCGGCAATCCGGTTGCGGGCACCGTCACGCTGCAGTGCCCGGCCGGGCCGGGCGACATTCTGGTCGCGTTGAGCTCATCGCTCCCGTGGCTTGCCGCCCCGACCGTGCCGACAGTGCTCGTGCCGGCCGGTACGCAGTCGGTGCCGTTCGACGTGACCACGACGCCGGCGGACACCGTGCGGAAGCCGACGATCGTCGCGAAAGCGAACGGGATCAGGCGGGAGAAGATGCTGACGATCAACCCCTAGGACGCGCACGCTGCCGGATCGGCGGGGTTGCGGGCGCCTGGGGGAGCGTGATGGCGGGGCGTCCTGCGCGCTCGGAGAGCGCGCTGACCGAGTCGCCTCCTGCGGCGCACCGGCGCCGCGACGCGGAGCCGTGGTGCCGGAGGAGGGGATCGAACCCACACGGCCAGTGAAGGCCACCGGATTTTGAGTCCGGCGCGTCTGCCAGTTCCGCCACTCCGGCTGCGTCGCGTCACGCGCGTGACACGATACTCGGAGTCTATCATCGTTCCAACCGGTCGCACGGCGGTCGGGCCTCGTTCATCGGCAGCAGCGCGTCGGCGCCTACGCGCTGGCGTTCCACGGTGCGCCACGGTTCACGAGCGATCTGGACGTGTCCTGGTTCGCCGACGCTGGCGAGGGGGCAGCGCCTGCTCGAGGCCAATGCCGCCTTCGGGTTTCCCACCCCCGCCCTCCCGCGCGGCCTGTGGCTGACCGCCTCCTACCGCTTCACCACCGTCACCGTCACCGCCGACGGGTACTGCCGCGAGTGGTGCACGGTGTTGCGTGCGACCACCCCCGTCGTCTCGTCGTAGTTGTTGCCGCCGGTGTTGAGGTTCCGGTCGAACCGCGGGAAGTTGCTGGAGGACACCTCGATCCGCAGCCGGTGCCCCGGCGCGAAGTAGTTGCTCGTGTTCAGCGGCTGCAGCGTGACCGCGTAGACCTGCCCGCGTGACATCCAGGCGAGCGGCTTGTCGTACCCGTCGCGGTACCGCATCCGCTGGATGGACTCGTCGAGGTTGAAGGCACGGCCGTCAGGGTAGACGTCGAGCACCTTGACGGTGAAGTCCGTGTCCTTCGCGTCGGAGGAGACGTAGAGCGTCGGCACGATGGGGCCGGTCACCTCGAGGCCCTCGGCGAAGGGCTCCGACGTGTAGACGAGCACGTCGGCGCGCGCCTCGATGCGGCGCTGGTCGAAGGCGCCCGGCGTGATCGCGGTCCCGGTGCAGCACACGTTGCCGCCGTAGGAGGGCACGGGGGTGTGCGGGTCGTAGGTGAAGGTGTCGGCCGCGTCGGCGGCAGGCGGGGCGGTGACGAGCGCCCCGTCACCGAAGAGGGAGTTGGCGCGGCCGCCGCTCGAGAGGTAGAAGGTCATCGGCGTGGCGCCCGACGGCGGCCACGCGTCGGACGTGTGCCACGTGTTGGATCCCATCGTGAAGTAGGTCACCTTGGGCAGCGTGTCGAGGCGCGCGCCCGCCTCGCCCTTCAGGAACCGGTCGAAGAACCCGTAGGTGATCTCCTGGTAGTCCAGCCGCGCGTCCCCCATCGAGCGCTCGCCGACGATGGTGTCGGCTGTCGCGCGCGTGTACGAACAGTGTGCGACCGGCGCGATGACCGCCCATTGCCGGTCGGCCACCGCGGGGCTCGCGGTCTTGCGCACGTGGTTGAAGAGCGCCAGGTTCGGCCCCACCGACACGTCGTACCACGACATGAACCACAGGCCGGGGATGTCGAGCGGCATGTCGTCGTGGTACAGCCCGCCCTTGTACCAGGCCGGGTCGTTGGGCGTCCGCTGCACCATGCGCCCGCCGGTGTCCACGGGCATCGGGTCGGCGAAGATGCCGCGCGGGCTCCCGGCCGCCTTTAGGATGTCCTGGACGGGGAGGTGCCAGAGCGCCTTCGACCAGTCCACCTGAGGCAGCTGCGGCGCGAGGTCGAACCACTTCGAGGCCTCGACGAGGTCTTCGCGCGGCGTGTCGGGCGGGAACATCGGCCGCACCTGGTTCTGTTCGCCCTGCAACCAGGCGATGAAGAGCATCTGGATCGCACCGCCGCGGTACCAGTTGCCCTGCTCGTAGTAGGGTCCAACGCGGCCGACGCCGGCACCGAACCCCTGGGCGTTCATCGCCGCGAACGCCGGGTGCTTCAGCGCGGCAACGCCCATCTGGTACTCCGCGGTGGAGGAGCAGCCCACGGCCCCGACCTTGCCGTTGGACCACGGCTGCGCCGCGATCCACGACAGGGCGTCGTACCCGTCGGTGCGCGGCGCGCCGAGGATGTCGTAGTTCCCCTCCGAGAAGAAGTGCCCCCGCTCGTTCTGCACGACGTAGGCGTAGCCGCGCTTCACGGCGGTGAGCGCCTGGGTCATGTCGCCGGGCACGCCGTTGCGCACGTCCCAGTAGTTGAAGTTGTAGGGTGTCCTCACCCAGATCGCCGGCACCGGCCCCGCGGCGGCCTTCGGGCGGTAGACGTCGGTCGCCAGCCGCACGCCGTCGCGCATCGGCACCATCACCTTGCGCTCGACCACGGCCAGCGACGCCAGCTCCTTCTCCGTGTCCAGACGCCGCGCGACCTGATCTGGCGTCAGCGTCCCGGTCCGCTGGGCGCCGAGGCCGGCGGCCGTGACGATGATGGCGGTGAGCACGAGGCAGGCGACTGGGCGGCGCGACGGACTCATGCGGCAGGCTCCTCCGGGGTGGCGCCGGCGTCCGCGCCGGCGGGCCGCCCTACGATACGCCAAGGCGCCGCCGAAGCCCGCACGCCGGCCGGATTCCGATAACATGGTGAGGTGCGCCGCCGCAGGGTGCGGCGCCCCGGACCGTCCATTCCCCGGAGACCCCGATGCTCAGCCCGAAGGTCGTCAGCGCCATCAACAGCCAGATCAACTCCGAGCTCCACGCGCACTACGCCTACCTCGCCATGTCCACGTGGTGCGAGTCGATCAACTTCACCGGCGCCGCCCGCTGGTTCCGGCTCCAGAGCCAGGAGGAATACACGCACGCGATGCGCCTGCTCGACTTCCTCCTCGCCAAGAACGCGCGTGTGGAGCTGAGGGCGATCGGCGAGCCCAAAGGCTCCTACGCGTCGCTGCTCGATGTCTTCGAGACGGCCTACGCGCAGGAGCAGAACGTCACCCAGCAGATCAACAGCCTCTACGAGGTCGCGTTCTCCGAGAAGGCGTTCGACACGGTGGTGCAGACCGAGTGGTTCGTCAACGAGCAGGTCGAGGAGGAGAAGTCCATCCGGGACATCGTCGCCAAGCTGCGCATGGTCAAGGACGATGCGCCGTCGCTGCTCGACATGGACCGGGAACTGGGATCGCGGGTTCCCGAGGCGGGGGGCGGAGGAAACGGCGAGTGAGCCGGCCTCGGCAGTCCAGCCTGTGATTGAAGGCCCGGCCGCGCCACCTCGTCGCGGCGCACCACGTTGGCGCGGTGGCGCGGCGAGGACGACCTCAGCGGGTCAAGGGCGTGGCTTCCCGTCGCTGCGCCACAGGTACAGCGTGCGCGTCGTCCCGTTGGCGTCCTTGAAGGTGTCCACCTTCTCGGCTTCCCAGTCGCCCATGCTGAAGGCGTGCGACACGATGCGGGAGCCAGGCCGCAGCTGGGCCGTGAGCCGGGGCCGCAGCTTCAGGTTCGACGACGACAGCAGGTAGAGAGTGACCACCGAGGCGGGCGACACGTCCACCTCGAGGGCATCCTGCAGCTTGAAGGTGACGAGCGCCTCGACGCCGGCCTTCGCGGCGTTGGCTCGGGACTCCGCGACGCGCTCGGGGTCGATGTCCACCCCAACCCCCCGCGCACCGAAGCGCTTGGCCGCTGTGATGACGAGCCGGCCATCGCCGCAGCCGAGGTCGTACACCACGTCGCTCTCGGAGACCCCCGCGAGGGTGAGCATCCGGTCCACCACGTCCTGCGGCGTCGGCACGTACGGGGCCAGGCTCTGTGTCCGGGCGGGTGGCGGGACCGCTGGCGCCGGCTGGGCGAGTGGCGTCTCCGGGGCCAGCCAGGAGGCCGCGAGCGCCGCGGCGACGGCCCAGTGCCCAAGCGTGCGCGTCGCGTTCGTCATCGGTGAGAGGCTCCAATCCCTGCTGCCACTATGCCATACGACGACGGCCCCGTCCCGCCGGCCGGGAGGTGGCTCCGGCCGCCGGCGTCGCGCCGGGCGCGCGCGTCCCCACCTGGCAGGCCGCCGGAACCGCCTGATTTGGCGTCACATGCGGCCGAGGTGCCGCCAGAACCCTGCAAACACGGCACATTTCGCGTGCCACCACGCGGGAAGTGGCCTATAATCAAAGGGCTGGCGCGGTCAGCAACCACCCAACCGGTACAAGCCTTTTCCGCACACGGGGGACATGTGACATTCCAGCTCGGAGAAAAGGTCATCTACCCGAATCACGGGCTCGGCGTCGTCGAGCGCATCGAAACCAAGACCATCCTCGGAACAACCTGCGGCTTCTACCAGTTGCGCATGGTGGCCAACGAGACCACCGTGCTCGTGCCGGTGGAGAACGCCGACGGCGTCGGGCTGCGTCGTGCCGTCGCCTCCGAGGAAGTGATCCGGCTCTACTCGTTGCTCGGCGACGGCCGGATCGACAATCACCAGAACTGGAAGGGGAGATTCAAGGACAACTCCGACAAGATGCGCACGGGCTCGCTCTACGACGTCGTGGACGTGCTGAAGAGCCTGACGTTTCTCTCCAAGTCGAAGAGCCTCTCGTTCCGCGAGAAGCGGATGCTCGACCGCGCGAAGTTCCTCGTCATCTCGGAGCTCTCCGAGGTCAGCGCGGAGCCCAATGCCGCAGTGGAGGCGAAGGTCGATCGGGCGCTCGAGGCCTGTCTCCAGATGAAGGCGCGGGCGGCGATCAAGCCGGTCCCCGTTCCCATGCCCGTGGCCGCACCCGTGGTCGCCAAGGCGGCCGCCAAGGTGCCGGTGAAGGCGGTGGCGGCGGCGACGGCGCGCCGCGCCGCGCGCGCGTAGTCGTCTCGCACGGCCGCGCGTCACCCCTCGATCGTCCAGGCCCGGTCGCCCGCACGGCGCCGGGCCTTTTCCTTGCCCGGGCGTTCCGGTAAGCTGGCGGCGCTTCACCGTGAGAGACGCGATCGCCTTCCTCGTTGCCGCCGGGCGCAGCCTCGCCGCCTACGCCGCCGTGGTCCTCTACGTGCTCCTCGTGGGGCCGCCGGGGATCGCCGTGGCGCTGCTGCTCGACAAGCCGATCGTGCTCTATCGGGCGGGCGTGTACGGCGCTCGCCTCTTGCTGTTCCTCGCCGGCATCCGCTACGAGGTGGCCGGCCCGGGCCGCGTGCTCGAGGATCGGGCGGCCATCTACTGTCTCAACCACACGAGCAACCTGGAGACGCCGATCTTCTACCTCGTCGTGCAGCGGCTCTTCCCGAACGTCCAGATCATCTACAAGAAGTCGTTGCGGAAGCTGCCGATCCTCGGCCGCTGCTTCGACGTGGGCGGGTTCGTGCCCATCGACCGCCACGACCGCGAGCAAAGCGATCGCGCGATCGCCAAGGCGGCCGGGAACCTGCGGCAGGGCAAGTCGTTCTTCGTGTTTCCGGAAGGCACGCGCAGCCCAACCGGCGCGTTGCTGCCCTTCAAGAAGGGGCCGTTCGTCCTGGCCATCCAGTCGCAGGCGCCCATCGTCCCCGTCGCCCTCGTCGGGGCTGGCCGCGCGATGCGGCGGGGCAGCCCGCTCATCTGGCCCGTCACGGTCACCGTGCGACTCGGCCAGCCCCTCGAGACCGCCGGCACGACCTACGACGATCGAAACCGCCTGATGGAGGAAACGCGGTCCGGCATATCCGCGCTGCTCGCGGCCGGCCCCGCCAGTGCCGACGAGGCGCCGGAGGTGGTCCCCCCACGGACGGTCACCGCGGAGTCGCTCGACGCCCCGGTGCCGCCGCGGCGGCCGGAGTCCAACGCCTGACGGACGAGACCGCCGCCGGCTCACCCGCCGACGGTGAAGCTCAGCACCCACGGGACGAGCGCGACGCCGTCGGTGGCCGTGATGCCGGCGCCGAGCTCGATGCGAACGCGCCGGCCCGGCTCGAGCGGTGCCGTGAAGCGCAGTTCCACGACGCGAAGCCCTGCGTTGTAGCTCGCGGTGAACTCGAGGTCGGTGGCTTCCAACGCCGGCCGCCCTGGTGCGGCCGGCTCGGCCTCGAGGCTCGCCCGTACCTGTCCTTTCACGGTGGCCGGGTCGAGATCCCGGGACACCTGGATCCGCACCGTGGCCAGCGGCGGGACGTCGGGCTCGCCGGCGGCGGGCAGGCTGAAGACGACCTCGGGCGGCGGGCCCACGATCGGAACGCGGACCACCGGCGCCGACGGCGCGTCCTCGGGCGGCTTGGCGAGGGCGACGCGCCGGCCTTCGACGACGGGGATGCCCTTGAACACGCTCACCATGCCCGAGACTTCCAGGAACCGGCCCGTGTCCACCCGCGCGCTCGGGTTGAGGTCGAACCCGTCGCCCTTGGGGCGCAGCCCCGTGACGAGCACGGCGCCGTCGGCGAGGTGCAGCACGAAGGCCCATCGCTCGCGCCCGGGCGATTGCGGGAGGTCGCCGTAGAGGTTGAGCCCGCGGAAGCGGCCGACCACCGTGACGTCGCGGCCGGCATAGCGCCACGGGTCGAGGGCGAGCGCGCGTACGGTGGGCGCGGCGAAGGGTTCGGCCGCCCCCACCTGGTCGGCCACGAGGAGCGTCAGCTCGCCCGGACCCGGCCAGCTGCGTCCCTCCTGCCGCCAGATCGCCGGCACGTCCACGCGAGCCAGGCGCGGATCGGCCGGCTCGAGGCGGCCGAGGTCGAGGAACTGACCGGTGACCTCGACCAGGGCGGACGGATCGCCGGGCCGATCGGCGAGTGCCGGGCCGGTCACGATCACCGAGGCGTCCACGTTGGTGAGGTAGGTGCGGCGATCGCGTTCCTCGACGATGCCGCGCACCCGGACGGTCTGCCCGTGGAAGAACACGGGAAAGGCGAGCAGGGCCGGCACGGTGGTCGCGCGGCGGCCGCCGGGCGCGGCGGCCGGGCCGACCGGCGCCTGGGCCGCCGGGCTCGACGCGACTGCGGCGAGGAGCAGGAGCGTGCGGGCCGCGCGACGCAGAACCACGAGGCCAGCTTACCGCACCCGGACAGAGCGCTCGCTTTTTCCGGCGTCCCTATGTAGGATTCCCGCGGTCTGCCCCGCGCGGACGCGTCAGCCTGGCCCGCTGGCGTCCGCGGCGCCTGGCCCCGCGCTGCGAGGCCGAGCCCGGGGCCCGTGCTCCCTGGTCCGCGGGCCGGGCCTGGCCTGCCTCCGCGTGCGGCGCGCGCCGCGCGACAGCACCTTCATGGCGAACACACCATCCAGCAAGACGCCGGGCGGCGAGCCGGCCAGCAAGGGGTTCCAGTCGTACGTCCCCGCCACCACCAGCCTGCCCGAATTCACCATGCGGGCCCTGATCCTGGGGCTCTTCATGAGCGTGATCCTCGGGGCGGCCAACGCCTACCTTGGCCTCAAGGCCGGGATGACGATTGCCGCCACGTATCCGGCGGCGGTCATCAGCATGGCGGTGCTGCGGGTGCTGAAGGGGAACATCCTCGAGGAGAACTTCGCGCGCACCGTCGGCTCGATCGGCGAGTCGGTGGCTGCCGGCGCCATCTTCACGATCCCGGCGTTCGTGATCCTGAAGATCTGGACCTTCCGCAGCGAGAACCTGTGGTCGGAATACCTCACCGCCACCGCGCTCATGATCCTCGGCGGCCTCCTCGGCATCATGTTCGTCACCATCCTGCGCCGCGTGATGGTGGACGACGCGTCGCTGCCGTTCCCCGAGTCGGTGGCCGCGAGCGAGATCCACAAGGCCGGGCAGCGCGGCTCGGAGGCGGCCACGCAGCTCTTCAAGGCGATGGGCGTCGGGGCGCTGATTCAGTTCCTGGCGGACCTCGGCGTGTTCGCCAAGTCCAACGCGTTCGCCCTCGGCGTCGGCAAGCTGCGGGACGGGTTCGTCAGGCTGGGCCTCGATGCGAACTCGAACACGGTGCCGGCCGGGGGCGTGACGACGATGCACGCGCCGGCGGCCAGCCCGGCGTATGTCGGCGTGGGCTACATCATCGGCCCCGAGCTGGGGTCGCTGAACTTCGCCGGCGGGCTGCTCGCGTGGGGGCTGTTCGTGCCCCTGCTGGTCTACTTCCTCGGCCCGGAGATGATCGGCCAGTACACCGCGCCCGACGGCACGCAGGACTGGTCGGGCCTGACCAACCACCTCTATCGGTACATCGTGCGGCCGATCGCCGTCGGGGGGATGCTCGTCGGGGCGTGCTACACGCTCTACCGGATGCGCAAGAACCTCGCGGCCGGGATCAGCCGCGGCGTGGCCGACGTGAAGAAGTCCGCGGCGGCCGGCGCGCCGGCGAGCCGCATCGAGCAGGACCTGCCGTTCCGCACGGTGCTGCTCGGCATCGCGGTCATCTTCGTGCTGATGGTGGCGCTCTACTTCTACTTCACCAAGGCCATCCCGGCCGCGTTCCTCGCCGCCCTCGTGATCCTCGTCACGGGGTTCTTCTTCGCGGCGGTGTCGGGCAACCTCGTCGGCATGATCGGGTCGTCCAACAACCCGATCTCGGGCCTCACGCTCGCCACGACGATCGTGGCGGCACTGACGATGGTGCTCATCGGCGCCAAGGGCATCGAAGGCGTGGCGGCCGTGCTGGGCGTCGCCGCCGTGGGCTGTGTCTCGGCGGCGGTGGCCGGCGAGATGCTGCAGGACCTCAAGGTCGGGCACATCCTGGGCGGCACGCCCTGGCGCATGCAGGTCGGTGATGTGATCGGCGTCGTGGTCTCGGGTCTCGTGCTGTTCTTTCCGCTCTACGTGCTCCACGTGTCGGACCTGGCGCGGAACCCCGCGACCGGCGGCTTCGGCGGTCCGGATCTCGCGGCGCCGCAGGCCGGCCTCATGGCGGCCGTCTCCCAGGGCGTCGTCGGTGGCGAGATGGCCTGGCCGCTCGTGATCGTCGGCATCGCGATGGGCATCTCGCTCATCCTGATCAAGGTGCGGTCGCCGATGCTGTTCTCGGTGGGCATGTACCTTCCACTCGAGACGACCTTCGCGATCTTCATCGGCGGCATGATCCGCGGGATCGTGGACAAGGCGCGCGACAAGCGCGGCTACAACGCGGCGCAGAAGGCCCGCGTGGAGAACGCGGGCGTGCTGGCCGCCTCGGGCCTGATCGCCGGCGAGGCGCTCGTGGGGCTGGTCGTCGCCACCGTCGTGTTCTTCCGCGACCGGATGGGGCAGCCTGCAGCGTTCTTCCACGTCCCGGGCTTCGAGGGCGTGGCGAGCTGGCTGGCGATCGCGGTGTTCGCCGTGCTGCTCGCGTATCTCTACTACGTGCCGTTGTCGAAGGCCGGCGCACCCGATGAGCCCGCGCCGCCGACGGCGGTGATGTAAGAGCGGCCTTGCGCCTTACGCCATACGCCTCACGCCCGGGTCTGTGACGAACGGGCCGCGGTGGATCCCCGCCGCGGCCGTTCGAGTGTGTGCGCCGGGCATGGCGTGTAGCGTCCGACTAGGACGCTGTCAACCGATGGCGAAAGCGAGTCGGGAAGGGACTCGGAGGTCCGCGCGGCTCGGCTGCGTGTGGCGCCGGCAGCCGTCCATCGGCTGAAGACGCACGTGCGGCGTAAGGGGTAAGGCGTAGGGCGTACGGCGAGCGCGCGCCGTGCGCTCCGCGCGCGGCGCGCGCTACACCCAATTCGCCACGTCGAACCACGAGCGCGTCGCGCTCGGCGCGGCGCCGCGGTGGGTAAACTCGTTGGTGTGGCAATCGTAGACGTAGTCCGCGCCCCAGGCCGTGGCGTGGCGTGCCACCTCGGTCACGGCCTCGACGAGCCGGTCGACCTCCTGGTCGGTAGTCGTCGGGTGGATCGACAGCCGCACCCAGCCGGGCTTCTCCGAGAGGTCGCCGCGGTCGATCTTCTCGGCGATCGACCGCGACCGGTTCGGATCCACGTGCAGGAGGTAGTGGCCGTAGGTGCCCGCGCACGAGCACCCGCCCCGCACCTGGACGCCGAAGCGGTCGTTCAGCAGCCGGACCACGAGGTTGTAGTGGATGTCCTCGAGGTAGAAGGAGAGGATGCCGAGCCGGTCCGGCAGGTGGCCGGCGAGCAGGTGCAGGCCCGGCACGCGCTGGAGGCCGGCAAACAGCCGCGGCACGATCTCGTGCTCGCGCGCCAGCATCCGCTCGACGCCCATCGCGTCTTTCAGCTTCACCGCGAGCGCCGCCCGAATGGCCTGGAGGAAGCCCGGCGTGCCGCCGTCCTCGCGGGCCTCGATGTTGGTGACGAAGCTGTGCTGCCGCCAGGGGTTGGTCCAGTTGACCGTGCCGCCGCCCGGCTGGTCGGGCACCCGGTTGTGGTAGAGCTCGTCGTCGAAGATCAGCACGCCCGGCGAGCCCGGTCCGCCGAGGAACTTGTGCGGCGAGAAGTAGACGGCGTCGAGCCTCGCCATGCGGTCGGCCGGATGCATGTCGATGGACACGTAGGGGGCCGAGGCCGCGAAGTCCACGAAGCAGTACCCGCCGTGCTCGTGCATGATCCGCGCGAGGTCGTGGCAGGGCGTGCAGAGTCCCGTCACGTTGGAGCACGCGGTGAAGGCGCCGATCTTCAGCGGCCGATCGCGGTACCGATCGAGCACGGCGCGCAGGTGGTCGAGGCAGACGAGGCCCTGCTCGTCGGGATCGAGCACCTCGACGTCGGCGATCGTCTCGATCCACGACGTCTGGTTCGAAT
>Ga0114939_10002448_pt1 | contig 13723 bp, 8 predicted proteins | sample AshMeaCrysSpring_FD_87196 | JGI IMG/M metagenome (GOLD analysis project Ga0114939, IMG submission 87196) | Groundwater microbial communities from Big Spring, Nevada to study Microbial Dark Matter (Phase II) - Ash Meadows Crystal Spring | ecosystem: Environmental > Aquatic > Deep subsurface >... | reverse complement strand
GCGGGAGTGATGTCACCGGCAGGGGTCGGCGGCGAGGGCGCGGCGGGCTCGAGGCGGTGCCGCAGCTCGCGGACGGCGGCCACGACAGCCAGCGCGGCGGCGACACCGCAGGCGAGCCGGACCAAGCCCGAGGCGTCTGGACGCAGCGCGAACGCCCCGCCGACGAGGGCGGCCAGGGCGACCCAGACCAGAAGCGTGGCCCAGCCGTCGCGGCGGGCGATGCCCGCGTAGACGGAGACGTTGGCGATCGCCAACATACTGCCGAGCAGGGCGAACCAGCCCAGCAGCGGCGCCACCGCGAGGTATCGCTCCCCAGCGACCACAGTGACGATCGGCTCGGACAGCACCGCCGACACCGCGACGACTCCGGCGCCGATCAGCCCGACCGTGGCCAGCGACAGCCGCAGGGCCCGCTCCCGACGGTCCGCCTGGGTGAGCCTCGGGAAGGCCAGCAGCGGGACGAACTGCGACACCCAGAAGGCGACCTTGGTGATGATCGAGCCCGCGGCGTACAGGCCGCTGGCCCGCGGCTCGAGCAGGGCCCGGGCCAGCACGACGTCGACGTTGGTCACCAGTACGAAGCCCAGCAGGGTGGACGCGGCCGACAGCACCTCGCGGGCACCGCCGAGGCTGCCCGCGCCGAGTGGCGGTCGCACCCACGCCCACGCGACCGCGGCCGCGACCAGGAGGCCGACGGCCAGGCCGACCACGGTACCGAGCAAGGCCCCGGTACCGAGCAGGCCGGCAACGCCGCCGCCCACCCTCAGCACGGTCTGCAGCAGTACCAGGGCCGCCAGCCGCTCGAAGGCCTCCCGGCCCTGTACCAAACCCAGCGGGACGGCGGTCACGGCGAGGCCGCCCAGTGCCACGGCGACCGCGACCATCGGCCCCGGGCTGTCCAGCTGCAGCAGCGGCGCGGTGAGCGGAGAGGTCACCGCCACCAGCGACGTGACGAGCGCAGCGGTGACGAGCCCGGTCCCGGCCCGGGGGGTGCGTCCGTGGGCCGTGCGTCGGGCCACCGTCGCCTGGACGGCGAGGGCCGCGACGTTGCCGATGATGATCAGGGCGAGCACGGCGCCGAAGGCACCGAAGTCGGCCGTCGGCAGCGACCGGGCCGCCACGATCGTCAGCAGGTAGCCCAGCACGTTGGAGGTCATCGTGGCGGCGCTCAGCACGAGCGCGCTGGAGGCCAGGCGGGTGCGCGCCGGGACGGTGTCGCCCACGCTCGGCTCCCCCCTGGTCTGGACTAGGGTGGCGCCTTGTCGCGGCGCGTGGCCGACACTAGCGACTGGCCTGCGAGGTGCCGATGACCAGCCTTGAGCGACCGACATGGCGAAGCGCCCCGGTCGTGCTCTGGGTGCTGGCTCTGACGGTGCTGGTCCTGGCCCCGTTGGCGCGACCGGGATACGCCTTGTTGCGCGACATGGTGGCCACGCCTCGGCAGTACCTGACCGATGACGCGTGGGGCGCCGGCCCGGCGTTGCCACGGGCTGTGCCGGTCGATGCTGTGCTGGCCGTTCTGACCTCGATTCTCGACGGGGCACTGGTCCAGCGCGTTGCTCTCGCCGCCGCCCTGATCCTTGCGGGTCTGGGGGCCGCCAGGCTCGCCGGCGGCAGCACGTCCGTGTCACTCGGGGCGGCGACGCTCATGGTCTGGAACCCCTACGTCGCCGAGCGCCTGCTCATGGGGCACTGGACGCTGCTGCTGGCGTACTCGACCCTGCCGTGGGTCGCCGCGGCATGCGTCGACCTCCGCGCCGGTCGGGCAGCGGCGGCATGGGCGGTGCTGGGGTGGACGGCGATCGCGGCGTTGAGCCCTGGGGGTGGCCTGCTCGTGCTGCTCCTGGTGGCGCCCCTGCTGCTCTGGCCCGGGTCGGCGGTGACCGGACGGCAGCGCCTCGCGGTGTTGGGCGGCTGGTTGGTGCTGAACGCACCTTGGTGGCTCGCCGGCCTGCTGCACCCGTCCGCTGGGCGTTCGGACCCTGACGGCGTGCTGGTGTTCGCGGCTCAAGCCGATACCTCGCTGGGCGTTCTCGGCAGCCTGCTTGGGCTCGGCGGGGTCTGGAACAGCGACGCTGTGCCTCCCTCCCGGGCCGAGTCACCAGCAGCGGTGTGGACCCTCGTCGTTCTCGCCCTTGCCGTGGCCGGTTTCGGGGAACTACGACGTCGCTGGGGCCCCGGCGCCGCGGCTCTCGCCTTCTCGGCTGGTCTGTCCGTGCTACTCGCCGGGTGGGGTGCCTGGCACCCAGCGTCACTGGAGAGGCTGGTCCTCGAGTTCCCTGGCGCAGGCCTGCTGCGTGACGGCCATCGTCTGGTCGCCCCGCTCGCCGTCCTGCTGGCCGTGGCGGCACCGTGGGGTGCTCATCGAGTCGGCGCGAACCTCGTGGGCCGATCGGGGCGCATCGCCCTGGCCACACTCGTCGTCCTCGGACCTGTCGTGGTGATGATGGATCTCGCCGTGGGCGCCTTGGGTGCTGTTGCGCCGGTGCGGTTCCCGGCTGGTTGGGACCAGGTGCGCACCGAGCTGGCGAAGGATCCAGGCAGGGGAGACGTCGTCTCACTTCCCTGGCAGCCGCTGCGTCGCTACGACTGGAACGACGGTCGGCCAGTACTGGACCCCGCGGCCCGCTACTTCCCTGCCGAGGTAGTGACATCGTCCGACCTGACGGTACAGACCCGGCTGGGCCAGATCACCGTGGAAGGTGAGGATGCCCGCGCCGCAGCGGTCGGGCATGCCTTGGACAGCGGCAGGCCTGCGGTCGAGTCGCTGCCGCCACTGGGCGTCAGGTGGCTCCTCGTCTCTCGCGCAAGCCCAGGCGAGGTGCCCGCCGGTCTGCTGACCGGAGCCGCTCGCGTGGTTGCCCAGGACGGGATCGAGCTGTGGCGCCTGCCGACGTGGACGGAAGGAACGTCGACGGGCCGGCAGCGCCACGCCGACGTTCTGCTGGTCACCTACGCAGCTGCGTTCACCTTGGCGCTGGGCTCGTGGACGATGTGCGCCAGGGTTCGAGCTCGTCCTGCTAGCATTCGACGCTAATCGAGGGACTGGGAGGCCGGGTCATGGGCACAGGCGGCATCATCTCCATCGTGGTCGGGGCTGTGCTGGCCGTTGCCGCCGCGATCGGTGTGACCTCCGCTGTCGGGCAGTCGGTGAGCGAGGCTCAGCCCGTGACCGAGCCTCTCGTCGTCTACGGAACCAGTTCCTGACGAGCGGGTCGCACGCGTTTCAGAGCGACTTCCTCCTGCAAGACCTTCTCGAACGCCTCGGCGGTCGCCTCCCACGAGAACGTTGCCGCACGCTCACGTGCGGCTGCCCCCAGCAGGTGGCGCCGTTGGGGGTCCTCGAGCAGCGACTCCACACCTCGAACCATCCCATGGTGATCATCGACCAGTAGGCCTGTGTGTCCGTCGACGATCGACTCGCTCACCCCGCCAGCCGAGCGGTAGGCGATGGCAGGTACACCGACATGCGCGGCCTCGATGACCACCAGGCCCCATCCCTCCTTCAGGGAAGGGAGCAGCAGGATGTCCGACTGGCTCAGCAACTCGGTCTTCTCGGCCTCCGTGACGTGGCCGTGAAAGGTCACGCGGCTGCCGACGCCGAGAAGGACCGCGTCCTGCTCCAGTCGGGAGCGCCACCAACCGTCCCCGATCACGTCGAGGTGCAGGTCGGCATACCTCGACCCGAGGGCCGCCACCACGCGCAGTGCGTGGTCCACCTGCTTGTGGGGCACGAGGCGCGACAGCACGACCAGGCGCTGCCCAGGTGTACTTCGCACCGTCGCCGTCGCCGTCGGCGCCTCGGTGCCATTGTGGACGACGACAGTGCGTCGCTCGTCGACGCCGAGGGCGTGAAGCTCGGCGCGGGTGCTGGCCGACACCGTCACGTAGGGAGCGTGCGCGTACACGCGCGGGGCCACAGACGATTCCAGCCACCAGCCGAGGCGGGCAACGGGCCTGGGGTAGACCACCGGCCACTGCTCTCGATGGACGTGATGGACGAGCACCACGACAGGGCGGCGCCGCACGAGCGGCGAGAGGAACGGGACCCCGTTCTGCACGTCCACGACAACGTCGTATCGTCCGCCGAAGCGAGCCACGTAGCCCATCGCCCGCGGGTACACAGTGAGCTTGGTTCCTCGTCGGACGACGCGTACGCCGTCCCGAACCTCGTCCCGAGGCGCCATCCCGTGGTCGGCGCAGAAGAGCGTGACAGTGTGCCCCCGGCGTACCAGGCGGCCCGCGATCTCCTCGACGTAGCGCTCCGAACCCCCGCCCTCGGGGTTGGTGCGGTCACGCCAATTGAGCAGTAGCACCGACAGTTGGCCGGTGCTCGGCTCGTCGCCCTTGTCGGCCTCGCTCATCGCCTCCCCTTAGCGCAAGGGGCAACGGTAGTCGGTGCAGGAGGCTCTGCTGGTCACGTGATTAGGTTCGCCCGTGGGTCGTGAGGGGCTGCGTGAGCGCGCAACGATCGCACGATCCGTCTTGCTCTGGCGATCCTTCCTCCTCGAGCAGGTCGAGCCGGCCGCCTTCTACCGCGTCCTGGCCGAGGACACTGTCGCGACGGTGTCCGCCGTCGCTGAGCTGTCGGGTCTGACGGTGGCCGACGTGGGCGCTGGGCCTGGCTACTTCGCCGACGCCTTCGGGGCCGCCGGTGCCCGCTACGTCGCGATCGATCCCGACCTCGGGGAGCTCACCGCCGCAGGCGCCCCGGCGCCTGTGACCGTCCGTGCCAGCGGGCTCCAGCTGGCCCTGAAGAACGACGCCGTCGACGTGTGCATGTCCTCGAACGTGCTCGAGCACGTTCGGTCGCCGGGTCGGATGGCGGCGGAGATGGTGCGCGTGACCCGGCCTGGTGGGATCGTCGTGATCTCCTACACCGCCTGGTGGGGACCCTGGGGCGGGCACGAGACTGCTCCCTGGCACTACCTGGGCGGCCGCTTCGCAGCGCGTCGCTACCAGCGCCGGCACGGCCGGCCTCCCAAGAACCGGTACGGCGACTCGCTCTTCGAGGCCTCGGTGTCCGCTGGACTGCGATGGGCACGGGCACGCCGGGACGTGGAAGTGATCGCCGCCTTCCCCCGCTACCACCCGGCCTGGCTCTGGTGGGTCGTGGACGTACCCGTCCTGCAGGAACTGGCGTCGTGGAACGTTTGCCTGGTGCTGCGCCGCTCACCGGGGGCTGGCCGATGACGGCCGCCCCCCATCTGGTGCGGCTGGAACGGACGCTCCCGCCACAGGTCCCCCAGCCCCGGCCGCGTTACGCGATGAGGCTCTTCGCCGTCTGCGTGGTGCTCACCGGGCTCATGTTCGTGCAGGAGCCGGGACTGGTGGTGCCTGACTCCAAGCTCGACCTGACCCTCAACCCGAGCGGGCTCCTCGCGCGCGCGATGCACCTGTGGGACCCGGCTGGGTTCTTCGGGCAGCTCCAGAACCAGGGGTACGGGTACCTCGTGCCGTCAGGCCCCTTCTTCCTCCTGGGGGAGTTGCTGGGCTTGCCCGAGTGGGCCGTCCAGCGCTGCTGGTGGTCGGTCCTGCTCTGCTCGGCATTCCTCGGTGCGTACCGAGTGGCCGGCGCCCTGGGTATGGGTTCGCCGGCGACGCGAATAGTCGCAGCGGTAGCCTTCGCCCTGTCACCGCGCGTCGTCTCCGGTCTCGGTGCCATCTCGGTCGAGATGTGGCCCTACGCACTCGCCCCATGGGTGGTGCTGCCACTTGTGCTGGTCTGCGTCCATGGCGGGTCGCCACGGCGAGCGGCCGCCTGGTCCGGCCTGGCGCTGCTCGCCGTCGGAGGCGTCAATGCCGCGGCCACTCTTACGACCCTCGTCCTGCCTGCGCTGTGGTTGCTCACCCGGCGTCCGGGCCGTGATCGACGTATCCTCGCTGCCTGGTGGTCTGGCGCCGTGATCTTGGCGACCACGTGGTGGGTGATCCCGTTAGTCCTGCTCGGTCGGTTCTCCCCGCCCTTCCTCGACTGGATCGAGGACGCCGCAACGACGACGGCTCACACATCCCTCGCGGAGTCGTTTGCTGGCGTGAGCCACTGGCTTGCCTACCTCGCCACCTCGACCGGCGTGGTCTGGCCCGCCGGTTTTGCCCTGGTGACCGGCACGGTCACGGTGCTGAATGTGGCTGTCGTGGCCACACTGGGCCTGGCCGGCCTGGTACATCCCCGCACGTCGGAACGACAGTTTCTGCTTCTTGCGTTGTTCGCGGGTCTAGTTCTCGTCGGGTTCGGTTACTCCGGCTCGGTGGCTGGCTACGCGGCCGAGGTGCGCCAGGACTGGCTGGATGCGGCGCTAGCGCCGTTCCGGAACACGCACAAGTTCGACGTGGTGCTGCGACTACCGCTGGCACTGGGGTTGTCGGTGGCTCTCGCGAGGTTGCGGTTGCCTGGTCTGGGGAGAGAGGTGTCCCGCCGGCTCGTGGCGGTCGTGACGGCCGCCGCCTTGCTCGCCAGCGCCGGCATCGCCCTCGTGGTGGGGCTTGCACCCCCTGGCGGATACCAGCAGGTGCCCGAGTACTGGCGGCAGACGGCGCGGTGGTTGGCCGAGCAGGATTCCCAGGGACGGGCGTTAGTGATCCCTGGCTCGTCTTTCGCCCAGTTCGGCTGGGGCGTGACCCGGGACGAGCCGTTGCAGGCGCTCGGGACGTCGGCTTGGGGGGTCCGAGACGCCGTCCCCCTGTCGTCGGCCGGCAACATCCGGATGCTGGACGCCATCGAGCGCCGCTTGGAGTCCGGGCAGGCCTCTGTGGGTCTGTCCGCCTACCTCCATCGGGTGGGGATCGCGTACCTGGTCGTGCGCAACGACCTGGACTGGGCATCGACAGGGGCTCCGCGGCCGCTTCAGGTGCGAGCAGCCCTCGCCTCCTCACCCGGGATGGATGTGGTCGCTTCTTTCGGTCCGCTCATCGGAGGAGAGGCCGAGACCGCGGGGCGAACCGTCGACGAGCGCCTCGACATCCCTCTGCCTGCGGTCGAGGTGTGGAAGGTGGCCGGCTCGAATGACGCACGGGTCCGGCGGATCAGCAGCACTCAGACGTCCATCCTCAGTGGCGGACCTGAGGCCCTGCTCGAGTTGGCAGACGTTCGCCGTTCCCCGCCCGCGACCATCGTCGCGGGCGACGACACCGCTGTGGAGGGCGTCCCCGACCTTGAATCCGGCGGCATCGTCACCGACACGCCCAGGCTCCGTGAGGTGGATGTGGGGTCGATACGAAACAACACGTCGGCCACTCTGGAACGCGGCGCTCCCACCGTCCTCGACCGGCGAGTGAACGACTACGTCGTGCCGGGTACCGAAGGCCGTGAGGTCGCTGCAGTCATCCGGGGCATCAGCGAGGTGGCCGCGTCTTCTTCTGGTGGGGACGTGCGCTCGCTGCGCGCCCGCGGCCCAGAGCACCAACCGTGGTCGGCACTCGATGGCGACGCCCGTACGGCATGGGTCTCGGGCGACCTCGGGCCCGCCGTGGGGCAGTGGTGGGAGGTCCGGTTCGAAGACTCCCGCCGGTTGGGTTCCGTCACGGTGACGCTCCTCGACGACTCCGCGCTTGGCACGCCGGTCCGAACTCTGAGGGTGACGACCGACGCCGGCAGCCGGGTCGTCGGGGTGACTCCCGGTGTGGTCCAGCGCTTGAGAACCGTGCCAGGTGCCACGACCTTCTTGAGGCTGACTGTCGACTCGGTCGACTCGGGTTCCGTCGGCGGAGGTGTAGGGATCTCGGAGGTCGAGATACCCGGGTTGGTTCCCGAGCGTCCCATCGAGGTTCCTGAGGCAGCCGCTCGGTCCTCGGTTGTCCTGGGGGTCGCCCCGGGATACCGGCCGGAGTGCGTCTACCCGGTGGACCGACCCTTGTGTTCGACCCTGCTTGCAGGTGTCAGTGAGGAGCAGGCCGGCATTCACCGGGTCGTCTCGTCGGACCGCACGTCGAGATACGACGTCGAGCTCTATGTACGACCTCGGTACGGGGAGGCTCTGGAGCGGTTGCTGACCTTCGACGACGGCCGCATGGCAGCGTCGGCCTCGTCCCGGGCGCTGGCCTCGCCCCTGGGCAGATCAGGTGCGGCCGTGGACCGTGACCTGGCCAGCGGGTGGGTCGCGGCGCCGGACGACAAGAACCCCGAGCTGGTCGTCCAGTGGGGGGAGCCGCGCACCGTACGAGGCCTGCAGTTCCAGCGTGACGCCTACCTGCCGGCCTCGAGGCCCGAGCGGATCACCGTGGGGCTCGGGGGCCGGGAGTACCTGCGAAAGGTGGACGCGCGTGGATTCGTCTCGCTTCCTCCGACGTCTGCGTCCTCGGTGCGCATCGCATTCGAGACTGTCGACCCGCTCGTGTCGGTCGACGCACGCACAGGGACCGAGCGTCGGCTGCCGGTGGGGGTCTCCGAGGTGCGCGTGCTCGGGGCCGATGACCTTCGGCGGCAGATCCCGATCGGGCTCGTCTCCGAGATCCCGTGTGGGTTCGGACCTGTTGTCGCGGTTGGCGGCCGGATCGTCCAGACCGAGGTCCGGGCGAGCCTCGGCGACCTTCTCTCCGAAGCGACGGTTCAGGCTCGCCCGTGCGGACAAGCAAGAGTCACGGTCCCTGACGTCCCCACGGACGTTGTGGTGCGTCCGAGTGGTGAGTTCGACCCGGTGACCCTCGTACTCACGCCGCCAGGGCCAGACGTGACCGCTACGTTGACTCCATCGGCCCCAGCGGAAGTGCTGACGTGGGGTGAGGCGCTCAGGGACGTGCGCATCAGCGTTTCCGACAGCGACGACTGGCTCGTACTAGCGGAGAACTACAACGCCGGCTGGACGGCCAGCCTGGAAGGCGTGCCGTTGTCCACGGCCCGCATCGATGGATGGGCCCAGGGCGTGCTCGTCCCTGCCGGTACCGGCGGCGTCCTGACACTGCGTTTCGAGGCGGATCGGTGGTACCGGCTGGGCCTACTCCTGGCACCCGTGGGCCTGGTTGTTCTCCTCGCACTCGCGTTCAGCGGCGAGGGCCGAGGGCAGCGCCCCCTGCCACCCCGAGAGTTTCAGATCGGGGTATGGCTCACGGTCTCCGCGCTCACGCTGGCGCTGCTGGCAGGCTCGACAGGGCTACTCCTACTCGGGCTGGCGGCCGCGCTTCGACGCTCTCGAGCTGACCGGTGGGTCTGGCCAGCCGCTCCACTCCTGGCCGGAGCAGCGGGCGTGGTGTGGGCCCTCGATCCGTGGCCACCTCCCACGGCCGCTGGTTCGCCGCCTGTTCAGGTGCTCATGGCTGCTGCACTCGCATGTGCGTGCGCCTCGCTGCTCCCGGCGTCTCGAGTGCATGTGACGGGCGCGGACGGCCCGGCCCACGCGACTTCAGCCGCAGCACCCTCTTCTCCAGCGCGTACCAACTGATCGCTGAGACGCCAACTGTGACGGTAACGGTCGGCACCAGGACGGCCCAGAACCCGCCGATGAAGTACGGACGGTTCTGGGCGGCGAAGACCAGATCGAGAACCACCAGGTGGTAGAGGAAGATGCCGTAGGAGATCGTCCCCAGCCATCGCAGGGGTGGTGAGGCGAGGAGCCTGGTCGGACCGCCAGGCACCTCGAGGAATCCCGGCAGCAGGAGCAGCGATGCGATGAGGCCATAGAGGATGTGCCGTGCGAGTGCCTCGGACGGGGTCGGTGTGTCGAGGCTCAGGGGGCCTGCCAGCGGAGTTGAGACGACCAGATACAGGCCCGCAGCGATGGCCCAGCAGGCCCAGGGCGTCTGCGCAGCGTCGGCAGCCAGTCGCGCGACTCGCGCCCAGGACGTCGGCGCGACGCTGTGCAGGTACGTGTGGAGAACCGCAAATCCCATGCCGAGTGCGAACCAGTCCAGGTAGGCAGGCAGCCAGAGGGTCGACAGCTGCGCCTCGGGACCGCCACCTGAACGGACCCAGAGCTGCCAGGCCCAGGCAAGCGCCCCGAACCCGATCAGGACGAGGACCTGACCCTGTGCCGATCTCCTCGGGTCCCCCCGATGCCGCGCGGTGCTGAGCGCAGCCAGCAGCGGCAGTGCCAGGTAGAAGCTCACCTCGACGCACAGGCTCCACATTTGTGTGAGCCCCGGGGCCAGCCCATCCTCGGTGTAGACCTGGGTGAGGGTGAGTTGTCGCAGCCACGCCGACGGGTCAACGCGGGCTTGCTCGTTCCCGCGGACCAGGAGGAGCGCGGCGGTCACGGCCAGCCAGTAGGCGGGCATGACGCGCAATGCCCGGCGCCACAGGTACGCACCCGTCGCCGGCCTGCGTGCCCCCATGGTGGCTGCTCTCGCATGCGGGAGGTAGAGCAGGAAGCCGGAGAGCAGGAAGAACAGAGCGACTCCGATGTCGAGCCGGGCAACGAGTGACCCTAGGGGGCCGTTGACCGTGTGGGCGGTCTGGAAGCCGACGTGCGTGACAACCACGGCGAGCGCGGCGACGGCTCGGTAACCGTCGAGTGAGGCAAACCGTCTCGAGCCCGGTTGTGCCGGGTGCGCGGCGTGGTGGTTGGCGACGGTCATGGCGCCTCCGGCTCCGGCTGACCGATGGTCAGCTTGTCCACGCACAGCCCGGAGTCTGCGGAGAGGTACGTGAGAGTGACGGAGTCGACGGGCTGGCTGTCGAACCGGAGGAGCGACCCGAACAGTCCTTCGGAGATCTGCGTGCCGGCCGGCGGGGAGACGATGACGGGGTTCTCGTTCGAGTTCAGCTGGATCCTTATCAGTGCGTCGCTCCCGGACAGCCCATTCAACCTCAGGAACATCGACTCGACCGCTGGGACTCGGCGGTCCAGTGGGACGGTGACAACGGGGCTCCGCGGGTTGAGGGGGTAACCGCACCGAGGCGCCGGGCCAGGCCGTGCGGCCGCGAGTACCTTGAAGGCTGCAGCTGTCACCGTGCCGTCGTCGGAGAGCAGGAAGCCCGGTGCGCCTCCTTTATCGAAGGCGATGAGCCCTCCACGGTTGAACGGAGCGAGCCCGCGCGAGTGGCGGTTGTAGGGGCTGAACAGGGGCGACAGGATCTCACTGGGGAGGTCGTCGTCATAGAGGTCAAGCGGCTTCGCGAGTCCGGCGAGATCGCCGCGAGCGTTCGCGGCGTAGTCCCTGGCGGGGTTGGTGTGCCATACCTCGGCCCACCGAGTGATCGAGACCACCGAGCCGACGACGTATGCAGTCAGGGCTGCCGCCAGCGCCCACCTCCCCCAGCGCGGCGTGGGATGCGCGGAGTCGGTGCGCCCTTGCAGCGGCAGGAAGGCCAACGCCAGTGCGACGGTCGCGATGGCGGCGACCTCAGGCAGGTACCGGTAGTCGAACGCCGGGGCCAGGCCGAATTTCGTTACGCGACCCAGCAAGAGCATGGTTGTGCTGGGTAGCCAGACGAGGAGCACGAGAAGGACGGCACGACAGGTTCGGCTCGGGGCTCGGACGGCAGCGACGACAACGACGGCTAGTACGAGAAGAGCGGCGGCCAGTCGCATCCACACCGTCGAGGCGGCGATGCCGAAGTACGGACTGGTCTCGAAGTCCCAGCGCCACGGCCCGCCGGCCAATCCCGGCACCAGGGCTCCACTGAGATTCGTCCAGGCGTAGTCGAGCGCTATCCGTGGACCGAGGCGACTGGGGTCACCTCCTGGGTCGAACGGGCCGAGAACGTAGTACAGGAGATGCGTCACCGTGAGGACGGCCATTCCCAGCCACAGTCTCCACAGGTCGATGGTCCCCCGAACCCGAGCGCCGAAGGACGAGCCTTCGGCAACGAGGAACAGTGCGGTGAGTCCGACGGCAGCGGGCAGCGTGACGAGGGCCTTCTCCCACGAGAGCAAGCCGAAGAGATACGCGAGGCAGGCGCCGACCGCGTAGCCGGCCGTCCGGTGTCGCCAGTAGGCGACGACGAGCACGAGTGCGGCGAGCAGACCGATTGTGGCCGGTGTCAGCGTCACCGCTTGCGTCCACCACCCGGCGCTGGGTGTGAGGATCGGAGACAAGACGAACACAAGGAGCGGAGCCAGGGCCGCTCGGCGAGGACCGACGAGCGTGCGCAGCAGGAGCCACATGAGCATGGCCTGCACGCCGAAGAGCAGGGTGGTGATGGCTGCAGCCGCCCCGGTGTCCCAAGGAGCCAGGTGAGCCTGTGCCCCGATGACCAGCCGCGGGATAGGGGCGAAGTGGGACTCAGGAGAGCGGAAGGCCCAGGACAGCAGCTCGTTCTCCACAGCCATGCTCTGCAGTCGGAAGTCGTCGCGATATGGCCCACCCAGCCCGCTGATCCAGAGCACCAGGCAGGCGTGGGCCGCGACCAGCACGACCGCCGCCCAGTCCGCCGGCTGGACTCGTCGCAGGAGCGAGGCGGCCGTCTGACGCCACTCGGTTGGGATGAGCGGTTCGGGGCCGACAGGGACCGGTCGCTCGTGCTCCCTGGTCCAGGAGGGGGCCGTCATCCGAAGTCTCCCTTGACGCGGTACCACGGTGCAGCGACGAACGGAACCCTACGGCTGCCCCCGTCCTCTGCGAGTCGCCGGTGCGGGACGACTAGGTGCGCTAGGTTTCCGTCGACCGAGTGGGAGGTTGTCGATGAAACGTGTCCTGGGGTTCATCCTGCTGGGGCTGGGAGTGTTCTTTCTCGTGCTCGCACCGCTCGCGCGGTTCTACATCTACCCCGGGGTCGCGAAGGCGCCCATCGACGTCTACTCCAAGGGCACGTCGGTCGGTGAGGATGCCACCGTCTTCTCCATCGCCGACCTGGCCGAGAAGAAGACCGACATCGCCTCCACCCGGGTCACCCGCGGCGACGTCGAGGCCAGCACCGACGACCTGGCGGTCTACGACTCGTTCGTCGACACCGCCGACAGCAAGGGCACGACGCTGTCGGCCTCGATCGAGCGGGTCGGGTTCGACCGCTTCACCGGTGAGGCCGACCCGGACTTCGAGGACACCGTCGACACCGGCGACGGCCCTGAGCCGGTGCAGTACGAGGGTCAGGTCTTCAAGATGCCGTTCAACACCGGGCAGCAGGACTACCCGTGGTGGGACGGCTCGTTGCAGCAGGCCACGCCGATGGTGTTCGACGGCGTCGAGGACATCGAGGGGCTGCGCACCTACAAGTTCGTCCAGACGATCGAGCCCACCAAGATCGCCGAGCTGGACGTACCGGGTGACCTCGTCGGCTCGGACGAGCCGTCGGAGACGATCGACCGCATCTACTCCAACACCCGCACGATCTGGATCGAGCCCAACACCGGCGCGGTGGTCAAGGGCCAGGAGCAGCAGGACTCCTACGGCGAGCTCGACGGGGAGCGTGTGCTCACCATCACCAAGGCCGAGGTCGGCTACACCGATGAGGCGATCCAGGCCAACGTGGACGAGTACGGTCCGCTGGGCTCCCAGCTCAACCTGCTGTACAGCGTCGTCCCGGTGTGGGGTGCGATCATCGGTGTCATCCTCCTGATCATCGGTGGGCTGCTGGTCTGGTCGGCCGGTAGCGGCCGCAAGCGCGCCAGCGCGGAGGTCTGAACCAGGCCGAATTCGGCGAACCGCTCGTAGGCCTCTCGGCCATGCTGAGGCACGGCCGAGAGGCCTAGCCTTTCCCGGGCGCGCCACCGGCGTCGCAGGGAAGGGGCACGGTGAACCTCACTCGCGGTCTGTACGGGGTCGGCCGCTGGTGCGTGCGCCGCGGCTGGCTCGTCGTGCTGCTGTGGCTGCTGTTCCTCGGCGGGGTGAACGCCCTGGACCGGCTGCT
>Ga0114939_10002447_pt1 | contig 13728 bp, 13 predicted proteins | sample AshMeaCrysSpring_FD_87196 | JGI IMG/M metagenome (GOLD analysis project Ga0114939, IMG submission 87196) | Groundwater microbial communities from Big Spring, Nevada to study Microbial Dark Matter (Phase II) - Ash Meadows Crystal Spring | ecosystem: Environmental > Aquatic > Deep subsurface >... | reverse complement strand
TTGCCGCCTTAATTTCTTGACGGCTCCTTATCGCGACCGGCCTTCGCCGGGTGGGGTCAATCTTGCGACGAGACGATGGGGAGGATGCCGGCGTCGCGGGCGACGTCGAGGTCGATGATTTGGTGTTGGAGGCTTTCGCCTTCGAAGTCGTCGGCATGTTTTTCGAGTGCCCCGGTGCCGATGGCGACGGCGGCCTCGAACGAGTCCCAGGAATCCTGATTTTTGGCCTCCTCGACATCGCGGAATTGGATGGTCTTCTTTTTGTCGTAGGCGGGGAGGTCTGTGGAGCCCATGAGGGTGGTCTCGAGGCCGATGGTGGTTTCGTCGTCGAGATCGACGGCAAGGAACATATGGCCGGGCACCAGCACGAGGTAGGGGTTGAGGCCGATCTTGCGCAGGAGCGCCGCGAGCAGGACGCTGCCGTCCACGCAGTTGGCCTGTGCGACTTCGATGGATTCCTCGAACAAGCGCACATGCTGGCTGTAAACGCCCTCGTCCTGGGCGGCGGTGGTGGTGATGTCGCTGTATTTGAGTCCGCGGCGCTGCATGGCATTCCAGATGGCGAAGATCTGGAGGAGGGTCTGCTCGGGGTCGCCGCTTTGATACCCGTCGAACGAGTCCACCACCTTGGTCTCAAGCGCTTCCTTGAGGAGCCTGTCCACCCACGGGTGGTTCTCGTTGACGTAGGCCGTGAAAAGCCAGCTGTAATCCGAGTGGCCGGGGTTGTCCTCGTCGTGGAATTCCTCGACGCCGAAGAGGCAGTCGTTGACCGGGCGGAGGGTCGCGGTCGCCGTTTTCGAACCGAGGTCCTTGCCGTCGATCTTGAGCGAAATTTTCACATTCAGCGGGACCGCCTGGCGCACTTTGGAAAGGGCGGCGAAGTTGTAGGCGATCTTGGGGTGGATGAGGAGCCCGTCGGCGTCCTCTTCGAGAGTCCCGGTGAACGTGCTTTCGTCGAAGTAATTGGTGCCATGGACAGTGACCTCGACTTTGGCGCCCTTCTTCGGGCCGGTGAGCGAGATGCCGATGAGCCCCTGGGTATCGCCGAGGTGGTTTTCCTCCCAGCCCGCAAAAAATTCATCGGGCAGGTCGAGCCGGGCGGATCCCAGGATGAGCGATGGGAAAAGATTTGACCGGGGGTAGATATCGGGCTCCCACTCGGCCTCGGCGGCGGAGAGCGGCTCCGCCGAAAAAATCGCGGCCGCGCAAACGATAAAAGCAATGGAGGGAATGAAACGGGCGGGCATGCGTGGTGTCATGTTTTTCTAAATCGTGCTCTGGATTTCTGCGATGAGGGTGTCGGTCTCGATCCGGTCCACAAGCTTGGCATTCGCCGAGCGCAGCCTCGCGCTCAACAGGCTGGCGATCGCGATGAGGAGGGCCGCCGCCGCATCCGGGTAGGCGGAGAAGAAGGCTTCGAGTTCGTCGCGGTCGATGTGCCAGAGCTGGGTGGGATCGACGGCGACCACGGTCGCGCTGGCCGAGGCGGGGTCGAAGACATTGACCTCGCCAAGGCATTCGCCGGCGCGCACCCGGGCGACGAGGATCTCGCGTTCGCCCCGGCGGCCCTTCACGTGGAGGGTGCCGGAGATTACCAAATAAAGCGAATTTTGCGGTGTGCCTTCCCGGATGATGGTTTCCGACGGCCCGGCAAACCGGAAATGCCCGTAGGAGGCAAGCATGCGGCGGTGTTCGACGGGCAGGTTCTCGAGGATCCCGATGGCAGGAAGTTCATATTGGGAAACGGGCTCGGACATCCTGTATTGATGGCGTTTCCGCCGCCCGCTTTCAACCCGAAAGAGAATCCGTCCGCGCAGTCCGCCCTCACGGCACAGAGCCTCGCCAGCCGATTGTTGGCGTCACGCGCGGATCGGGGAACAGATTGCCGAATCTGGCACGAATCCCCGGTGGGGCTTGATTTGTATCGGATTTGAGGCCGTCGAGCCGGGCGCGGAAAACCCGGCGATCGGGCAGGAAAGGGAATGCGAGGCTTTCGGAGGGCGCCTCGCGCCACTCGCCGGATCCCATTTCCCCCACATGGAGGGGGGCGGTTTCCCCGCCGGTATGCCAGTCCACCACGGCCGAGCGCGCCGGGTCGCCCGCCCACGAAACCATCCACAAAAGGGGCTCGGATGCCCGAAGCCCGGAAATCGCCACGATCAGCGCCGCAGCGACCCGCAAGAAAATGTGCACGCAGGGATCCTACTGGAAGCTCACCGCGTCGTCCACTTTTTGCCCTTTGTCGGTGGTCTTGTTGATATCCTGCTGGACTTTGTTTTTTCCAAAGCTCACGGCGATGACCGTGGAGCGCACATTTTCCTGGGATCCCTGACCGTAATATTCGACCCAGTTGTCGTATTCGGTGTCGATTTTGACGGCGTAGGGCGTGCCCCATGGGTCGTAGAATTGGATGTCTTTGTCCACTCCATCCGCGGGCTTGTCTCCGCCTTTGGCCGGACGGGTCTCGAGGAAGACGATCTTGCGGGGATTGAGGCTTTTGTAGTTTTCGCCGGAAAGCACGCAGATGATTTCGCTGTTGTTTTGACCGCTTGTTTCCGGGCCTTGAAACCATCCCTCGGTCGCCTCGTCTCCGCCGTAGCCGACGACCGGGGAGCGTCCGTATTCGGTTTGGTAGGCTTTGACCGCCGTGCAGATCATCGTCACGTCGGTCTTGGCCTTGGACCGGCGGGCCGAGTCGATCACCCCGCCGACCGCGGGGAACAGCAGCGCCATGAGGATGCCGATGATCGCGATGACCACCAGCAACTCGATGAGGGTGAAGGCCAGGGAAGCAAACGAGGCAATGCACCGAGTCCTGCGGCGCTTTGGGTTTCTCGCGCGCCCGGATGAGATCCCCACCCCGCAGCGACTTCCACAGCCAAAGCGGTGCGGGGACGCACCGCAGTCCAAAGGTCCTGCGGACCGAAAGATGTGACGCGGCGATCCGGGCGGTGGGAGGGAGGAGTTTTCATGGGGCCGAACGTGTGGGACCAGCCTACACCCCGGCGCGGGCGGACTCAATCCGGGATGTGTTTGAACAGTTCACTTGCGTTGCTCGGTGGAGTGGACGCGGAGGGTAAGGATGGCGGCGAGGATCATGCTGACGCCTCCGCCGACGACGACGTAGAGGGCATCGACGCCGGGGAAGTGGGCGAGGATTTCGCCGAGGCCGAGGGCGATGGTGATCTGGGGGAGGACGATGAAGAAATTGAAGACACCCATGTAGAAGCCCATTTTTTCCGGGGGGAGACAATTTGCGAGCATGGCGTAGGGCATCGAGAGGATGGAGGCCCACGCGATGCCCACGCCGAGCATGGAGGCAAGGAGGAGGTCTTTCTGGGAGATGGCCGCGACCGAGACGAGGCCGAGTCCGCCGAGAATGAGGCAAACGATGTGGATCCCTTTGGCGGAGAAGCGGCGGGTGAGCGCGATGAGCAGAAACGAGAACGCGAAGCTCAACGCATTATAGACCGAGAAGCAAACGCCGGTCCACTGGCCGGCTTTGGCGACCACATCGGCATAGCCGGGCGAGCCTTTGACGCCGCCGAAGACGTGATGCGTGATCGCCGACGAGAAATAAATCCACATGCAGAAGAGTCCGACCCAGGTGAAAAATTGGACCCATGCGAGCTGACGCATCGTTTTGGGCATCGTTCGCAGGCCGTGGAAAAACTCGCGCAGGAAGCCCGCGACGCCGCCGCCTTCGGCTTTCATTTTTTCGAAGGCGGCCATATCGTCGGGCGGATATTCTTTGGTGGTAATGATCGTCCATAGCACGGCGGTGAGGAAAACCACCGCACCGAAGTAAAACGAGTAGTGGACGGCCGGGGGGATTTTCCCCTCGGGCGCGGTGCCGGGAACACCGAATGTACTCGTAAGAACAAACGGAAGCGCCGAGGCCAGCACGGCTCCGAGGCCGATGAGGAGGCTCTGCACGGCGAATCCCATTTTGCGTTGTTCCTCGGGAAGCATGTCGGCCACAAACGCGCGGAAGGGCTCCATGCTCACATTCACCGAGCCGTCCAACAGCCACAGCAACCCCGCCGCCATCCACAGGGCCGAGGAATTCGGCATCAGCACCAGCGCGATCGAGGCCAGAACCGCGCCCACAAGAAAATACGGACGCCGGCGCCCGAGCCCGCACCATGTGCGGTCGCTCAGATACCCGATGATCGGCTGGACGATGAGGCCGGTCATCGGAGCCGCCAACCACAGCAGGGGCAACTCGGATTCCTCGGCTCCGAGCATCTGGTAGATCGACGACATATTGGCCATCTGGAGCCCGAAGCCGAATTGGATCCCGAAGAATCCGAAGCTCATATTCCAGATCGACCAAAAGCTCAGGCGGGGTTTGTGCGGGGTGTTCATGGGCAATGCGGGAGAAAAAATTCGGAAACGGGCGGGCCCGGGCGGGACCTGGTCGCGCACCGGGAGCATGGGTCGGCGAAGGAAATTTGGCGACAATTTTTCCGACAAATTTCGGGGAACCGTTCACTTCCACGGATGGCCGATCCACTTCACCGGCATGGCCACAGCCGGATCACCCGTCAGCGACCCCGTATCGGGCATCAGCGCCGGAGCACTAAAGTTGCGCCGACAGGTCGAAATGTATCAATGGCAACAATCCGAGAAGCCCGAGACAAGGCAGAAAATCGGCGGCGGCGAGGAGACCACCACCACCTATTTCAGATGGAACACGACGACAACACAATCCTCACATGGGTCCTCCGCCTTGTGGGATTCGTGATGATGCTCGCCGGACTCCTTGTGATCACCAACGTGCTCTCTGTCGTAGCCGGCGTGATCCCCTTCCTCGGTAATATCGTGGGCGCCGGGGTCGGCCTCCTGGCATTCGCGGTTGCCCTCCCGCTCACCTTGCTCACGATCTCGCCGGCCTGGCCGGCCTACCGTTCGCTCATCGGCATTCCGCTGCTGCTGCTCGCCGGGGCCTCCATATTTTTTACCGCCGCGAAGCTCCGCCGCAAGCCCGCCCGCGGGTGATTCCGGGCTCCTCCATGCGGAGGGATTTCCAAGAACCGGGCCCGTGCGAGGCGGACGAATGATGTCGGGCCCAAATCCACGCCTAAGAAATGGGATCCGGCCGGAAAGCCGCACGGAATACGGCTTGTGCCAGAAATCGTTCCTCAATGGATTGTCGAGGACGAAAACCGTTCCGGTTTCCAATGTCCAAATAAAATGCCGTGGGGTTTCAAAGTTCACTCCGCTCATTGCCCGTTCATTCCGTTTGCCAAAGGGGCGCAAGGGGCGCTAATCTCCTCCCGCAAATGAATAGCGATATCGGACTGATCGGACTGGCCGTGATGGGGGAAAACCTCGTCCTGAACATGGAGAGCAAAGGATTCCGCGTGAGCGTCTTCAACCGGACGACTGCGGTGACGGAAAAATTCGCGGCGGGCCGCGCCGCCGGGAAAAACATCCACCCGGCCCTCACGCCGCAGGACTTCGTGGCCTCGCTCAAGCGGCCGCGCAAAGTGATGATCATGGTCAAGGCGGGAGCGCCGGTGGATGCGGTGATCGATGGTTTGCTGCCGCTCCTCGAGCCGGGCGATGTGATCATCGACGGCGGCAATTCGCTGTGGACCGATACCCAGCGCCGGGAAAAAGCGCTGCGCGAGAAGGGATTCCATTTTGTGGGCTGCGGGGTTTCCGGTGGCGAGGAGGGCGCGCTCAAGGGGCCCTCGATGATGCCCGGCGGACCGGCCGAGTCGTGGGAGGCGGTGGGCCCGATCTTCCGCAAGATCGCCGCGCAGGTGGATGGCGAGCCGTGCTGCCGGCACATGGGCCCCGACGGGGCGGGCCATTACGTGAAGATGGTGCACAACGGGATCGAATACGGCGACATGCAGCTCATCTGCGAAGCCTACGCGATCCTCTCCGGCGTGCTCGGTCTCACCGCCGCGGACCTTCACGAAATTTTCACCGATTGGAACAAGGGCGAACTCAACAGCTACCTCATCGAAATCACCGCCCACATCTTCGGAGTCAGAGACCCCGAGACCGGCTCGGCCCTCGTGGACCTCATCCTCGACAAGGCCGGACAAAAAGGCACGGGCAAATGGACGGTCGGCCATGCGGTCGAAATGGGCATCCCGCTCTCGACCATCGGAAGCGCCGTCGAGGCCCGCATTCTTTCCTCGATGAAGGCCGAGCGCGTCGCGGCATCATCCGCCCTTCCCGGTCCGGCCCCCGCGCGCTTCGGCGGCGACAAGGAAGGCTTGGTGGCGGCCGTGAGGGACGCGCTCTACGCGAGCAAAGTCGTGAGTTACGCCCAGGGATTCGCCCAACTCGGCGCGGCGGGCGAGCTTTACAACTGGAACCTCAACTTCGGCGACATCGCCACCATCTGGCGCGGAGGCTGCATCATCCGCGCCCATTTCCTCAACCGCATCAAGGAAGCCTACGCCCGCGACCCGCAGCTCAAGAACCTCATGCTGGACCCGTTCTTCCGCGACATCATGGCCCAGGCCCAGCAGAACTGGCGCCTCGCGGTGACCACCGCCATCGCACACGGCATCGCCGTCCCGGCCTTCAGCGCCTCGCTCGCGTATTACGACAGCTACCGCTCGGCCCGCCTGCCCGCGAACCTGCTCCAGGCCCAGCGCGACTTCTTCGGCGCCCATACCTACGAACGCACCGACAAACCCGCCGGCGAATTCTTCCATACCGACTGGCTGAACGCCTGACGCGCGGGCCGTGCTCGCCGCCGTCCCGCTCGTTTGCGCGCTGCTCTACGCGGCCGGCTCGCACGGCCTCAAAGGCGCGCTCGGGCGGGGGGCCAGCCCGGCATCGGTCAACGCGGCCTCGAATTTTTTCATGGCCGCGCTGGCGCTGCCGTTGCTTGGCCTGCTCGTGGTGCGACCGGCTTCGCCGGACTTCCCCGGCCTTGCGGCGGCCGTGGGGGCCGGAGTGCTGCTGTTTGTGGGAAGGCTCTTCACCCTGCACGCGCTGCGGTGGGGCGATCTCTCGGTGGTCGCCCCCCTGCTGGCTTCGAAGACCCTCTTTGTCGCAGGGCTCACTTTGATCACGGGCACTGGGGAAATCACGCCACGCATGGGCCTTGCCGCCCTGCTTGCGAGCATGGCGGTTATTTTCCTCCAGCGCGGACCCGCGACCCACGCGCGGCCCCGCGCGGCGGCCATCCTGCTTGCTGTGGCGGCGAGCGTCTTCTACGCGCTGTCCGACGTGATCGTGCAGGCCTGCGCGCGACCGCTCGGGATCGGGCTGTTTTTGCCGGTGATGTTCTGCACGCTGGCGGCGCTGGTGCCGTTCACGCGTCCGTCCCCCCTCCCCTCCACCGCGCGGAAACCCGCGCTGGCGGGGTCGTTTGTGGTCGGGCTGCAGACGACCGCCATGGTCTTTGCCATCGGGCTCAGCGGGCAGGCGACCCTGCTCAATATCCTGTATTCGACACGTTCCCTGTGGGCCGTGCTGATCGATGGATGGCACGGCTCCGCCCGCGGCTTCCTTGCGAGCCGACTCGCCGGAGCGGCCCTTCTCACCGCCGCGGTGGTCCTCGCAAGCTGGAAGGAATGATCTCGATCCGCGCGTGATACCGCGATTGAAGAGTCCATCCCCCGAGCGGGATGGCGAACCTCCGTGTGAACCGAAATTTCTCCCGCTGGCGGTGCGTGGTTGACACGCGAAGTGGGAAGGGGAAAATTAAAACGGTGAATGCAAATGCCATAGCCGTCGCGCGCAAGGGTCCTTTTTCCGAGGATGCCGTCAAAGATGCCGCCGGTGAAATCCGCGCGCGGCTGGGTCGGGTCTCCCAAGCCGCCTTTGCGTTCGTGAGCCCCGACTACGAGCCCCACCTCGACGATTTCTGCGAGATCCTGCGTGTCGATGGCCACACCCTCGACGTCCTCGGGAGCGTGACCGTCGGCCGCATCGCGGGCGGAGAGGAAAACGAGGGCGGATCCGGATTTTCCGTGCTGGCCATTTCGGCCGACGGGGCCTCGTTCCCGGTTTTTTCTTTTCAATCCCAGCCGCCCGACTCGCCGCCGGACAACGCCGACGCATGGATCGTCTTTGCCGACGCGTCCGCGTTCCAAGTCGAAAACTGGCTTGCCGAATGGTCGTCGGGCAAGGCCGGCCGCCCGGTCGCGGGAGCCCTGTCCTGCTCCACGCCCGCCGGGGAGTTCGGCCCGGTTTTCCTCAACGGCCGCAAGGCCTCCTGCGTCGGGTTCGGTGTCCGCCCCCCGCTGCGCCTTCTCACACTCGTCAGCCAGGGATGCCGGCCGATCGGCGAGCCGCTGACCGTGACACGCGCCCAGGATAACGTTGTTTTCGCCCTGGGCTCGCGCCCGGCCTACGAGGCGCTCGAATCGGCTTTCGAAACCCTTTCCGACAACGAAAAGCAGAGCGCCCGGGGGAACCTTTTCGCCGGTCTTGCCGGAACCGAATACGTCGATGATTTTCAAAGCGGCGATTTCCTCGTCCGAACAATCCTCGGGGCCGATCCAAATTCCGGGGCGGTCGTCATCGGCGGAATTCCCCGCGTGGGCCAGACCCTCCAATACCACTACCGGAACGCGGCGGCCGCCGACGCCCAACTCCAAGCCACCTTCAAAAATGTCGTCCGCGAATGGGGCCATCCGGTGGCGTCCCTCGCGTTCCCCTGTCTCGGCCGCGGCCGTGGGCTCTTCGGCGAATCCGGCCACGACGCCCGCGCGATCCAGGCGGCGCTGGGCCCCCACCCCACGGCCGGAATGTTTGCGAACGGTGAAATCGCCCCGGTCGGCGAGAAAAGCAGCATCCACTCTTACTCATTGGCCCTCGCCCTGCTGATGCCCTCGACAACATGAAATCGCTCCTGATTTTCCTTGTTTGTGGATTGCTTCTGGCGGGCGGAGTCATCTTTGGCTGGCGCCCCCTGTCGCAGTCGGACGGACCCGATAATAACCAATCCGGGGCCCTTGTCACCTCGGCCGAGCGCCGCGATATTTCCTCCACATTATTGCTCACGGGCGAGGTCGTCCCCGCCTTCCAAGTCGATATCAAGGCCGAGGTCGGCGGAAAGGTGAAGGAACTCCACGCCGCGACCGGCGAATTCATCAAAAAAGGCGAGCCCCTTGTCACCATCGACGACACCGACATCCTCACCGACAAATCGGCCGCCGAAACCGAGATCGCCGGGGCCCAGCTCGCCGTTGACAAAACCAAGGGGAACTACGACCGCGCCCGCGCCCTCTTCGAACAGAAACTCATCAGCAAAGAGGTCTTCAAAAACCTCGAGGCCGACTACGCCATCTCCCAGAATTCCCTGGAAAAAGCGCGCGCCCGCCTCCGCACCGTCGAAGACCGCCTGCGCAAGACCATCATCCGCGCGCCGTCCGACGGCACCGTGCTCGACGTGCTCGTCAACGAAGGCCAGGTGGTCGTGGCGGCCGCCAGCGTGAATTCCGGCACCGTCCTCATGAACTTCGCCGACCTCTCGCGGTTGTTGATCAACTCGCATGTGAATCAGGTGGACGCTGGCTCGCTCAAAAACGGACAGGAAATCGAGGTGAATATCTCGGGCGAAAAGCAGGACGCGCTCAAGGCCCGCATCGAGTTCATCGCCCCCCTGGCCACCGTCAAAAACAATATCAAGGGCTTCGAGGTCCAGGCCCTCATCCTCGAAAACAGCGACCGCCTCAAACCCGGCATGTCGGTGAGCATGACCGTCCCCGTCGCCAAAGCCGAAAACGCGGTCAGCATCCCCGTGAGCGCCATCTTCAAGGACAACAAAGAAACCGTCGTCTATGTGCGCAAGGGCGCCGGCTCGCCCGAGCGCCGCCGCGTCGAGGTCGGCATCAGCGACCTCGGCTTCGCCGAAATCCGCTCCGGCCTCGACGAGGGCGAGGAAATTTTTGTCGTCGAGCCGCACGCCGAAGCGAAGAAATCGTGAGCGTCGCCAGGCTCGAGGACGTCGCCAAAACCTACCGCGTCGGCGACCAGGATATCCATGCGCTTCGCGGCGTGAGCCTTGAGATCGACGACGGTGAGTTTGTCGCGATCGTCGGTCCGAGCGGCAGCGGCAAATCCACCCTCATGCACCTGCTCGGCTGCCTCGACACACCCAGCTCGGGACGCATGGAAATCTGCGGCCAGGATTTGAGCCGGGCGTCGAGGGACCGTCTCGCCCGCACGCGCAACCGTGACATCGGGTTTGTCTTCCAATCCTTCAACCTGCTGCCGCGCCTCGACGTGGTGGCCAATATCGAGCTGCCCCTTTTGTATTCCGGCCTGCGCGCGGCCGACCGGCGGCGGCGGGCCGAGGAGGTTGCCCGCTCGGTCGGACTCGGCGAGCGCCTCCGCAACCGCCCGACCCAGCTCAGCGGCGGACAATGTCAGCGCGTGGCCGTCGCCCGCGCGCTCGTCAACAACCCCCGCATCGTCTTCGGCGACGAACCCACCGGCAACCTCGACTCGACCACCGGCAGGCTCGTCCTCGACATGTTCCGCGACCTCCACAAATCGGGGAAGACCATCGTGCTCGTCACCCACGACCGGGATGTCGCGGCCGTGGCTCCCCGCGTCATCGAAATCCGCGACGGAAAAATCAGCCGCGAAACCCGGTCATGAATTTTGTCCTCCTCATCGAAACCGCCCTGCGTGAGATCGCGGCCCACAAATTCCGCAGCGCGCTGTCGATGCTCGGCATCGTGCTCGGCGTGAGCAGCCTCATTGCCACCATGGCGCTCACAGCCGGCATCGAACAGGGCACCCGCGCGTTCATGCAGCAAATCGGAGGCCTCGAATACGTCCAGGTCGTCAACAAGGAAGTCAGCGGCGCCCAGGCCGATTTTTGGAACCTCTCGCCCGGCCGCACGCTCATGGACGCCGAGATCATCCGCGCGGCCGTCCCAATGATTTCCCATGTCTCGCCCGAGATGTATCACGGCGTCTCGGCCGCCACCGCCCAGCACAACGAACGCTACCGGGTCACCGGCGCTTGGCCCGACCACTACGATGTCGCCCGGCACGAACTCGCCGCCGGACGCTTCATCGCCGACCTCGACGTCGCCCGCGCGTCGCGGGTGGTTGTCATCGGCGACCTTGTCCGCCAGGAACTCTTCCCCGGCCGCTCCGTCGAGAGCGTCCTCGGCGAAAAACTCACGCTCAACGGGTCCCCGTTCACCGTGGTCGGCGTCCTCAAAAAATACGAACGCGAGAACGAAAAACGACGCGAGGAAATTGTCGCCGCCCGCCGCAAAAACGAGCCCATAGCCGGTCGCTCGCGCCCGAGCCGGTGGGACCCCTTCCGTCAGAAAAACGAATCGGTGATCATTCCGCTGAGCACGATGTTTTACGAATTCAAAGCCGCGCAATTTCCGATGGACGCAATGGAGTCGGTGCGCATCGACAACCTCACGCTGCGGGTCGCCGACCTCGACTTTTTCCGCGAGACCCTCTCGCAGGTGCGCTCGGCGCTGGCCGTCACCCACCGGGGCGTCGAGGATTACGACCTCGAAACCCGCGAGGAATGGTTCGACCGCATGGAAGCCAGCATCTCGGCCACCCGCCTCAGCGGCGGACTCATCGCCGCCATCAGCCTCATCGTCGGCGGCATCGGCATCACCAATATCATGCTCGCCAGCATCACCGAACGCATCCGCGAAATCGGAATCCGCATGGCCGTCGGCGCCCGCAGATCCGATATTTTCCGTCAGATCCTCCTCGAGAGCACCTCTATCTCGGTTATCGGCGGGTTACTCGGCATCGCCGCCGCGTGGGGCCTCATCGGCGTCCTCGTCCGTATCGCCCCCAGCGAAAACGCGCCGGTCATCGAGCTTTCCTCGCTCGTCCTGAGCGTGGCATTCGCCGCCTTCGCCGGAGTCGTTTCCGGCCTTTACCCCGCTCTCAAAGCCTCCCGCCTGGAGCCCATCTCCGCCCTCCGCTACGAATAAGCCAAAGACCCCGCGCCCGCGCGGCGGCGGGAATCTCCCAAATCTGTGCGCGGCAGGATGCGGGAAGCAACGCGAGGGGAGCGGGATCCCATGACCATCGATCACGCGAAGGAGGGCGAGGCTCTGTCCGAGAGGATATTTCGGCTCACACGGAGGTTGGCCCACCCGACACTGGGGTTCGCCATCCCGACGATGACGCTGCGCACGGATTTGGGAATTTCCCGCCGTGTTGCGCGGCGGGAGCGGGAATGCTAGTTTGAAGGCATGGATTGTCTGGTCCCCGTCGATGTCGAGTGCCCCCATTGCTGGGAGACGTTCACACTCGAGGTGGACACCACCCAAGGCAGTTACGAAACCGTGGAGGATTGCAGCGTTTGTTGCAGACCCATGACACTCCGGGTCGTCTGCCGTACTGGCGATGTCGCCTCGGTCGATGCGTCGCCGTGACCCATCCCGCGCGCACAGGCGGGTCCGCCGCGGGCTTGTGATTCAGTCGCGGTGGGTTTTGAGCCAGGCAGCCCGCGCCTTGACGCAGGCGGGGCAAAGGAATCCGTCCACCTTTTTCTCCGGTTGGACAACGCAGCCGCCGAGCACGTAATCGTTTCCGAATGGAAAGAGCTTCCGCGCGGCTTCCATTTCCTCCATGAGCGGCTGTGCGGGCAGGCCGTAAACAATCTTGAGCTTCACCGGACGCAGGGGCTCATGGTGAACGGGACATTCCCCGGACAAGGGTTCGGCCAGAACCGTCCCGACGGCGAGAATGGCGGCCAGCGCCAAAATGGACTTCATTGGGTGACTATGGCACCTCGAGGAGCCTTGAGCAATACCCGCCCAAATCCGCGATTGAAAAAGGAAAAACAAAAAACGGGGTCAGTGTGCAATTTCTTTTAAAAATTAAAGCTACTCTCAACCGCGCACGGCCCACACCTCACGGAGCGAGACTTGGGAATCACCCGACCGGACAGGACCAAGATCCGGGCGCAACGCCAACGACGGGAGGGCGAACCTCCGTGTGAGCCCAGTTGTCCTGCCCACCTGTGGTCTGGGCTAAAATGTTGGAAGTTTCCATCGCGGCCGTTCCTGCTAGACTGCGCGTTCGTGAAACCATCTCCCGGCAATTTCTCCGATCTACTCCCCGTCCCGCCCGACACCGAGGTCGCTCCGACCGTGGCGGCCGCCTGCGCGGCTTTCACCGACTGGCACCGCGAGCCGCTGGAAGCTCGCCTCCAGCGTCTCGACGCCTGTGCGCACGGACTGCGCGAGGCGAGGTCCCGGCTGGCGACCCTCATCGCCCGCGAAGTCGGCAAGCCGCTCCACGAGGCCCTTCTCGAGGTGGATGCCGTGATCGCGAAGATCGGCTTCGCGGCGGCCGACGCGCGCGAATTCGTGGGGCGCACTGTCACCGACGGTCCGCATCCCGCCAGCGTGCGCCTGCGTCCGCGCGGACCCGCGGCGGTGATCGCCCCCTTTAATTTTCCGATCCACCTCGGGCACGGCGCGGCGGTGGCTTATTTGCTCGCGGGGAATCCGGTCCTCTTCAAGCCATCCCCACTGGCCGCGAACACGGGCGAAGCCTACGGCGAGGTGATGGCCCCCCACTTTCCCCGCGGTGTTTTTCAGATCGTCCAGGGCGGTGCCGAAACCGGGCGCTCGCTCGCACTCGACCCGCGCGTGCGATCGGTCTGCTTCACCGGCTCGGCGGAAGCCGGGCGGGCCCTCGCCGTCGCGCTGGCCGGCGATTATTCGAAGTCTCTGGCGCTTGAACTCGGCGGGTCGAATGTGTCGATTGTCTGTGGAGATGCCGACCCCGTGTTGG
>Ga0114939_10002446_pt1 | contig 13728 bp, 12 predicted proteins | sample AshMeaCrysSpring_FD_87196 | JGI IMG/M metagenome (GOLD analysis project Ga0114939, IMG submission 87196) | Groundwater microbial communities from Big Spring, Nevada to study Microbial Dark Matter (Phase II) - Ash Meadows Crystal Spring | ecosystem: Environmental > Aquatic > Deep subsurface >... | reverse complement strand
GTCGCCGCCGATTTCGATGCCCTGTGCGTGATACGCGGCGCCCGCCGGCGCAGCTTCAGTCGGTCGAGGGCGGTCATCACGATCATCCCGTCAGGGCGCGCGGATCGGCGCGGCGCGCGGCCCATTATCGCCACCGGGCCTTCACTGCCGCGACGCGCGCGCGACAACCGGACCACGCGGCACAATGGCGCCGCCATCACCGCAAGGGGATCCTCCGTCATGGCCGACCACGTCTACAAGAAGCTCGAACTGACCGGCACCTCGACCAGGAGCATCGACGACGCCATCCGCTCGGCGATCGCGCGCGCCGGCAAGACCGTGCACAACCTGCGCTGGTTCGAAGTGGTCGAGGTCCGCGGCGGCATCGACGGCGGCCAGGTCAGCAGCTGGCAGGTGACGATCAAGGTCGGTTTCACGCTCGACGACTGAGCGGAAGCCCGCGATGCCCGGCACCCGGCCGCGCCCTGCGGCTCATCGCGGATCGCCCGCCGCGGCGCTGCGGGCGCTGGAAGCCTGCCGTGACGCTCACGGGGCCGACGCCGTCCGGCGCAAGCTCGCGGCGCTGGCCGTGCTGGCGACGGCGCGGCTGCGCAGCGCCGACGAGATGCGGCGCCTGCACGAGGCGCTGTGCTTCTTGCGCGCCTACCCCGGCGACGCGCGCGTGCTGGCGGCCGTCGAGCGCCTGCTGGCGCGCTTTGCGCGGCGCGCCGACCTGCGCGCGCACCGCGCCGCGCTGGCGCACGAAGGCATCGCCGGCACGGCGGGCTGGTATCCGTTCTTCTGGCCGACGGCGCGCTGGCTGGTTCGCCGCTGGCCGCGGCAGCTCCGCTTCGACCGCAGCGATGCCGAGGCCGGGGCGTCGCTCGCCCGCGCGCTGCCGCTGCTCGTCACGCCGGCGGAAGCCGCGGCGCTGCGCGAACTGAAGATGCCCGGCTACGCCGCGATCGACCGGCTGCGCGCCCGTGGCGAGACCGACGCCGCGTTCCTCGTCCGCCGCATCGAGTCACTGGCCGGTGACGACTTCACGCGCGAGGCGTTCTACGACGCGATCAATCCGAGCTGCGAACTGCTGCCGGCCGCCGGCACGCCGGCGCGCACGCACGAGAAGTTCGGTCCCGCGCCGGTTATCTTTCGTGGCCAGCCGCTGCGCCGCGGCCGCCCCGACCTGCGCGCCGAGATGCAGCGGCCGCCGCGATCGGTGCGCCGGCTCGACGCGGACGACGGCGCCCGCCTGCTCGACCTGGCGCGCAGCGCCATGGTCGGCCGCAACCGCGACCTCGACGCCTTCGCCTACGGCAATGCGGGCGACTGCTGGCTGGTCGACGACGACGACGGGCTGGCCTTCGGCCTGGTCGGCATGACGCCGGAACGCCGAGCGCCGCTGGCGGCGATCTACGGCGGGCTGACGCTATCGAACGGCGTGCCGGTCGGCTACCTGCAGGTGGACGTCGTCGGTCGCGCCGCAGCGCTGTCGTTCAACACCTTCGAGACGTTTCGCGGCGGCGAGGCGGCCTGGAACTTCGCCCGCCTGCTGGCGTCGCTGCGCCACCTGTTCGGCGTCGAGGCGTTCAGCATCGAGCCGTACCAGCTGGGCGAGCACAACGACGAAGGCATCGCCTCCGGCGCCTGGTGGTTCTACTTCAAGTTCGGCTTCCGGCCGCGGGCTTCGGCGGCGCGCAAGCGCGCCGCGACCGAACTGGCGCGGATGAAGCGCCGGCCCGCGCGCCGCTCGTCGCCGCAAGTGCTGCGCCAGCTCGCCGCGCACCCCCTGTTCTTCGACTTCGATCCGCGTCGCCGCACGCCGCTGCCGCCGCTGGCCGCGCTCGGGTTGCGCGTTGCAAGGCTCCTGGCGGAACGCGGCGCCGATCGCGACGGCGCCCAGGCCGCCATCGAGCGCGACGCCGCGCGCGCGCTTGGCCTGCGCACGCTGCAGGCGCTCGAGCCGGCGGCGCGGCGCGCCTTCGCGCACTTTGCACCGCTGGTGGTGCTCGCCGGCGCCGCCCGCTGGCCGCTGCTGCAGCGGCGGGCGCTGCTCGCGATCGTCCGCGCCAAGGCGGCCGACTCCGAGTTCGACTACATCGGCCGGCTGGCGGCGCACCGGCCGCTGTGCCGCGCGCTGCTGCGCCAGTAGCGCGCGCGCCGCCGCCCTACGGAGAGGGCAGCCACCGGTCCGGCGTGATCTCGATCGTGGCCGACTCGGTGCCGAGCCACGCGTGACCCTCGTGCACCGTCGCCGTCAGCGTCATCGAGCGGGCGGCGAGCGACTGCAGTGCTTCGGTGGCGGCATCGCCCAGCGCCAGCACGCGCAGGTTGTCCAGCCGCGCCAGCGCGCCGGCGCAGGCCGACCACCACTGCTGCGCCTTGCGGCCGCCGTAGGCAAGCACGACCACCTGCCGGGCGCGGCCGCAGGCCTTGCGCACCTCGCGCTCGCCGGGCAGCCCGACGTCGATCCACAGTTCGATCGCGCCGGTGGCATCGCGCAGCCAGAGGTCGGGCTCGCCTTCGGCGGACAGGCCGCGGCCGAACGTCAGCTGCGGGTCGGCGAACAGCACGAAGGCGATGAGCCGCACCATCAGCCGCGCTTCGGTTTCCGAAGGATGGCGGGCCAGCGTCAGCGGGAAGGTGCCGTAGACGCCGCGGTCGACGTCGGACAACGACAGTTCGCAGCGATAGACGGTCGAGCGCAGCGCCATCGAGGCGGTTTCGCGCCAGGCTCAGGACTGCAGCACGCGCGGCAGCGGCCGGCCGTCGAGCCACGCCAGCAGGCTTTCGACCACGCCGGCGGCGAAGCGCGCGAACACCGGCTGCACGACGAAGCCCAGGTGCGGCGTCAGCACCGCGTTCGGCAGCCGCCGCAGCGGATGCTCGGGTGCCAGCGGCTCCTCGTCGAACACGTCGAGCGCGGCCATCGCCGGCCGCCCCTCGGCAAGGGCGTGCGCCAGCGCGTGCATGTCGACCAGCGCTGCGCGCGAGGTGTTCACCAGCAGCGCGTCACGGCGCATCGAGGCGAGCCGCGTGGCGTTGACCAGATGCCGCGTCGGCGGCGACGGCACCAGGTGCAGGCTGACGACCCGGGAGGTGGCGAGCAGCTCCTCGAGCGGCACGGCGACGGCGCCGTGCTCGGCCGCGCGCGCCTCGGTCATGTGCGGGCTCCAGGCCGCGACCTGCATGCCGAAGGCGCGGCCGACCCGCGCCACGCGGCGGCCGATCTCGCCCAGGCCGACCAGCCCCAGCCGCTCGCCGGCGAGCAGGCTCGACAACGGCCCGGTGTCGCGCCAGTCGCCGGCGCGCATCAGCGCGAAATTCGCCTCCATCCGCTTGCTGGCGGAAAGGATCAGGGCCCAGGCGAGCTCGCAGGTCGCGTCCTTCGAGGGTCCCCACTCGGTGTGGCACACCGGGATGCCGCGCGCGGCCAGCGCGGCGACGTCGAGCGCCGCGTTGCGCGAGCCGGTGAAGACGACCAGCGCCAGCTGCGGCAACCGGGCGATCAGCTCGGCCTGCAGCGGCGTGCGGTCGCGCATCAGCACGAGCGCGTCGGCATGGGCGAGCGCGGCGTGCAGCATGTCGCCGCGCAGCGGCTCGTGGTAGACGCGCACCTCGGCGCGGCGGTCGATCGCCGAGAAGTCGGCCAGCCGGCGCAGCGCGCGCTCGTAGTCGTCGAGGATGACGATCGTCGGACGGGATTCCTTCATGCGTTGACCTCTGCTTCGGAGCGGAGAAATGCAGGCCGAATCGATGCCCCGGTGCTCAACGTCGCGCCTCGCCGGTCACGCGCCCAGCAGCGCCAGCACCAGCGGCACGGTCAGCGACGAGGCGGCCGTGGACAGCACCATGCTGGTGGCCACCGGCCCCTGCAGCGCATCGAACTCGCGCGCCATCAGGTAGACGTTGACGCCGACGCCGAGCGCGGCGAGCAGCACGACGGCCTGCGTTTCCACCGGCGGCAGGCCGAGCAGCCGCGCCAGCGACCACACCACCAGCGGTTGCACGGCGAGCTTGATCGCGCTGATCGCCGCCGCTTCGCGCCAGCCGGCGCGCACGCCGTATTCGGCCAGGCCCATGCCGAGCACGATGAGCGACAGCGGCACCGCCGCGTTGCCGAGCCGCGCCAGCGGCTCGCCGACCAGCGCCGGCAGCGACAGCCCGGTCATGCCGAACGCGGCGCCGGCGAGCACCGAGGCGACCACCGGGTGGGTGAGCACGCCGCGCAGCGTGGCGCCGAAGCCGCGCAGCGACGGTTCGCCGTGCCGCGCCCATTCGACCGACACGGTGACCAGGGTCCACAGCGTCAGCGCGTTGAACACGATCACCAGCGCCACCGAGGGCATCGCCGCCTCGCCCAGCGTGGCGCGCGCGATCGGCACGCCGAGCAGCACGTTGTTGGCGAAGATGCCGCCCAGCGCGAACACCGACTGCTGCACGCCATCCATGCCGAACAGCGCGGCGCCGACGATGCGGCCGAGCGCGAACACCAGCAGGCAGCCGCCGAAGAAGGCGATGAGCAGCCGCGCGTCCACCGGCGGCAGCTTCGACAGGTCGCTCATCAGCGTAAACAGCAGCGCCGGGATGGCGACCGCGAAGACGAACTTCGACAGCGCATCGGTGGCCGTCTGCGGCCAGCGGCCCGAGGCGGCGAGCAGGTAGCCCGCCAGCACCAGCACGAACAGCGGCGCGGCAAGCTCGACCTGACGAAGAAACGTGGACAACCGGCGGCACCTCGACCGCCGGCAGTGTAGGCGCCGTGCCGGCTCAGCCCGAGGGCATCGAGTAGGCGATCACGTTCAGCGCCGCGCCCTGCGGATCGACGATCACCGCCATCCGCCCGACACCGGGGATGTCCTGCGGCCCGTGCGCCACCTGGCCGCCGAGCTCGGCCGCCCGGCGCGCGACGGCGTCGACGTCGGCCACCGTGACATAGCTGCCCCAGCTGGGCGGCATGCCGCCGGCCTTCGCCTCGGGCGGGATCGCCATCACGCCGCCGACCGACGTGTCGCCCACCTTGATCAGGTGATACTCGCCGCCGGACATCGGGAACTTCTCCGTCTTCCAGCCCAGCAGGGCCGTGTAGAAGCCCAGCGCAGCGGCCGGGTCCGAGGTCATCAGTTCGTTCCAGGAAAAGGCGCCCGGGGTCTTGAAAGCGTCCATGTCGCGCTCCTGTCGGGGTCGATCGGTCCGCCGCGCGGCGGGGCAACGAGCGTAGGCGCCGCTGCGGCACCGAACAATGACTTCGCTGCGAGTGGCTACGATAGCTGCCCCCGCTACCCGGAGGCCCCGATGATTCTCGAACTCGCCGACATCCGCATCCAGCCCGGCCGCCAGTCCGACTTCGATGCCGCGATCGTGCGCGGCGTCGACACCGTGATCAGTCGCGCCAGGGGCTTTCGCGGCTACAAGGTCAACAAGGGCGTCGAGTCGCCCGAGCGCTACCTGCTGATGATCTTCTGGGACACGCTGGAGAACCACACGGTCGACTTCCGCGGCTCGCCGGCCTTCGCCGAGTGGCGCGCGATCGTCGGCCCGTTCTTCGCCCAGCCGCCGCAGGTCGAGCACTTCACGCTGCTGGCGAAGTCGGCCGCGCCCTGATCCGCCACGCCGCTCGCCGAGCTCCGGCAGGCGCGTCGCGCGGATGCGCCGCCTCATGCGAAAGGCGCGTTAACGGGCGCGGGGTTTTTCCGGACAATCCGGGCCTGCCTTCCCGATCGCTGCCGTGCCCGCCGCTGCCCGCCTGCTCCTGACGCTCGGCCTGCTGGCCGCCGGCGCCGCGCTGGCCACGCCGGCGTCGCTGATCGAGCGCAGCCGGGCCGCGATGCGCGCCGATCCGCAGGCCAGCCGGCAGTTCGCCGAACAGGCGCTGGCCAGGCTGACTGAGCAGCCCGACGCCGACCTGCAGATCCTGGCCCATCTGCAGCTCTGCGACTACCACTCCGAACGCAACCGCGACGACGCGCAGGGGCAGATCGAGCGTGCGCGCGAACTGCTGCCGAGGGCGCGGCGCGCCGGGCTGCGCGCGGGCGTGCTGCTGTGCGAGGGCGAACTGCGGCAGAACCTCGGCGACAACGTGCAGGCCATGGCGCTGTTCCAGCAGGCGGCCGCCGTGGCCGAGACTTCGCGCGACGACGAGTACTTTGCCGAGGCGATGTACCAGCGCGGCTATCTGCGCGGGCTGCAGGGCGAACTGGCCAACGGGCTGGCCGACCTGCGGCAGTCGATCGCGATCAACGAGCGGCTGCAGCTGGCCGACCGCGTGCAGACCGCCGTCAACTCGGTGGCCATCCTGTACAACCGGATGGGCGACTACGCGCATGCGCGCGAGTACTTCGAGGCGTCGCTGCGCTCGCAGCAGGCGCAGGGGCTGACGCGCGAGCGCGTGGTCACGCAGCACAACCTCGGCCGCGTACTGGAGAACCTGAAGGACTGGGAAGCCGCGCAGCGCGCCTTCGAGAGCGTGCTGGCGCTGTCACGCGAGATCGGCTACCGGCGCGGCGAGGCCTACGCGCTGCGCGGCCTGGCCAGCGTGCGCAACGCGCGCGAAGCGCACGGCGAGGCGCTCGCGCTGCTCGATCAGGCCGCGGCGGCGCAGCAGGATGCGCCCGACGAGCGGTTGCGGGCGCAGATCCTGCTGCAGCGGGGCATCGCGCTGCGCGGGCTGAAGCGCGCCGAGGCCAGCACGACCGAACTGCAGCAGGCGCTGAAGGTCTTTCGCCAGGCCGAGTCGCTGGCCGAGATCGCCGCCTCGCATGGCGAGCTGGCCCGCTCGCTGGCCGCGCTCGGCGACTGGCGCGGCGCCTTCGAGCAGCAGGTGCAGTTCAAGGGCGCCACCGATGCGCTGATGCAGCGGCAGCTCGACCAGCGCTTCGCCACCCTGCGGGTCGAGTTCGACACCGAGGCCAAGGTCAAGGAGAACGCGCTGCTGCAGCGGGAGAACGCGGCCGCCGAGCAGGCGCTGGAGCAGGGCCGGCGCGCCGGACGCTGGCAGGCGATCGTCGTCGTGCTGCTGGTGATGCTGGTCGGGTTGCTGGCGTCGCTGGCCTGGCGCCACCGTCGATCGAGCCGCGCCATGCGGCACCTGGCGCTGACCGACGAGCTCACCGGCCTGCCAAACCGCCGCCATGTGCTGGCGAGGCTCGACGAAATGCTGGCGCCTCCCGGCCGCCGCTGCGCGCTGCTGATCGCCGACCTGGATCGCTTCAAGTCGATCAACGACGAGCACGGACACCTGGCCGGCGACGAAGTGCTGCGCGCGGTGTCGACGGCGCTGCGCGAGGCGGCGCGCGAGCCGGCGCTGATCGGCCGGCTCGGCGGCGAGGAATTCGTGCTGCTGCTGCCGGACGCCGACGAGGCGGCCGCGCAGGCGCTGGCGCAGCGTCTGCTGGCGCAGGTGCGCGCGCTCGACGTCAGCCGGTGGCTCGGCCAGCGGCCATTGACCATCAGCATCGGCCTGACCGTGGCCGAGCCGGGCGACACGGCGAGCCGGATGCTCCGCCGCGCCGACAGCGCGCTGTACTCGGCCAAGGCCGGCGGCCGCGACCGCGCGCTCGCCTGTCGCGCGTTCGACGAACCGGCCCAGGCCCTGCCCACATGATCTTGGGCCTGGGCCGGCGGCCGAGCCCAGGGAATGGGGGTCGCGTCCCCTCGGCTTTGCGGTTTAGCTCACGTCTTTCCGTTCAGTCGTTTACACGGCGATCGGCATAAGTTACCTTCGCGCCATGCCAAAGACGCCGCAGGCGCAGTGATCCGCCGATGCTGGATTCGAGCCCGACTCAACCAGCCGTTGCCTCCGGGCCCGCCTTCGATCCCACCCCCACTGCCTCCCCCGGATGCCCCGGGCGCACGCGCATGGCCGAAAGCGCTGCGGCCGGAGCGGCGGCCGAGCGCGCGCCACCGCCGGGCCGCATCCTGCGGCCCGCGGCGTTGCTCGAGCGGCTGCAGCAGGAGGCGGCGAGCCGGTTGTCATCGCTGGCGCTGGCCGTCATCGACATCGAAAACTTCCACTCGGTCAACCAGGCCCACGGCTTCGCCGCCGGCGACCGCTTCCTGACCGCTGTCGGCACGCGCCTGGCGCGGCGGCTGCGCGCCGACGACAAACTGACACGGCTCGGCGGCGACGAGTTCGCCGCGCTGTTGTTCGACGTGTTCGACGCGCCCAGCGCGGTCGCCGCGGTGCGCGACCTGCTGGCCGGACTGGACGACCCGTTCACGTTCAATGCCGGGCAGCGGCGGACCTCGGCGCGCGCCGGGGTGGCGCTCTGCCCGTCGCAGGGCCGCGATGTGCGCGCCCTGCTGTACGCCGCGCGGGCCGCGCTGGCGCGCGCCAAGGCCACCGGAACCGACGTCGCAGCGGCGCAGTTCGACGGCCATGCCGACCTTCGGGCGGCTGCGGGCGCGACGGCGGACAGCCGCCGCCACGACACGCCCACAGGCCGCGAGATCCGCGACGGGCTGCTGCGCGGCGAGTTCAAGATCCACTACCAGCCGATCCACGATTGCGACACCGGCCGGGTCGAGACGCTCGAAGCGCTGGTGCGCTGGCGGCATCCGACGCGCGGCATGATCGGCCCGGCGAGCTTCCTGCCGGCGGCCGAGCGCGCCGGCCTGGCGCACGCCTTGAGCGTGCGCGTGCTCGACTGCGCCTGCGACAGCCTGCGCCGCTGGCGCGCGCGCGGTCACGAGCACATGCGCGTCGCGGTGAACCTGTCGGCGCAGGACTTCCGCCGCGACGACTTCGCCGGCACCGTGGCCGCCGCGCTTGAGCGGCACCGGCTGCCGCCATCGTCGCTGGAGCTCGAGCTGACCGAGCACGAGCAGTTCGAGGACGAGGACACGATCGGCCAGGTCGCCGAACTCGCCCGCCAGGGCGTGGCGCTGACGATCGACGACTTCGGCGTCAAGTACTCGTCGCTGCGCTACCTGCACCGGCTACCGGTGCGAGCGCTGAAGGTCGACCGCAGCTTCGTGCACGACGTCGGGCACTCGAAGGCCAGCACGTCGATCGTCTCGGCGATCGTCGGCATCGCCAGCCAGATGGGGCTGCGCCTGGTCGCCGAGGGCGTCGAGCAGGTCCGGCAGAGGGACGAGCTGCGGCGGCTGGGCTGCCACGTGATGCAGGGCTACCTGTTCAGCCCGCCGGTTCCGGCCGACGACGTCGCCGGTTACCTCGCCCGCACGGCGGCGCACTGAGCAGGCGCCGCGGCGTCGCGGCGCACCCCTCGATCCTCGGGAGTGCGCGCGCCTGCGTTTCGCGCTACGTTGCGCGCAGCCCGCGCGCAGGCCGGCCGCGATGTCGCCCGTGCCCGCGGCGCAGGGCGAGGAGACGAAGATGGCCAGGACGCCCGCCCGGAAGAAGACCGCCGCCCCCGCACGCCGCAAGACCTCGGCGAGAAAGAGCGCGACGGCAACGCGCGCCCCGCGCACCGTGCTGCTGGTGGCCACGCGCAAGGGCGCCTGGCTGCTGCACGGCGACGCCGGACGCCGCAGCTGGCGCATCGACGGCCCGCACTTCCTCGGCCACGTCATCAACCACCTGGTGCTCGACCCGCGCGACCGCCGCACGCTGCTGGCCGCGGCCAAGACCGGGCATCTCGGCCCGACCGTGTTCCGCTCGACCGACCTCGGCCGCTCCTGGAAGGAGGCGGAAAAGCCGCCGGCCTTCGCCCGGCGCGAGGACGGCTCCGGCCGCAGCGTCGACCACACCTTCTGGCTGGCACCGGCGCACGCCAGCGAACCGCGCGTGTGGTACGCCGGCACCTCGCCGCAGGGGCTGTTCCGCTCCGCGGACGGCGGCGTGACCTGGGCGCCGTTTTCGCCGATCAACGACGACCCGCAGTACCTGAAGTGGTTCGGCACCGTGCAGGACGGCACCCCCGACGGGCCGAAGCTGCATTCGATCCTCGTCGACCCGCGCGACGCGAAGCACCTGTACTTCGGCATGTCCGGCGGCGGCGTGCACGAGTCCACCGACGGCGGCGCCACGTTCCGTCCGCTGATCGACGGCATGGAGGTCGTCGAAGGCTTTCCGCGCGACGATCCCACCATGCACGATCCGCATTGCCTGCGCCTGTGCCCGAGCCGGCCCGACCGCCTGTACCAGCAGAACCACTGCGGCATCTACCGGATCGACCGGCCGTCGAACCACTGGGTGCGCATCGGCGTGCGCATGCCGAAGAAGGTCGGCGACATCGGCTTTCCCATGGTCGTGCATCCGCGCGATGCCGATGCCGCCTGGGTGTTCCCCATGGACGGCCGCAGCGTCTGGCCACGCACCGCGCCGGAAGGCAGGCCCGCCGTCTACGGCACGCGCAACGCCGGCAAGACCTGGCGGCGACTCGACGCGGGCTTCCCGCGCGCGCAGGCCTGGTGGACCGTGAAGCGGCAGGCGATGTGCGCCGACGCCGGCGAGCCCGTCGGCCTGTATCTCGGCAACACCGCGGGAGAACTTTGGGCCAGCCGCGACGCAGGCGGGCAGTGGAAGTGCATCGCGCGCGGCCTGCCGGAGATCTACGCCGTCGAGGCGGCCGCGCTGCCCTGACCGCGAGGCTTGGCGGTGAAGGTGCTGATCGCCAGCCCGCTGCGCTCGTACACCGGCGAGCGTGCCTGGGTCGAGGCCAGCGGCGCGACGCTCGCGCAGGTGCTCGCCGACCTCGACCGCCGGTATCCCGGCATCCGCTTCCGCATGATCGACGAGCAGCAGCGCATGCGCCGCCATGTGCGCTTCTTCGTCAACGGCGAGCAGGCGTTCGATCTCGACCAGAAGCTCGCGCCGACCGACGAGCTTTGCATCGTGCAGGCGTTGAGCGGCGGCTGACGCGGCGCAAGGCCCGGCCGCGCGGCGAACGGATCCCTTTGCGTCTCCAGCGCGGCCCTCGGGCACCAGCGCCGCTCGGTCACCTCGTCGAAGGCGAGTGCGCGCGCTTCGGCCTCGAAATCGCTGAAGCGCGCCGCGTCCAGGTCGGCCTCCGGATTGCGCCAGCCGCCGCCAGCGTAGGGCCGCGTCGGCGCGACCGCCCGCCGGGGCGCGGCTATACGCCGGTCGCCTCGGCCATCAGCGCGCGCCAGCGCCGATAGCGTTCGCGCAGCCCCGGATCGTCCTGCGGGGCGAAGACGTCTTCCTGCGCCGCCGCGTTCCACTGCGCCGGACGGCCGGCGGCGAGGTAGGCGATGCCGCGCGCGCTGGCCTCGGGATCGTCGCGCCGGTGCACCGGCACGCCGTTCAACGAAGCCAGGCGACGGCACAGGCCGTCGAGCCGCGACACGCCGCCGCTGGCGCGGATGCGGGCCAGCTTCGGCACGTACGGCGCCATGTGCGCGATGTTCGCCTGCAGCAGGAAGACGATGCTCTCGGCCAGCGCCACCGCCTTTTCCCACGGCGCCCCGCCGTCGCCGACGAAGCCCGAATCAAACCGCGCCCGCCAGAACGGCCCGCCGAGACCGGCGACGCCGTTCAGGAAGAGCAGCGACGGCGGCGGCCACTCGAGCCACTGCGGCAGATGTTCGAGCAGGTCGTCGCGGCCGAGGTGCTGCGCCAGCCATTCGAGGCCGGCGCCGGCGCCGTTCACGTTGCCCTCGACCATGTAGACGGTCTCGGAGCCGTCGGCGAGGATGATCCCGGTCAGCTGCCGCGGCACGTGGCCCGGCGCACGCATCAGCGCGCGTTGCACGAAGGCGCTGGTGCCGATGTTGACGTACGCCGAGTCGTCTTCCGGCCAGCCGAAGGCGAACACGGCCGCCGACTGGTCGCCGTTGACCGCCGTGAGCGGCGCTTCGATCCCGCCCGCGGACAGCGTGCCCCAGTGCTGGCAGGTGAGCGCGCTCGCCGGCAGGCTCCCCGACGGCAGGCCGAACAGGCGCAGCAGTTCCGGATCCCAGTCGCGCGCATGAAGGTTCCATAGCTGCGTGCGCGCCGCGCACTGCGGGTCGGCCAGCAGCGGCCGCTCCTTCAGCAGCCGGAAGGCGAGGAAACTCACCATCGGGCCCCAGGCCAGCCGCCCCTCGGCCCGCGCCTGCGCCACGCGCGGCAGGTGGTCGAGCGCCCAGCGCAGCTTGCTCGCGCCGTAGTGCGGCGACAGAAAAAGGCCCGTCTTCCGGTGCACCGCCTCGCCGTGCGCCGCGAGCGAATCGATCCACGCGTGCATGCGCCGGTCCTGCCAGCTGAACACCGGCGACAGCGGCGCGCCGCTCGCCCGGTCCCAGCAGACGCAGCTCGCCCGCTGGCTCGACAGCCCGGCGGCGACGAGGTCGCCCTTGCGCGGCCCGAGCCCGGCGACAGCCTGCGCCACCGCCGCCTGCACCGAGGCGACGATCTCCTCGCCGTCGTGCTCGGCCCAGTCCGGCTGCGGGCGCGCCAGCGCGATCTCCCGTTCGCCGTGGGTGACGATGCCGCCGCGCGCATCGAGCACGCGCGCCCGGCTGGCGTGCGTGCCCTGGTCGATGGCGAGGACCAGCGCATCGGCCGCGCGCGGCCGCGCGGTCATGGCCGCGCGTCGCCGGCCTTCAGCCGCGCCAGCAGATGGTCGAGCAGCGGCGCCTGCCCAGCGTGGATCTTCACCCGCGCCGCGTCGATGCCAAACCACGCGGCGCGATCGGCCTCCGGGAACTCGCGCTGCTCGCCGGACTTCGGCGGCCACTCCATCGCGAACAGGTTGCTCTTCAGCGTCGCCGGATCGAACGGGGCCTGCACCGCCCAGGCGTGGATCAGCTTGCCGCTGCGCAGCCGCACCGGCGCCAGCGGCAGGAACTCGCCGTCGACGCGCGCGCCGGTTTCCTCCTCGAACTCGCGCCGGGCCGCGGCCAGCGCCTCCTCGCCCGGCTCGATCTCGCCCTTGGGGATCGACCAGGCGCCGTCGTCCTTGCGCGCCCAGTACGGCCCGCCCGGATGTACCAGCAGCACCTCGAGCGCGTCGCCAGCGCGCCGGTACAGCAACAATCCGGCACTCTTTTTCTGCATTCGCTGGGCGGATCTCCCTGCGTCAGGTCCGCCATGATGCCGAACTCGCGGGCCGAGCGGGCACCGCGCCGGCACCTGGTGCAGCATTCGCGCTTGCCTGCCTCGACATGCCGTTGCCGCCCCCGATGTCGGATCCCGCCCGCCGCGAGCCCGCCGCGCAAGCGTTGATGACGCTGCTGGTCCCGCGCGGCGCCGAGCCGTGGGCGGCGCGCCTGCTCGCCGGCCGCGCGCTGCGCGCGTTCGTCGACGGCTATGTCTCCGTGCTGCTGCCGGCGTACCTGCTGGCGCTCGGCTTCGACGTGTGGACGGTCGGCGTGCTCGGCACGGTGACGCTGGCCGGCTCGGCGCTGATGACGCTGGCCCTGGGCGCCTGGGGCCATCGCTACGCGCCGCGGCGGCTGCTCGCCGCCGCCGCGTTGCTGATGGCGGCGACCGGGCTCGGTTTCGCCGGCCTGTCGCAGCTTTGGCCGCTGCTTGCGGTGGCCTTCGTTGGCACGCTGAATCCCAGCGCGGGCGACGTCAGCGTGTTCCTGCCGCTGGAGCACGCGCGCCTGGCCGGCGCCGCGCAGGGCGAGGCGCGCACGCACCTGTTCGCCCGCTACAACCTCGGCGCCGCGCTCGCTGCCGCGCTCGGCGCGCTGGCCGCGGCGCTGCCCGCCTGGCTGGCCGAGCGCGCGGGCGTCGAGCTGCTCACCGCGCTGCGGCTGATGTTCGTCGGCTACGCCGCCGCCGGCCCCGTGCTGCTGTGGATGTATCGCGGCCTGCCCGAGCCGCAGGCCGGCGGCCCG
>Ga0114939_10002445_pt1 | contig 13729 bp, 9 predicted proteins | sample AshMeaCrysSpring_FD_87196 | JGI IMG/M metagenome (GOLD analysis project Ga0114939, IMG submission 87196) | Groundwater microbial communities from Big Spring, Nevada to study Microbial Dark Matter (Phase II) - Ash Meadows Crystal Spring | ecosystem: Environmental > Aquatic > Deep subsurface >... | reverse complement strand
TCGATTACGACGGCTCGCACACCAACTTCCACTCGTCCTGCAACTACTCGGTGGCCGAATACTGCACCGACATCGTGGAGGTCGTATCGCAGATCTGCGACAAGGCCGGCGTCGCCCATCCCAACCTCATCTCCGAAAGCGGCCGCGCGGTGGTCGCCTACTACTCGGCGCTCGTCTTCAACATCCTGGATGTCACCAGCGCGCAAACCAGCGAGTCCGCCCCGCCCGTTCCGCAAAACCCGCCGCAGAACCTCGCCAACCTGATCGACGTCAACAAGACGCTCAGCAAGAAAAACCTCCAGGAGAGCTTCAACGACGCCGTCTATTACCGCGACCAGATGCGCGCCCAGTTCTTCTACGGCAGCGCCACGCTGCGCGAGCGCGGCCTCGCCGAAGCCTGGTTCTGGCACATCCTCACCCGCATTTCCAAACTCATCGCCCAGCTGGAGGACATCCCGGAAGACCTCCGCGAGCTGTCCTCCACACTCGTGGATTTCTATTACGGGAACTTCTCGCTCTTCCAATCGCTGCCGGACTCCTGGGCCATCGACCAGCTTTTCCCCGTCATGCCCATCCACCGTCTCGACGAGAAACCCCGCCACCGCGCCGTGCTGGCGGACATCACCTGCGACTGCGACGGCAAGATCGACCGCTTCATCGACAAGGAGGACGTCGCCAAAATCCTGCCGCTCCACGAGCTCAAGCCGGACGAACCCTACTACGTCGCCGTCTTCCTTGTCGGGGCCTATCAGGAAACGCTGGGCGATCTGCACAATTTGTTAGGCGACACCAACGTCGTCGGCGTGCACTTGGAAAAGGGCAAGCCGGTCTATACGCACGAGGTCGAGGGCGACACGGTGGCGGACGTTCTGACTTACGTGGAATACGATCCGAAGGAGCTGGTTTCCAAGTTCCGCAATTTCGCCGAGAAGGCGGTGACCGACGGCCGCATCTCGCCGAAGGAGCGCCGCGAGATCCTCGATCTCTACCGCGCGGGGCTCACGGGTTACACGTATTTCGAGTCGTGAGGGAATCCCGCCCGGAGCTGCGGGCGCGCCCCCGCCGCCTCCGCGCCGGAAAATGCGTTTGTTCCGCAGCGGAGGATCACCAGTCTCTGCCCCGCTCTCGTGAAACCCATGTAGAGCATCCGCGTATGGTCCCGGCGCAGATCCCGGCGTTCGTCGCGGGAAAGGCGGAGGTCCTCCTCGCCATCCAGCAGGTGGTCCATCCCTAACAAGATCACCACGGGGGCTTCCAGACCGGTTGCGGCGTTGAGGGTGGTCACCGTGCAGAACGCTCCGGGCGGGAGAGGGCCGGATTTGGCGTCGTGGACCATGCCGGAGCCGAGTTTCCACTCCAAGGCGGCGCGCAGCGGAACTTCGAGCGAGCTGTTGGCATGGAGAAGGAGAAGCTTGCCGGGCTGCAATCCACGATCGCGCAGGGCCAGCGCCTCGTTGACCGCACGGGCGATCTCCTCCTGAGGGCTTGGAACGTGAATGACCACCGGGGCCTCGCCTTCTTCGGAAATCGAGGCCAGCATTTCATCGTCCGGCACGTTCAGGTCGGACTCGTTGTCCTCGGGGTCGAGGCGGCTTTCATAGAACACCCGCGCGAACCGGAGAATGGCCCGGGTGTTCCGGTAGGCTTGCGTGAGTCTCGTCGTCCGGCCCCGCACTTCGATGCCCGCTGCGATCCACGATTGGCGGCGGCGTAGAAAGCCCTGGGTGGGATCGGCGGCGAGAAACAAGTGCCCGCCCGGTTTGAGCGCGGCGCTGACGACCTCGAACCAGGATTTCGCGAAAAACTGCGCCTCATCCACGAACACCGCGTCGAAGCACGGAAACGGCAGGCTTTTCTCCAATACCGCCGCCTCGTGGAAACGAAGCGCGATGTTGTGCCAGTCCGTCGCGCGCTTCCGTTTCTGTTCATGCTGATAGGCATGGAAGAGGCCCCACATTTCGTCGCGCTGGTTGCCGCGCAACGATGTCCCGCGGCCGCTGCGGTCGGCATTCCGATAAAGCTCCCTCCCGAGCAGGCGGTGATCCTTGATCCAGCCGATCTCATCGGCCAGGAACGCGGTGGAGAGGTTTTCGAGCGAGGGGAACGATTCCTTGAGCCGCGACACGTTGCGTTCGATGTCCGCAGGCCACCACATGCGCTCCTCCCATGAACCGAGGGACTTCGCCGCCCATTGGAAGAAGGTGGTGCATGAGAGGTTCAACGGCAGTTCGGCGAGGCGTTTTGAGCGGCGTTCGAGTTCGTGACGCAGCGGCTTGTTATGGGTGAGCACGAGCACCCGCGCTTCCGGATGCAGCCGCGCTGACAGGAGGGCCCGATAGAGCAGCACCAGCGATTTGCCGCTGCCCGCCACGCCGGTGACGAGGCGCACGGATGCCGGCGTTTCGGCGGCGATTTCCTCGTGGCGGGGCAACAGGTCGAGGTCGTTTTTCACGCACCATTCCTGGTCGAAATCCAGGAAACACGCCGGCAGGTCCGGCGCGGTGTTGCGGTCCATCCGGGTGCGGGCCACAAACGAATCAGGCACTTCGGACTCCGGCGTGAAGGCCCGCCGCAAATGGTGCAATCCGGGCTCGGGCAGGGCGGCCGAGGCCAAGGCTTCCAGCCGCCTGGCGAAATGCGCCGGGGGCATCTGGTGGAGACCGAGATAGGATGACGCCGCCTCGCCGCCGCGCAGCATCACCACCTCGTCCACCGTGCCCTCGCTCACGTTCGGGAAAACCACCAGCCGTTTGAGCGGAAGATCGCCGGCCAGCGGACCCAGCAGATCGGTGGATCTGGCGACGAAGCCCTCCAACAACTCGCTTTCCAGCCGTCCGAGATCCTCGGGCCGCAGCGCCTCGTCCTGTTTGAAAAAGTCGCCCTGCAGCGCGGACTCGGCGAGCTGCTGGGTGGTTTCCGCCACCTGGATGAGAAACGCGTGCCGCTCCCGCCAGACGAGGAAGACGTGCGGGCGGTTCCCGGCACTGTTCTCCAGCGAGAGCCAGGCGGTGAAATCATCGGGCAGCGTCTTGAGCACCTTGTAAAAGGCGGCGAACGCCTTGTTCGGTCGGCCGCGCGGTTTTGCCGGGATGATTTTTGCCATGTCAGCGGGCGGATTCGAACAACGACAGGGCCAGCGCGGAATTCGCGTCATATGCGGCGTTCCTCTCCAGCCAATTCACGAAACGTCTTGAATGCACGAGCACAACCTTGGTCCGGGCGCGGGTGACGGCCACGTTCAGTCTCTGCGGATAGGTGAGAAACGCGCCCAGACGGTCCATGAACGCGTCGTCGGAAGCCACGAAGGAAACGATCATCGCCTCCCGCTCCTGGCCCTGGAACCGCTCCACGGTGTCCACCGTGAGTTTGCCGATCTCCGGCCAGTTCGCGAAGCGTTCGAAGCGCAGCAGGTTCCTCACCCGCGCCGCCTGCGCCCGGAACGGCACCACCACGCCGATCTCGCCCGGCGGAATCCCACCACGCAGCATCTCCTCGATCAGCGCCGCCGCTTCGTCCGCCTCCTCGTGAGACGACACGCGGTTCCCCTCATGATCGATTTCCACGCGGACCATCGACGGCTCGGGGCCGAGAAACTCCGGCCGCTCCGGCGGGGATTTCAACACGAAACGATGGCCGGCATTCGCACGGGCGGCGATGAGTTCGCCCTGATAGAAGTTCTCCGACGGCCAGCGGGTGAGCGGTTCGTTCAGGCGGTAAGTTGTCTTCAACATCGTGTGGCCGCCGTTTCTCGACAGCCTGGCGAACACCGAGTCCTCCGCGGCATCCGCAATCGGGCGCTGCACCACGGGAGGAAGCTGCCGGCGGTCGCCGAAGAAAAACCACCTTTGCGCGCGCAACATCGGCATGATCGCCGCTTCCACGCGCATCTGGCTGGTTTCATCGATCACCGCCACGTCGAATCTCGCCTCGCCGGCGCGCTTCGAAAAGAGCGCGAAGGGTGTGGCGCCGATCACATAAGGGCCCGGATGATCGAGCAAACCGGTGTCCGCGAAACTGTCCCTGAACTCGATGCCTTCCGTGTCGTTGGGAAACGGATCGGACACCTTGAACACCGGGCAATCCACCAGCGCGCCCGTTTTCCGCAACGCGTGATGGATGGCGCGGTGTGTGAATGCGGTCAGAAGGACGCGCTGTCCCTGTTCCACCAGCTTCTTCACAAGGCCGGCGAGCGCGTGCGTTTTGCCCGTGCCCGGCGGCCCCTGCACCAGATGAAACCGCTCGGCGGCGAGGCACATCGCCACTGCGTCGATCTGCGATGCGTCCATGCCCGAATCCTCCAGTGATTCGGAAAACCCCTCGTGCGCTTCCAAATCGATCTCATCGCCCGTGTTTCCCAACAATACGGGAAGCACAACCTCCCGGCCATGGGCAGTGGTCGAGAGTTCATCGAGCGCCCGGAGATACCAATCCGACAAGTCGAACACGCCCTCATCGAGCGACCAGCCTTCCCGCACCCCGACATTGGCATCCCGGGGCACCGTCACGCACAGGCCCTTTGCGGTGAGACCGACGAAAGTCGCATCGATGAAATCCGGGCCATCCGGGTCGTTGAGGCTCATCCGCACCCGGTCGCCCTCGCGGAACAGCGCCATGTCATCGAGCGACGGAATGAAATGCACCAGCTTTCGGTTCCGCACGATTTCCATTTCGGAAACCCGCAGCCAGCCGATCGCCCGGCCGGAGGAAACCCGCTCGGGCAGGGGTTTCGCCCATCGCTCACGGGCCTTGTCCCATCCATGCCGTGCTTCGGCCCGGATTTGTCGTTCGAGACCGTTGCGGAACTCCTCGGCGCGGTTCATTGTGGAGATGCGGCAGATTTCCAAAGAACCCCCGGGCTGGGAAGCCTGATTTCCGGAACGGGATGCCGTGCAATGGCGCGGCGGGCACGCTGGCCGGCCATCAATTGCTGCTGGCCCGGAAAAACCGCCGCGCGTGGTTTTCGGTGGAATAAAAGCGGCTGACCACGTTGCTTTCGCCGAGGATATCGTCCTCGATCACACTCCAGTCGATCAGATCCGTGGAGGCCTCGATCCGGTAGCTTGCGCCATGGGCGGCGGGGAAACGGAACTCGACGGCGTCGAGTATGGTTCCGCGGCCTTCCGGCGTGCTGGCGCTTGAGTTCGGATCGTATCCATTTTCGATCTCGAACAGGTCGTTGAAGCCGTCCCCGTCGCTGTCATCCAGCAGCGGATTGGTGCCGGCGGCGGCTTCCTCACTGTCATTCAGCCCGTCGTTGTCATCATCGGCGTCGGCGTTGTTGCCGAGTCCGTCTTGATCGGCGTCGGCGGATTCCGCCGGATCAAACGGGAAGGCGTCGGAGAAATCCCCGCTGCCGTCGTTGTCATCATCCGGATCGGCATTGTCGCCGGTGCCGTCGTGGTCGTGATCGGCCGATTCCATGGAATCGAAGGGAAAGGCGTCGGCCGTGTCGGGCGCGCCGTCGTTGTCGTCATCCGGATCGGCGTTATTGCCGGTGCCGTCGGCGTCGTGGTCGGCGGATTCCGCCGGATCGAAGGGGAAGGCGTCGGCCGCGTCGGCGATGCCGTCGTTGTCATCATCCGGATCGGCGTCATCAGCGATGCCGTCGCCGTCATGGTCGGGCGCGAAATTCGCGGTGATGGATTTGTTTCCGGACATCAGGACCGCCAGCGGGTTATCGGCTCCCGCTGCGTCGCCGGACCAGGCCAGGAAGATGTGGCCGGGATCGGGGGACGCGGTGAGCGAGGCTGTGGCGTTCAGCGGGTAGTAGCCGGTTCCTGTCACGGTGCCGTTGCCGTAGGCGGTGGCGAGCAGGCGGGGGACGATGGACGTGGCGCCGGCGCCGGAACTGGCGGTGGATTCGTTCCCCTGCTGGTCAACGGCCGTCACCACGTAATGATATGTGATATCGCCAAGTGCCGGTTGATCCGTGAACTGCGTTTGGGCCGCCGGCAACTCCGCGATGCGGTGGGCCGCATCCTGCGGCACCACCGGCGACTCGGCGCGATAGACGCGGTATGCGGCAAGGTCATCGGCCGGCACGGGATTCCATGACAAGGCGATGAAGGCCTCAAGGCTGGACGCCGCGGAAAACCCCGAGGGACGGGGTGGCGGGCTGCTGTCCTCCGCGCCCCTGCGCTCGATTCTCAGGGCGACATCCGCTTGGTAAGTGACCCGTGGCAGGGTGATGGTTCCACCCGTGTGGGTGAATTCCCGGGCGTCGAGGACCGCCAGATCCTCGGGCCGGGTCCACACCGCCCGCCAACTGCCGGCCTCCAGCGCCACTCCCAACGTCACGTTGTGGTTTGAGTAGTCGATCTGCTCATAGTGGAGCTGGAAATTCTGGCCGCTGATTTTTTTCCCGTGGTGGAGGTAGGCGACATATTGCTGGCCGGTATTGGCGCTGGCTTGCAGGGTGGCGCCGCTGGGAATGCCGCTGACGACCCAGGCGGTATTGCGTCGCAGTTTGGTGAGTTGGAAGCGTTCCATGTATTCGCCGGCTTGGCGAACGGCTTCGCGGATGTCGTTTCCCAGTTCGGTGTCGCCGGACGGATTCTCGGGATTATAGACCAGTTCACTGGCGTCCAAGCCGCTGTAGATCGCGCCGCCGCCGATGAGGAACATCCATGCTTCCAAGCGCGTCTGCACGTCGTTCTCGGTGGATGTCTCATCCAGCGAGAGGATCTTGCCGCGGTAATACTGGTCGCGCAGCAGCGCTTCGGCGCCGAGGATCGTCGCCCCCGGCACAGGAATCGGGTAGTGCTCGTTGATGACGTCGAAGTCATCGGCCATGGTCAGCAGTTGCTGCGGGAAGTTGTGGGCGACGAGGTGGCGCCCGGGCAGACCCGCCTCTTCGGAGCGGATGGCGGCAAGCATCGCGTTTTGGAAGCTCACCTCCTGGTTGTCTTTCACCAAGGGTTCGTTCCAGCAAGGCTCGTTCTGGATTTCGAAGTACACATTGTCGAACTCATTCAACTCGCGCGCGATCCTGCGCACCGCGGCCTTCTGCGCCGCGAACAGGTTGGCATCGACCGGGCGCAGGCAGTCGAAGCGGTTGTTGGGCCCGTAACCCTGCAGGTTGTTGGCGGGGTGAAAGGGCCCGGCCTGCCATTGGGCGTCCTCGTAGAAAGTCGAGAAAAAGGTGAACTCGACCACGACGCCACGGTCGCCGGCCGCCTGCGCGAAGGCCCTGATCCGGGCGAAGTAATCCGCGTCCCAGGCGGACAGATCCCATTTGCCGTAGCCATCCAAGGCCGTGCCCTGGCCAGTGACGCGCGGCCACGGCTGCAACACCAGGGCCGGGTTGGAAACAGGAAAAGCGAAGCACCAGACACGGGTGACATTCATCCCGTCCCGCTGCATCACGTTGAGATAGGGGATGAAATCGAGGGTCGGATCAATCAGCCAGTCGTATCCTGCCGCCCAGGCGCGCAGCAGGACGGGCTGTCCGCGGAATTCCAGAATATGGGGATTCTGAGGGTGGGGACGCAGCGGTTCCCATGCCTGCGCGAACCCTGCGGGGGAAACGCAGAGCATTCCCGACACAGCGGCCAGGCGGATGATTGAACGTGCCTTCATCGGGATGCGGGTCCATAACTCCGATCATACCCTGCTTGTGCGTTTCGCTCCCGTCAAGTGACGTCCGGCGCTGCGCCTGACCGCCCGTGACAGGTGGATGTCTGATTCGCGGATCATTCCACCCGTTTGGCAATCGCCGCACACTTTTGCGGTGATTCCGGTTTTTCCAAAAAACTCGCGGGGCGGGCAAAAAAACCTTGCGCCGCACGGGTCGCCGTGGTGTTCTCCCCGCCCGCCCACGGGGGCGGTTGAACCTTTTCCCCATACGGCCATGGCCTACGCAGTGATCAAAACCGGCGGCAAGCAATACCGCGTCCAAGAAGGCACCAAGTTCGACGTCGAGAAACTCGAGGCTGCGGTGGACTCCGAAATCAAATTCGACGCGTTGATCGTTGGAGAAGGTGCGACGGTCAAAATCGGCGCGCCCACCGTGGAAGGTGCTTCGGTCACCGCAAGGGTGCTCAGCCAATACCGCGGACCCAAGGGCGTCGCCTTCAAATTCAAGCGCCGCAAGGGTTTCCACAAGACCAAAGGCTTCCGCCGCAGCCTGACCAAGCTGGAGATCACCTCGATCGCCGGTTGATTTCGCCAACCCCAACCCACTCACTCTCATGGCCCACAAAAAAGGACAAGGCTCCGTCAAGAACGGTCGCGATTCGCGCAGCAAGCGCCTCGGCGTGAAGAAATTCGGCGGCCAGTCCGTCATCGCCGGCAACATTCTCGTCCGCCAGCGCGGCACGAAATTCCACCCCGGCAACGGTGTCGGCATCGGCCGCGACCACACCCTTTTCGCCCTCGTGGACGGCCGCGTCGCCTTCGATCAGGATTCCCGCCGCGTGAACGTGCTGGCCGGAGCCAACTGAGCGCTCGCGGAAAAATCTTTTTTCAAAATGGCCGCTTCCTGCCCGGAAGCGGCTTTTTTCCTGCCGCGTTTGGTGGATCACTCCGCGCGGCGCGGGCTTTCTACGTCTTGAACACGCAGCGGTTTCCCACGTGTTCGGCCAACGCATCCCGCCACGGGCGGGGGGATTGGCCGAGCAATCCGGACAAACGGCGTGTGTCCAGCGCGGTGAAACGCGGCCGCGCGGCCCGGAACGAGGGCATGTCCTGAAGTTCCAGTTCCGCAATATCCGGGCATGCGCCGATCATGCCGTGCCTTGCCATTTCACCAACCACGAACGCGGCCATGCCGTGCCAACTGACGGGTGCGCCCGGATTGCAGGCGTGCAGGACGCCTTGTGCGTCGGTTTCCAACAACGCCTCCACCCACCGCGCGAGGTCGGTGGTGAAGGTGGGCAGCGAGAACTTGTCCGCCACCGCCGCGAGCGGCCGGCCGGCCAGGGCGGCATCGAAAATTTGATCGACGAACGACGGCTTTTCCGGGCCGAACACCCAGGAAACGCGGATGACGAGATTCCCCGGATGGGTGAGCACTGCCTGCTCGCCGGCCAGCTTGCCGCGGCCGTATGCGTTGATCGGCCGGGCTGCCATGCCTTCGGTGAGCGCCATTGTGGTTTCCCCGCCGAAGACGTAGTCGGTGCTGAAATGAATCATGCGCACCCCGCGTTCGGCGGCCCACAGCGCGATTTTTCCGGGAGCGGCGGAGTTCACGCGCATCGCGAGGCGCGGATCGTCCTCGCAGGCTTCCAGGCTGGTCAGGGCCGCCGGGTTGATGAAAACATCGCAATCCAGCGTTTCGAGCGCCGCCTCCAGCGATGCGGAATCCGCCAGATCGCATGCCGGCCGGGGCAGGGCAATGACCTCGTGGCGCGCGCCAAGCTGCCGCGCAAGGGCGGCTCCCACACGGCCCGTGGTTCCTGTGACGGCCACCCGCATGGCGCTCAAAGCAGACCTTGTTCGCGCAGTTCCTCGTCCACCTCGTCGAAGTCCGGCGCGCCGAGGCCGATGTCGCGGATGCGCTGGATTTTGCGGCGCACGCCGACCCGGCTTTTCGGACCGGTGACCAGCCAAGCCACGCCGCCGACGGCAAAGGGCAACAAGGCGGCGATTCCCAGCACACCCAGGCCGATTCCCACGCCACGGCGGGCGCCACGGTGCATCAGGTCTCCCAGCAACAGTCCTGCGGACGCTCCGAGAAGCGCGGGTGCCGTGAGGGCGCTGGTTTCAATCCACGCGGGTGTCGATGCGGTATGCTCGTCAGACATGGGTCGAAGTTAGAGCCCCGTCCGCCTGACGACAACCCCGGAAAAGAAAATCTCCGCGGATTCCCGCTTTCCCGGCGCTTGAGAATCCCCCAGTCTCGGCTTCGCCATGCCCGCATTGAAAAACACCCACGCCCTCATCCTGGCCGGCGGCTCCGGCGCGCGCTTCTGGCCGCTGAGCCGCGATTCCCGCCCGAAACAACTCCTCGACCTGTTCGGCACCGGCACCCTGCTCGAACAAACGGTCCGCCGCCTCGATGGCCTCGTGCCTCTGGAAAACATCCTCATTCTCACCAACGAGAAACAAATCGACGCCGTGCGCGAGGCCGTCCCCATGCTGCCCGCCTCGAACATCTTCGCCGAGCCCGCCAAACGCGACACCGCGCCGGCCGTCGCCCTCGGCATCGGCCTCATCGCCGCGCGCAATCCCGACGCCGTGATGATGGTGTTGCCCGCCGACCAGCTCATACGCGACACTGCGGGTTTCCGGTCCGTCATGCGGGACGCTCTCAGTGCCGCAGAAAAGTCCGACGGCCTTGTCACCATCGGAATCCAGCCGACCTGGCCCTGCCCGTCTTACGGCTACATCGAGCGCGGCGCGCCCGCCGGAATTTCCGGGCTCGTTTGCGAGCATGTCCCGCACGAGGTGAAACGCTTCCGTGAGAAACCCAACCCCGAACTCGCCGAGGAATTCCTGCGGCAGGGCGGCTTTTCATGGAACGCCGGCATGTTCGTGTGGGCGCTGCCCAACGTCATCCGGCAGCTCGCCAAGCACGCGCCGGAACTCGCGGAATTCATCGCCGGGCTTCGCGATGCCTCTGACATCCCCGCCACCGTCGCCGCGCGGTTTCCCGGGCTGCCCGCCAGATCCATCGACTACGCACTCATGGAGAACGCCGACCGCGTCCTCAACATCGAGGCCACCTTCGATTGGGACGACGTCGGCTCGTGGATTTCCATCGCCAAATATCTGCAAACCTACGGCGCGGAAAACCAAGCCAACGAGCCCATCACCGAAATCGATTCGGCGAACAACATCGTCTTCAACGCCCGCCCCGGCAGCCGCATCGCATTGCTGGGCGTGGACGATCTCATCGTCGTGCAGACCGCGGACGCCCTGCTCGTCGCAAACCGCCATCAGGCGGACGCCATCAAGAACCTCACGCCACTGCTGCCCGCGGAACTTCGCTGAAAAAAGCGTTACTCCTCCCATTCGACACGTCATGAAAAAACCCGCTTATCCCAGAATCGGCATCCGCCCCACCATCGACGGCCGCCTCGGCGGCGTCCGAGAATCGCTGGAAACCCGCACCATGCAACAGGCGCAGTCCGTCGCGGAACTCTTCGCGGCCAAGCTCCGCTACCCGGACGGCTCGCCCGTCGAATGCGTCATCGCCGACACCTGCATCGGCGGCGTCCGCGAGGCCGCCGCCTGCGCGGACAAGTTCCGGCTCTCGAACGTCGGCGTCTCCCTGACGGTCACCGCCTGCTGGTGCTACGGATCGGAAACGATGGACATGGATCCGCACACGCCGAAGGCCGTGTGGGGCTTCAACGGCACCGAGCGCCCCGGCGCGGTCTATCTCGCCGCCGTGCTCGCCGGGCACACGCAGAAGGGACTGCCCGCATTCGGCATCTACGGCAAGGACGTACAGGCCGCCAACGATACGAAAATCCCCGAAGACGTGAAGGAGAAGCTCCTTTCCTTCGCCCGATGCGGCCTCGCCGTCGCGCTGATGCGCGGCAAGTCCTACCTCTCGATGGGCGGCACTTCGATGGGCATCGCCGGCTCCGTCGTTGATCCGAAGCTCTGGGAGAAATGGTTCGGCATGCGCGTCGAGTCCATCGACATGTGCGAAATCGCCGGCCGCATGCGCAAGGGCCAGTATGACAAGGCCGAGTATGAAGCCGCCCTCGCCTGGGTCAAAAAACACTGCAGGGAAGGCAGGGACTGCAATTCACCGCAAACCACCCGTTCCCGCGAGCAACTCGACACCGAGTGGGAGGACAGCGTGAAAATGGCGCTGATCGCCCGCGACCTGATGGTCGGCAACCCGGTGCTCAAGAAAATGAAACTCGGCGAGCAGGCCCGCGGCCACAACGCCATCGCCGCCGGCTTCCAAGGCCAGCGCCAGTGGACCGACCACTTCCCCAACGGCGACTTCATGGAGGCCATCCTCAACTCGTCCTTCGATTGGAACGGCAAGCGCGCGCCTTACATCGTCGCCACGGAAAACGACGCGCTCAACGGCGCGGGCATGCTCTTCGGCTGGCTGCTCACCAACACCGCCCAGATTTTCGCCGACCTCCGCACCTATTGGAGCCTTGAGGCGATTGAAAAAGCCAGCCGCCAAAAGATCAGCCACCCGCTCGTGCGGGACGGCATCCTCCACCTCATCAACTCCGGTCCGGCCGCGCTCGATGGCACCGGCGAGCAGACCAGGAACGGAAAACCCGCCATGAAACCCTTCTGGGAAATCTCCGACGCGGAGGTGAGGAAGTGTCTCAAGGCCGCCACCTGGCACCCGTCCATCACCGAATACTTCCCCGGCGGCGGCTGGAGCACCCGCTTCCGCACCAAGGGCTGCATGCCCGCCACCATGATCCGCCTCAACCTCGTCGATGGCCTCGGCCCCGCACTGCAAGTCGCCGAAGGCCACACCATTGATCTCCCTGACGAAGTGCATGACGCGCTCGACCAACGCACCAATCCCACCTGGCCGACCACCTGGTTCGCGCCGGTACTCACTGGCAAGGGAGCCTTCACAAGCGCCTATGAAGTGATGAACCACTGGGGAGCGAACCACTGCGTGATGACCTGCGGCCACGTCGGCCACCTTTATCTGACGCTGGCCTCAATGCTGCGCATCCCGGTTTACATGCACAACGTCTCCGAGGAACGCGTTTTCCGCCCCAGCGCCTGGCGCGCCTTCGGCACCGCGGATCTCGAAGCCGCGGACTTCCGCGCCTGCGCCAACTACGGTCCGCTCTACGGAAAAGCCTGAGCGGCGGCAACACCCGCCGCCTTTCCCCGCGGCAAAGCAACCCGATCCGCAAACCCATGAGCAAACCCGGCATTTTCACCACGCAGGACGGCAAGAGCCTGGCCATTCCCTTCATCCTCGTCAGCTCGCTGTTCCTTCTGTGGGGCTTCTGCAACGGCATGATCGACGTGATGGACAAGCACTTCCAGAAAGAACTCCACCTCACGCTCGCCCAGTCCGCATGGGTGCAGTTCGCCCACTACCTCGGCTATTTCCTGATGGCCATGCCCGCCGGCTGGCTCGCCGGCAAGCTCGGCTACAAGGGTGGCATCATCGCCGGCCTGCTGATGGTGGCCGCAGGCGGATTCTGGTTCATCCCGGCGACGAAAATCGCCACCTTCCCCGCATTCCTGCTCGGCGTATGCGTGATCGCCTCCGGCCTCACCTTCCTGGAAACCGTGGCCAACCCCTACACCACCGTCCTTGGCCCGAAACAATTCGCCGCCACCCGCATCAACCTCGCGCAGTCCTGCAACGGCGTCGGCTGGATCTTCGGCCCCGTCGCCGGAGCCGCATTCTTCTATGGCAAGGACGCCAGCGGCCAGAGCACCGGCTCGGAAACCCTCTGGATCCCCTATGCCGCCGTCGGTGGCGTGGTGCTGATTCTCGCCGTGATCTTCTTTTTCTCCAATCTTCCGGACATCAAGTCGGAGGATGAATTCCACCTGGACGATTCCGACGATGCCGCCGCCCGCTCCCCGGTCGCCAACCGCGGCGCCGCGCTCGCCCTGTCATGGCTCAATATCGCAGTGCTTTCGGTCGCCATCGGCATGATCGTCTCCGCCGTCGTCGCCATCCCATCGGTCGGCCGGCAACTCGGCCTCAAGGAAAACCAGGCGCTGTGGTGCGCCTCCGGAGCCTTGTTCGCCGCCGGCAGCGTCTTTTTCCTTCTGAACAGCCGCAGGATCACCAACCACAGCATCTGGAGCCATCCTCACTTCTCCG
>Ga0114939_10002444_pt1 | contig 13732 bp, 13 predicted proteins | sample AshMeaCrysSpring_FD_87196 | JGI IMG/M metagenome (GOLD analysis project Ga0114939, IMG submission 87196) | Groundwater microbial communities from Big Spring, Nevada to study Microbial Dark Matter (Phase II) - Ash Meadows Crystal Spring | ecosystem: Environmental > Aquatic > Deep subsurface >... | reverse complement strand
TCGCCCACCACGGGACGGATCGATCGTTGAGGAAGTAGTCGCGGGTGGTCTTCTGGAACCGCGCGAACCAGGAGCCGAACGCGGTGATCGCGAGCAGGTACCCGCCGATGACCGCGTAGTCGATCGCGCTCAGCACGGGGCGCTCAGTGGATCCCCGAGCCGCCGCTCAGCGCTTTCACGATGTCGCCCAGCACCGCCTTGGCGTCGCCGAACACCATCAGGGTGTTGTCGGCGTAGTACAGCTCGTTGTCGATGCCGGCGAACCCCGGGTTCATCGACCGCTTGTTGGCGATGACGAACTTCGCCTTGTCGGCGTCGATGATCGGCATGCCGAAGATCGGGCTGCCCTTGTCGTGCCGCGCGGCCGGGTTGACCACGTCATTGGCGCCGACGACGAGCACGACGTCGGTTTGCGGCAGGTCGTGGTTGATGTCGTCCATCTCCACGAGCGCCTCGTAGGGCACTTCCGACTCGGCCAGCAGCACGTTCATGTGCCCCGGCATGCGGCCGGCCACCGGGTGGATCGCGAACTTCACGTCCACGCCCTTCTTGGTGAGCTGGTCGTAGATCTCGCGCACGCGGTGCTGGGCCTGGGCCACCGCCATGCCGTAGCCGGGCACCACCACGACCGAGCTGGCGTTGAGCAGCAGCTCGGCGGCGTCCTGCGGCGTGCCGCTCTTCACCGTCTTCTGTGTGGCCTCGGCGCTCGAGGCCTGCACCTGCCCGAAGGCGCCGAAGAGCACGTTGGTGAACGACCGGTTCATCGCGCGGCACATGATGATCGACAGGATGAGGCCCGACGCCCCGTCGAGCGCGCCGGCCACGATGAGCATCTTGTTCTCGAGGACGAAGCCCATCGCGACGGCGGCGAGGCCGGCGTACGAGTTGAGCAGCGAGATCACGGTCGGCATGTCGGCGCCGCCGATCGGGATGATCAGCAGCACGCCGAAGAGGAGCGAGAGCACGACGATGAGCGGAAAGAGCTGCCAGGTCTCCGGCCGCGCGATGAGGTAGATGCCCGCGAGAATCGCGAGGCCGAGCAGCGCGAGGTTCATCACGTTCTGGCCGCGATAGGTGATCGGCCGCGTGGGGATCACCTCCTGCAGCTTGCCGGCGGCCATCAGGCTGCCGGTGAACGTGAGGTAGCCCAGGAGCACCTCGACCGAGATGGCCGTCATCCGGAACGTCGTGAGCGCCCCCTCGTCGAGCCAGAGCAGGTACTTGGCCGTGCCCACGAGGCCGGCGGCGAGGCCGCCGAAGGCGTGGCTGAGCGCCGTCCGCTGCGGCACCGCCGTGAGCGGGACCCAGGAGAGCGGCACGCCGATCACGGTGCCGATCACGACGGCGATGGCGATCCACTTGTAGCTGACGATCTCCGGGTGCAGCAGCGTGCCCAGGATGGCCAGGGCCATCGCGGCCACGCCCGCGGCGACGCCCTGCCGTGCCGTGGCCGGGCGGTTGAGCCAGTGGAGCGAGAGGATGAAGAGCGCGGCGGCCACCAGGTAGGCGGCCTGCGTGAGGTGCTCGATCATTTCTGCGACCCCTTCTCGCGGAACATCTTCAGCATCCGGTCCGTGATGAGGAACCCGCTGACGATGTTGGTGACCGAGGCCGCGACCGCGATGGTGCCGAGCACCAGGCTGACGGTGGACTTCTGCTCGCCCGCGATGATGATCGACCCCACGACCGCGATGGCCGAGATCGCGTTGGTGAGCGACATCAGCGGCGTGTGCAGGAGGCGCGAGACGTTCTGGATCACCTGGAGGCCCACGAAGGCGGCCAGCAGGAAGACGAAGAGCATGGACCAGAGATCGAGCGAGGACACGGGCACACTCCCTCTGCGAAACCCGCCGCCAACTCGTGCTGAGTTTCGCGGCGGCGTGGGGCTCGCGCCCTTCGACGTTGCTCAGGGCGCCCCGAGCGGAGTCGAGGGACGGCCGGCGGCTCGCGCCTGGTGGCCCAACACCGTCAGGTCGATTGGACGCCAGGGCAAACCGGCCGGGCGCACGATGGCGGCGCCGGCGGGCCGGTGCGGGCTAGCGGAGTGTAGCCGCGGGCTTGCAGCCGGGGCAAGCCGTTCCTTGCGTTGGGCCGCCGCGTCGGCCTGCACCGCGCGCCGTGTGCCGACCGCCGCCAGCCGCCGCGTGGATCCACCCTTGCAGTTCGCACGAACCGGCAATGGATTCTGCCGGAAACCCGTCACCCGGTGGCATCGAGCCTGCGCGGCCCGCCTTGCGCGGCGCCGATTCAGCCGGTATGCTCGCAAGGATGATCCGGTCCGGCGGTCGAACGGCTCCGGCGCGGCAGGTCCTGGCGCGATACGCCACGTTCCTGCTCCGGCTGCTCGTCGGCGGCCTCGCCGGCTTCCACGTCTGGCTGTTCGGCGCGCGGCTGCTCGAGGGCCGTCTGCTCGATCCCCTCGTCGCGCTCCGCTGGCTGGCTGGGTTTGCGCTCCTCGCCGGGCTCGTCGGGCTGCGCCGCCTGGGGCTGCCTGCCCTTCGCGGGCGGCGCGCCGCCGGCCTCTGGACGCTCGTCTTCCTGTTGCACTGCCACGCGGTGGCCGTCCCGGGTAGCGGTGCCGCCGCGCCGGTGTCGCTCCCGGTCGTCATCGAGGCGGTCGTCCTCAGCCTCGGCAGTGCGCTCGGCCTCGGGCTCGGTCTCGCGATTGCGCGCGCTGCCACCGTGCGGCGCCCCGGGTCCGACCTGGCCTGGCACCTCACGCCGTGCCCGGCTGCGGGCTCGGTGAGCGCTGGCCATCTGCTGGCGGTCGCTCCGCGACCCCCTCCCGCCTGATCCTGCACGATTCCTGACTGCTCCCAGCGGTTTGACTGACGCTCCGTGCCACGGCGCCCCGGCGCGGTGGGGCGGGGCCGTCGCCCGGCGCTGAACGCCAGGGTCAGCCCGACCGCTGGTGTGCGTTCGGTCGCGTGCCGCGCCGGCTGTCGCCTCGGTGATCCGCTCGCGATGGCCGGAGGGTCGGCTGCTGGTGCCATCACGGTGCGCGAACGGCCAGGTTGAATTGCCAGGTGTACGGCAGCGCGCACGCCCAACGCGCGCGTGCGGCGAGCCGGTGAAAGGTTCCCCAGATGCGACGTGTCCTTCCGTTCCGGTCCGTTCCCTCGGGCCTTCTGTTCCTGTTCCTCCTGCTCTTGCCGGGCGGGCGCGCTGCGCTCGCCTCGACCATCGCCGGCACCGCCGCCGATCCCTCGGGCGCCCCGGTGGCGTCGGCGCGCGTCACCGTCCTGAACCTCGCCACCGGCGCCCAGGTGGCCGTCGAGGCCGACGCCGAGGGCCGCTTCCGGGTGCCCGACCTCACCGTCGGCATCTACCGCGTGGAGATCGCGCGGCAGGGCTTCTCGGTGGACGCGCGCACCGTGGCGATCGCCGATGTCGCCGAGACCATCGAGCTGGCCTTCGTGCTGCACCCCGGCGGCCTCTCGAGCGAGGTCACGGTGACCGCCACGCGCAACCAGCGCGACGAGCGGCTCGTCCCGCTGCGCGTGGACAGCGTGCCGCGCGAGCAACTCGAGACGGTGAACCCCGTGTCCACGGCGGACGCGCTGCTCCAGGTGCCCGGCGTGTCCACGGTGGGCGCGGGCCCCTACCAGGCGCGGCCGCGTCTCCGCGGCCTCGACTCGACGCGCGTGCTCGTGCTCGTGGATGGCGAGCGGCTCAACAACGCCCGCACGGCCACCGATCGCGCGGGCACCGAGGTGGGGCTGGCCGACATCGGGTCGGTGGACTCCCTCGAGGTGGTGAGCGGCGCCGGCTCGGTGCTCTACGGCACCGACGCGCTCTCGGGCACGATCAACATCATCACCAACCAGCCGTCGTTCTCCGACACGCTCCGGCTCGACTACGGGTTCAACGGCTACTACAGCTCGAACGAGAACGGCCGGCGCGGCACGGGCACCTTCGGGGTGAGCCACCCGCGGTTCGCCGTGCAGGTGCTCGGCAGCCTCGAGGAGTACGACGACTACGAGGCCGGCCGAGACGCCACCGCAGAGGACGTGCGGCCCTACTACGCGGACGGCACCGTCACGCAGGGCGACACGATCGACGACAACTTCGGCTTCGGCTTCAACGCGTTCCCCGACCCGTTCAACGCCCCGTACGTCCGCACGAGCACCGTCATCCCGACCTCCGGCGCGAAGGGCAACAACCTGAACGTAGCCGGCCTCTTCGCCCTCGGCGCCACCGACACCCTGCGCGTGAAGTACATCCGGCGGCGCATGGAGGATGTCGGCTTCCCCGACTTCGAGCAGCCGTACTTCTTCCAGCGCGTGTCGCTGCCGTACTCGGACTTCGACCGGCTCTCGGCCCGGTACGAGCGCCACTCGATCGCACCGTGGTTCACCAACCTGAAGGTCTCGGCCTACTACCAGGACCAGAAGCGGCTCCTGCGCAACGAGTTCCCGGTCCAGTTCCCGGTGCCCTCGCCGCGCTTCTTCCCGATCAACGTCTTCCGGCTCGACATCCAGTCCGACACCGAGCAGCACGTCAACACGCCCGGCGTGGACGTGCAGGGCACCTTCCTCCTCGGCCGCCACGTGGTCACGGCCGGCACGACGGTCTACCGCGACAACAGCGCGGACACGCGGACCAACATCTCGCAGATGAGCACGGTCGGCCAGGTGGTGCTCGGAACGCGCGGGCCGCAGCCCGTCGTGTTCCCGTCGCTCGTGCCGATGGGCGGCCCGACGACGAGCAACCCCGTGCGGGTGCCGAACGCCGACTTCCAGGACGTGGGCGTGTTCGTACAGGACGAGTACGAGGTGGCGCCGTGGCTGCGCCTCGTGGCAGGCCTGCGCCTCGACAACTACCGCGTGCGCACCGAGGCCACGCCGGGCTACGACGTGGCCTCGGTCGTCGAGGGCGCCACGCCGCCGCTGCCGGCCGGCTCGCTGCCCGACGCCAACGGCGACAGCACGTCCCGCACCGCGTTCACGGGCGACCTCGGCGCGCTGTTCCGCGTGAACGACGCGGTGGTCGTGCTCGCGCACTACGGCCGCAGCTACCGCCACGCCAACCTGGAAGAGCTGCTCTACGCCGGGTCGGCCACCGTCGGGTCCATCGCCCCGAACCTGCTCGTCGAGCCGGAGACGGGCCACAACCTGGACGTCGGCGTGAAGTTCCGCTCGAGCCGCTACGCCGCCTCGCTCACCTACTTCAACAACACCTACGACGGGTTCATCTCCACCGAGATCGTCTCGACCACGCCCGAGGGGGCGCTGTCGCAGGCGCTGAACTTCGCCGACGTGCGCATCCAGGGCCTCGAGGGCAACGCCGAGGTGCCGATCGTGCTCGGCCGCGGCGTGCTGACGCCCTTCGGCCACCTCGCGTGGACCCACGGCGAGGTGCTCTCGGGCACCAACCCGCTCAGCGGCGCCTCGCTCGCCGGCACGCCGCAGGACAACATCACGCCGTTCCGCGCGATGCTCGGCCTGCGGTTCACCGACCTGCGCAACCGGTTCTGGGGCGAGTACGGCGTGCGGCTCGCCACCGACGTGGAGCGCGTGGCGAGGACGCTCATCGACTCGCCGTACCTGATCCCGCAGGATCTGCTCGGCCTCGAAGGCTATACGGTGCAGCGGGTGGCCGTCGGGTTCAACATCGGCCCCGACGCGCGCCGTCTCGGCATCGTCGCTGCGGTGGAGAACCTTACCGACGCCTACTATCGCGAGCAGTTCCAGTTCGCCCCGGCCCGCGGCCGGAGCTTCACCCTCGGCCTCAACGTGAAGGGGCGGTAGACGTGGAGAACACACGGCGGAGGTTGGAATACGGCGCCGACGGCGCGGCGGCCTCCAGGGCGCGGTGCGCACGGGCCACGACGCTCGTCTGGGGCACCCGCGCCAGGCGATCAACGCTGGCCGCCCTCGCGCTGGCGATCGGGCTGGTGGCGGCTGCGCCGGCAGTGGCCATTCAGCCCGACGCCGACCCGGTGCCGCCCGCGGGGGGCGGCCGCGCGGCCGACCTCGTGAGCGGGCCATGGGACGAGTACTTCCCGTTCCGGCTCGGCGACTCGTGGACGTACGCGTGGCACAGCGCGGGGCCGCTCGCCCCGGCGGGCAGCCCCGTGCGCACGCGCATGTTCGACGGCACGAGCTTCCTCGGGCAGAGCGTGGGCTACAAGCTCGTGAGCGACGATGGGGCGTACCATCTCTACACGTTCGAGCAGGGGACGCTCGCCATCCACAGCTCGTCGGAGGCGGGGAGGCTCTACTACTACGATCCGCCGGTGGTGCTCGCGTGGCCCGACATGCGCGTGGGAGCCCCGCGGACGGTGACGCAGGCCGACAGCGGGCGGCGCTGGACGACGACGCTGCTCGGCGTCGAGGAGGTGGAGGTGCCGCTCGGCCGCTTCAGCCGGGCGCTGGTCATCCGGCTCGACATGCAGGGCCCCGACTACACATCGTCGGCCATCCACCGCTTCGCGCCGCACGTCGGGCTCGTGTCCTACCGCTACGAGCTGCGCGAGGCCGGCGCCGGCACGGTGCTGCTCGACGTGCGGGGCGACCTGACGCTGGCGCGGCTCGCCGGGGTGGCCGTGCGCGGCCCGGCCGATCTGGCGCGGGTGCCCGCCGCGGCGGCCACGGTCGTGGGCGAGGACCGCGACCTGCGGCACGCGTTGAAGCGCGCGCTCGAGCGCCGTTACACGTGGGACGCGACGTTCCCAGGGCTCGCCGGTGAGGCCACGCTCGTCCTGCCCGGCCGGGCGCCGGTGCGCGGACGCTTCATCGTCGCGCCCGACCTGGGCGTGACGGTGGACGCGGAGGACGCGGCGGCACGTGCCGCGCTCGTCAACGAGATCAGCTCGTTGGTGGCGCTGCGCAAGGAGGTCCCGTTCGATCTCGCCTACGCCGAGACGTCGTTCCGGAACGCCGGAATGCGGCCCGACGGCGGCGTGATGGTGACCTCGACGGGCGACGCGCTGGCCACGAGCTACGTGCTGCTCGACGGGCAGGTGGTCGAGGTGTCGCGCTCGCTCGGTCGCGTGAGCTACCTCGCGCGCGACCGCGCCACGACAGTCACCGAGCACGGCCGCGACCTGACGACCGAGTACGACGTCGTGTATCGCTCGAACGAGACAGGGGCTGACCTCGCGGTGGAGCGCACGCGGGACGAGTACGTGAAGCTCGGCGGCTACTGGGTGCCGGCTGGCCGGCACGTTGAGCGCAGCGCCCCGGGTGAGGCCGCCAGCGTGCGTGAGCTGCGGCTCGACAAGCTCAGGGTGAAGTGACTGTCTGTCGGTCGGTCTCCCCGTCGGACGAGTGCGGGGGCCTGGTCGATCGGTCGATCAGTCGGGTGCGGTTGAGCTGGGGGCTCGCTTGGCGCATGATCCTCGTCCCAGAGGAGACCCATGACACAGTTGGCCAACGCCCCCGCGCCGGTGGACCCCGGCAGCACGGCGTGGATGCTCGTCAGTTCCGCGCTCGTGCTGCTGATGGTTCCCGGGCTCGCGCTCTTCTACGGAGGGCTCGTCCGCCGCAAGAACGTGCTCACCACCATGCTCCAGAGCTTTGCGGCGATGGGGCTGATTGGCGTGCAGTGGATCGTCATCGGCTACGCGCTCGCGTTCGGGGCGAGCTACGGCGGCTGGATTGGCTTCGACCCGCGGCTGCTGGCCCTCTCGGGCCTGCCCTACACGCAGAACTTCGCCGACAAGGCCATCCCCGAACTCGTCTTCGTGATGTTCCAGGGGAAGTTCGCGATCATCACGCCCGCGCTCATCAGCGGCGCGGTGGCCGAGCGCATGAAGTTCTCCGCGTACGTCTGGTTCGTGCTGCTGTGGGCCACCCTCATCTACTGCCCCCTGGCGCACTGGGTGTGGAACGCGGAGGGCTGGCTGTTCAAGTACGGCGTATTGGATTTCGCCGGCGGCACCGTCGTGCACATCTCCTCCGGGGTCTCCGCGCTCGTGCTCGCGGTGATGCTCGGGCCGCGCCGCGATTACCGGCCGGGGCACGGTGCGATCCTGCCGCACAACCTCGTGCTCACGCTGCTCGGCGCGGGCCTGCTCTGGTTCGGGTGGTTCGGCTTCAACGCCGGCAGCGCCGTCGCGATCGATCACCCCGTGGCGGGCCACGTGGCCGGGCTCGCGTTTGCGACCACGCAGACAGCCGCGGCCGCGGGGGCCCTGACGTGGCTGCTCATCGAGTGGTGGCACCAGCGGCGGCCCACGAGCCTCGGGCTGGCCTCGGGCATCCTCGCGGGGCTCGTGGCCATCACGCCGGCGGCGGGACACGTCACACCCGCTGCGGCGCTCGTCTTCGGCGCCGTGGCCGCAACGATGTGCTTCCTGGCGGTGCAGATGAAGCCGCGCTTCGGCTATGACGACTCGCTCGACGCGTTCGGCGTGCACGGTGTGGGCGGCCTGATCGGGGCGCTGCTGACGGGGATCTTCTGCTTCATCCCCGTGGCCGGGTGGGCCATGGGCGGCGGCCCGGGCCAGTTCGTCAAGCAGGCGGTGGGCGCGGGCGTCGCGGTGGCGTTCGCGGCGGCCGGGACGTTCGTCATCGCTGCGCTGCTCAGGGCCACGGTGGGCCTGCGCGCCACCGACGAGGAGGAGCGCGACGGCCTCGACATCAGCGTGCACGGCGAGCGCGCGTACCACCAGGTCATCTCGTCGTAGGAGCAAGCCATGAAGCTGATCACGGCGATCATCCGGCCCGAGCGGCTCGAGGCCGTGCAGACGGCCCTGCAGGCCGTCCTCGACGAAGGTGACCACTATCGGCTGTCGGTGGAGACCGTGGAGGGACACGGCCGGCAGGACGGCGAGGTGGAGATCTACCGGGGGCAGCGGGTGCGTGCCAACCTCGTCGAGAAGCTCAAGCTGACGCTCGGTGTCAACGAGGCCTACGTGGAGCCGGCCATCCAGGCCATCCTGCGGGGCGCGCGGACGGGCCGGGTGGGCGACGGCAAGATCTTCGTCACCCCGCTCGAGGACTGCGTGCGCATCCGGACGGGGGAGCGGGGGAGTGCGGCGATTTGAGGTCGAGGGATCGGACCGTCGGAGGATCGAACAGCGGGACGACCGCGCAACCGAACGGGAGAACGACCGAACGGGAGAGCGATCGGAGGTTCCTGAGGTATAAACAGGCGTGGCCGACCTGCGTTCCTACGTCTTCCTCGATTCGCTGCAGTCTCAGCACGCCGCGTTCCTCGGTACGGTGGCGCAGGGTTTCCTGCCGCTCCCCGGCGACGCCTCGCTCTGGGTCGAGATCGCCCCGGGCATCGAGATCAACCGCATCACCGACGTCGCGGTGAAGACCACGAGCGTCCGGCCGGGGATGCAGATCATCGAGCGGCTCTACGGGCTGCTCGAGGTCCACTCCCCCTCGCAGGCTGACGTCCTCGCCGCCGGCGGGGCGATCCTCGAGGCGCTCGGTCTGCGCGAGGAGGACCGCTGGAAGCCGCGCATCCTGTCGAGCCAGGTGATCCACAACGTGGACCCCCACCACACGCAGCTCATCAACCGCATGCGCCACGGCAACCTGCTGCTTGCGCGGCAGAGCCTGTTCGTGCTGGAGGTGGAGCCCGCCGCCTACGCGGCCATTGCGGCCAACGAGGCCGAGAAGCACGCGAACATCAACATCCTCGAGGTGCGGGCGTTTGGGTCCTTCGGCCGCATCTACCTGGGCGGCGAGGAGCGGGACATCATCGCGGCGTCGCGGGCCGCCGTCGACGCCGTCGAGAGCATGGGTGGCAAGGACGCGGGCGGCAGGGAGCGCAAGGCCTGACGCCCCCGTGCACCCGCCGGGCGCCACCGCGAATTGACGGGCGCCGTGCCACGAATCCTGACGCTCGGAGGGCGCCGCTCCTGCGGCGCCTGGACACGGCCGCGCGGCTGACCAATCGCCTGCGATCCTGCTACAGTAAACGTCGAGGCACCAAACAGCCCCGGCACGCGTCACATGCAGTGAGCGTTTGTGGGGCGCTGATCTGACCCGCCGGCGGTTCGTCACGCCGCCGCGACCGATGTGAGGATGACTGCCGTGGCGTTCGATCCCATCTACTTGTTGTTCATGCTGCCCGGGCTCCTGCTGTCGCTCTGGGCGTCGATGCGGACCAAGTCCGCCTTCGCGAAGTACTCGCGTGTGCAGTCGGCCCGGGGCCTGACCGGCGCGCAGGCGGCCGAGATGCTGCTCAGCCGCGCGGGCATCCGCGACGTGGCGGTGGAGCCCACCCGGGGCATGCTGACCGACCACTACAACCCCGTGACGAAGAAGCTGGCGCTCTCCGAGACCGTCTACGGCTCCAGCTCGCTCGCCGCGGTGGGCGTGGCGGCGCACGAGGCGGGTCACGCAATTCAGCACTCCACGCACTACGCGCCGCTGTGGTGGCGCTCGGCGCTCGTCCCGACCGCCAACATCGGTTCCTCGCTCGGCTACATCGGCATGATGTTCGGCGTGATGATGGCCTCCACCAACCTCGTCTTGATCGGCGCCCTGTTGTTCTCGGCTGTGGTGCTGTTCCAGCTGGTCACCTTGCCCGTCGAGTACGACGCGTCGGCACGGGCCAAGAAGGTGCTCGTCGAGCAGGGCATCGTGTCGCCGGCCGAGCGCGAGGGCGTGGATCGCGTGCTCAACGCGGCGGCGCTGACCTACGTGGCGGCGGCCGTCAGCTCGCTGCTCACCCTCTTCTACTTCCTCTTCCGCGCCGGCCTCGTCGGCGGGCGCGACGACTAGCGGTCACCGCCCGGTCCCGCTGCCGGGTGCACACCAGCGCGGGCGGTGGCCGGCCTCGAGCTGCCTCCGGCTCCACGCCATGAGGGTCATGTCCAATGTCCACCAAAGCCGATTACACGCCTGACCAGTGGAAGGCCATTGCGGCGGCGCCCGTGCTCGCGGGCCTCTACATCACGATCTCGGATGCCAGCGGGCTCGTCGGCATCACGAAGGAAGCGATGGCGGTGGGGAAGGCGATCAGCACCGCGGCGGCGACCAGCCCAAGCGAGCTGGTGAAGTCGCTCGGCGAGAGCGTGAAGGCGGCCGGCGGCCGTCCCGAGATGCCGGAGCTCCCACGACGCAACGCGGCCGAAACCAAGAGCGCGATCATGAAGGTGCTGCAGGAGGCGAAGGCCGCCGTTGCCACCCAATCGCCGGCCGAGGCCGACGAGTACACCAAGTGGGTGCTCTCGGTGGCCAAGAGCGTGGCGGAGGCCTCGAAGGAGGGCGGGTTCCTCGGGTTCGGCGGCATGCAGGTGAGTGCCGACGAGGAGGCCAGCCTCAAAGAGCTGTCGGGTGGGCTTGGCGTGAACGCCTGAGCCGTCGCCGCGTGCCCGGGCCTGCCGAACGGCGCGGGGGGACCGCGCCGTTCGCGTTTTCGGGGGCCCTACCGCGCCGCCTGTTTCCTCAGCGTGTCGCGAATCTCGGCGAGCAGCGTTTCGGTGGGTGTGGGGCCGGCCGGCGGCGGCGCCAGGTACTTCGCGGCGAACCGGTTGAACGGCAGCACGATGAAGTAGTAGAGCGCCGCCGCGTTCAGCAGGAACGCGAAGAGCGCGTTGACGAAGTTGCCGATGTTGATCGCGCCGATCTTCCAGGCCGAGAAGTCCGGCTGGCCGACGGCCATCCCGATGAACGGCGTGATGACGTCCTTCACGAGCGAGTTGACGACGGTCCCGAAGGCGGCACCGATGATGACGCCCACGGCGAGGTCGAGGACGTTGCCGCGGGCGACGAACTGGCGGAATCCGGCGAACATGAGTGGGTCCTTTCTTCAGCTGTCGGTCATCAGCGCTTGCTGCTCGGTCGGCAGCCCGGCCCTCGAGGGTCGAGCTGGCCGTCGCCGTGGGGCGCTCAGAATTTCGCCACGAGCGCGATGGCGGTGACGGTGTCGGTTTCCTCGAACCCCGGCGGCGGTTGGTTGCTGAACCGGATGTTGTGGGAAATCTTGAGCGACAGCAGGCCCGTGAGCTTCGCGGTCACGGCCGCGGTGTGGCCGATGCGCCAGTCCTCGCCGTCGGAGAGCGACTGGTCGTAGCGGAAGTCGTCGGTGAACTCGGCGCTGTCGGAGAACCTCAGCCGGTAGGCCCAGCCCCCGTCGAACACGGCGGTCGAGAGGTCGTCGCCGGCCACGCGCTGCTCGTTGAGGTAGCCGAGGCCGCCGAAGACCGACAGACGGTGCGGCGCCCGGTCCACGAGCAGGTAGTCGAGGCCGCCGGTGATGACGTTGCGGTGGTCGATCCCGGCGAACTGGTCGCGCAGGTAATCGTACTGGCCGTAGACCGACAGGCGCGGCGTCAACGTTCGTGCCGCCCGGAAGTTGTAGAAGAACGCTTCGGCCGTGAGCTCGTCGTCGGTTTCGGCGCGCAGGAAGCCGGCCCGGTTGCGGATCTCCCAGCCGTCGGGGCGGAAGATGACGTCTCCCGTGAGCCCCAGCGACCGCTGGTCGGTGTTGCCGGTGGTGGCGAGGAAGGAGAAATCCACCGATCCCTCGCGGAACGGCGGCGGCTTGTCGGGGGTGGCCGCGACCGGCGGGAGCGCGGCGGGGGCCGGCGCTTGGGCGCCCGCGAGGGCGGGCAGCGCCACGGTGAACAGGACGAGGAACAGGCGGTGCATGAACGTCGGCTACTCCGTTCGCAGGGTTTGAGGTGTGCAGGCGGCCCCACGGGCGGGCCGGGCAACCTCGTATTGTATCTGACCCGTTGTTCCCGGAGGCGCCGTCGGCCCCTCCCTGCCGGGGAGGCGCCGGCGGCACGTCCCGTCCCCCGGAACGGGGCGGGCGCGCCCGCCTGACGCGGACGGGGGTGTCGGAAATGTGTGGCGACACGGGGTCCTGTTGAAGTACATACAAAGCGGGCGCGGTCGGGGGATTGTGTTGACCGACGATTTCGGCCAATAATGGGGCGGGCACCGTACTTGGGACTTTCACGCGATTCTGCAGAGGTGAGTATGGTTCAACGTTCCGCACGTCAGCCGAAGGCGAAGGCGGCGGCCGGGAGCCGGCGGGCTCCGGCGCCGCGTCACGAGTACGGTACACCGCTGTCGCTCGATCCGCCGCTCGAGTTCCTCAGCCTGATCTGGCAGCTCGACCACAGCCTCCAGGTGGCGTCCAAGCGCATGGCGTCGCGGCTGGGCGTCACCGGGCCGCAGCGGCTCGTGCTGAAGCTCGTGGCGGCGCACCCCGGCGTGTCGGCCGGGGCGCTTGCCGGCGTGCTGCACGTGCACAAGAGCACGGTGACGGGGATCCTGCAGCGGCTCGAGGCGCGGCGGCTGCTCACGCGCGAGGTGGACAAGGCCGACGCGCGGCGGGTCAACCTGACGGTGACGGCGGCCGGGCGCAAGATGCTCGGCGGCGGCACGGCCACCATCGAGGGGACGGTGCGGCGGGCCATCGAGGGCCACGGGCCGGGCGCGGTGGCGGCAACGCGGAACATCCTCGATTCGCTCGCCAAGGATCTGGCGAAGCTCACGAAGCCGTAGCGCGGCGCCGGCGACATAGCGCGGCGTTGACAAGCGCGGCGCCGGCGATTGTCGGTCCCGGCTCGGCGTGTTAGAATTCGCGGTCGCGCCGTCCGCCAGGCGCGACCGCGGACGATGCGCTCGTCCCTGTCTCCCTCCGTGGGCCCGTAGCTCAACTGGCAGAGCAGCAGACTCTTAATCTGTAGGTTGAAGGTTCGATTCCTTCCGGGCTCACCACCCCACGCCGGAGGCGTGGGGCGGCGCGCCCGCAAGGAACGCGGTCACGCGCCTGCGTCCTGGCGGACGCACGCGCAAGTGCGATTCCTTCC
>Ga0114939_10002442_pt1 | contig 13735 bp, 9 predicted proteins | sample AshMeaCrysSpring_FD_87196 | JGI IMG/M metagenome (GOLD analysis project Ga0114939, IMG submission 87196) | Groundwater microbial communities from Big Spring, Nevada to study Microbial Dark Matter (Phase II) - Ash Meadows Crystal Spring | ecosystem: Environmental > Aquatic > Deep subsurface >... | reverse complement strand
TTATCACCTATTTTCAATACTCAATCGGCACGATTAACCGAAGTTTTCTTGGGCTTATAGAGTCTGGTTTCCTGGATATTGATGCAAAATTCACTTCCAAGATACACTTGGTTGTTATAGAATCAAATGCCAGGTCGATTTATTCCGGGTAGCGATGAGGTAGGCAAAACCGATTTTGCAAAACTCCATATCTTAAGCAGCAAAATCTGGTAAGACATGTTAAGGGCCAAAGCTGGTACCTATTCAAAGGTTTTGAGTAACTTCTATTTGCCACGGCAATTATTGATCCAAAAAAATCCCGTCTCCAAACCGGAGACGGGATTTTGAACATATTGCATTTTTAAGGCCGCGCTTTAAGCTGCCGCAAACTGCTGCCGAATAATATTCAGTGCCGCGCCAGCCTTAAACCACTCAATCTGTGGCTCGTTGTATGTGTGGTTCACGCAGATGGATTCGAATGTGCCATCAGCATGGTTCAACACCAGTGTAAGCGGCTTGCCGGGAGCGAATTCAGTTAAGCCTACGATATCAATGCTGTCGTCTTCCTGAATTTTGTCGTAATCGGCTTTGTCGGCAAAGGTGAGGGCCAGCATGCCCTGCTTTTTCAGGTTGGTTTCGTGTATGCGGGCAAAGCTTTTTACCAGCACAGCACGTACGCCCAGGTGACGGGGCTCCATAGCGGCATGTTCGCGGCTGCTGCCTTCGCCATAGTTTTCGTCGCCTACTACAATGCTGCCAATGCCGGCGGCTTTATAGGCGCGCTGGGTTGCCGGTACAGGTCCGTGTTCGCCGGTAAATTGGTTCTTGATATTATCGGTCTTTTCGTTGAAGAAGTTTACGGCGCCAATCAGCATGTTGTTGCTGATATTGTCGAGGTGGCCGCGAAACTTGAGCCAGGGGCCGGCCATGCTGATGTGGTCGGTGGTGCACTTGCCCTTGGCCTTAATGAGGAGTTTCAAACCCTTAAGATCGGTGCCTTCCCAGGCGGGGAAGGGATCGAGCAATTGCAGGCGGTTGCTGGTAGGACTAACGGCCACCGTTACACTGCTGCCATCCTCGGCTGGGGCCTGGTAGCCGGCATCTTCCACGGCAAAACCACGTATCGGCAGTTCGTCGCCGCTGGGTGGGTCAAGCTTCACCTGTTCGCCTTTTTCGTTGGTAAGTGTATCGGTAATGGGGTTAAAGGTAAGGTCGCCGGCTATGGCCAGGGCGGTTACCAGCTCGGGGCTGGCTACAAAGGCCATGGTATTGGGGTTGCCATCTGCCCGCTTGGCAAAGTTTCGGTTGAAGCTGTGCACAATAGTGTTACGCTCCTGCTTTTCGGCGCCCATGCGGTCCCACATGCCTATGCAGGGGCCGCAGGCGTTGGCAAATACCTTGGCGCCTATTTGCGCAAACGTATCCAGGAAACCATCGCGTTCAATAGTATAACGCACCTGTTCCGAGCCCGGTGTTATTGTAAACTCTGCCTTGGTTTTCAGGCCTTTTTCAGCTACCTGTTTTGCCAGGCTTACGGCGCGGCTGATGTCTTCGTACGAGCTATTGGTGCAGCTTCCAATCAGGCCTACTTCCACTTTGGTGGGCCAGTTGTTGGCGGCAGCAGCTTCCTTCATTTTGCTGATGGGGGTAGCCAGGTCGGGCGTAAAGGGGCCATTGAGGTGGGGCTCCAGTTCGCTCAGGTTGATTTCGATTACCTGGTCAAAATATTGTTCAGGGTTGGCATACACTTCGGGATCGCCGGTCAGGTGTTCGGCAATGCCATCGGCCAGGGCGGCTACCTCTTCGCGGCCGGTGGCCTTCAGGTAGCGGCTCATGCTTTCGTCGTAGCCAAAGGTGGAGGTGGTAGCGCCAATCTCAGCACCCATGTTGCAAATGGTGCCTTTGCCAGTGCAACTCATAGCTACTGCACCTTCTCCAAAGTATTCCACCACGGCGCCTGTGCCGCCTTTTACGGTAAGAATGCCGGCAACTTTCAAAATCACGTCTTTTGGCGCGGTCCAGCCATTGAGTTTGCCGGTGAGTTTTACACCAATCAGTTTGGGCATTTTCAGTTCCCAGGGCAGGCCGGCCATTACATCGCAGGCATCGGCGCCGCCTACGCCAATGGCTATCATACCAAGGCCGCCGGCGTTAACGGTGTGGCTGTCGGTGCCAATCATCATGCCGCCGGGGAAGGCGTAGTTTTCCAGCACCACCTGGTGTATGATACCTGCGCCAGGCTTCCAGAAACCAATGCCGTATTTATTCGATACCGATGCCAGGAAGTCGTATACTTCCTTGCTCTCATTAACGGCACGTGCCAGGTCTACCTTGCTGTCGTCTTTAGCCACAATCAGGTGGTCGCAGTGTACGGTGCTGGGCACGGCTACTGTGGCGCGGCCAGCCTGCATAAACTGCAGCAGGGCCATTTGCGCGGTAGCATCCTGCATGGCCACGCGGTCGGGGGCAAAATCTACATAATCCTTGCCACGGGCATAGACTTGTGTAGCATTGCCCTGTGTAAGGTGGGCGTATAAAATCTTTTCAGTTAACGTGAGCGGACGGCCAACAGCGGCACGGGCTACGGCAATGCGGGCGGGAAAACGCTCGTACACCGCCTTGATCATGGAGAGGTCGAACATAATTCAGGCTTTGCTTTAGTTGAATAATCCAAAAAAAAGAACATTACTTGAACGGGTGGCGAAATTAACCCAATGCAGCCAAGGCAGAAAATGGTTTTGCCATTTGCGCAACCCACCCTTTTTTACAAGCGTCATTAACTGGGGCTAGTTTGTTTTACTGTTAACAGGTTTTCTTCTAAACAAACTGCTAATTTTGAATGTTAATAGAACCTACCTAAAGAAATCGTTTATGGATCGCTTCAGAAATCTTGTGGAATACCAGGTTTTCGGAGTTTGTTCCTACTTAGGTGAGCGCTTCGGCATTGCCACATCCAAAATCCGCTTGTACTTCATTTACCTTTCGTTTCTCACATTTGGCAGCCCGGTCATCATTTATTTTATTGTAGCTTTTTGGATGAATATAAAGCGCTACATGCTTATCGGGCGCAGGAACCCGCTTTGGTACCGCTGATTTTTTTGACCATTTTGTTCCAATAAAAAAGCCTCCTACACCAGGAGGCTTTTCTTTTAGCTATATGAACATCACTTATTCTTTCCGGAACGATACCGACTTTTTACCGCCGGCATCCTGCATATTCAGAAAGTAGTTGCCACGGGGCAGGGTAGAAATGTCGATAGAGGTTTGCACTGCCCCAGCAGGAACGTTCATACGCATTACCTGCCTGCCATATGGGGTAAATATTCCAATGGAGCCACCACCTCGGGGCACTTCGCCATATTTTACAGCAATTTGACCACCGGTAGCGGGGTTGGGCCAAATGCTGAAACCAACGCTTTGCCTGGCCGTCAGTTTGATTACCCGGCTGAATTGTGTGGCGCCGTCTTTGCTGGTGATGCGCAGGCGGTAGTAAGTTGTGCCATTTGAGGTATTGTCAATAAAATCGTAACTGCCTTTGCCAGAAGAGAAGTTCGAGATGCGGGCAAAATCTGTACCGTTTGTACTGCGTTGCAGCTCGTACGCGTTAATGTTGTCTTCATCCGAAGATGTCCAGCGTATCAGGTTGCCGTTGGCAGTGATGGAAGCACTTAGCCTCAGCGTGTTCAAAGGTAGAGATGGATCCGAAGGAGCAAATGCCACACCGCGGAAAGCAGTATTTCCTGCAGAATTAGCCAGCAAAGTAAAGGCACCCGAAATGCCTGCATTGTAACCACCATCGTCATAGAGTTTCACCAGTTCTGTGCCACTTGCACGTGTTCCAAACAGCACAACACCGGTGGAAGTGCGCTCGCCGGTAAGGCCGCGCAGGGTGGTGGCAAGTACCCGGCCATTTTCCACCCAAGTGCCGCCAACAAGCGAAAACTTAATAAGGCCGCTGCCACTTGCTTCGTCAGCTATATAAAGCACATCGGGACCTGCCACACTTTCGCTCAAATCGGCAAAGTAGAAATCAGCCGCTGTAATGCCGGAAGTAGTGGGAATTCCCGGCAGTGAGGTTGCTCCCACGCTGTCGGTAGAAGAAAGGGATGCACCTATTTGGTAAACCCTCGATATTGCAGTGCCGGATGAATGACACAGAAACAGTTTATTGTCGAAAATCCCAATAGTACGTTGATTTGTTACTGTAGCAGACATGTTTTTGCTGGTAGTTGCTCCATGTGCCACATAGCGGGTGCCATTGCTACCGCCTGCTGCCCAATAACCACTTCCATTCTCGCTAACCACAGAGCGTATTTGCCCATTCGGAAACATATCGGCAGCAGCCAGTTTTGTTCCAATTTCCACCACGCCGTTCGACCCTACCCTGGCAATAACGCGGGTGGCGTTGGTGGCTGTAGAACTAGGGCTACTAACGCCAAGACCAAGGTCGTAGCCCCCCAACGTGAGGTAGGCTTTATTAACGGAACGCTTCAGCATTCCCTCAGAAGATGAAGTACCCGTCAAGGTGAGCTTATTGGCTCCCTCATAAGGAATGCTGATAGTTTGAATAAGGTTGCCGGTGGCTGTGTCATATTCATGAAGAAAGGCTTCTCTTGAGCGGTTGCTATTAGCGCTGTCGGGGCTGCCAACTCTTACCACCACAACGCTTTTAGGAGAAAAAGCCGGCTGAGCCAGTGCGGCTTGTGAAAGTGAAACCAAAAGAAATACTGTGTAAATTTTTCGCATAAGCAGAGATTTGTTTTATGAATTAAAGGCGTTCGAAGGTAGAAATTACCTGCTTCACGGCAACCAACTGTTCAAGCAAACTTTCCATTAACTCCATATTAAGCATATTCGCCCCATCACTTTTTGCCACCGCAGGGTTGGGATGTGTTTCAATGAAAAGGCCATCGGCGCCGGCTGCAATGGCTGCCTTTGCTATGGTACCAATCAGTTGAGGATTGCCGCCGGTAACGCCGCCGGGCTGGTTGGGCTGCTGCAGGCTATGGGTGCAGTCCATTACCACCGGGCAGCCATGTTCCTGCATCCAGGGTATGTTGCGGTAGTCCACCACCAGGTCTTGGTAGCCAAAGCTGTTGCCGCGTTCTGTAAGGATCACTTTTTCGTTGCCGGCTTTGCGTATTTTTTGTGCAGCAAACTTCATGGATGGCCCGCTCAGAAACTGGCCTTTTTTCACATTCACAATTTTGCCGGTGGCCGCTGCTGCTTCCAGCAAATCGGTTTGGCGGCACAGGAAGGCGGGTATTTGCAGGATGTCTATGTATTTGGCGGCTTCAGCACATTCATCGTGGGCATGCACATCGCTTGTGGTGGGCAGGCCATACGTATCGCCCACCTTTTTTATGAGCGATAAGCCTAATTCATCGCCAAGCCCGGCAAAACTTGAGGCGCTTGTGCGGTTTGCTTTGCGGTAGCTTGCCTTAAACACGTAGGGTATTTCCAGCTTTTTGCAGATGCCACTCACGGTTTCGGCAATTTCCATCACAAGGTCTTCGCTTTCTACCACGCAAGGGCCGGCTATCAGGAAGAAATTGTGGGGAGTGTACGATTGATTTTTGAATAATTCCTTGAGAAATGGTGCTATCATAGCATAAAAATAGGCAGGCAGCAACAATTTAACCTTAAAGGAATGTGAGTCGTAAAGAATTTAATGCAAATAAGTAAAAATGATTTCTCCCTTCATTTGGACATTTTAAGTGCACCTCTGCGGCGTTAGAGGTTGTTCTTAATTGCCATACACCCACCTGCCCGGGCATGCAGGGCATCCCCAAAATCAGCAATCGTGGGGGGCGCCAGCCTGTGGGGATTTAATGTCCAGCCATTTTCAGTATAAACTACAAGCATTGATGGTAATAAGTATAAAATATTAGCTTTTAGTTAGGCCAATTGCGCGGTTACATCCTGCATGCATCCTGCAGGATGAGGCAAGAATCTTCATTAAATGAACATTTTAGTGCTTCATAGATTCTTCGGCCAAAATTCAATTTTGTTATGTCCAAGATCAGGTTTCAATTTATTTACCTATCCTTTTTTACTTTTTAAAGCCCTATGACTACTTATTTTTTTCAGCCGTTTGCATGAAATTTGATAAATAAATTATGATTGTATAACGTAATCTATTACTTTATAAATGAGCTCCTTATTTTTAAAAGTGCTATTGAATCATCCTACATTTTAATAAACGATTGGGTTTTAAACCCTTTAGATGGTGGAAATTGCACAAAATAAATCCCACTTTCAAGGTGTTGTAATGAATACGAGTGGTAATTGATTCCGGTTTTTAATAAAACCTTTTGAGTGTAAACATTCGTACCCGCCTGATTGATAATTCTTATCTGTCCTTCAGTATTTTTTTCACTGTATATCACTGTGTTAATCTGATTACTTACAACTGTGGGAAAAAAGTAATTTTCTTTTTCCTGCTGTGGTGTTGACTTAACTTGAATAATAGGCGATAGCTGGCTTCGGCCATCAACATCTGTTGCCAGAATTCGATAGAAATTTGTGCCTATCGGCGCATTATGGTGAATAAAACTATATTTACCCATGTTGGTATTTGATGCAGGTTGATGACTAAGAATTTGAAAATTTTGATTATTTAAGGCATGGAGTACGGTGAATTTTTCCACATTCTTTTCAAGAGCGGTTTGCCAATTGAGCACAATTCCACCTGCACTTATCTTACCCTTAAAATCAATAAAATTTAATGGTGTTACAATGTTGGAGGAGGAAGAAATCTCAATGCTGTCATATCGGTAGGTACCCGTTGTAGCATAGGTTCGCCCATTACCGCTGGCTGTATAATTGGAAGTAAAAGGTGCAAATACGGATACCATCCTGCATTTGAAGTTCGGATTATTATTTACGGCATCTATGGCTGATAAATTAATGGTGCGTCTGTGCCAGGTATCCTCGCCAATAGTTTCAAAAACATCCTGGTCAACTACCACGTTTGAAGCATTTGCTGATCCGGGTGTAAGCAGGTTGGCAGAGGAATTTTCATTGGTCAAGTCTAAAGGAGTGAAGGTATTTCCATCGGTGGAGATGAGTATTTTCATATATCTGCTGGAACTCCCGCTATGTCGTTGAATCCAGGTTAAAGAAATACCTGTCTTACCCTCGGTACTGGCACTTATTTCAATGCCCGCAGTGCCGGAATTATTGCCTTGAGCAGGAAAGTTTGTATTAGAAAAAGCAGATCCCCCTAAAGCATTTATACTATTACTGAAGCCGGTGCTAACACCGCCAATGCCTGTAATACTGCCCGAACCTAAAGAAGGGCTTGTATTACCATTAAAATACCAACTTGTAAAAATCTGGGCAGAGGCAAAAACAGGAAAAAAGAACAATAAAATAATTTGTAAAGCAATGAACGAACTCGTTTTCATAGCAATGATTTTAAAAACTTGTACCTCAATTATTTACTGTCAGTTTCAAAAGTAGGTAATTCTAAACTTTAGCCATTCACAGCCGAAGAAGATCTTCCATTAAATTTTCGTGTAGCTGCATTCTTAGCATATTCGCCCCATAACTTATGGCAACGGCGGGGGTGGGGTGCGTTTCACTCAAAAGGCCATCGGCGCCTGCTGCAATGGCTACCTTTATTATTATGCCAATCAATTACGGATTGCCGCCGGTAACGCCACTCGGCTGGTTGGGTTGTTGCAAGCTTTCGGTGCAGTCCATCACTCCCGGGCAGCCATGTTCCTGCATCAAGGGTATGTTGCGGTAGCCCACCACCAGGTCCTGGTAGCCAAAGCTGTTGCCGCGTACGGTTAGGATCACCTTTTCGTTGCCGGCTTTGCATATTTTTTCTGTAGCAAACTTCATATTTGCCACTCAGGAACTGGCCTTTCTTCACATTCACAATTTTGCCGGTGGCGGCCACTGCTTCCAGCAAATCGGTTTGGCGGCAGTGGAAAGTCGGAATATGCAGGATGTCTACATAAGGGGTAGCCTGAATAGCCTCTTCGTGGGCGTGGCTATGGGTGGTAACGGGAGTTTGAACTTGTCGCCCACCTTGCGCAGCAGTTGCAGCACAGCCTCATCGCCAATGCCGGTAAAACTGGAGGCGCTTGTACGATTGGCCTCGCGGTAGCTGGCTTAAAAATATAGGAAATCTGCAGCCTGCGGCAAATGGCAAATACTCTGCCGGCAACTTCCTTCACCAGGTCCTCCCTTTCCACCACGCAGGGCCAGGCTAGGAAAAAAATTATGGGGGTTTTTACGATTGATTTTTGAATAAATCAGACATGAATGCTGGCATCACCTGCAAAAATAGGCATCACCGGGAAGGCTCTTCTGTAAAAGGAGTAGATGCCTGTTAGTAATTTTTCAGATATTTATAATAATAGTAATCCCTGTCTATTTCCAGCCATTTTTCTCCTGTACTCTGCAGGGTAAGGCTGTTGAGTTCACCTTCTGAAAAGGCCGAAAGAGAACTGCTCACACTATATTTAAGCCGATGGCCTGTAGACTCTAGTGTGGCTGCATTGTAGATGGAAATAGGCAGGATAGAGCCCTGGTTCTCAACTTTTATAATGTAAATTCTTCCTTTACAGGTTGCCGGATCGGGTATCAAAATGTTTAGTGTTCCATCCAGCTGTGCTGCATCAATATACAAGGTGTAATCGTTGGGGCCCAACAATATTTGCTGCGATGTGTTTGCGGGTATATTGGGTTTTTCGGTGCGGATAGGTAAGGAAAGTGATCCTTGAACATCCAGTTTCGAGGCCGGTTCTGTGGTACTAATACCAAAATTGCCATTGGGCAAAAGCGATGCCTGTGCCCATTGGCTGTTGGTATAAAAATGCAATGGATGATTGGTGCTTGTGCCAAAATAGCCTCCGAGGCTATTGATGCTCCGGTTGGCGCCTCCCAAAAAATGCACTATACCCACAATGCCATCACCCGTGGAAATGGCCCGACTTTCGGGGCTTACCGCAATTTCAAGTTTGGCATAGCCCGGTATGTAATTGGTGCCAATACCCACCGATCCGCCGAGCGGGTTTATAGCCAGGGAGCGGGTTATATCAGATTTTGAAGGGTCGTCAATATCTCTTACAAATGATTGGATTTGGTTGCCATTAATAGCAAGCACATTATTTTGAATGCCGGCAGGATAATTATCGGTATTGGGACTTACAATCTGGATAGCTGCAGTATTTAAATAACTGCCGCCCTGTGATGCTGCGCTAAATGCAAAATTTGGGTTTGAGCCCAAAAACGAGCCTGATCCAGCAACAGTTAGCTTGTATAGCGGAAACTGTGTTCCAATGCCCACGTTGCCGCTGTTGCTATTGTAAATATGGCTATTGCCGGTTAGCCAGGGCCCTTGCCCGGAAGCGGTCACCGGAGCACTATGGCTTTTCACCACCCATTTTTGCACAGCACCATCGTATTGCATCAGCACACTGGCATTGTGTGGCAACACAATATGATCGCCCGTACCCGTTATTATTCTTTCGGAAGCTGCTGCTCCGGTGTTTTCATTCAGGATGGTCATTACCTGTCCGCTGCGGTTGAAAAAGGTAACCAGCTTGCCATCGGGTGCATAAGATACGCCCGCTACATTAAAAGTGCTTGTGGGCCCCGAAATCCTGAAGGTAGAGTAGGGGTTCCCCTCTACATCTACCGACAGGTTTGTTCCATTGGTCAGGGTAATATCTGCGCTACGCAAAATCAGGTCTCCGTTCAGGTCGAGCAATCCTTCAGCTACGTTATGGCCTATGCCTATATTTTGGGCCGCCGAAGTAGTTTGAACGCCCAATACAATCGTCCACATTAAAAAAAGCGAAATACTGTTTTTCATGCCGCCCGAACATTTTTTCAATGCCAAGTAACAGATGCCTGTTTACGAAAATACAGGCTGTTGAGTAAGTGGTTAAAGTCAATTAGCAACTGTCATAAACGTCTGACTAGTTCCAAGAAATCGTCCTTCTTTCTTCGTGAAATATCCACGAGGGTTCCGTCTGCCATTTCAATACTACCTTAAAACTGCTCGATACTATTGGAGATTGCTTCAATGGTACCCCTCTAAGTTTCACTTATCCAATAGAAGATTTTACCCGGAAGAAATTAATTTTCACTTACCTAGTATCTCTAAACCTATAGTAATTCAGAGCTATAACATGCCATTTAGAACCATCTGATTGAAGCGTACAGAGTGTGGCAGATTCAGACTCAGTTTCGTACGGACTATAGCGTGCTAAATAATTACTAAACAGCTTGATTAAAATACCATGTCCATTGTCAAAAATATTAATTATGCCTGTTGTTGCACCAAAATCATTTGAAGGTACATTTATACCTGAGATGTTGTATAATCTACCTTTCCTGTTATTGGCGCTAGGTAAAATAAGCTTTACATTATTATTTGTAATATTTTGCATGTCTACAATTATAGTGTAATCATCATCTGTTATAGCAGTTGAGCCAGCCGTTGTAATAGTTCTAATTGGCAATGAAAGACTTCCATTAACATCTAATTTAGACCTAGGATTTGTAGTATTAATACCTACATTACCATCTTCCATAATAGTTAAACGAAGATTATAGTTTGTGCTAAACATAAGCCTTTTTGCAGGATCGCCGCCATAAGAAGGAGGCGTTCCAATTTCTAACCCATAATATTCTGCCGGATTAAAAGGACTACTTGTCCAGCCTCTGAAAAAGCCATATTGTACATTACTTACATTATCATGAAATAAAACAAGACTATTTTTTCCATCAATTTTTACTAGTTGTTCATCCTTACTCCAAATATGCAATTTATATTCCGGGGAGAAATTTGTGCCGATGCCAATGTTGCCTCTATATGGATTCAGCACGAATGGTCTTGGAATATTACTGGGATGAAAGATGAATGGATCACTGTAAGTTGATTGAATGTTGCTGCCATCTATTCTTAGTGTCTGTTCATTTCCATTTGTATTGGATACCAGTAAGCCTCCTCCAAAAACTCGATTTGAGGACAAGGACATGGCGGTTGTTCTGAATGATCCATCACCTATAACAGTGAGTTTATTTATTGGAGTTAAAGTTCCTATTCCTACGTTTTGTGTAAAACCAAATTTTCCCAGAAAAGAGAGAAAAAAAAGCATACATAAAAATAATGCGCATATGTTTTAATTTTTAATGCCAGATCTCCCAATGCGAAAGTGTCATTCCGGATTTCTCGATTTTCATCAGAGCCATTTTGTCCGGCCACATATTTCAATTGTCTATCTTCAGGTTTTAGTTAACACCAAGGTAGATACTTTGATTTTGCCAATAACTAATCGGCTTTGGCGGATTGAAATTCAAAATAATAAATTTTCTTCTAGTGCAGGTTGGTACGTGAGCATTTAATGAATAATTGATCTATTTAAAATTTCAATACTTAAAGAAACTTGAAAAACGAAAGTTTCTGCTCAAGAATGAGCAATTGGTCGTGCAAGTTTAGTAAGTGTTTACCAATGTTTAATCACTTGCAGGAAATCGTCCTTTTTCCTGCGTGATATGTCCACATGGGTTCCGTCCGCCATTTCAATTGTGCCGCCATCACTTTTCAAGTATTTTCTCACAAATTTCAGGTTGATGATAGAGGAATGATGAACTCTGAAAAATTGTTTTTGGGGAAGTAATTCTTCAAATTCCTTCAGCGTTTTGCTTGCCAGCATTTTGGTGCCGTTGGCAAAATAAATAAAGGTATAATTGCTGTTGGCTTCAAACCTTGTGATTTCATCGAGATCAAAAAAGTACAGGGCTTCTTGCGTGTGTATGGCTATTTTTTTAGGCAGTTCAGGGCCTCCTTTTAAATGTTCAATCAAAAGGTTCAATTGGTTCTGTTGCACCTCTCCCGGTGTTTTTGTACTACCTGCCTCTTTTGATTTTTTCAAACGACTTACGGTTGATTTAAGTTCCTGAATGTCGATGGGTTTGAGCAGGTAATCGAAAGCGCTGAATTTAAAGGCCCTGATGGCATATTCATTGTAGGCTGTAGTTAAAATTATTGCACCGGCAAAATCATTTAATTGTTCAAGCATCTGCAGTCCGTTCATTTTGGGCATTTCAATGTCCAGGAAAATCAGGTCGGGCCGATGCTTCCCGATGGCAATAATTCCTTCTTCACCATTTTGCGCTTCTGCAGCTACCTCAATTTCAGGGCAATAATCAGTAAGTTTTTGCAGCAGCGATTTGCGGCTTTTCGATTCATCATCAATAATCAATGCTTTCAGTAACATGTCAATTAGTTTAATGGAAGAAATACTTCTACTCTGGTTCCTTCCGGGTCGCCATGTTCATTTGTCAGGTCGGTAATGGTTACACTTCCGCGGTTGTTGAGGTTAAATTGTTCAATTCTTTCGCGGGTAATATCGAGCCCAAAACTTGTATGCTGTGTTTTTTGAACGTTTTTGGCAAATGCTCTGCCCACGCCATTATCGGCAATCAGGTAACTTAACACATCCCTATTCAGCCCAACCATTATTTTTAGTTCCCCTTTTTTGCCTGTCAGATGCCTTAAACCATGCAAAATGGCATTTTCTACATAGGGCTGAATAATGAGCGACGGTACTCGTATATCTGCTGCGGCCACTTCATCGGGCAAGTAAATATGCCAGTCAAAACTTTCATCCATACGCATACATTCAAGCTCAATGTAAAGTCGAAGGGTTTCCATATCGCTGCTAAGAGAAACGGTTGTGTTTCGGCTACCTTCCAACACATTACGCAGTAGTTTGGCAAATTTGTTGAGGTAGGTGGTGGCATTGTATTTGTCGCCTTCCTGCACCATGGCGTCAATGCAGTTTATGGAATTGAAAATAAAATGGGGATTCATTTGCGCCCGCAATGCTGCCATTTCTGTTTCCGCCATTTTGTGCTTCAAATCCGATTTTTCCTGGATGGAAGAAATTCTGCGCTGGGTAATGTAAAAGATCATGAATGCCAGGCAGCAACATGCTGTTATCAGAAACCAGGGTCTTAGCCATAATGGTTTTTCAATAATCCACGTTACTTGCCTCCATGTTGCTATATTGGTTTGGCCTTTTGGTCTAATAGAAAGGCTGTATGTGCCCGGGCTAAGCCTCGAAAAGGAAATGGTGTTTTGCTCACCGGTGCTTTTCCATACTTTATCCTTATTTAGCCGATATTCAAACGATGGCGTGGTAGCGGTATAAAGGTCAATGTAACTGAAGGTAATTTGTATATCGCTATTTTCTGCCGGTAGTATAATACTGCTATTGATTGGATATGCCTTGCCCATTACTTCTACTTTATCTAATAGAATAATACCTGATACTTTGTTAGGCACTAGCTGACTGCCTTCGAATGTGTACAGGCCTTCGGCTGTAGCTACAAACAGCCTGTCATGCGGTCCGCATGCAACGTCTTGTATTTTTGAAAGCAGGGGGTGTGTGAAATTTACAACGGAAAAATCTGTTGCCAGTATTTTGGAAATTCCTTCGGAGGAGTAAGTCCATAAGTTACCCCTGTTATCCACATCAATACTGGACACGTTATTAGAAAGTAGTCCTTCCTTTTGTGATATAAGCCTTATGGTTTTGCTCGATGGGTTATAAATGCCAATACCATTAAACGGGTCAGGAAAGGCAATGGTGCCATCCGTTGCTGCTGCAATTTGCGCTGGAGTAAGCACCGTATTGGCTAGTTGCAAGGGGTGATGCTGCCATTCTTTTTCTCCAATCCGATTGGCATACAGGCCGGTGTTTTCTTCGCTTAGCCATAGTGTGTT
>Ga0114939_10002441_pt1 | contig 13736 bp, 11 predicted proteins | sample AshMeaCrysSpring_FD_87196 | JGI IMG/M metagenome (GOLD analysis project Ga0114939, IMG submission 87196) | Groundwater microbial communities from Big Spring, Nevada to study Microbial Dark Matter (Phase II) - Ash Meadows Crystal Spring | ecosystem: Environmental > Aquatic > Deep subsurface >... | reverse complement strand
TATCCATATTCATTAGCTTTTATCATTGGTGCATCATACTCATCTATTAATATCACTGGCTTTAAACCTGTATATCTATAATATAATTTCGCTAAATAATCCAAAGATTTTTTGTATCTTGCATTTTCTTTTCTTTTCTGTATAGACTCATATTTCTCTAAATCAATTTCATCTAACATCTCTTTCAACTCTTTATGTTCTTCATAAAGAGTTACTATACAATCTTTAAACTCCTCTAAAAACTCTGAATAAGTTGTTCCTTCACAATCTTTTAAAGTTAAATATATTACAGGGTATTTCCCCTGTTCATTTATATGTTCCGTGCTCTCTATATTTAATCCATTAAATAACTTTCTATTTTCTTCACCATTTTTTATATCTAAAAAATATTTTAGTGTTGTCATGCTAAGTGTTTTTCCAAAACGTCTAGGTCTTGTTATTAGTGTAGCCTCAGCTTTCTTTTCCAATATCTCTACTATAAAATTTGTTTTATCTGCATAATAATAATCGCCAGTTATTATTTTTTTAAAATCAGTTACACCTATTGGTAATTTTTTCTTACTCATAACCTCACCTCAATCTCTATTTTTTATTATATTATACCATATCACATACTTTCAAACAAAAAAAGCTTGATCTTTTAAAAATTACCAAGCTTAATTCTCTCATTAAATTTTTTCAATTTCACTCTTGATTTTTTAAAATAAATGTTTTTACTACTAAAGCTCCACTTATTCCAGCTAGAGTATCTATATATACATCTCTCAATGAAGCTCCTCTTCCTGGTATAAAACTCTGATGATACTCATCACTAATAGCATATAGTATTACTTGATCAAGAGGATATTCTTGTAGTTACTGCAGATCACGGAAATGATCCAGAGATTGGTCACTCGAATCACACTAGAGAAAAGGTGCCGATTTTAATTTATAAAAAAGGTGTAAGCGGAAGAGATATAGGAGAGAGAAAAAGCTTATCTGATATTGGTCAGAGTGTGGCTGATTATTTTGGAAGGGTATTACCAGACAATGGGGAGTCGTTTTTAGGAAAGCTGTAGATTCCACTACAGCTTTTTTGTTAACTACTGATAAAAAAATTAAGTAAATACAAAAAAGTTTTTGACAAAAATAATTATTATGTGCTACATTAATATGTGTTATGTGAAAAAAATGTAAAAATTAATCATAAAATGTACACTAATAGATCGAAAAAATATTTTCGAGAAGGGGAGAAGAAGTTGGAAGTAAGAATGCAAAGTATTCATAAATCTTTCGGTGATGTGAAGATTTTGAAAGGGGTAGAACTAGATATAGAAAATGGTGAGGTTCATGCTCTAATGGGAGAGAATGGAGCTGGAAAATCGACTATGATAAAAGTATTGACTGGGGTTTATACAAAAGATAGTGGAGAGATATTTATTGATGGTAAACAAGTAGAGATAAATTCTATAAAAGATAGTGAAAAATATAGAATAGCTTATGTGCATCAAGAGTTAAATGTTATTAGACAATTGAGTATTTGTGATAACATTTTTTTAGGAAAAGAGTTAAAAACTAAAAATGGTTTACTTGACACAAAAAAAATGAATGAAATTTGTAAAGAGAAGTTAACTCAGCTTGGAATAGGGTACCTTTCTCCAGAAACTTTAGTAGGAGATTTAAGTATTGGATATCAACAGATGGTAGAGATTGCAAAAGCTTTATTAATTGATGCAAAACTTGTTATATTAGATGAACCAACTGCAGCTTTAACAAATAAAGAGATAGAAAACTTATTCGAAATCATAAATAGATTGAAATCAGAAGGGGTTAGTTTTTTATATGTTTCTCACAGAATGAATGAAATTTTTAGAATGTGTGATAGAGTAACTATTTTAAGAGATGGTCAATATATTGGTGTTGAAAGAATAGATTCTATAACTGAAGAGAAATTAGTGGAGATGATGACTGGAAAAAGCATCGATAATTTATATATTAAGGATGAAATTCCAGTTGGGAAAATAGTATTAGAGGTTAAAAATATATCTAAAAAAAATGAGTTTGAAGATATAAGTTTTTTTGTAAAAGAGGGAGAAGTTCTAGGATTTGCAGGCCTTATGGGATCTGGAAGATCTGAAATTATGCATGGGATATTTGGAAGCACTAGGTTAGAAAGTGGAAAAGTATTTATAGAGGGTGTAGAAAAAAAGATAAACTCACCAATAGAAGCAAAAAAATGTGGAATAGCTTTTGTAACAGAGGATAGAAAAGAGGAAGGGCTAATATTAGATTTCGATATAAAGGAGAATTTTGCAATTCCATCACTGAAAAAGTTTTTAAAAGGAGTTATTGTTCAAGAGAACCATATATCAAGTACAATAGATTCATATATAAAAAGTTTAAAAATTAGAACAAGTGGAAGAGAACAAAAAATAAAAAATTTAAGTGGTGGAAATCAACAAAAAGTTGTTTTTGCTAAATGGTTAGAAACAAATCCTAAAATTTTGATTTTAGATGAACCTACAAGAGGAGTAGATGTAGGAGCTAAAAAAGAGATATATGAAGTTATAAATGAGTTGAAAAAACAGGGAGTAGCAATAATTCTTGTATCTAGTGAACTGGCAGAGGTTATTGGAGTGGCTGATAGAGTAGCAGTTATTCATAATCAAAAGCTAGTAAAAATCTATGAGGGTAAAAATATAACTCAAGAGGAAGTATTAAAAACAGCATTTTTAGAAGGAGTGGAATAATGTCACAAAATATAAAAAAATTTTACGAGAAGTATGGGTTGTTTTTTATACTATTTTTAATTTCAAGTTTCTTTGGAGTTTTAAACAATAACTTTTTCTCACTGTATAATATTCAAAATATATTTAAACAATCATCAATAAATGGGTTATTAGCCTTTGGAATGACTTTTGTTATTTTAATAGGATGTATAGATTTATCAGTGGGGTCAATACTAGCTTTAGTTGGATATTTTGTTGGAATAATGCTGGTAACGATTAAGCTACCAATAGCTTTAGTTTTACCACTAGGACTATTTTTAGGAGTTTTTTTAGGGTCATTAAATGGAGTTTTAGTTGCTAAGACAAAACTTCAACCATTTATAGCAACATTAGTTACAATGACAATTTATCGTGGAATAACTTTGATTGTTTCAAATGGACTTCCAGTTAGAAATATAAATAATGTATCAACTTTTATGAAGTATATAAACCGTGGGGAAATTGTGAATTTGCCAATATCTATGGTAATTTATTTAGGAGTATTTGTGGTATTGTGGTTTTTACTTGGAAAAACTGTTTTTGGAAAACATCTTTATGCAACTGGTGGAAATGAGGAAGCAGCAAGATTATCAACAGTACCAACGAATAAAATAAAAATTATAGCTTATTCTGTAAGTGGTTTTTTATCAGCATTGGCAGCTATTTTATACGTAGCTAGATATAACTCAATCTATCCAAATGCTGGACAAGGGGCAGAGCTTGATGCCATAGCAGCAGTTGTGATAGGTGGGACATCTATGTCAGGAGGAAAGGGTAAAATTTTAGGAACTCTTATAGGTGCTCTAATAATTGGAATTTTAAATAACGGATTAAATCTACTGGGAGTATCATCTTTTTATCAAGAGGTTATAAAAGGAGTTGTTATATTATTTGCAGTAATAGCAGATCGTAAAAAATTGGGGTTATAAAAATAAAAAAGATAGATTAAATGTTTAAGGGAGGAATTAAAATGAAAAAACTTTTATTATTGTCACTTGTTTTAGGAAATATTGCTTTCGGAGCACCAGCAAAGAAGGTGGCTCTTTTGATGTCGAACAAATCTAATGAGTTTTTCTCGGTTTTAGAGAAGTCTTTTGTAAAGGAAGCTGAAAAATTAGGATATAAAGTTGATGTTTATGATGCAGCAAATGATGCTACAAAACAACCGAGTCAAGTGGAGGATGCAATTGTAAAAGGATCATCAGCAATTGTAATAAATCCTTTAAATAAAGATGCAACAGAGGGTGTGTTAAATGATGCTGTAAGTAGAGATATCCCAATTATAACTGTAGATACAACAGTTGAAGGAGTAGAACTTCTTGCTGACATTGCAACTGATAATGAGGATGGAGGAAAATTTGCAGCAGAATGGGTTGTAAAAAAATCTAATCTTAATCCTGAAGAGATAGCAGGAGTGATACACATGAAAGGTATTGATGGACATACAGCTCACATAACTAGATATAAAGGTTTTAAAGATTATCTATTATCTGATGAAGTTGGAGAAAAATGGAATGAATTGGCAAATGATAACTCTAAATATATTGAATTAACAGGAAACTTTGCTCAAGATGTGGCACAAAATGCTCTAGAAGCTAAATTAAGTGCTTTAAACCCTAAAGGAAAATATATTGTTTACAATGAAAACGATGTAATGGCCATAGGAAGTATCGGAGCTATTCAAAATGATAATAGATTTGATTTAGCAAACTTTACAGTTATTGGATTTGATGGATCAGCTGAAGGTAAAAAATTAGTTGATGAGAAAAAAATGGCGATAACAGTAGTTCAGGATTTTGAATTTATTGGAAAAGAAGCAGCTATTGTTATGGATAACTATTTAAAAAATAGTTCAAAACCTGAAAATTATCAAATCCCGATTCAAGTTGTGATGTATCCAGAAAATTCAAATCCAAGAAAGTAGGAGAAAGATTATGTACTTAGGAATAGACTTAGGAACTTCAGCAGTAAAGCTCTTACTTTTAGATAGAGATGGAAAGATTGTAAAAAGTGTTTCTAAAGAGTATGGAGTTAGCTATTTAAATGGTAATTGGGCAGAGCAAAATCCTGAAGAATGGTGGAATGCTGTTTGTAGTGGATTAGAAAATATTTTAGATGAAGATAGTAAGAGTAAGCTAGAAAGTATCTCTTTTTCAGGTCAGATGCATGGGTTAGTTATTTTAGATGAAGAGGACAGAATTATTAGACCAGCAATAATTTGGTGTGATCAAAGAACAGAAAAAGAGTGTGAAGAGTTAAATTCCTTACCTTGGTTGGGAAGGATAACTGGAAACCAAGCTTTAACAGGATTTACAGCACCAAAAATTTTATGGATAAAAAATAATGAGTATGAAAATTTTAAAAAAATAAGAAAAATAATGTTGCCTAAGGATTTTATAGCTTATAAACTTTCAAAAATACATGCCATTGATGTATCAGATGCATCTGGAACTTTAATTTTAAATGTTTCTGAGAGAAAATGGTCTAAAGAGATGATAGATTACTTAGGAATAAAGGTACAAAATTTAGGGCAAGTTTTTGAATCAGCAGAAGTAATAGGAACTATAGATGATGAGGTAGCAAAAGAATTTGGATTAAATGAAGGGGTAAAAATAGTTATTGGTGGTGGAGATCAAGCTGTTGGTGCAGTAGGAGTTGGAGCTATAAAAGAGGGAGTAATCTCTGTAGCTTTAGGAACCTCTGGAGTTGTTTTTTCATCAACTGATGAATATAGAGCTGACAAAAATTATAGACTTCATTCCTTTTGTGATGCCAATGGTAAATACCACCAAATGGGAGTTATGTTATCAGCTGCTGGGGCATTTAAATGGTGGGTAGAGGATATTAATGAATCCAAAGACTATGGACACTATAATGAGATAGCTGAAAAAGTTGAGGTTGGAAGTAAGGGGTTATTTTTCTTGCCATATTTGATAGGAGAGAGAACTCCACATAATGACTCAAATGTAAGAGGCAGTTTCATAGGATTGACACATAATCATAAAAAAGGTGAGATGACAAGGGCAGTCCTTGAAGGAGTGGCCTTTGCACTAAGAGATTCTTTTGATTTATTAAAAGATATGGGGATAAGAATTGAAAAGATAAGAGTTAGTGGTGGAGGAGCTAAAAGTGTATTATGGAAACAAATTTTGGCAGATGTTTTAGGAAAACCAGTAATTTCTATAGATTCTGCAGCTGAGGGGCCTGCTTTAGGAGCGGCTATATTAGCAGCAGTGGGAGCTAAAAGATATGAAACTATAGAGGAAGCGTGTGAAGAAATAATAAATGAGGTTGAAATTTATGAACCGAATTTAGAAAATAATGCTATATATAATGTGGGATATAAAAAGTTTAAAAGTTTATACCCCATGTTAAAAGAGTTTTATTAAATAGTCAAGTTACACCTATTATATTATTTGGTAATATGCTAAACTATATAAAAAATATCAAAATTTATAATGGGAGGTAGAAATGTATAGTTTTAAAAATGATTATAGTGAAGGTGCTCATTTAAATATTTTGAAATTAATGGTAGAAACAAATCTTGAACAAAATACTGGTTATGGAGAGGACAAATATACAGAAGTAGCAATAAAAGTATTGAAGGAAAAAATTCAAAAAACTGATATTGATATTCATTTGATTCCAGGTGGAACTCAAACAAATCTGATTGCAATTTCGTCTTTTTTGAGACCATACGAAGCTGTAATCTCTGCTAATACAGGTCATATTTTAGTTCATGAAACAGGAGCTATTGAAGCAACAGGTCATAAAGTTATCTCTGTTGATGTGCACGATGGAAAATTAAATATAAATCATATAAAAGATGTTCTAGAAAGTCATACAGATGAACATATGGTAAAACCAAAGTTAGTATATATATCAAATCCAACAGAGGTTGGATCTATCTATAAAAAAGATGAACTTGAAAAAATAAGTAAATATTGTAAAGAGAATGACTTGATTTTTTATATGGATGGAGCTAGATTAGGGTCTGCTTTATGTTCTAAAGAGAATGATTTAACTCTTTTTGATATTGCTAATCTACTTGATTCTTTTTATATAGGTGGAACTAAAAATGGAGCACTATTAGGAGAGGCATTAGTAATTTGTAATGAAAGTTTAAAAAAATACTTTAGATTTAATATTAAGCAAAAAGGTGCGTTAATGGCAAAAGGTAGAGTTCTAGGTATTCAATTTTATGAACTATTTAGAGAAAATCTATACTTTGAATTAGCTGAGCATGCAAATAAAATGGCAGATTTATTTAATAAAGAGATTAAAATGTTAGGATTTGAGTTTTTAACTAACTCACCTTCAAATCAGGTTTTTCCAATTTTACCAAATAGAATTATAGAAAAACTTCAAGAGGATTATCAGTTTTATATTTGGGAAAAAATTGATTCTGAAAACTCAGCTATTAGATTGGTTACTTCTTGGGCTACAGAGGAAGTTAGAGTAAAAGAGTTTATAGAAAGACTAAAAGAATTAGTTTAAAAAACGAGGCTTATTAAAAAGTAAAAGAGGCTGACCTTATTGGTCAGCCTCTTTTAAAATAACAAATATTCTCATTTTTCTCGAAAGATGAAGTGCACTATATTTTTTGTTTTAGACTTTCACTATATATTCCCATAGCTAAAACCAGGGGCTTTAAGGACAATTTGGTGATATCGTGTTCAAAAGTAAGAAAAAAATCTATCCCTTAATTAAAAATTATCCCTCTAAATCCTGTTCTCCACCACCATTAACAGGAAGAATTTGTCCTGTAATCCATTTAGATAGAGGTGATGCTAGGAAAAAGGCAGCCATAGCAATGTCATTAGCTTCTCCTAAAACCTTCATAGGGGTTTTCTTTAACATAACTTCTTCTAGCTCAGGAGTCAAAACTGTGGCTAAAGCACGAGTTTTAATTGCCCCAGGTGCAATAGCATTTACTCTAATAATTGGACCTAAATCAACAGCCATATATTTAGTAAGTTGATTAACAGCAGCTTTAGAACTTCCATAAACACTCATATTATGACTCTGCATTAGACTAGACATTGAACTAATATTAACTATGGATCCATATTCACTTGCAATCATATGAGGAGCACAGAGTCTAGAAAGATTAAAGATACTAAAAACATTAAGAGTGTAGATTTTTTGAAGATATTCAGGAGTTAATTCTAAAAACTTCTCTCTTCCTCCACCTCCACCACCAGCATTATTAACTAAAATATTTATTTTACCAAACTCTTTAATAGTAGCTTTAACAACGGCTTCTAAATCTTGTATAGATGTGACATCACATTTTACTCCAATAGCTTTGACACCTTCACCTCTAACTTCAATAGCTGTGTTATCAGCATCAACTATATTTAAATCAGCACATACAATATTAGCACCAGCTCTAGCTAACATTAAAGCAGAAGCTTTCCCAATTCCAGCACCAGCACCAGTTATAATAGCAACCATTCCTTTTAAATTATATTGATTTTCAATTTTAAACATAAGTAACACCTCCTAATTTAACTTTCTGATAAAAGATAGAAAATCCTTTTATTTTTTAATAATAATAAGGAATAAAAAAACTACTTAATTTACCTAAGTAAAATAAGTGAGGTGATGTACAAATAAAAAATGTTGCAAAAATGTTCTGAATACAATATAATTGTTTTATAAAAATGATAAACACGCGTTCACAAAACAAAAGAGTGGTGAAAATATGAAAATAAATAGTACTAAGGTAGCTCAAATAGCTGGTGTTTCAAGAAGTACAGTTTCAAGAGTTATAAATAATTACTCGAATGTTCCTTTGGAAACAAGAGAAAAAATTCTGAAAGTTATAGAAGAATTAGGATATATTCCAAATAGTAGTGCTCAGGTTTTAGCTGGAAAAAAGAGCAGAACAATTGGACTTTTTATTTATGGTGATAATAATGATAAAAGTAAAATATTAGATAATGGATTATCTTTTGGTTATTACTTAGATTTTATAAATAGAGTTTTAAAAGAGTCATTAAAATTGGATTATCAATTACTAGTTGATGTAATAAATGATAATAACTTTTCTAAAGTAGAGTCTTTATATGTAAATAGAGATATTATTGGAGGAATATTTATAGGATTTAAAGAAGGGGATGAAAAGATTCAAAAGATAATAAAACAACACTCACCAATAGTATTAGTTGATTATATTTCAAATCCAAATTGTGAAAATAAGGAAGTTTATTATATAAATACAGAAGATTTTAATGGAGCTAAAGAAGCTACTGAACATCTTATAAATTTAGGTAAAAAAAGAGTGATTCACATTTCAGGAGATAGATGTAAACTTTCTGGAAAAGAAAGAGAAAAAGGCTACATAGAAGCTATGAAAAAATTTGAAATGACTCCGATGATTTATAACGGTAACTATTCTGATGAAAAAGCTACAGAGATAATTACGAATCTATTGGAAAAAAATATAGAGTTTGATGGAGTATTTTGTGCCAACGATAATATGAGTTACTGTGTAAATAATGTTTTAAAAGAAAATGGAAAAGATAATATTCCAATTATAGGATTTGATAATTTAAGAAATACAATTCCTTTAGGACTTATGTCAGTAGCTCCAGATATAAATAGTTTAGCTAAAACAGCAGTGGAACTACTTCAAAATGATAGAGGAGAAAAGCAAAAAGTTACTTTTATAAAAACAACTTTGATAAAAGGACTAAAAGAGTATATAAAAGAGAGCTATTTAGATTAACGAGGAGGAAAGATGATATATATAAACGAGGAGAAAAAGGAGTTTCATTTACAAAGTTTAAATATGAGTTATATATTTAATGTCATGAAAAATGGACAGTTAGGTAATTTATATTTTGGTAAAAAAATAAAACATAGAGAAAGTTTTTCTCATTTTTTTAATCAACCAGAAGTGGGGATAGGAATAATAGCTCATCATGAAGAGGATCCTGGATTTTCGTTAGAGTATTATAAACAAGAGTACCCATCATATGGAACGACAGATTTTAGAAAACCAGCTTTCCAAATAGAGAGCAATGATGGTAGTAGAGTAACCGAGTTTGTATATAAAGGTTATAGAGTATATAAAGGAAAAGAAAAATTAAAAGGATTACCTTCAACTTATATGGAAAGTGAAGAAGAGGGGGAAACTTTAGAGATAGAGTTAGGAGATGTTATTTTAAATTGTAAACTATTTTTATCATATACAATTTATAAAAATAGAGATGTGATAACTAGAAATGCAAGATTTGAAAATTGTGGAACAGAGAGTGTAAATATTCATAGAGCTATGAGTTTTGCACTAGATCTTCCAGATTATAACTATGAGATGATACATCTTTCAGGAGCTTGGGCAAGGGAGAGATTTATAAAAAATAGAAAGCTTGAAGTTGGATGTCAGTATATTGACAGTACAAGAGGAGCTAGTAGTGCCCACCAAAATCCATTTATAATTTTAAAAAGACCTGAAACAACTGAAAATATAGGGGAAAGTATAGGATTTGCTTTAGTTTATTCAGGAAACTTTTTAGCACATATAGAAGTTGACCATTTTGATGCAACAAGAGTTACAATGGGGATTAATCCATTTGATTTTAAATGGGAATTGAATGGAGGAGATAGCTTTCAAACTCCAGAAGCAATAATTGTTTATAGTGATAAAGGTATGAACGATTTAAGCCAAACTTTCCATAAACTTTTCCGTGAGAGAGTTGCAAGGGGGGAGTGGAGAGATAAAGAAAGACCAATTTTAGTTAATAACTGGGAAGCGACATATTTTGACTTTAATGAGGAAAAAATTGTAGCTATGGCAGGAAAAGCAAAAGAGTTAGGATTTGAACTTTTTGTTTTAGATGATGGTTGGTTTGGAAAAAGAAATGATGATAAAACGTCTTTAGGAGATTGGTTTCCAAATTTAGAAAAACTGCCAAATGGAGTAAAAGGGTTAGGAGAAAATGTAGTAAAAGAGGGTATTAAATTTGGGCTTTGGTTTGAGCCAGAGATGATTAGTAAAAATAGTAAGTTATATGATGAGCATCCAGATTGGATTTTAGGAGTTAAAAATAGAAGATTATCAATGGGAAGAAATCAATATATATTAGACCTTTCAAAAGAGGAGGTTAGAGATTATATAGTTGATATTTTATCTGAAAGATTTTCAGAAGCACCAATAAGTTATGTAAAGTGGGATATGAATAGAAACATGACAGAGATAACATATCAAGATTTACCACATAAGTACATACTTGGATTATATGAAATTTTAGAGACATTAACAACTAAGTTTCCACATATACTATTTGAATCATGTGCATCAGGAGGGGGGAGATTTGATGCGGGAATGTTACACTATATGCCACAAGTTTGGACTAGTGATGATACAGACGCAATAGTAAGACTTAATATTCAACATGGAACATCGCTGGCTTATCCTTTAATATCAATGGGAGCTCATGTATCAGATATACCAAATCATCAAACAGCAAGAAAGACTAGTTTAAAGACAAGAAATGATGTAGCGACTTTTGGAAATTTTGGATATGAATTGAATCTTTTAAATTTTGATACTAAAATGGGAGAAGATGTAAAACAGTATTTAAATTTTTATAAAAGTAATAGAAAACTTATACAATTTGGAGATTTTTATAGATTGGAAAGTCCTTTTGAAAGCAATACAGCAGCTTGGATGGTTGTAAGTAAGGAAAAAGATGAAGCTTTAGTTGGACATTTTACAATTTTAGCTGAACCAAATCCAGGATACAATAAAAAAGTGATACTAAAAGGTTTAGATTCTGAGAAAAAATATTTAGTAAATGACATATTTGAAGCTTATGGAGATGAACTTATGAGTGTTGGGATTGTATTTTCTCAACCAGATAGATATTTTTCAAAAGATTCAGAAACTCAAGATTTTAAAAGCAAAATTTTTAAATTAAAAGAGATTAAATAAAAACTCACGGGAGGAGTATCATGGTTAGTTTAAAAACAAAATTATCATACGGTTTAGGTGCTTTAGGAAAAGATTATGCTTGTGCAATAGTTTATATATTTTTAATGTATTATTTTACAGATGTTTTAGGTTTAGCACCGGCATTTGTAGGAACACTATTTTTAGTAGCTAGAATGTGGGATGCAATAAATGATCCAGCTATGGGGATGATTGTAGATAATACTAGAAGTAAGTGGGGGAAATTTAGACCTTGGATTTTAATTGGAACTCTTTTAAATGCTATTACAGTAGTTGGAATGTTTACTAAACCAGAGGCATTTAGTGGAAAAAGTTTATATATTTATATATCTATTATGTATATTTTGTGGGGTATGACTTATACAGTTATGGATATACCATTTTGGTCTATGATACCAGCTCTTTCTGATGATAAAAAAGAAAGAGAGGAGATAGCAGTAGTGCCTAGAATATTTGCAAGTTTAGCTTGGTTATCACTTGGAAGTTTAGGTTTACCACTAATAATATTTTTAGGAAAAGGAAATGAGGGAAGGGGATTCTCATTACTATCAATTGGAATTGCAGTAGTATTTATTTTAACAACTTTACTAATGGTAATAAATGTAAAGGAGCAGATAAAAACTAAGAAAAATAGTGAAAAGATAAATTTAAAAGAAGCTTTTAGATTAATTTTGAAAAACGATCAATTAGTAGCGTTAATAGGAACAGTTTTAATGTATAACTTAATGGCTCAAATTTCAGGTGGGGTAGCAATATATTATTTCAAATATGTAATTGGTGTAGAGACATTATTTTCAGTATTCACTGGATTTTCTGGGTTAGCTGAGATAGGATCTTTAATGATGTTTCCAATTTTATCAAGAAAGCTAGGAAGAAAAAAGGTGTTTTTCTTAGCGTGTGCACTTCCTGTAGTTGGATTTTTAATGCTATTCCTTTTTGGAAACATAGCACCAACAAATGGAACTTTAATAGCTTTAGCTGGAATAGTAGCAAAGTTAGGTGGGGGATTAACTTTAGGAATTTCAACAGTTATGCTAGCAGATGTTGTTGATTATGGTGAGTTTAAATTTGGAAGTAGAAACGAAAGTGTAATTTTCTCAGTTCAAACACTACTTGTAAAATCTGCATCAGCTGTAAGTGGTTGGTTAATTGGAATGGGATTATCACTAGTTGGATATGTTCCAAATGTAGCTCAAAGTGGATCAGCTATAATGGGAATAAAATATTTAATGATAGTCTTCCCAATTTTACTTTCAATATTTGGGTATGTAATCTATAAGAAGTATTATAGATTACATGGTGAATATTATGATGAAATAGTTGAAGCTATAAAGGTTAAAAGAGAGGTAGAAGCATAAAATAAAAATGGTGTAGCTAAGTAGTTACACCATTTTTATATAATATATTTATAAATTACCAAATTGTGCGTAAAGCCCCTTGCTTTAGCTATGGGGATATAAGCATATTTTTTAATTATTGACATTAGATAAATGCTAGTTGTATAATTAAATTATGAAAAATAAATCGAATAATAATATAGTTTATTCTTGTAAATACCATGTAGTTTGGTGTCCAAAATATCGAAGAAAAGTATTAGTTGGAGAAGTTGAGACGCGTCTAAAGGAGTTGATAGTAAAAACGTGTTTAGAACTAAATGTTGATATAATCGAAATGGAGATAATGCCAGAACATGTTCATATTTTATTAGAAGTAGACCCACAATTTGGAATTCATAAAGCGGTAAAAAGAATAAAAGGCATAACCTCTTATGAACTTAGAAAAGAGTTTCATTCATTAAAAACAAGGCTACCAACACTTTGGACTAATTCATATTTTGTTTCTACTGTTGGAGGAGCACCGTTAAGTCTAATCAAGGAATATATAGAAAATCAAAAAAAAGTATAAATTGCAAAACGTTATCACGAACTCACAAAAACTAAGAGATATAGAAAAGTTCAAATGGCATTAGCTCAATGTAAAAATATAAGAAAAGAAGAGTTAAGAAAACAATCTTTAAAAGAGCTAAACCT
>Ga0114939_10002440_pt1 | contig 13736 bp, 9 predicted proteins | sample AshMeaCrysSpring_FD_87196 | JGI IMG/M metagenome (GOLD analysis project Ga0114939, IMG submission 87196) | Groundwater microbial communities from Big Spring, Nevada to study Microbial Dark Matter (Phase II) - Ash Meadows Crystal Spring | ecosystem: Environmental > Aquatic > Deep subsurface >... | reverse complement strand
CAACATCACCCCATTGACCGAGCTGATCGCAGCCAAGGCGGCCGGCGGAGACCCGGCGGCGCTGTTCGACAACTTCGACGCTGCGGCGCAGGCCAAGGTGTCGACCGCGGCGGTGCAGGAAGCCGTGCAGGCGGTCGTCGTCGCGTTGCAGGGCGTGATCGACCTCGCCGGTGTCGATCCGATCAAGGACACGCTGGTCGCAGCGACGAGCGGCGGGGGCACGGGCAACGCGCTCGACCAGAAGCTCGATGCGCTGCAGGCCGCACTGGCCGTCGCGCAGACCACGCTGGCCGAGGTGACCACCGCAGTGGCGACCAGCGGCAGCACCGCCGCTCCGGTGCAGACGATCCTGCAGCCGGCCGCCAGCGGCTGCGCGGGGTTGCGCTCTGGCACCTACGTGGCCATGAATCCCGCCCAGACTGATCCCGCTTGGGCGGTGCACAAGATGACGCTCGACGCCGCCAGCCTGCGGGCGACGTTCCATGACAACACCAGCGTCGACCTTGCCGACGACGGCAACTGCGCCTACTCGGTCGCCGACGACGGCGTGAGTTCGAGCAAGATTCTGGTGTCCAAGTCGGGGCTGGCGATCGGGCGCGACACCTACACCTCTGGTGCCTATAAGGGCAAGACCGACGTGTCGGTGATCGTGCCGCTGCAGTCGATCCCACTGTCCGAGCTGGCTGGCACGTGGAATGCTCTGGATTTCATGCGCGACACCGGGATGCCCAGTTTCCAGGCCAGCCGCGGGCAAATGACCATCGACACCCAAGGCAACGTCGTCGCCGGCACCGACTGCGGATCGCTGACCACCTGCGAGGACTGGATCCCCGAGCCCACCGACAAGTTCACTGTCAATGCGGCGGGCGGGTTCGACGTGGGCGCCGAGAGCAGCCGCGCGTTCGCATTCAAGACAGCCGACGGCAACCTGACGATGTTCGTGCTGTACTCGGACAATCGCGGCATGCTGGTCATGACCAAGCAGAAGCCGCTGGCGCTACCTGCCGTGAACACGGTGACCCATGCGTGGGACTTCTCGCTGGCTCCAGACGGATTTGCCTCGCCGGTGTCGGACATGACGACGACGGTGACTGCAATCGACGAGGCGGCAGGCACCTTCACGCGCCTGCTGGCCTTCAATAGCCGCATCGACAGCTTCGCCGTCAACAGTCCGCAAGTCGGCATGCGTAGTCGTACGAGAAACAGCTGCACGATCGACGGCGTAACCAACAATTGCTCGGGCATCTACGTGATGCCGCTGCCTGGCACCGGGGTGCGTGTCTACATCGGAACTTCGCCGTCGAACTTCTTCGGCATCTCGGTCAGCAAACCCTGAGCGGGAGAATCGATCGGTTCGCACTCCGATGAGGGGCCGGGTGCCGCGCGGCGCCGGACCTTCGCGATCTGATCCTGGCGCCTACTGCAACACGATGTGCTCGACCGTCGCGTTCTTCAGGTCCCGCGCCAGCGGGCCCAGCGCGTCGGCGATCACGGTGGGCGTGTTCGTTTCCGAGAACAGCGACTCGCGGAAGGCCAGCCGGGCCGGCTGGTCGTCCAGCGCCCACAGCAGCAGGGCGCGGGCCGACAGGGGCCGCGCGAACAGGAAACCCTGCAGCTCGTCGCAGCCGAGTTCGATCAGGGCGTCGCGCTGGGCCTCGGTCTCGACGCCTTCGGCCACCACCTTCAGGCCGATGGCGTGGGCGAGCTTGACCACGGCGTCGACGATCGCGCGCGCGTCGGCGCTGCTGGCGAGGTCCATCACGAAACTGCGGTCCACCTTGAGCTCTCGCGCCGGCAGCTTGCGCAGGTAGGCCAGACTCGAATGGCCGGTGCCGAAGTCGTCGATCGACAGGTGCACGCCGGCCTGGCCCAGCCGCTCGAAGGTGCGGCGCGTGACCTGTGTGTCTTCCATGGCCACGGTTTCGGTGATCTCGCAGGTCAGCCGTGACGGCGTGATGCCGTTCTTCAGCAGCGCCTGCTCGATGCGGTCGACCAGGTCGTCCTGGCGCATCTGATAGGCCGACAGGTTGATCGCCACGCGCATGCGCAGCCCCTGTTCGCGCCACCGCCGGGCCTGGCGGCAGGCCTCGTCGATGACCCAGTTGCCCAGCTCGGCGATCACGCCGTGCTGCTCGGCCAGTGGAATGAACACGCCCGGGCTGACGGTGCCGCGCGCCGGATGGTTCCAGCGCAGCAGGGCTTCCGCCGCGGTGACCTGGCCGGTGCGCGCATCGATCTTGGGCTGGTAGACGAGTTCGAGCTGGTTGGCGCCGACGGCCTGGCGCAGGTCGCGCAGCAGCTCGAGCCGTTGTCGCGCGTCTTCGACCATGTGCGGCTGGAAGGCCATTTGCGCCGCGCCACCCGCCTGCTTGGCGGCCTGCAGGGCGACGTTGGCGTGGGCCAGCAGTCGCGAGGCGTCGCCATCGTCGGGAAAGACGGCCAGCCCCATCGACGCGGTGAGGTTCAGTTCGCGCGATCCGACCTTCATCGCGGCACCCAGCCGCTGGGCCAGGCGCTGGGCCAGTTCGTTCAGGGCCGAGGCCTCGAATGCGCCGCGCACGACGACGACGAACTCATCGCCGCCCACGCGCGCGACCGCCCCTGCGGCCCAGCGCCCCGACTTGTCGCGAGGGCGCAGCGCCGACGTCAGGCGCTTGCCGACGCGACCCAGCACCTCGTCGCCGGCACTCATGCCGTGGGCTTCGTTGATGGCCCGGAAGCCGTCGAGTCCGATGAAGACCAGCCCCAGGCGCTGCTGCGATGCCTTTGCCTGCTCGACCTCGCGGGCCAGGGTGTCTTGCAGGCCGAGCCGGTTGGGCAGGCCGGTGAGCGCGTCGACCAGCGGCGTGCGTTCGAGCTGCTCGTGCGTCTGGCGCAGGCGCTGGTCCGCCGCGCGCTGGCGCCGTGCGTGCTGCAGGTCCATCTGCGTGGCGCGCAGCGCCAGTGCCATCATCATCGCCACGACGACGGCGATCACCGCTTCCGGGCCAGGCGTCGATGCCGGACCGCCGAGCGTCACCACCAGGGCCAAGGGCGTCACCGCGACGACAGCGGGCAGCGCCGCCTGGGTGGCCGCTCGCTGCAGCGACAGATCGGGGGACTGCCGCGTGCGCCTGGCCAGCAGCAGCAGCGCGCTCGCCTGGGCCCCCAGCACGGCTGCGCAGATCAGGGCAGCCATGGGCTCGGCGTACGGCAAGGCCAGCTGCACGATCCAGATGGCGAGCGCCGCCGCGTGCAGCGCCGATCCGGCCGCGCTGGCCGCGATGCGAACCGGCCGCCTTGGGCTGGCGGCGAAGGCCAGGGATCCCGTGGTACCGGCCGCCGACAACGCCAGCGTGGCCATCGTCCACGCCACCGGCATCGAGGCCGCCGCCGCCCCGCTGGCGGCCGCCAGCAGCCATTGATGAGCGGCCCAGATGCCGACGCCGGCCGTCACGCCGCCGGCCACGCGCCAGCCGGCGCGCGACTCGCGCGCCGCGGCGCCGGCGCGCTGCAGTGCCAGCAGGGCGACCGTCGCCGCGGCCCACAGCAGCGCGGCGGCGGGCAGCAAGGCCATGACGGTGGGCAGGCGGTCGATCCAGGTCGACCCGGCGAGGGCGTTCAAGGGGCGTGGGCGCGCGCGGGGAGCTGCACGGCCTATCGGCCAACTGGGACCTGGGCTTGAGCGGCGCACCGTGCACAAGTGCCGGTGCACCCGGGGGTGCGTTCAGTGCACGGTCGACGGCGCCGGCTCGACGAACAGCGACGGCCGGAACTCGGCCGTCTCGGCCGTGTCCTCGGCGGCCCACTCGAGCAGCGCCTTGGCCGACATCGGCTTGGCGAACAGGAAGCCCTGCAGCTCGTCGCAACCCAGTTCGAGCAGGATCTCGCACTGGCGCGGCGAGTCGACCCCCTCGGCGACGACCTTGAGGCTGAGCGCGTGGGCCAGGCGCACGACGGCGTCGACGATGGCCCGAGCGTCGTCGCTCTTGTCCAGGTCCATGATGAAGGCGCGGTCGATCTTCAGCTCCTCGGCCGGCAGCTGGCGCAGGTACGACAGGCTCGAGTAACCGGTGCCGAAGTCGTCGATCGACAGGTGCAGCCCGGCCTTGCCCAGGCGCTGGAAGGCGGCCTGCGTGGCCTTGGTGTCTTCCATGGCCACGGTCTCGGTGATCTCGCAGGTGATCAGCGACGGATCGATGCGGTAGCGGCGCAGTGACATCTGGATGCGCTCGACCAGATCGTCCTGGCGCATCTGGTGCGCCGACAGGTTGATGGCCACGCGCATCGCCAGCCCGGCGTCGAGCCAGGCACGCACCTGGCGGCAGGCGTCCTCGATCACCCACGAGCCGAGCGCGCCGATCAGGCCGAACCGCTCGGCCACCGGAATGAACACCGCGGGCGACACCAGTCCGCGCACGGGGTGGTGCCAGCGCAGCAGCGCTTCCGCCGCGGTGACCTGGCCGCTCTTGGCGTCGATCTTGGGCTGGAAGTACAGCTCGAGTTCGCCGTTGTCGATGGCCTGGCGCAGGTCGCGCAGCAGATCGACCTGTTCGCGGGCGTCGGCCTCCATGCGCGGCTCGAAGAAGCAGTAGGTCGAACCGCCGGCGCGCTTGGCCGAATACATCGCCGCATCGGCGTGCGCGATCAACTTGCTCTGCGCGCCGCCGTCGGGGTAGAAGACGATGCCGATCGAGCACGACACCGACACTTCCTTCTCGCCGACGCTGACCGGCTGGCTCAAGGAGTCGAGCACGCGCGCCGCCACCAGTGCGGCCGAGCCTTCGTCGGGCGAGCCTTCGAGGAGCATGAGGAACTCGTCGCCGCCCACGCGCGCCATCGTGTCGCCCTGGCGCGACAGGCTGCGCAGACGCTCGCCCACCGCACGCAGGATGGCGTCGCCCGCGCTGTGCCCGTACGAATCGTTGATGGGCTTGAAACCGTCGAGGTCGATGAACAGCAGCGCCAGTCGTGCGCTCTCGCGGTCGGCGCGCGCCACCGACTCAGCCAGCCGCTGCTCGAACACCAGCCGGTTGGGCAGCTCGGTCAGCGGGTCGCGGTAGGCGATCTTCTGCAGGTCGTCGTTGGCCTGACGCAGCGAGGCGGCCAACTGCTCGGTGCGGCCGGTCAGTCGACACTCGAGAGCGGCCATCAACCGCGTCATCGTCAGCGCGATGGCGGCCGCCGTGCCGGCCAGCACGCCCAGCGCATCGCCGGCCAGGTGTGCCGAGGCCGTGCTGACGGCGCCTTCGTCGAAGCGGCCGGCCAGGATCGCGAAATAGATCTGGCTCACCAGCGCGGTGCTGAGCACGGCCACCGAGGCCACGTGCCAGGCCCGCGAACGCCCAGGCCCGAAGTTGTGGCCGACGGACAGGCCGGCGACGAACAGCGCGCTGGTCATCAGCGTCATCAACCCTGCCAGAGCCAGGAGGCCAGGCCGCCACCGCAGCGGCGGCTCGAAGCCCATCGCACCGACGCTGGCCGCGTGCATGGCGCACAGCAGCGCGCCGGTGGCCACGCCGCCCCACACCATTTGCGTCGTCGAGCGCAGCGGCAGGCTGGCCAGCCGCAGTGCCGCGCCGACGGCAGCCACGGCCAGCAGCCACGACAGCAACACGTACACCGGCTCGTGCCCCACCGGGCCGGGCCCGCGTGCAGACAGAAGTGCCATCACGTCGGTGGCCCAGAACCCCGTGCCCACGGACAGTGAGCCACCCAGCCACCAACCGAACGCCGTGCCGCGCTCGAGGCCACGCACGCGGGTGGCGATATCCAGGGCCACGGAGGACGCGAACATCGCCAGCAGCCAGGCGCCGGCGAGCATCTCGGGTCGAAGGTCGAAAGGTGTCATGGGCTCGGCAAACAGTCCGCGCCGATGCGGGTGCGGCGCTGGGGGAAACCGGGCTGCTGCGCTGACGCTGCGCACGGCACTCGACCTCCCATGCCGGGCATGCTATCGAGTGGGCTGCTCGCCGAGGGGGTAGGAAATCACACGCCGATGTATCTCAATGTACGAACCCCATGGCTCGGTGGTGTCGCACATCGGGCTTCACGCGATGCTCGGCTTCGAGTTGCGCGAGGAACTCGTCCGCTTCGAACGGTGCACCGAGAATGTCCGTCTGCCGCTTGACGGCTGCGAAGTCGCCCGGCGCGAGTTGCTCGAGCTGCGCCAGACGTTCGCGTTGCTCGTCAGTGAGCGCTTGCGCATGGCCGTCCAGGGCCTCGGCGATGAACATGCGTTCGCGCTGCGCGCGATCCAGCGGCAGGAAGCGGATCTTGAACGTGAAACGGCGTAACGCCGCTTCGTCGAGCTCGTCGAACAAATTGGTCGTGCAGATGAATACGCCACGAAAGCGTTCCATGCCCTGCAGCATTTCGTTCACTTCGGTCACTTCGTAGTTGCGCTCGGCCATGCGACGGCTGCGCAGGAAGCTGTCGGCCTCGTCGAGCAGCAGCACCGCCTCTTCGCTGTGCGCTTCCTCGAACATGCGCGCCATGTTCTGCTCGGTTTCGCCCACGTACTTACTCACCAGGTCGCTGGCCTGGCGGATCATCAGCGGGCGCTGCAGTTCGCGGGCGACGTGCTCGGCCAGCGCCGTCTTGCCGGTGCCCGGCGGGCCGTAGAAGCACAGCGCACCGTGGCCGCGGCGCTTGAGCGCCTCGACGATGTTGGGGATTTCGAAGCGCGACTGCGTGTTTAGCAGCGACAGGTCGTAGCTCGTCACCACCAGGCGGGCGCCGCGCGGCTCGCCGGCCTTGCCCAGCGCACGGTCGGCGTGTCCGAGCTGGCGCTCGATCAGGGCCTCGAACGACAGCGCGCCGGCGTCCTCGCCTGCGGGCGCGGCCTCGGGGGCGACCTCGGGCGCGGTCAGTCGCGCGAAGCGCACCGCGGTGCGGATCTGCGCCGGCGTCAGGCCACGCCTGTCGGCGAGCTTGCGCGAAAAGGTCTCGCTCACCGGAGCGCCCTCCAGCGCCCGTGCCACCAGCGTGGCGCGCGCACCGGGCGGCGGCGACTTCAGCTCCAGGTGGTACTGGAAGCGACGCCGGAACGCCGGATCGATCTGTTCGATGCGGTTGGTGACCCAGATCACCGGCACCGGGTTGGTCTCGAGGATCTGGTTCACCCAGGCCTTGCCGCTGACGCTGCCGCTGACGGCACCGTCGGCGTTGTCCATGCGAGCCATCAGCGCTGCGGTGTCGGTCGAGATCGGCGGGAACACGTCTTCCACCTCGTCGAACAGCAGCGCCACGTCGCTGCTGCCCTTGAGGAAGACCTGGCTGATCTGCAGCGAGCGGTAGCGGTCGCGCCCCGACAGCGAATTGCCGTCGCGGTCGGCATACTCGACCTCGTACAGCGTCACGCCGGCGGCCTGCGCCACCACGCGCGCCAGCTCGGTCTTGCCCGTGCCGGGCGGTCCATACATCAGCACGTTGACGCCCGGCTCCTTGCGCGCCACCGCGCGCCGGATCAGCGTGGTGAGCACCTCGACCTCGTCGCTGACGTACTGGAAATCGGCCGGCGCGAGCTCGCTCTTCCTGGCCGGCCGCGTGAACACGGCCATCAGATCGGCCGGGCCCTGGTACTCGCGCATCAGCACCGGCGGCAATTGCTCGCTGACCTTCATGAGGTCGGCCAGGTCGGTGATGTTGTGCTCGGAGATGAGGTTCTCGACCATGCCGATGCGCTCGAGCCGCGAGCCGGCCCGCAGCGCCTCGGCGACGTCGCGCTGGTCGACGCCGGCCACGGCGGCGATCGCGGCGTAGGCCTCCTGGGCGCTCGAAACCTTGAACTCCACCAGCAGGCCGCGCAGTTCGCGCTGGTAGCGCGCCAGCGTGCCGTACAGCAGCAGCGCGCGCTCGGCCGGGTTGAGCTGCAGCAGGCCGGCCAGGGCGTCGATGTTCTTCTCGACCAGCGTCGATTCCTTCTTCAGTCCGCGCTCCAGGGCCTCGCAGGTCGTGGCCAGCACGGTCAGCAGGTCCTTGGGCGCGTCCTTGATGTACTCGTCGATGTAGAAGAACAGCGTGCCTTCCTCGTACGGGCCGCGCCACTGCCCATGGCGCTGCATGAACTCGGTGTCGCTCAGGGCCTCGTGACCCTTCCAGTGCTCGTTGCCCTGGCAACGCCGGCCCAGGAAGTCGCGCAGCCGCGCCAGCACCGGCACCGGCCACAACAGGTGGCGGCCGACCAGGCCGAGCAGCGAGTTCCAGTCGCGCCGCAGATTGAAGCGTCCGGCGTGCCGCAGCGTCAGCGTCAGCACGAAGTGCGAGCACATGCGGTCCAGCACCGGGGCATCGTTCAGCCCGGGGGACGGGACCGGCCGCGTGCCGGCTGTGCTTCTGGCCATCGGATCACCTCCAGTCGTCGGTGGGTGGCGCCCATCTTGGCGCAGGCGCCTGCCCGGGGCAAGGCTTGCGAACCACGGGCTAACGCGCGACGGCGGCGCGGCGACGACAGGTGCGCGACGCGCCAAGCGTCGCGGGTGCGATCAGTGCACGACGACCGGGTGCTGCGCCAAGGACGTGTAGCGGCCGATGTACTCGTCGAGCGCTTCCTCGGACGGGCCCTCGGCCGTATCGATCAGCGCCTGCACGCCCGACTTGAAGCTCTCGGCCAGCGCGCCTTCGATGAAGATCTCCTTGCGGGCGAACTTGTCGACGATTTCATAGCCGCCGCGCGTCAGCGGCGGGGCCGATGCCGCGCCCTCGACGTGCGAAGGCACCTCGATCTGCACGACCGCGTAGTGATCCGAGTTGTAGAGCATCTGCATGGCATCGACTCCCGACACCTCATCTTGCGCCCATAACGCGCAATTCAAGGGCCGGGATGACCCCCGCGGATGAGCGCACGACGCACCCGACCCCCGTGCACCGGGGTGCGGGTGCGAGGGTGTGTGCCGGTCGCGAAGCCGCGCTGCGCGGAGGGTTTCACGGGCGCCAGTGCAACTCCAGACGGTCGGGTCCGGGCGGGTGCTGCAAGACGACGCGCACCGGCAGGTGCTGCAGCGCGGGCGCCAGCCATACCGTGGCCTGTGTGTCGTAGGCACGCGTGGCGCGTCGCTCCAGCCGCAGCGCGGCCAGGGCGCCGCTGGCCGTGTCGATCGCTTCCGTGCCGATGACCTCGAATATCCACGTCCCCGCGTCGGCACGCACGCCGCTGACGTAGAGCTCGCGCGTCACGCCGGGCTCGAGGCCGGCGTCGGCCGCCTGCGCCAGCGCCGCGAGCTGAACCAGCCACGACAGGCGGTCCTGCGCGGCGCGCGGCAACGGCTGCTCGGCCGAACTCGACGAATAGGTGATGCGGCCTTGGCCATGCCGGAAGTTGGCCGCCTGCGCGCCGCGGCGGCGACGCTGATCGACGAACCGTTCAGGCACCAGCCCGGTCTCGTCGAGGCGACCGCGACTCGATTGATGCCAGGCCGGTTCGTCTGCCGTGTGCGCTTGCAGGTCGAGCTCGTAGCGATCGCCCTGCGGCCGCCAATCGAGCCGGGCCTGTCCGCTGGCCGTCCCGCGCTGCCACAGGTAATGCAGCGCGCGCGGGGCCGGCGGGGCGGTTGCGTAAAGGGGAGGCTCTCGCGCCGGCGCAGCCTCGACCGCCACCGTCGTGGCCGCAGCGGCGAGCGCCGATTCCGGCTGCGACGACAGGCCGGCCGTCGAACCGCCCGGGGTCGCGGCCGTCACGGTCGACCTGTACGCCGCTGCGTCGGTGCGCGCCGAAAGCTCGACGGCTGCGCCTGGGGCGGGTCCTGCCGATGGCGCTGCGGGCAAGGGCGCATCGGCGGAGCGCCCGATGGCGGATCGTCGCGCGGCGCGGTGAGGTGCGCGCGCCGTGGTGTCGTGGGGCGGCCCGGTGCGATGGGGTGCCTGCGTCGCCTGCACAGCGTCGCGAGCCGCGGCGGCGAGTACGTCGCCGGCCCGTGCAGGCTGCGTGGGCGAGGTCGCAAGCGCTGCCGGCGCGACGAGGGTGACCACCTCACGCCCCGAGGCGCGGTCCACCCCGGCGGGCGAGACACCTGGCGCTGCAACGTCGAGCAGCCACAGGTGCAGCACGGCCACCGCCACGGCCAGTACGAGCGTGCCCGTCAGCCGCGGGCCGGCACGCACGGGCCACCGCGCAGCGACGGCGGCGCCCCGTTCGACCGACAATGTCGCCCTTCGCACGACCACGCCTCCCATGAAACTCGCCACCTACAAGGACGGTTCCCGCGACGGCCAACTGGTGGTCGTCTCGCGCGACCTCGGCTCGGCCCATTATGCGACCGGCATCGCGACGCGGCTGCAGCAGGTGCTCGACGACTGGAACTACCTCGCGCCGCAGCTGCAGGATCTGTACGAGACGCTCAATGGCGGCAAGGCGCGGCACGCCTTTGCCTTCGACGCGAAGATGTGCATGGCTCCGCTACCCCGCGCTTACCAGTGGGCGGACGGCTCGGCCTACATCAACCATGTCGAACTGGTGCGCCGCGCGCGTGGCGCGGAGGTGCCGCAGACGTTCTACACCGATCCGCTGATGTACCAGGGTGCCAGCGACGACCTGCTCGGCCCGTGCGACGAGGCACGCTTCGCCAGCGAGGACTGGGGCATCGACTTCGAGGCCGAGGTGGCCGTGGTCACGGCCGACGTGCCGATGGGCTGCACGCCCGAGCAGGCGCTCGAGGGTGTGAGGCTGCTGATGCTGGCCAACGACTGGAGCCTGCGCAACCTCATCCCGGACGAACTGGCCAAGGGCTTCGGTTTCTTCCAGAGCAAGCCGGCCACGGCGTTCAGCCCGGTGGCGGTGACGCCGGACGAACTCGGCGACGCGTGGCAGGGCGGGCGCGTGCACCTGACGCTGCAGTCGCAGTGGAACGGCCAGACGGTGGGCGCCTGCGAAGCCGGCCCGGAGATGACCTTCCACTTCGGCCAGCTCATCGCCCACGTCGGCAAGACGCGCAACCTGCGCGCCGGCAGCATCGTCGGCAGCGGCACGGTCAGCAACAAGGACTGGAGTCGCGGCTATTCGTGCATTGCCGAGAAGCGCGCCATCGAGACCATCGAGTCCGGCGCGCCCAAGACCGCCTTCATGCGCTACGGCGACACCATCCGCATCGAGATGAAGGGGCGCGACGGCTCGAGCGTGTTCGGCGCCATCGAGCAGCAGGTGGCGGCGGCGCGCTGAACGGCAGGCGTGCCGTGCGCGGCGCACCTCAGGTGGCGTAGAGGCTGTCCAGCGAGCGCACGCCCTTGACCTCGATCGGGTTGCCCGACGGGTCACGAAAGAACATCGTCCACTGCTCGCCGCTGCGGCCGGCGAAGCGCACCTGCGGCTCCAGCACGAACGCCACGCCGGCATCCTCCAGGCGCTGTGCCAGGGCCTGCCAGTCGGGCAGCTCCAGCACCACGCCCAGGTGCGGCATCGGCACCCGGTGGTCGTCGACGCGGCCGGTGTCGGTGGTCGCAAACGGCGCGCCGAGGTGCAGCGACAACTGGTGGCCGAAGAAGTCGAAGTCGACCCAGGTCGCGGTCGAGCGGCCCTCGCGGCAGCCGAGCACGCCGCCGTAGAAGCGGCGTGCCGCGTCGAGGTCGTGCACGTGGAACGCAAGATGGAAGACGCTCTTCATGGCAAGAGACGCAGACCGGATGGACGAACGGGCCGTCGGGCGGCGGCGCAGCAAGGCTTGCGCGCATGCGCATTGATGGCGCAAGCATGACCGAGTTTCCGCGCGCACTCAAGCTGGCCACGGTGTGGCTGCTGATCGGCCTGGCCGTCTTCCTGGGCGTCAGCGGGTTCGAGTCACGCCAGCGCGCCTCGCGCCTGGTGCTCGACGGCCAGACCGTCGAGTTGCGCCGCGCGCCGGACGGGCAATTCCACTGGCCGGGCAGCGTCAACGGCGTGCGCGTCGACTTCCTGGTCGACACCGGTGCCACGTCCACCGCGCTGCCGCTGGCGCTGGCCGAGCGCGCGGGCCTGCCATTGCAGGGCGCCGTGCGCTCGTCGACCGCGGGCGGCGTCGTGCAGGGGCACCGCGCGCGCGCCGACGTCGTGCTCGAAGGAGGCGTGCGCGCCGAGCACCCGCACGTCACCGTGCTGCCGGACCAGGCTGCGCCGCTGCTGGGCATGGATGTGCTCGGGCGCCTGCCGTTCACGCAGATCGACGGCGTGCTGCGCATCACCGCCGCGCGCTGAACGGCCTGGGCAGCGGCTGCGCCAAGCATGCACAATGCCTTTCATCGACTGCCACAGGACGCACGACCATGAGTGACGCCACCGGGTTCCCTCACCTCGTGCCTGGATTCGAGTTCTTCCAGGGTCTGGTCAAGAAAGCGGGCGCGACGCTGCCCGGCATCGGCCAGTGGGTGGCGCCCACGCTCGATCCCGACGAGCTCGGGCGGCGCATCGAGGAGCTGCGCACGGTGAAGTTCTGGCTCGAGCAGAACGCCCGCATCCTCGACACCACCTTGCAGGCCCTGGAAGTGCAGCGCATGACGCTGTCCACGCTCAAGACCATGAACGTGCAGATGGAGGACTTGCGCGAATCGCTGAAGGTGCCCCTGGCTGGCAGCACCGCCCCCGAGGCGCGCGCCAGGCCGCCGGCTGCCGCGTCGGAACGTGCCCCCACGCCTTCGGCCACGCCGCGCGCCACGACGGACGCCGCGCCGAAGGCGCGCGGCAAGCGGGCTGCGGCATCGCCCCCCGCCTCGCCGGCGCCCGCCGCCTCGGCTGCGCCCGCCGTGGACCCGATGCAATGGTGGACCGCGCTCACACAGCAGTTCACCGAGATCGCAGCCCAGGCCCTCAAGGATGCAACGCCGGTGGTGCCGGCGCCCGTGCCGGCGTCGGCGAGTGCCGCTGCGGCATCGGCTGCAACAGGGGATAAGCCCCGCGCCAAGGCGCGGTCCGCAGTCCCCGCTGACGCGGCGTCACGTCCCGCACGAACCCCGAAGCCATGACCCGCTTCGTCCATGCGCACGCCGCGCATCCGCAGGCAGCCATGGCCTTCGCGCTGGCGGCGGCGCAGGTCGACGGCCAGCGCGCCCAGGGCGCCTGCGCCGAGCCCACGCTGGGCTGGATCTATCTCACCGACTCTGTCGCGGGCCAGGCCGGGCAGGTGCTGGAACTGGCGCGCCAGCGCTGGCCCGCCGTGTCGTGGGTCGGCGCGGTGGGCGTGGGCATCTGCGCCAGCGGGGTCGAGTATTTCGGTGAAGGCGCGGTGGCGCTGATGCTGTGCGACCTGCCGCCCGAGCACTTCCGCGTCTTCTCCGGTGCGCGGCCGCTGCAGGCCGACGCGCCCTTCACCGCCCACACGGCGCTGGTGCACGCCGATCCGCGTGCACCCGACCTGGGTGAACTCGTGGCCGAGCTGAGCGATCGCACGGCCAGCGGCTACCTGTTCGGCGGCCTGGCCAGCACGTCCAGCGCCGATGCGGCCGCGCTGCTGGTGGCCGACGGCATCTGGTCGGGCGGCCTGGCCGGCGTGGCGTTCGATGCGGGCGTGCCCATCGTCTCGCGCGTCACGCAGGGCTCGCAGCCCATCGGTCCACGCCGGCGCGTCACCGGCGTCGACGGCCAGGTGGTGCTGACGCTGGACGACCAGGGTGCGCTGGACGTGCTGCTCGACGACCTCGGACTGGCGCGCGACATCGACCTGCGCCGGGCGGTGCCGCGGCTGCGCGGCACGATGGTCGGCCTCAGCGACGCGGCGGCGGGTGCCGCCGTGTCCGCGGCACCGCTGCGCGGCGACGCCTTCGGCGAGGACGTGCGCGTGCGCCATGTCATCGGT
>Ga0114939_10002437_pt1 | contig 13746 bp, 7 predicted proteins | sample AshMeaCrysSpring_FD_87196 | JGI IMG/M metagenome (GOLD analysis project Ga0114939, IMG submission 87196) | Groundwater microbial communities from Big Spring, Nevada to study Microbial Dark Matter (Phase II) - Ash Meadows Crystal Spring | ecosystem: Environmental > Aquatic > Deep subsurface >... | reverse complement strand
TGCCGCACGACCGTCTCGCCACGCAGATCGCGCAACGCGCGCGCCTGGGCGGCGGCGGGAGCGAGGCGTTCGCCGTGGTGTTCGCGGGCATGGGCGTGCCGCACGATGCGGCCGAGCAGTTCCGAGTCGCGATGGAGTCCTCCGGCGCACTCGGCCACACGGCGCTGTTCCTGAACTTCGCCGACGAGCCGGGCATGCAGCGGCTGCTCACGCCGCGCTATGCGCTGACCGCCGCCGAGTACCTCGCCTTCGTCGAGGGACGGCACGTGCTGGTGATCCTCACCGACATGACCAACTACTGCGAGGCGCTGCGCGAGGTCTCGGCGAGTCACGGCGAGATCCCGGCCCGCAAGGGCTACCCGGGCTACATGTACTCTGACCTCGCCTCACTGTACGAGCGCGCGGGCTGCATCCGCGGCCGCGCCGGCACGCTCACGCAGCTGCCGATCCTCACCATGCCCGGCGACGACATCGGCCACCCGATCCCGGACCTGACCGGCTACATCACCGAGGGCCAGATCGTGCTCGACCGCGAGCTCGACCGCCGCGGCATCTACCCGCCCGTGAAGGTGCTGCCGAGCCTGTCGCGGCTCATGGATCAGGGCGTCGGCGAGGGCTACACGGACGCCGACCACCCCGCGCTCGCGCACCAGCTGTTTGCCGCCTATGCGCGTGCAATCCGCGTTCGCACGCTCGCGAGCGTGATGGGCGAGCAAGGACTCCCGGACGCCGACCGCAGGTTCCTCGAGTTCGGGAGCCGGTTCGAGGAGCAGTTCGTGAACCAGTCGGCGCCGCGCACGCTCGAGGAGAGCATGACGACCGGCTGGTCGGTGCTGCGCGGCCTGCCGCACACCGAGCTCACGCGGCTCTCCGACGCGCAGATCAGGCGTCGCCTCGAGGAGCCTGCCCGTGCCTGACACTGAGGTGCTGGCCACGCGCGTCGCCTTCCTCGAGCTGAAGGACGAGCGGCGACTGGTGCAGGAAGGCTACGAGCTCCTCGACGAGAAACGGGTGCTGCTGGCGACGGAGATCATGCGCCAGCTCCGGCGCCATGCGTCCTTGCAGGCGGAGCTCGCGGTGCTCGAGGTCGCAGCGCTGGCCACGCTCGAGGCCGCGGTCGCGATGCACGGTCTCGACGAGCTCACCGTCGAACCCAAGCTCGACCTCGCGCCCGCGCTCCTCGACGTGCACCAGCAATCCTTCCTCGGGCTGCGGCTGGTGGAGGCGCAGCTCGAGGATCGCGCAGCATCCACCGCTCCGGCAGCGCAGGCCGCGACGCCCGAGGCGCGCGCCTGCGCTCTTGCCTACCGTCGGCTGATCTCGCGCCACGTCGAACTCGCCGCCTGCGCGGCGAGCCTGCGCAGGCTCGTGAGCGAGTACGTGCGTACCGAGCGACGGGCACGTGCGCTCGAGAACGTGGTGCTGCCCGAGATCGACGAGTCGCTGCGCTTCATCGAGGAGCAGCTCGACGCGCTCGACCAGGAGGAAGCCGTGCGCGTCAGGAACGCAGCCGCTTGACCCGCGCGAGTCCGGGTGACTAGCCTCCCCGCTCTGCCCGAGGATCCCGGGTGACCCAGCACGACGCTCCCGCTGCGACGGACCGGCCGGACGACCCGCGTCCGCTGCAGCTCGTCTTCGGCGCGAGCGGCTACATCGGCGGCAACCTCGTCGCGGAGCTGCTGCGCGCCGGGAAGCGCGTTCGAGCCACGGCGCGCAACGTCGAGGTGCTCGAGGGCCGCGGCTGGCAACAGGCTGAGCTGCAGGCGGCCGACGCGCTCGACCCGGCATCGCTGCCCGCGGCGCTCTCGCAAGTAGATGTGGCCTACTACCTCGTGCACTCGATGGCGGCCGGGCGCGACTTCGACGTCATCGACCGCGAGGCCGCCGCGAACTTCGCCACCGCCGCGGCGGCCGCCGGCGTGCGTCGCATCGTCTACCTCGGCGGCCTGATCCCGCCCAACCCGCGCTCGCGACACCTCAAGTCGCGCGCCGAGACCGGCGAGGTGCTGCGCGCGGGGCCGGTCCCCGTCACGGAGGTTCGCGCCGGCATGATCATCGGACCGGGCTCGGCCGCCTACGAGGTGATCCGCGACCTGGTGAACCACCTGCCCGCCATGATCACGCCTGCGTGGGTGCGGTCGCGCTCGACGCCGATCGCGCTGCCCGACCTGCTCGCCTACCTGGTGGCCGTCGCGGACCGGCCCGACGCCGCGGGCCGCATCTACGACGCGGGTGGGCCGGAAGCCGTCACCTACGAGGAAATCATGCGCTGCTACGGCCGCCTCGCCGGCCGAAAGCCGCTCATCCTGGCGGTGCCGGTGCTCACGCCCCGGCTTTCGTCCTACTGGCTCCGGCTCGTCACCTCGGTGCCCGTGAACGTCGCGAGGGCGCTCGTGGAGGGCCTGGAGCACGACTTCATCGCGGACGATGCCGAGCTGAGGGCACTGGTGCCGCGTCGTCTGATGGGCCTCGAGGAGGCCGTACGGGCCGCGATCGAGGCGGACCAGAGTCACGCCGTCGTCGCGCGCTGGGTCGAGGGCGCGATCGCCTGCCGCAACTTCCACCCCGACTACGGCTTCTACGCGAAGCGGGCCGGCGCTACCGCCACGGGACCCGCCGCGCCCGACGTCGTGTTCGAAGTCGTCTGCCGCATCGGCGGCGACGAGGGCTGGTTCTACGCCGACAGCCTGTGGTGGATCCGCCGCGCACTGGACTGGATCGTCGGAGGCCCGAGCTTCCGTCGCGACCGCCGCCATCCGACCGAGCTGCGCGTGGGCGACGTGGTGGACTCCTGGCGCGTGATCGCGCTGGAGCCCGGCCGGCGACTCACGCTGCTGATGGAAATGAAGGCCCCGGGGGCGGGGGTACTCGAGTTCGTGGTGAGGCCCGACGCGGGCTCAGGCTCGAGCGTGAACGCTACGGCCTACTGGCATCCGGCCGGTGTGCCGGGACTGCTGTACTGGTACGTGCTGGTGCCTGCGCACCTGTTCCTGTTCCGCGGCATGACGCGCGCCATCGAGCGGCGCGCGTCGGCCGGGAATCACTCCGGCAGAGTGAGCCTGCGCGGGCCGAAGTAGTAGCGCAGCGACACGCCGACATAGTTGACGCTGTAGTCGTACGGGTCCGCACCCAGCGACAGCACGGTGGGCAGGGTGTCCGGCTCGATGCCCGCGATCGCCCAGTCGTCGCTCGAGTAGCCTTCGTGCCAGAACGTGAACGCGGCGTCCATGCGCTCGTTGATCCCGTAGCTGAACTCGGCCCTGAAGCTGTCGAGGTTGCTCTCAACGGTCGGGAACCTGCCGGCGTCCACGCCCGTGATGCTCGTGTCCGAGTCCCCGTCCGCGTGCGTGTAGCTCAGGTCGAGCACGATGTCGTCGGCGAACTGCGCGCGAAAGCCGCCGCCATAGGTCACGAAGTCGTCCTCGACGGTCGACTGCCAGTCCGGATCGCTGAAGGTGCTGCTGCCCGAGGTCCTCGCGTCGATGCGCTCCTCGCCGCCGTTCACCCAGACCGAGATCTTCTCGTTCACCGCCCAGGTGAGGTCGAGCGCCCAGCGACGGCTGAGACCCGAGGTGACGCCGAGCGTGGAGAGGTTGTAGCTGTCGTCGCTGTAGTAACCACTCGCGCCCAGCGTCAGCGGCAGCTTGCCGAGCGCGACGTTGGCGTTGGCCTCGGCGTAGCTCTGGTACAGGTACGCCATGTTGTACTTGCGCAGCAGCGGATTCTGGCCGTTCTGCTGGGCGACGTCGATGTCGTAGCCGTCGTCGCGCGTGCGCTCGCGTGCGCCGCCCTTCACAACGATTCCGAGGTAACCGCTGGGCCGGTACTGCAGCCACCCCCAGCCGTCTGCCACCTCCTCGTCGCGGACTTCCTGCGGCGTGCCCCTGCGCTTGAGCTCGCGGTATTCGCCGCCCGCGCCGATGGTGAGCTGGTCGAAGATCTCGAAGTCGGCGCTGCCGAAGAAACGCGTGCGCTCGAAGTCGTAGGCCGGGTTCTGTGGTTCGTCCCCAACCTGGAACAAGTCGGTGTAGATGATCGAGGTCCAGTTCGTCTGGCGCGTCTCGTTGTCGCGCTCGTCCCAGGCGACCGTGCCGCGCAGGCGCAGGCGCTCAAGCGGCCGCGAGCTAACGGTGAGGTCGGCGCGGTTGGTGGTGACCTGGCCGTCGAGGTTCCCAAAGGGCAGAGGGCCGGTGGCAATCGCGGGATTGATGGTCCACGGCAGGAAGCCCGTGTCCTGCTGGCCGTCGCCGGTGGCGACCGAGAGCGCCACCGTGGTGTCCCACGGCAGCCCATACCAGCCCGCCGAAGCGTTGAACTCGTAGTACTGGTTGTCCGGCTCGAGCGCCATGCGGCCCACGTCTGCACCCGCCACCATCGGGGTGAACGGATTGTCCCAGCGCAGCTGCGCGGCCTTGGTGTCGTACAGCGAGCCATGGAAGCCGGCGCTCAGGAACCAGTGGCTGCCCTGGTAGCGCAGGTCGACATCGAGGCGGTCGGTGGCGTCGTCGATCGGTCGCAGCATCTGCGTCGAGGTGCTGCCGAACGAGCCGAACTGCGTGCGCGTGCCGCTGCGGTCGTCGCGGCGGTAGACCACGTCGAGCTTCAGGTTCTCGAAGAACCAGAACGCGCCGGCGGCGCCGTAGCGGTCGCGATCGTAGCCGACGTCCACGTCGCGCAGGGTTGCGGGCAGCGCGGTCATCCCGGCGGTACTGCCGGCATACACCCAGTCCGAGGGCAGCGTCAGCGCGGTGCTGCCATTGCCTGTGTACGGAGTCGCCGTCGTGTCCCAGATGGTATGCGGCACGCGGTCGTACCACAGCGCGAACTCGTAGCGTCCCTGCTTGCCGCCCTCGATGCCCACCTCGCGCGAGTCGAGCCCGAGGTTGACCAGCTCGTAGTCGAGGTAGTAACCCGATTCCTTCGATACGCGCCCCTCGGCGTTGGCGATGAGATAGCCACCCTCCTCGTCGAGGCCGGTGTAGTCGCCGAACTTGGCTGACGACTCGTCCACGTATGCGCCGCCCACCTCGACCGCGGAGCGGTGGCCGCGCTCGAACGGGCACTTGCTGCACGCCCACTCGCTGGTGTCCGGAGCGGCGGGCTCGGCCGGGGCGCTGGCCGCCGCGAGGATCGAGGCGCCGGCCAGCGTGAGGAGAATGCTGCGGGTTTCCATGGGCTTCACCGGGTTCTGGCTGCGTGGCGACGGCTTGGGCGTCAGCGCGTCAGCGTCGCGCCCGAGGGATGGTTCGAACCGTGCACCTGCGAGTGGCAGTTCATGCAGTTGCCGAGCGCCAGCGCGGTGGTCGGCCGCGAGCCGCTGCCCGGCAGGCCGGACGGGCCGTAGGCGAAGCTCGGGTGGCCCTGCTGCGAGTGACAGGACTGGCACAGCACCGGGCCGCGCGCGGTGAGCATGCCGGGGTTCGAGGCACCGTGCGGTGCGTGGCAGAGCCCGCAGTTCTCGACCGCCGGCGCATGCTCCCAGAGGAACGGCCCGCGCTTCTCGGCGTGGCATTCGTAGCAGGTCTGGTTGACCGTGGCCTTGATGAGCTGCTTCTCGGCCGTCGTGCCGTGCGGCGCGTGGCAGTCGCTGCAGGCGAGCTTGCCCTGGCGCACCGGGTGCGCGTAAGGCTTCTGGAACTGCACCCGCGTGTCCGCGTGGCAGGTGTAGCAGACGTCGGCCTGCGTGTGCCGCGACAGCACCGCGTCCTTGCGCGCGTGGCTGTCGTGGCAGGATGCGCAGGACACCTTCGTCGCGTCGTGCGGGCCAATGTGCCACTCGCCGGCCATGGACTGCTCGTGGCAACCGAGGCACATGCCGTTCTGAACGACTACCGGCGCCTCCGAGTCGCGCCCGAAGCGGATCACCGGCGCACGCGTCTCGCCCTTCTTGACGCGCTTGGTGTGCTCACCAGCCGGGCCGTGGCAGGCCTCGCACTGCAGCTGCCCCTTGCCGAAGGGGCTGCGCGGATCGGCGGGCTGGCCGTGCTTGCCGTGGAACACGGCAAGCGTGACCGCGTCGTCGTGGCACGTCAGGCAGGTGTCCGCGCCCTTCTTGCTGTAGCTGGGCTCGGCGCTGGCAGGCTCGGCGCCGGCCGGCGCGTCGGTGGCCGCCTCGTCGGCGGCAAGCGCCATTGCCGGAAGAAATGCCGCGATCGCGACCAGGCGGAGGAACAGCGGGCTTCGGTGCTTCATGTCCGCCTCAATTGAATTGGAACTCGGCAACGCCGTGCACCGCCTTGACGTCGGCGTCCTTGCCCGGCCCGTGGCAGGTCGAGCACCCCTCGGGGGGCGTGCTCGGCGTGCGGCTGCTCGCGTCCTTGACGGCTGTGACCGATCCGCCTGCGGAGATGGACGTCATGTGATTGAAGGCGGCCTGGCTCGAGTGGCAGGTCGAGCACACCGCGGTGGCAGGCGTCGTGGCGATGTCGCCCAGCGGCGTCGAACGGTCCGCGCTCGACGCCGGCGCCGCATCGAGTGTCGTGGCGAGCGCGACGGTCGAGTCGGGCGGGTAGTAGGTGTCGGGCAGGTGGCAACCCTCGCAGTTGTTGAGCCTGCCCGGGTAGCGCACGTCGCTGAAGTCGTAGCCGGTGTTGCGGTATCCGCAGACCGTGTAGCCGGCGAGTTCACCCGCGTGGATCGCGTGCACCATCACCTTGAAGTCGATGGTCTGGTCGTCAAGCGTCCCGGTGACCGTCTCGCAGTTCGAGCCGGCGACGCGACGGTTGATATCGGTCGCATTGGGGTTGTGGCAGGTGGCGCAGAGCTCGGCGTTGCCGGAACGATTCTCGCCGTGCAGCGAAAGCTGCTTGTGGCAATCGTTGCACTTGTCGATGTCCACCACGGAACGGTACGGCACGGGCGCGGCGTCGGTGATCGCGAACGCCTTGCCGCTCGCCACGACCGGCACGGCGGTGAGCACCCCGTCGATCGTCACGTTCGGACGCCCCTCGAGCAGTGCGCTGCCCGAGCCCGTCGCACCGGCCGGAATCGCGACCGCTGCAGTGGCCTTGAACGCACCCGGGTACGCCGGGTCGGGCACTCCATTCACCCTGAAGTCGATGCTGATCGGCTGGGCTGGCGTACCGCTGGTGGCAGTCGCCGAGCCGCTGCCCGTGTTGGTGAAGTCGGGCCGCGTGGAGAACGCCACTTCGACGCGCAGCGACGCGTTGCCGACCTGGAACGGGCCACCCGCCGCCGTGATGTCGTACGGCGCATTGTTGTTGGTGGGGTCGGTCACGCGGATCGTGACAGTGGGTCTCTGGCCCGGCGCGCTGTCCGCAACGTTCAGGACTTCGTACCTGAACTTCTCGCCGGCGCGCAGCAACGGGTCGAAGTGCACATCGTCGGCGCGCAGGCCGAAGCTCGATGTCGGGCCGTGGCACGAGCCGCACTGGTCGTCCGTCGCCGCCACACCGCCGTGGCCGGCGCCAGTGTCGAAGTTCACGTCGTTGTGGCAGGAGCCGCAGGCCTCGCGATTCACCGTCAGGCGCCAGTTGCTGGCCTGCGGCGTGTCGGTGTCGCTCTCCTCGTGGCAGGTGTCGCAGTTGCGCTGGTCCTGCGTGAACTTGATATCGGTGTAGTCGTAGAAGAAGTTGTTGTCGCCGAAGATCCCGTAGGGACCCGTCGGCAGCTTGTCGCGGTGGATCTTGTGGATCATCACCTTGAGGTCGATCGTGTTGCCGGTCTGCGCGTCGAACGAGTACGGCTCGTGGCACATGGCGCAGTACTGCAGGTCGAAGCGCGCCCCGCCGTGGAACGCGAGCTGGTCGTGGCAGGCGTTGCAGGTGTCGTTGTCCACGATCTCGCGGCCGGACTCGACCGGGCCGCCGGTCGACGGCGTCCACGTGAACACCGCATTGTTGGCCGGGATGTACCCGGTCGCGCCCGGGGGCCGCAGCTGTATCTCGAGGCCGACGCGGTGCACGAGCGCAGCGTCGTAAGGAATGTCGCTGACGCCCTTTAGGCTCTGCGCGAAAGTGTAGGTATAGACGCCGTTACCCGCCGCGCCTTCCACCCATCGGCCGCGGGTGGCCGGCTCGGTCGTGCCCTGGTTGGTCGGGCCCGTCCCGGTGACCGCACTGGCCGGCTCGGGAGCAGGCGAACCCGGGAACTCTTCCGTGCGGCGGGTGACCGCCTGCCACGAGCTGGACTGCGCGTTCACACCGGCCTCGAGACGCGCCAGTACGAAATAGATGCTGCCGGCCGGCAGGCCCGTAACCGGCTGGCCTGACTCGTTCACCAGCCGCACCTCGATCACCGGCTTGCCATCCTCCGGGACGCTGGCGCTGACGATGGATGAGTCGATGTACTTCGCCGATGTGGCCGGGACTCCGCCGCCGGCCGGGGGCTGCCCGGGCGGGCCCACGGGCCCAGGTTCGCCTCCCGAGCCGTTCTTCGGCGACTCGCCTGTGCATGCAGCCAGGGCCAGGGCGGCGCAGGCCAGCAACGCAACCCGTCGCGGGCTGGGCCGTACCAACTCCCGGTCATTGAGCAATGTCATGAGTCGCACTCCCATCCTCGCCAGGGCGAAAGCCGGGCACCCCGCGAGGCACCCGGCCCGACCATCACTCGGCATGCATCTCGGAGGTGTCCTGCGCACGACCCGCGCCATGACAGACCGTGCAGGCTTCCGTCGACGACGACGGCGTGAGTGTCTTGCCACCCGCAACGTCGAAGGCGCCGCCGTTCTGCGCCATGTGCGCCTTGGCCGCGCCTGAGTCGTGGCAGGTGCCGCAGGTACCGGCTGTCGCCGTGTTCCAGGTGTCGTCCGTGTAGAGCGTCTCGTTCACACCCGGTCCGGTGCTGATCGCCAGCGCCTCCGGCCGGGCCGCGTAGTAGGTACCCGGCAGGTGGCACGACTCGCAGTTGGCGGGGCTCTGCGGATACGTGATGCCCGAGAACTCCGGCATCTTGCCCGCGTGGATGTTGTGGACCATCGCGCCCATGACGATCGGACCGGCGATGTCGACGTCGTCGCTCCAGCCGCTGTTCGCGTTGTGGCAGACGAGGCAGCCCTGCGGGTCGCCGTTACGGTTGCCGCTGTGCTGTTGCAGCTGTTTGTGGCAGTCGTTGCACTTCGCCTCCGACACGAGCCGCACGCGCTCTGCGCCGAAGTACCCGACCCCATTGTCCGCGCGGGCCTGCACCCCGACCCCATCGACCACGACGATCGGGTGGCCATCCATCACGACCATGGCGCTCGCGGGATTGACGGTCAGCGCGATTCCGCCCGGCACCGCGGACGTCTTGAGATCCGTCGTGTAGCTGCCGTCCGCGTTCTTCACGGCGTAGGCCTTGATGTCCGCGATGCGCATTCGATAGGGCGTACCACGCGCGCCGGCCGGCGTGGTGCCCGTGGTCGCGTCGGCATTGGACACGTCCGCTGCATCCCAGGCGAAGTACAGGTTGAGGGTCGAGTCCGAGTCCTGGAATGCCGGGTCGGTGGCGATGTCGTACGGCGTGCCATCGGGCTTCGCGACGCTGAACGTGATGCTCGGCACGAGGCCCCGGCCGACGTTCGCGACCGACACCACCCGGAAGACGAAGTTCTCGCCAAGCTCCTTCTGCAGGCGCGGGCCCCGCCGATGGACCTCGAGGACGGAACCCGCGACGCCGCCGTCCCTGTGGCAGCCCGCACAATCGGCGTCCGATGCTGCGAAATCAAACGCGGAATGCTGGTAGCGGTACGAGTAGCGTCCCGTCGCCGCGTCCGGCCCGGCTTTCTGCACGCCTTCGACGTGGCAGCCGCCACACGCCGCGGTGGAGGGGTAGGCCTTCCAGTCGTCGCCGTCGGGGCTGGCCGCCGACGCAGTGTGGCAGGTCTCGCAGAACAGCACCGACTGCGGATACGTCACCTCGCTGAAATCGAACTCGCCCGTGAAGCCCCACACCTTGAAGGGCTCGCCCCGCGCCTCGCCGAGGTGGATCGAGTGGGTCATGTAGGCCATCCCGAGATCCTCGCCGGTCTCGGGATCGACGGTGCCCGGGTTGTGGCAGGTCACGCAGTACTCGTTGGTGCGACGCGGGCCGCCGTGCTGGTCGAAGCGCACGTGACAGCTCTCGCAGTTCTCGGTGCTGGCCACCAGCTTGTTGCCCGAGCCGGCGCCGCCGTTCGGCACGAAGTCCTGCACCGGGTTGTCAGGTGCCAGTTCCTCTGCGTCGCCCGACATGCGGATCTCGAGGCCGACACGATGTGTGAGGCCCGGCTCGTACGTGACCGCGATCGGCGTGGTCACGTTGTCGAGATCGACCGCATACGTGTAACGGTACCTGCCGTCGCCGAGTTCGACCCAGCGCGCGGCCGCCGCAGTCTCGGTGTTGGCCTGGATGGCGGACGGCAGTACCGCCGGGCTGCCGGCCGACGGCGTCACAGAGCGATTCACGTAGCTCTGCCATTGGGACGAGACCTGGCTCGAAGGGTCGCTCGACAGCTTGGAGACCATGAAGCGTGTGACCCCCGGCGACAGGCCGAGCACCGGGCCACCGTGTTCGGTCTTCACGGTGAACTCGACGACAGGGGACGGGGCCGCGTTGAGCGACGCGCTGTCGATGCTGGCGACCAGGCTGCCGATCTGCTCGATCTGCTCCGGCGTGAGCGTGGTGCCGTCACCGATGGTGACCGGGCCGCCCTGATCGATCGGCACCGTCGGGGGCACCGTCGGGCCGGTGGGGCCGGTGGGGCCCACAGGGCCGGCGGGGCCGGTGGGGCCGGTCACATCATCACCGTCGTCGTTCTCACAGCCGGCCAGGCCGATCGTCGCAGCAAGCGCGAGCATGGCTATCAGTGGCACACGCGATCGCGTAATCACTCGGGCGCCGGCAATTTTCATGGATCGCTCCCAGTCTCTGTCGCTATTGCGCCGCGCGGCGCGGCCCACCGCATTCCCGACTGGCCGGACGAACCGGCGAGGTCGGCCGGATACTAGGGTCTTGCACAGTGTCGTCCGTATAGCGGTATACCGAAGCGACTCCTGTTCGCGCTAATGGCAATGGAGAACCCGCCGCGCGGGGTGTGCGCGAGCCACGCGGGCGACGGTCCATTAGACTTCGCGGTCTGATTTCACTTTGTCCCCCTCCACCGCTACGGAGTATTTCTGTGCTGAATTCAAAGACTGGAACGACACTCGCCCTCGCTGTCCTCGTGGCACTCGCCGGTTGCAGCAAGAAGGAGCCAGCGGCCGATGCGGCCAAGGCTCCCGAATCCCCGGCCACGGCTGCTCAGCCGCAGATGCCGGCAGGGCATCCCTCGGCCAAGCCCGCTGCGGAAGTCGACCTTGCGGGCATCGCTCAGGCCGAGGGCGGCAAGACCGTGGCGGGGGTGTTCGCGGACAAGGACGCGCTGGCCGGACAGAAGGTCACCGTCCGCGGCAAGGTCGTGAAGGTCAATGCCGGCATCCTGGGCACGAACTGGCTGCATGTCCGCGACGGCTCGGGCGCGGAAGGCACCAACGATCTCACCGTGACCACCGCCGGCACGGTACCGAACGTCGGCGACACGGTGCTCCTGGTCGGCACCGTAGCGCTCAACAAGGACTTCGGCATGGGCTACGCGTACGACGTGATCGTCGAAGAGGCCGACGTGACGGTCGAGGCCGCCGACGCGAACTGACCGCCGCGCACTTGGTGGCCGGCGGCGCCGGCCACCTGAGCGAACAAAAGAAAGGCCGGGCAGTTGCCCGGCCTTTCAGTTTGCTTTTCGTCCTTCTCCTCGGCGAACGGGATGGGTTTGGGGGCCCACCCCGCTCACTGGAGACTACTGTCGCATCAACTCAGTTGCCGGCCGAGTCGATGATCGTCTGCCGCCCGTTCGGGAAGACCTGCGGAGTCCAGCCATTCTGGTTGGCGTGACCCGCCGTGGCGCTGTCCTGATGGCAGCTCGTGCACGCCGCCGAGGTTGCGCCCTGGAGCACGTCGTCGAGCTGGTTGTCCCACGGAGCCACGCCGGCATCGAGCGTGGTGGCCATGGCCTGGCTCTGGTCAGGCATCACCGCGAAGTCGTCCGTATGGCAGGCCGCACAGTCGTTCGCCAGACGCGGATACGTCGGGTGGTACAGCGTGTGAGGCTGGCACGCCACGGTCGGGTAGGTGCCGTCAGCATTCGTGTTCGCACCAAAGACGATGTTGCCCGTGGTGGTGAACCTCATGCCGGCTGGTGGTGTCGTCGGGTTGAGCACGACGTAGGCCGCCGGCGTGGTTGCCGGCGGGATCGGCGATGCGACCGCACACGCGGTCCCGGCCTTCCAGTTCGTAGGCGTCACGCCTTCGGGCGCCCAGGCGTAGATGCCGCGGTTCCGATAGATGACAAGCGGCGAGTGTGTCTCGTCGCCAGCCGAGTGGACGGCGTGCAACATCGTCTTGAACTCGTACGTCTGGCCTACCAGGCCGTCGTACGCTTCGCTCGCGGTCACGCCCATGCCGAGGCGGATGTTCTTCTCGTTCGACGCCGAGTTGTGGCAGGCGACGCACATCGACACGTTGTCGACGCGGTTGCCGCCGTGCTGGTACAGCGAGCCGACGTGGCACTTCAGGCACGCGCCGGTGTCGGCGATCTCACGACGCGGCGCGGTTGGCTGCGCACCCGTGCCCACGACCCACTCACGGACCGGGGTCGGCACGCGAACCGACATCAACTGCGCCGGATTCGCAACGCTGACCACGCGCGGTTTGCCCTGCAGTGCCAGGAGACCCCGCCCCGTGGCACCTGCTTCGACCGGAATGGTCGTCGTCGCGACGTTGCCAGCGCAGGTCGTGTTGGTCGTCGTCACGCCCACGGCCGCTGCCTGGCCCGGCCCGGCGGCGGCGTCCTTACCGAGGATCGGGTCATCACCCTGGAAGTAGCTGCGGAGCATGCTCAGGTTGCCGCCCGTCGCGGCATGGAACACCGGGCCATTCGCAGCCGTCGCGTTGCAGGGATTGACGGCGGTTGCAGCGCCCGGACCGTCGCCATCCGCGTCGTACGTGGCCGCCCACGTGATGATCAGGTTCGTGCCATTGTCCGTGATGCCGGTGATGTCCCACGTGAACTTGTCACCCTTGGTGACGGACGTGTCCACGCCATCCCAGATGATGCCGCCACGCTCGGTGACGATACCGTTGTGGTAGTCCGTCACGACGACAAAGTCCTGTGCGGGCTGGTTAGCGGCGTGGCAGTTCACGCAGGGCGTCGTCTCGTCAAAGCTCTCGTGGAAGGTCAGCCCATTGCCGGTGGCGACTGACCAGTCCCAGCTCTCCATCGACTCGTGGCAGCTGAAGCAGTTCTCGCCACTGGTCGTCATCCCGTTGGCCGCGGTCAGCATTGCCTCTTCGACATGGCAGACGTTGCAGTTGGTCATGTAGGTCGGGTAGGTGACCTCGAACTCATCCGTGCCGAATACATACGAGCCGCTCGGCCTGTCATGCGAATTGTGGATGCCGTGGACGATGCCGGACCAGCTGTCTTCGGCCGACGGGAGTGGGAAGAACAGACCCGGATTGGACGTGGCTTTGTGGCAAACCACGCACTCGGATGCGGCCATCCCCGGGTAGCCGAAAGCAGTGTGGGGAGCTACGCCCGTGTCGCCGTGGCAGTTGTTGCAGGACTGATCGGTGACAGCGTCAGCAATCACAGCGCCAGCAAGGTTCGCAAAGTCGCCCGACACGACGGCGGCGGTCGTTCCGTTGGAGACACGGAAGAAGAAGCGCGAAACATCGCCCGCAGCGGCTACGCCACCCGGGATCGTGATGGTGTAGTCACCAGCGCCAGCACCG
>Ga0114939_10002436_pt1 | contig 13747 bp, 12 predicted proteins | sample AshMeaCrysSpring_FD_87196 | JGI IMG/M metagenome (GOLD analysis project Ga0114939, IMG submission 87196) | Groundwater microbial communities from Big Spring, Nevada to study Microbial Dark Matter (Phase II) - Ash Meadows Crystal Spring | ecosystem: Environmental > Aquatic > Deep subsurface >... | reverse complement strand
CCGCCTGCCTGGCCGCGCTCGACGCAAGCACCCCGGCGGGTACACGGGTCTGGCTGGCCGACGACGCACAGGCCGGCCCGCGCGGCACCGCCCTCATCGAGGGTTGGCTGAAGACGACCCCGTTGCAGGCCGCGTACACGCGGCGCGCCTCCAGCATCGGCGAGGCCGCGCACCTGGATGAAGCCCTGCACGCCTGCGGCGATGCCGACGTGGCGATCCTGGCCAGCGACGCGCGACCCACGCCCGGCTGGCTGCAGCAGCTGGCGGACTGCCTGGCGCGCGACCCGTCGATTGCCACCGCCACCCCGTGGAGCAATGCCGGCGAAGCCGCCAGCTGGCCGCGGGTGGGCGAGATCGCCTGCATCGACGAGGAGCCGTCGCGGCTCGCCCGCGCCTGCGCGCAGTTGCCGGCCCGGCATCCGGAGTTGCCGTCAGCGGTGGGGCATGCGGTGCTGGTGCGCGGCGCCGCACGCGTGCGCGTTGGCGGGCTGGATCCATCGAGCTACCGGTCCTGGTATGCAGCGCTGATCGACCTGTCGCTGCGCCTGTCCGGCCTTGGTTCGCGCAACGTGCTGTGCGAAACCGCGTTCGTCTTGCGCGATGCCGAAGGCATCGCCGCGGATGGCGACACGCCGCGCCTGTCGGTGCGCTGGCCGGCGTGGCATGCGCGGCTGGCGAATTTCCTCATGGAGGACCCGCTGCACTCCCTGCGCGCTCGGCTTGGCGCGCGGCTGGCGGACCTCGACCGCGGCTCGCCGCAGGCCGATCTGTTCCCTCTCCCGCCTGCGGGAGAGGGTTAGGGTGAGGGGATGAGCGCAGCGAATGCCGTGGCGGACGCCGGCATCGCCGCGATCGTGGTCAGCCATGCCAGCGCGGAAACGCTGGATGAGTGCATCGCGCGCCTGCGCGCGGCGGATGGCGTGGCGGAGATCCGGGTGGTCGACAACGATTCGCGCGACGGCAGCGTGGACATCGTGCAGCGCCACGCCCTGGCCGATCCGCGCGTGCGCTTCATCGCCAACCCCGACAACCCCGGTTTCGCCGTGGCCTGCAACCAGGGCGCGGGCGACAGCCATGCGCCGTGGCTGGTCTTCGTCAACCCGGATTGCCTGGTCGAAGCGGATTCGCTGGCGCGCATGCACGCGCATGCGCAAGCGCTCGATGGCGCGCTGATCGGCGCCGACCTAGTCGACGAAGACGGCCGCCGCGACGCCGCCGCGCGCCGCCGCGACCCGGACTTCGCGGCGATGTTGCGCGATCCGTCGCGTGCAAGGCTCGCCATCAAGCCCGACCCGGCGAACGGGTTGCAGGTCGTCGATGCCGTCTCGGGTGCGCTGATGCTGTTGCCGCGCGCGCTGTTCGCGCGGGTCGGCGGCTTCGACGAAGGGTATCGCCTGCATGCGGAAGACCTGGACCTGTGCCGTCGCGTGCGCGATGCCGGGGCTGTCGTCGCCTGCGCCAACGACGTGCGCGTGGTCCATGTGCGCGGGGTGTCCTCGCGGTCGCGACCGGTGTTCGTCGAATGGCACAAGCATCGCGGGTTCTGGCGCTACTTCGGCCGGTTCGAAGCACCGCGACGCAGTGCATTCGCGCGCATCGCGGTGTTCGCGATGATCTGGACGAGGTTCCCGTTCGCGCTGGTGCGGCGCTTGCGGGATCGCTAGCGCTGCTGGTCGCACTGCCTGGTTTCGCGACGGATGGCCGGAAAAAAATCAGCGAGTCGTGTCAACCTGCCCGGCAACGCCTGCGTTGTCGGTGGTGCAGGGCGATTTCCACGCGGGGGTGATGCGATGGGCAAGTGGTCAGGGGTGAGGTCTGCGCTCGCGGCAGCGGCATTGTGCATGGTCGCTGCATGCGGCGGAGGCGGCTCGGGCGGTGGCCGGCCGGTCACGCCCACGCCGCCACCGGTGACCCCGCCGCCTGCGGCGGCCTACCCGGACATTCCGGCGACCGATGCCGATGCGGCGCGTTTCCTCGCGCAGGCCACGTTCGGCGCCAGCACGGCCGAGATCGCGCGCCTGCGCCAGATCGGCTACCGGCGCTGGCTGGACGAGCAACTGGATCCCGCGCGCAACGCGCCCACCCTGATCCTGCCGCACCTGCAGCAGACGGTCGCCAACGGCGTGCCGCGCGAGGACCTGCGCCAGCAGGACCGGCGCAACGCCTGGCTGTGGAAGGCGGCGACATCGCCCGACCAGCTGCGCATGCGCATGGCGTTCGCGTTGAGCGAGATCTTCGTGGTCTCCGATCGCGAGGTGGCGAACGCCAACACCACCCTCTACCGCATCGCCGACTACCAGGACACGCTGGCGCGCGGCGCCTTCGGTTCGTATCGCGACCTGCTGGAGCAGGTCACCCTGCACCCTGCGATGGGCTACTTCCTCAGCCATGCCGGCAACGCCAAGGCAGACCCGGCGCGCAACACCACGCCCGACGAGAACTACGGGCGCGAGGTGATGCAGCTGTTCTCGATCGGCCTGGCCAGGCGCAACCGCGATTTCAGCCTGGTGCTGGACGCCAATGGCAACGCGATTCCCACCTACGACGAGCAGGTCGTCAGTGCGATGGCGCGCGTGTTCACCGGCTGGACCTACGCCGGGCAGTCCGATGCGCAGTTCGGGCGCCGCAACGACACCAGCTTCGAGCCGATGCAATGCCATCCGCGCTTCCACGACGAGCAGGCCAAGCGGATCTTCGATGGCATCGTGGTGCCGGCAGGCAACGACTGCGTGGCGAGCCTGGATGCCACCCTGGATGCATTGGTCGCGCACCAGAACGTCGCGCCCTTCATCAGCCGCCAGCTGATCCAGCGCTTCGTCACCAGCAACCCGAGCGCCGCCTACGTGGGTCGCATCTCCGCGGTATGGCTGCAGAGCGGCGGCAACCTCGGCCAGGTGCTGCGCGCGATCCTGCTGGACGACGAAGCCCGCGTGCGCCCGCAGGCCGATGCCTTTGGCAAGGCCCGCGAGCCGCTGATTCGCCTGACTGCGCTGTGGCGCGCCTTCGATGCGCGGTACGTGCCGCCGGCGACCGGCGAGATCCGCTTCCGCTTCGCCAACGCCGGCGACCTCACCGAACCGCTGGCGCAGGACTCGCAGCGTGCGCCCTCGGTGTTCAATTTCTTCGATCCCGACTACCGGCTCGCCACCGCGACCGGCAATACCGGCGTGTTCGCGCCGGAGTTCCAGATCCTGACCGAGGCGACCTACCAGGGCATGCTCAACCAGCATGACGCGATGGTCTGGAATTACGTGGGCGCCGCACCGGTCGCGAATACGCCGGCACCCGTGCTAGATGTGTCGCGGCTGGTGGCGCTGGCCGAGGCCGGCAACCACGCGGGGATGGTCGCCCAGCTGGACACCCTGCTGTTCGCGGGCGGCCTCGGCGATCCGGCCAGGCAGGCGATGGTGCGGATGCTCGATCGCCTGGCCGGGATCAACGAGACCCCGACCAACCGCGCCAAGTCGCTGGTGCTGCTGGCACTGGCCTCGCCCGAATTCGCGATCCAGCGTTAGGAGCCAGCCATGACCCGTTCGATCCGCGAAGACCGCCGCGCCTTCCTCCGCCGCATGCAGGGCGTGCTCGCCGGTGGCGCCGCGTTCGCGCTGCTGCCGCAACTGCACCTGATCGGCCAGGCGGTGGCCGCCGAACCGCTGCCTGGGAACGACTACAAGGCCCTGGTCTGCATTTTCCTGTTCGGCGGCAGCGATTCCTTCAACATGCTGGTCCCGCACGAGGCCGGCGAATACCAGGCCTACCTGGGCAGCCGCGGCGGCGTGTACGACGCAACCACCAACCCGACTGGCCTTGCCTATGCGCGCGATGCACTGGTGCAGGTGGCCGATGCCGGCGGCAAGACCTGGGGCCTCAACCCCGCGTGTTCGGCGATGCGGCCGCTGTTCGAGGCGGGTGAGCTCGCCTTCCTCGCCAACGTCGGCCCGCTGGTGCAACCGGTCACCAAGGCCGACGTGGTCGGCCAGCTGAAGCGCCTGCCCACCAATCTCTATTCCCACAACGACCAGCAGCGGCTATGGATGCGCGGCCACGCGGACAATCCATCGGCCACCGGCTGGGGCGGTTTGTTGTCGGATTACATGGAGGCGTCGAACACCGGCCTGCAGGTGCTGTCGCCCTCGATCTCGATCGCCGGCAACAACCTGTTCCAGGCAGGGCGCAACACTGGCCCGTTCGCGCTGTCGTCCGGCGGCCCCCCGGTGCTGAACCGCTTCCGCGACGATGGCAGCAATGCCGACCGCATCCGCCACGAAGCCTTGCGCGCGGTGGTCGAAGGCAGCTACGCGCCGGTCCTGCAGGACAGCTACGGGCTGGTCGGCGAAAGCGCGATCGCCCTCAACGGCGAGCTCCGCCGCGTCCTGGATCCGGCCAACGGCGGCGACATCGCGACCGTGTTTCCGGCCGGCAACCTGGCCGCGCAGCTGCGCATGATCGCGCGCATGATCAAGGTCAGCCGCGGGCCGGCGATCGGCCATCGGCGCCAGGTGTACTTCGCCAGCCTGGGCGGCTTCGATACCCACCAGAACCAGATGGCGGCCAACGGACATGGCGCGCTGCTTGGCCAACTGGCGGATTCGCTGGCGGCCTTCCGCACGGCGCTGGCCGAGATCGGCGCGCTGCAGTCCACCAACACCTTCACCATGAGCGACTTCGGCCGAACCCTCAACAGCAATGGCAACGGCACTGACCACGGCTGGGGCGGGGTGCACCTGCTGATGGGAGCGTCCGCCGCGAACGGCGGCGCGTTGCGCGGGCGCCAGGTTTGGGGCCGCTATCCGGTACTGGAACTCGACGGCGTGGACGCGGTGGGGCGCGGGCGGATGGTGCCGACCACCTCGGTCAACCAGATGGGCGCGACCCTCGCGCACTGGTTCGGGGTGTCGCCGACCGGGCTGGAGGCGATTTTCCCGGGGCTCGGCAACTTCGACCAGCCGCGGCTGGGCTTCCTCGGTTGAGGCGTCAGCGGCAGCGATTCACCTCGTCGCGCAATGCCTGTGCAGCGCGCGCCGCCGCTTCCGCGTAATCAGCGCCGCCGGACGCGTACAGGATCCCGCGCGAGGAATTGATCACCAGTCCGGTGCCATCCGCGGTCTTGCCATGGCGCACGGTGGCTTCGACATCGCCACCCTGCGCGCCGATGCCCGGGATCAGGAGGGGCATGTCGCCGACGATGCCGCGGATCACCTTCAACTCTTCCGGGAAGGTCGCACCGACCACCAGCGCGCAGTTGCCATCCGCGTTCCACTCGCTGGCGATGGTGCGCGCGATGCGCTGGTACAGCGGCTCGCCGCCCCCGCTTCCATCGTGCACGGTCAATTCCTGGAAGTCGCGCGCGCCTGGATTGCTGGTGTGGCACAGGAACACGCAGCCGCGATCGTTGTACTGCAGGAACGGCGCGGCGGAGTCGCGGCCCATGTACGGGTTGAGTGTCACCGCGTCGGCGCCGAAGCGCTCGAACGCCTCCACGGCGTACTGCTCCGCGGTGCTGCCGATGTCGCCGCGCTTGGCGTCCAGGATGACCGGGATGTCGGGGAAGCTGCCGTTGATGTGCGCGATCAGCCGCTGCAGCTGCAATTCGCCGCCGTTGTGGGCGGCGAAGTAGGCGATCTGCGGCTTGAAGGCGCAGGCGAACTCGGCGGTGGCGTCGACGATATCGCGGCAGAACGAGAACAGCGCGTCCTCGTCGTCGACGAAGGCCTCGGGTAACTTCGCGGGGTCGGGGTCGAGGCCGACGCAGGCCAGCGAATTCGCCGATTGCCAGCGATGGCGAAGTTTTTCGATGAAGGTCATCCGCGTCTCCGGCAATTGAACCCCTCTCCCTCGATGGGGGAGGGGCAGGGGAGAGGGTGCGGCGTGCGGCACCTCTCCCGTGGCGCTGCGCGCGCCACCCTCTCCTCCGGGGGAGAGGGGAGGAGCTTACTTCAGTGCCTTGAAGCGCAAGCGGTGCGGGCCGGCATCGTTGCCGAGGCGGCGCTTCTTGTCTTCCTCGTACTCGCGGTAGTTGCCCTGGAAGAATTCCACGTGCGAATCGCCCTCGAAGGCGAGGATATGCGTGGCGATGCGGTCCAGGAACCAGCGGTCGTGCGAGATCACGAAGGTGTTGCCGGGGAACTCCAGCAGCGCGTCTTCGAGCGCGCGCAGGGTTTCGATGTCGAGGTCGTTGGACGGTTCGTCGAGCAGCAGCACGTTGCCGCCTTGCAGCAGGGTCTTGGCCATGTGCAGGCGCCCGCGCTCGCCGCCCGAGAGCGTGCCGACCAGCTTCTGCTGGTCCTGGCCCTTGAAGTTGAAGCGGCCAATGTAGGCGCGCGACTGGATCTCGACGCCGTTGATGTTGAGGATGTCCAGGCCGCCGGAGACTTCCTGGAACACGTTGTGGTTGCCTTCCAGCTGGTCGCGGCTCTGGTCGACGTAGGCCAGCTTCACGGTCGGACCCATCTCGATGCTGCCGCTGTCCGGCTTTTCCTGGCCGGTGATCATGCGGAACAGGGTCGACTTGCCGGCGCCGTTGGGGCCGATGATGCCGACGATCGCGCCCGGCGGCACCACGAAGCTGAGGTCGTCGATCAGCAGGCGATCACCGAACGTCTTGCTGACGTTCTTGAACTCGATCACCTTCTGGCCCAGCCGCTCGCCCGGCGGGATGAAGATCTCGTTGGTTTCGTTGCGGCGCTGGTAGTCGACCGACTGCAGCTCCTCGATCCGGGCCAGGCGCGCCTTGCCCTTGGAGCGGCCGCCCTTGGCGTTCTGCCGCGCCCACTCGAGTTCCTTCTGGATCGCCTTCTGCCGCGCCTTCTCCTGGTTGTCTTCCTGCTTCAGGCGCTCGTCCTTCTGCACCAGCCACTCGGTGTAGTTGCCCTTCCACGGGATGCCGCGGCCGCGGTCCAGTTCCAGGATCCACTCGGCGGCGTTGTCGAGGAAGTAGCGGTCGTGGGTGACCGCCACCACGGTGCCGGTGTAGCGCGCAAGGAATTGCTCCAGCCACTCCACCGACTCGGCGTCGAGGTGGTTGGTCGGTTCGTCGAGCAGCAGCATGTCCGGCTTCTGCAGCAGCAGGCGGCACAGCGCGACGCGGCGCTTCTCGCCACCGGACAGCTTGCCGATCACCGCATCCCATGGCGGCAGGCGCAGCGCATCGGCGGCGACTTCCAGCTGGTTTTCCAGGGTGTGCGCGTCGCCGGCGGCCAGGATCGCCTCCAGCCGTTCCTGTTCCTTGGCCAGCGCGTCGAAATCGGCGCCTTCCTCGGCGTAGGCGGCGTACACCTCGTCGAGCCGGGCCTGCGCCTGCAGCACGTCGCCCACCCCTTCCTCGACCGCCTGGCGCACGGTCTGCTCGGGGTTCAGGCGCGGCTCCTGCTCCAGGTAGCCGACCTTGATGCCGGGCTGAGGGCGCGCTTCGCCGGTGAAGTCGGTGTCCACGCCGGCCATGATCTTCAGCACGGTGGACTTGCCGGCGCCGTTCAGGCCCAGCAGGCCGATCTTGGCGCCCGGGAAGAAGGACAGCGAGATGTCCTTGATGATCTGCCGCTTCGGCGGGACGGTCTTGCTGACCCCGCTCATGGTGTAGATGAATTGGGACATGTCGCGCTCTCGGATGCGTGTGGCGCTCGGGAGCGCCAGCGGGCCGCGGCGCCGCGCGTGGCGGGGCCGCGAAAGGGGGTCTGGAATTGCAAAATTATAGCTGGAACGCCTTGTTCCATCGAAGCCGGGGCGGCAAAGCCGCTAAAATCGCGAATCCCACTGCCCGCCCCGGAGCTGCCGAATGTTCTCCCGCGCCGACCTGATCGCCGCTTTCGATCCCGAACTGGCCCATGCCATCGCCGACGAAACCCGCCGCCAGGAGGACCACGTCGAGCTGATCGCCAGCGAGAACTATGCCAGTCCGCGGGTGATGGAAGCGCAGGGCAGCCAGCTGACCAACAAGTACGCCGAGGGCTACCCGGGCAAGCGCTACTACGGCGGCTGCGAATTCGTGGACGTGGCCGAGCGGCTGGCGATCGAGCGCTGCAAGCAACTGTTCGGCGCCGATTACGCGAACGTGCAGCCGCACTCCGGCTCGCAGGCCAACCAGGCGGTGTACTTCGCCCTGCTGCAGCCGGGCGACACCATCCTCGGCATGTCGCTGGCGCACGGCGGCCACCTGACCCATGGCGCCAAGGTGAATGCCTCCGGCAAGCTGTTCAACGCCGTGCAGTACGGCGTCAACGATGCCGGCCTGATCGACTACGACGAAGTCGAGCGGCTGGCGCTGGAACACAAGCCGAAGATGGTGGTGGCGGGTTTTTCCGCGTATTCGCAGGTGGTCGACTGGGCGCGCTTCCGCGCCATCGCCGACAAGGTCGGCGCGTACCTGTTCGTGGACATGGCGCATGTCGCTGGCCTGGTCGCCGCTGGCGTGTACCCGAACCCGGTGCCGTTCGCCGACGTGGTCACCTCGACCACCCACAAGACCCTGCGCGGCCCGCGCGGCGGCATCATCGTGGCGAGGGCGAACGAAGAGATCGAGAAGAAGCTGCAGAGCATCGTGTTCCCGGGCATCCAGGGCGGGCCGCTGATGCACGTGATCGCGGCCAAGGCGGTGGCGTTCAAGGAAGCGCTGGAGCCCGGTTTCAAGGCCTACCAGCAGCAGGTGGTGAAGAACGCGCAGGCGATGGCCAACACGATCATCGCGCGCGGCTACAAGATCGTCTCCGGCGGCACCCACAACCACCTGATGCTGGTCGACATGATCGGCAAGGACGTCAGCGGCAAGGACGCGGAGGAAGCGCTGGGCAAGGCGCACATCACGGTCAACAAGAACTCGGTGCCGAACGACCCGCGCAAGCCCTTTGTCACCTCCGGCCTGCGCATCGGCACGCCCGCGGTCACCACCCGCGGCTACAAGGAGCCCGATTGCGTGGCCCTGGCGAACTGGATCTGCGACGTGCTGGACAACCCGGCCGACGAGAACGTGATCGCCGGCGTGCGCGAGAACGTGACCCTGCAGTGCCGGCAGTTCCCGGTTTACGCAGACTGACCGGCACGTGCACTGCCCCTTCTGCCAGCACACCGACACCCGCGTGATCGATTCGCGGGTCAGCGAGGATGGCGCGACCATCCGCCGGCGCCGCGAGTGCGAAGCCTGCGGCGAGCGTTTCTCGACGCTGGAAACCATCGAACTCAAGCTGCCGGCGATCATCAAGTCCGATGGCCGCCGCGAGAGTTTCGATGCGCGCAAGTTGCGCCTGGGCTTCGATCGCGCGCTGCAGAAGCGGCCGGTGTCCGAGGAGCAGATCGAGGCGGCGGTGCGCGCGGTGGTCCACCAGCTGCGGATGACCACCGAGCGTGAACTGGAATCGCGCAGGGTCGGCGAGTTCGTGATGGCGGAGCTGCGCAAGCTCGACCATGTCGGCTACGTGCGCTTCGCCTCGGTCTATCGCAGCTTCGAGGATGTCGCGGATTTCCGCGAGGAGCTCGATCGGCTGGAGCGAGACCTGCCGGGCGAGGGCCAGCTGTCGCTGCTCGGCGGCGAAGCTTCGGCGGTGGTGTCAATCGACGGGAACCGCAAGAAATGAGCGGCTCCAAGCCGGTGTTTTCCGCCACCGACCATGCGCTGATGGCGCGCGCGCTGCGCCTGGCCGAACGCGCGCTGTTCACCACCAGGCCGAACCCGATGGTGGGCTGCGTGATCGCGCACGGTGGCGAGGTCGTGGGCGAAGGCTGGCACCAGCGCAAGGGCGGTCCGCATGCGGAGGTGTTCGCCCTGCAGGCCGCAGGCGCGAGTGCGCGCGGCGCGACTGCCTACGTCACCCTGGAACCGTGCGCGCATACGGGCAGCACTCCGCCGTGTGCGGAGGCCTTGATCGCCGCCGGCGTCGGTCGCGTGGTCGGCGCGATGCGCGATCCCTTCCACCGGGTCGACGGTGCCGGCTTCGATGCCCTGCGTGCGGCCGGGATCACGGTCGACATCGGCCTGATGGAGGCGCAGGCGCGCGAACTGAACCGCGGTTTCCTGTCGCGCATCGAGCGCGGCCGCCCATGGTTGCGGGTCAAGCTGGCGATGAGCCTGGATGGCCGCACCGCGATGGCCTCGGGCGATTCCAAGTGGATCAGCGGCGAGCCCGCGCGCCACGACGTGCACCGCTGGCGTGCGCGCAGCGGCGCGATCCTGACCGGCGCCGGCACCGTGCTTGCGGATGACCCGCAACTCACCGTGCGCCTGCCGCATGGCGAGGCCTTCGTGCCGCCCCTGCGGGTGGTGCTCGATCCCGGGCTTGCCACCGTCGGTCGCGGCAAGGTGCGCGAAGGCGACGCGCCGACGCTCTACCTGCACGCCCCCGATGCCAAGCCGCCGCGGGTCATGGATGCCGAGCGGGTGGCGGTGCCGGTGCAGGCCGGGCGCTTCGACCTCGAGGCCGTGCTGCGCCTGTTGGCGGCGCGCGAGATCAACGAGGTGCAGCTCGAAGCCGGCGCCACCCTCGCCGGTGCGTTCCTTTCCGCCGGGCTGGTCGACGAGCTGCTGCTGTACATCGCGCCGGTGCTGATGGGCGAGCGCGCCCGGCCGCTGTTCGATGGCCTGCACATCGACGCGATGACCGAACGCCTGCAATTGCATGCGGTCGACAGCCGCCGCATCGGCGACGACTCTCGCCTGCTGCTGCGCCCGCAGCGCGGCGCGGCCTGATGTTCACCGGACTGATCGCAGGCGTTGGCCGGCTGGCCTCGCGCGAGAGCCGCGGTGGCGATGCGCGGCTGCGCATTGATGCCGGCACCCTGCCGTTCGAAGGCGTGCAATTGGGCGAGAGCATCGCGGTCAACGGCTGCTGCCTGACCGTGGTCCAGTTCGACGCCGGCAGCTTCGCCGTGGACGCTTCCAACGAAACCCTGGCGCTGACCACCCTCGGCCGGCTCGCCATCGGCGCGCCGGTCAACCTGGAGCGCGCCATGCTGCCCACCGACCGCCTCGGCGGGCACCTGGTGAGCGGCCATGTCGATGGCCTCGGCGTCGCCGCGAAGCGCTGGGACGATGCGCGTGCCGAGCGCTGGCGCTTCGAGGCGCCGATGGCACTGCTGCGTTATGTGGCGCACAAGGGCTCGGTCTGCGTCGATGGGGTCAGCCTCACCGTCAACGCGGTCGACGACAGCGGCTTCGAGGTCGCGCTGATCCCGCATACCGTCGCCCACACCGCCTTCCGCGCGTTGCGCGAGGGCGATGCGGTCAACCTGGAAGTGGACCTGCTGGCGCGCTACGTCGAGCGGCTGCTGGCGAGCAAGGAAAAGGCATGAGTTTCGCAAGCATCCCGGAGCTGCTGGACGAACTGCGCGCCGGGCGCATGGTGGTGATCGTCGACGACGAGGACCGCGAGAACGAAGGCGACCTGATCATGCCGGCCGAGCTGGTGCGGCCGGCGGACATCAACTTCATGGTCACCCACGCGCGTGGCCTGGTGTGCCTGTCGCTGACCCGCGAGCGCTGCGCGCAGCTCGGGCTGAACCCGATGGTGCAATCCAACACGGCGCAGTTCCAGACCAACTTCACGGTCAGTATCGAGGCCGCCGAGGGCGTGACCACCGGCATTTCCGCGTATGACCGCGCGCATACGATCCGCACCGCGGTGCGTCCGGATGCGAAACCGTCCGACCTCAGCCAGCCCGGCCACATCTTCCCGCTCACCGCGCAGCCGGGCGGGGTGCTCTCCCGCGCCGGCCATACCGAGGCCGCGAGCGACCTGGCCATGCTGGCCGGTTTCGAGCCGGGCGGCGTGCTGGTCGAGATCCTCAATGCCGATGGCAGCATGGCCCGTCGCCCGCAGCTGGAAGTGTTCGCCCGCGAGCACGGCCTGAAGATCGGCTCGATCGCGGACCTGATCGCGTATCGGCTGGCGACCGAGCACACCGTCGAGCGCATCGACGAACGCGCCATCGACACCGAATTCGGCACGTTCACCCTGGTCACCTACCGCGACCGCATCGCCCACGACCTGCACTTCGCGCTGGTGCGCGGTACCCCGGACCGCGATACGCCGACCCTGGTGCGGGTGCAGGTGGAGAATCCGCTCAGCGACCTCCTGCATTGGCGGCGCGAGGATTTCGGGGTGGCGGCCACCGATGCCCTGCGCGCGATCGCCGCCGAGGGCAGTGGGGTGATGGTGGTGCTGTCCGAGCCGCGCAACGCGGAGGCCCTGCTGGCGCGCCTGCGCGGCGATGCCGGGCAAGGCGGAGCGGCGCGTGCCAACGGCAAGGACGTTGGTGGATGGCGGCGCAATGGCGCCGGCGCGCAGATCCTGGCGGAGCTGGGCCTTGGCAAGCTGCGCGTGCTGGGAACGCCGCGCCGACAGGTAGGCTTGGCCGGCTTCGGGCTGGAGGTCGTGGAATACGCGGCCCTGCCGGCGCGGTAAACTACACGGCCTCGTCGCGCAGTCATCCACATGCCGCACATAGAAGGCGACCTGCGTGCCCCCCAGGGCGTGCGTTTCGCGATCATCGCCAGCCGCTGGAACCCGCGCATCACCGATGCGCTGGTCGCGGCCGCGCGCGATACCTTCATTGGCAACGGCGTCGATGAAACCGCGGTGGACGTGGTGCGCGTGCCGGGCGCCTGGGAATTGCCGGTTGCCGCTCGTGAACTGGCGATGGCCGGACGGCATGCGGCGATCGTCGCGCTGGGCTGCGTGGTGCGCGGCGACACCCGCCACTACGAGCAGGTGGCCGACGGCACCTCCGACGGCCTGATGCGGATCGCGCTGGACACCGGCGTGCCGGTGGCGAACGGCGTGCTCGCGGTCGAGCGCTTTGAGGATGCCAGCGCGCGCGCCGGCGGCAGCCACGGCAACAAGGGTGAGGAAGCGGCCCTGGTCGCCATCGAGATGGCGGATTTGCGCCGCAGGCTGCAGCAGAACGTGGTTCCGGAGAGCACGCCATGACCCACCGCCGCCGTCCCGATGGCATCGATCCGGTCGCCCGTTCGCGTTCGCGCCGGCGTGGCCTGCAGGCGATCTACGCGTGGCAGATCAACGGCGCCAACGAGCGCGACCTGATCGCGCAGTTCGCCCACGAGCAGGCGCACGAGGTCGCCGACCTCGAGTATTTCGAGGACCTGGTGCGTGGCGTGCTGCGCCGCGTCGGCGAAGTCGATGCGGCGCTGGGCGCGTATCTGGACCGCGGCGTGGACGACGTCGATGCGATCGAGCGCGCGGCCTTGCGCATCGCCGTTTACGAACTGTTGCATCGCCCGGACGTGCCGTACCGGGTGGTCATCAACGAGGCCATCGACTCGACCAAGCGCTTCGGTTCCGAGCACGGCCACACCTATGTCAACGGCGTGCTGGACCGCGCCGCCGCAGCGCTGCGCAGCACCGAAGCGCAGGCTGCGCGGCGGCACTGAGCCCGCGGCAAGCCGGTGGAGACTTCCTCGGTGGACGCGCGCGTCGCCGAATTCGACCTGATCGCCCGCATCCGCGCCCGCGTGCCGGGCCGCGGCGACGTGATACGCGGCATCGGCGACGATGCCGCGCTGCTGCAGCCGCCGCCCGGCATGCACCTGGCAGTGGCGATGGACACGCTCAACGCCGGCGTGCATTTCCCGCCCGAGACCGATCCGCCAGACATCGGCTGGAAGGCGCTGGCGGTCAACCTGTCGGACCTGGCCGCGATGGGCGCAACACCGGCCTGGTGCACGTTGTCGCTGTCCCTGCCGGATGGCGATGCCGGGTTGGTGGATGGCTTCCTCGACGGCTTCCTGCAACTTGCCGCGCTG
>Ga0114939_10002435_pt1 | contig 13757 bp, 12 predicted proteins | sample AshMeaCrysSpring_FD_87196 | JGI IMG/M metagenome (GOLD analysis project Ga0114939, IMG submission 87196) | Groundwater microbial communities from Big Spring, Nevada to study Microbial Dark Matter (Phase II) - Ash Meadows Crystal Spring | ecosystem: Environmental > Aquatic > Deep subsurface >... | reverse complement strand
CAAGCCAACTCTTCCACTAGAATATATTTTGTCAAATCTTGTCTGTGATGTTAATTGCAGTTGAAGAGGATTATCGGAGTCCCAAACTAATCTATTTGCTATGGCTTCATCAAATTGCTTTACATTTTGATTGTCAGTTTTTTTAATAATATTATCAACACAAAGCGACGGCCCACAAATAAAGGTACCATCGGATGATTCAAGGCTGCGAATTAAGATACCACCATACATTGACTCATCGCCAAAAGTTAAATCTAATCCTTTAAAACTGCCATTTTTATATTCTGTACCCAATCTATGGAAATACCAGCGACCGCACTCTTTTTGTAGTTTATTTTGGTGAGTAAAATTATCTGGGTGTTCGTCTGTAAAGCAGTAAAATTCTATTTCCGCCAGTCTATAATTTTCGTCACCTGCGACCAGAGAGTAATTATTTAAAAGCTCTTGAGCTATATTATTAAACCATTTTTGGAAATTTTCGTTGCTTAAATTTTCTGGTTTAGTTAAAATTTTTTGTAGGCTAGACATAGTTAAGTTAGACATTTTTAGTAATACAATCCTCCCATGAATAATCTTGATTATTTTTAATCCTCTGATAACATAAATACTGACTAAACAAAATTAGCTAATTCTCTTGAGTTTATACTCTGACGTTAAGGGTGTTGGTAATGTGGAATCAAGTTTGTGAAATCAAGTTTGTGAAATCAAGTTTGTGAAAAAAATGATGATTGGTAATAGATGTCTAATTTAACTGTTGAAATTAAAACTTAAAGGAGTCTTGTATAGCTTATAAAAGTGTCACATCAAAATCATTACTTTTAAATAAATTATCAAATCAATACATATTGAAATGTATCGACTGTTAACCCAAGTTGCTAGTTCAGGACTTATGCAACTGGCACACTTGCCAAAACTGTCACAATCAATAAATTTGGCTATCGCGAGACTTATTTACTGACCAAGAATTTTTTGACGCCTGGAGTAGTGGCGTTGCTGAATTAAAGTATGAATTATAATTTTTGTGCAGAGCGCTCTCGGCGCATACCAACGGTTGGTGATAGCCTAGACGCAAAGTATCGTTGTTTATTTTTCTCAAAAATAGCTATTCATATTTCTATTCAGCAACGCCCTTTCTTTTAGTATTTATTATGGTTTGTAGTTGCGCTTATAGCGCCCTCTTATTTTCTTTATAAATATAGAGAAGCGCTATAAGCGCAACTACTCCCTTAGCACTGAAAAATTGGCGTTGCTGAATAGGAGTATGAATTATAATTTTTGTGCAGAGCGCTCTCGGCGCAATAGCGTTCGCCGTCCAGGCGCGTTCTTAGCTCGGCACTCCGTGCCATAGACGCAAAGTATCGTTATTTATTTTTCTCAAAAATAGCAATTCATATTTCTATTCAGCAACACCGAAAAATTAATCATTATGTATTACATTGTCAGACATTAGTAATCAACCGTTTTCTCGTATTTTTCTTATTAGAGTAAGCCAAATTATGTTTGCTGCTATTTTAATTTTGATTTAGATTGGCGCCAATACAAACGGGTTTTTGGTATCTGAATTTAATCTTTATCAGAAATACTCTATTTCTTCCGTGCATAGCGTGTCTAATTGTTAATTAGAGTCAATGATTTTGCTTTAAAATCAAGACTTACAGACGCTTACGAATTTAATTAGGAGCAATCTCACCTAAAAGATTGAAAATAATGACTGTTACAATTGGCTAGAAAGGGTTTCAAACTTATTTATCAAGGAGTTTAGCACGCTATGTACGCTATAGCCTTTGATTGCAACAGGGATAGCCGCAACTGCCACAATCAAAGGTTCGCACAACTACAAACAAAAACAATGTGACAATAATGACGCGCTCCGCTATCGTAAGTCCTGTGCAAGCTGCAACACTTACCTTGCTAAAAATGGTGAGGATAAAATGCCCAAAATGTTATTAATTTCAACAATATAGTAGTCACGTTTGTCAATTTTTAAATTTTTATCAATAAGTTGAATAAATTTCCAATCCGTACCAGTTGTGACAGCACCAATTATACAATTAATAGAGTTTCCTTGCCGTTCATTAAATAGTTGTGCTGCCACCATTTCAGCAATACATTGTCCCAAACCAACTTTAATATTTTCGTCTTTTGCCTCTACCAATGTGACAACAGGAGTACGAACTTCATAAATTTCACTTGATGCAGTCAGGATATAATCGCAGTATCCATTTAAACCTAAACTTTGGTGAACATTAAATTCGCTTCCAGAAAAGAAACCGATCTGAAAATCAAAATGTCGCCGAACATCAAGCAAAATTGGTGCAATAATTAATTCAGAGCCAGCTTTTTCAGTATTGATACCCGTAGCAAGAGCAGTATTTTCGTTCAACATCGTCTGTAAAAAGTTACTCGGAACAACCTCTGAGGTTTCAGCAAATAGATTGTTGGGTTCTTCCACTATCAAGCTAAAGGTTTCGCGGACAGTTTTCAAAGTGAAGTCACTCGCCATACAGGTTCCTAGTAATAAGCCATTAGACGAGTAATTGTATATTAGTACAAAATCTTACTTTTCTTAGGTTATGTTTCGTCCCTTGGCATGTAAACACCTGAGGGGGACGGTTGATTACTCATGTATTACGATGCAATACATAATAGCTAATTTTTTAGCGAGAAGGGAGTAAGGATATTACCAAGGATTAATAACCGGCGCTAAAGCGCAACTACTAACATTACCAAGGATTACCAATCATCGTAAATGGCGCCCAGTAGTAGGGATGTTTTAGGTTTAATTTTTTATCCTTAATTGATTCTAGTGTTTCTGCAGACAAAGGTATGCCCTCCCTTTCTCCTTTTTTACGCAATTGACCATTCTCTATGAATAATTCACCCCTAATCATTGCTAATTGGGCTTGTTGCAGTCCTTGTGACTTAATGCGAACTTTTTTTAAACTTTTATAGAACTCTGTCATTAGTCCCAAAGTTCCAACATCATTTACTTTCCATAAAGATGCAAGTGCTGTTTTAACCCCTGTTTTATAAGCCAATCCACCAAATCCCAATTCAGCCTTTTTATCACCTAATGCGGTTTCACAAGCACTAAGAACCAGTAACTCTACAGGTGAATTCTTATTACTATTCAATCCTAAATCTTTTTGCATTTGTGAAAGCTTAAATTGGCTATCCCCCCAAAATTGAATATAAGAGTTAGCAGCTTCTGTTCCAAATACTCCATGTGTCGCAAGGTGAACAATTCCAAAATGTTGACGACTGTGTTCTGAGTTAAGTGTATTTAAAGTAAATTTTTCGTCAAGAAAAGATTGTCCTCCCCAAATTTTAGTAATAGTAGACAATTCTTGAGGAACAGCAGGCAAAGGGTTAAGTTGGTCTAGCGCAGCAGAAACCAACAAAAGCCCCATATTGGTAAAGGAATAACGCGCTCCTTATAACCCTGCATCACAAGTCTTCAAGAGCGCCAGTCTTCAAGAGCGCAATTAGCAATTAGCAATCAGCAATTAGCAATTAGCCAAATATTACGTCCCCGGTAAATTGCGTAATCTTTCACTTTGGTGACTGCGGTCAGCTAAAACTTTTAATAAAGGACCATGTTTACCAAATTCAACAATACTTATAGACCCTACAGGACATCCTAAACGATAACGAAACCTTCCCACATCTATCCCCAATAAACTACAAATCATAATCCGAATAGTTGCTTTATGAGATACAACTAATACATTTCCGCTACTGTATGTTTGTTTAATTTCTTCAACTACCGACATGGCACGGGCAGCAATAGTAATACCCATTTCTCCTGCTGTGGGAGCATTCCAACCGGGGTCAGCCAACCATTTAATATAATCGTCGTGATAATTACTTGTAACAGATTCTACTGGTTCCCCTTCCCATTTTCCGTAGTTAATTTCCTTAATCCCATCCCTTAGCTGAGGTGTCATACCAACCGCATCGCAAAGAGGTTTAGCTGTGGCGATGGTGCGTTTCATGGGACTAGAAAAAATCGCTGCCCATTTTGTTTTATGGTAATACATAGCGATCGCCACAGCCATGTCTTCTCCATCAGATGTTAACTCAGGGTCAATGGAACCGCAAAAGCGATTATCTCGACTACAAGAAGTTTGTCCGTGGCGTAGAAAGTATATTTCTAATTCAGAAACCATTGATTTATTACTTATTTTAAGTTGACTATTTCCAATTCACAAAAACTGGCGGTTTTTAATGTCCTCCTACGATACCATCTACAATGTTGTTCGCCAAATCCCTGAAGGTAAAGTTGCTACCTACGGTCAAGTGGCTGAGTTAGCAAATCTTGCGGGCAAGGCTCGTGTAGTGGGATATGCACTTTTTCGAGTTGATATAAATTCAGATATTCCCTGGCACAGAGTGGTTAACACTAAAGGTATGATTTCTGAATCACCTTTTCGTCAAGGTGCTGATTTTCAACAGCGATCGCTCCTAGAACAAGAAGGCGTCAAATTTAATTCCGATGGTAACAGGACTTACGCAAAAATTCTCAGAAAGCTTGATTTGTGTAACCGCCAAGAAGCCAAGAACGCCAAGATTTGGTAGAGCTTGCGTAAGTCCTAGGTAAAATTAATTTACGGCAATATCAATGGATTTCTTAGCTTAAACCGCTCCTATGCCCCACACCATACAGGGGCGTTTGGTGTGTTGGTTGCTTTGTCGCAATCAAAAAATGGTGGGTGACGCTACAAGTCTTATAAACAGCTTCAAATTTTGTTGTAGGTAACACACCTTATAATCAAATTGAGGTTTGATTAGGTAATTAATAAGATTGATGATTATGAGACTGTTTGTAACTTTTTAACTCGACCAGTTTGTCGGCTTTTAGCTCGACTTGTTAATTGTAATTCATGGACAATAGGCAAACGCTCTTGTTGATAACCAGCTAAAGCTTCTTGAATTGTTGCCGACGACTTTAAATATTTTGATAACAACACGGCATCTTGAAGTCCACTACTCATTCCTTGGGCGCGAGTTGGACTTTTTGCGTGGGCGGCATCACCTAAAAGAACTACATTTCCAGATACAATCTGTGGTATTGGATCAATATCATAGGAATATCGACAAACTATATTTTCTGGTGAAGTCATTTCAATTGTCCGACGCATAGCTTCTGGAAGTTTCTGTAACTCTGAAGCGGGCATTTCACAATTTTTTGGGACTAAAATACCTTTTTCATCTTCCGGTTGGTCATATTCAATAAAAAAGCCCCAATGTAGGCGACCGCTACCAATATCAAAGGCATTGGCATAGATACCACGAGCGCGAATGTAGACAATAAAATGACCATCAGGGCAAACATCAGTACTCGGTAAAACACCTCGCCAAACAATATCTCCTAAATAAGATGGTTTGATTCCAGGGGCAACAAAATTTCGCATTTGAGAATTTAGTCCATCGGCGCCCACCAATAAATCTCCTTCCCATTGTTTACCATTACGAAATCTGGCTATAACCTTATCATCTTTAGATTCCACCGACTCTAAGAAATGGTCAAAATGCAAACATTTATCTGGGACTCGACGTAATAAAGCTTGGGAAATATGTTCTCTATGAATAGTCAAATTAGGAAAACCATATCTAGCTTCAGAATCTTCCCCGGAGTCACTACTAACTAATTGACCTAATAAACTACGAAATTCATAGGTACGAACTTTTACACCAGCTTTAATAACTTCATCACATAATTCTCTACTGTGGAAAGATAGGGCTTCTAACCCACTAGGTATCAATAAAATTCCACAACCTTCAACTCTTGCCTTGGGCGCTCGTTCAAATAAAGAAACTTCAAAACCCTCATTTTCTAAAAGAATCGCTAAATATAAACCAGTTGTACCACCACCAACAATCCCTATTTTTTTCCCTGTGGAAATCATAATTACCCCCCAATTTAGTCGTATCCAACATCTTCCTGGCAATAAAGCTGATAACAGGATAAATGTACCTACAGTTCTAAATTAGTGTATTTAATAACTTTTTGCTACAAAAACTTGACAAAGTGGCAACTCTTAATTTTTTATTCTCTTTCCAATTAATCCCAGGGCAAGGCTTGTGGTAAGGGATAAATCCCTGACTACAAGCTTTTACCCAAAAGACTTCTAGGCTTTAGTTTCATCGATAGCCGTCACCAACTTATAAATTCCATCTTCGTAAACCTGTGTAGTTCGCACTCGATGGTTTTTATCCACCACAGCAATTAATTCGTTATAGTATGTCTTACAACCATTTACTGTCCTACTACCTCGATAAACAACCAAATCATCAGTAACAGCCCAAGCAATTCCAGAAAAACTTGATGCTTTTTCTCCCCCCAAAGTATAAACTTCATTGGTGAGTGGAAAAACAAGCTTACCTTCATGAAAATAACCAAAATATTTAGCTGTTACTTCTCTGGGAGTGTTGATACGAACAGTATTTGTTTGAACATATTGCGAACCATTAATTTCTATTTCAACACGGACTAAATGTTCATCTATTAACTGTCCTGCTGTATTCACCCTTTGTGCAGTCCCTTCCCAAATTCCACAATTGTTTAAAAAAGCAACTGGTACATTAAATTCGTTGTAGTGCGTTGTTGGGATAACTAATTCTCCAGCTTCATTTGTAGGGAAGGGTAGAGTAATATTTTGAGCTTCAGTCATTATTAAATCTCCAAGACTTTTTATTTATAAGCTACTTCTTTTACTTATTTATAGTATTAACAGAAGCTGCTAGTTATCAACGCCTGCTTTAAGTATGAAAATCTCAATCATAGTATCTATAATCACCTATAATATAGCAATCCTATTTGATGTGTGAAAATTAATTAACCACCTAGTGCGATAGCTCGGCGCGACACGAAGAAAACAGAAGGAATATTTTCACGAATGATTTATGATTGCTATAGGGCAATAACTATTAGTCTGTAGCAGTTTCTTTGAGGGAAAAATTTTTCTAGCGAACGCCTATCTAGTAATACTTAAATAGTAATTTAAACTCTTCAAAGATACTGCCTGATAAACTATAAATTTTTCTTAGCTTCCTTTTCAAACCATCCAATAAGTTGCTTAACAGTTAAATTCCCAATGGGTTCACCAATTTCTTGAGAAGCTGATTTTAATGGTTTTAAAGCCGAAATAACTAAATTAATAAAAAAGTTATCTACTCCTCCACCAGCTTCCAATTGTTGCCGTAAAGTTTCGTCTTTTTTTACCCAAGCAATAACCTGATTATTAGTAATATTTTCAACAGAACAACCAACTTCTAGAGAAATCTTTTTTAAAGTTCGTAAAGCATAAATTGCTATCCGCGTAATAAACTTATCGCGGGAAGATAATAACGCTGCATCAACTTGGTGGGATTCTTCTACAGTTAGAAAGTCGGTATTCATAAACTATTAATTATTAATTATTCAGTAAAATTAGAATTAGAATTAGAATTAGAATTAGTTATACAAATTTTATTCACGCCACCAGCCATTAGCCATCAGCCATTAGCCATCAGCCATTAGCCATTAGCAATTAGCAATTAGCAATTAGCAATTAGCCCTTAACCAGTAGCCTTTGCACCAAATACCCACAACGATGCTCGCCATTGATTATCCAGTGTGTTCGCTCGACAGTACAATCAGGGAAAATAGCGCCAAACATCTCTAACTCATGACCACAAACACTGGGGAATGATTCAGCAACATTGGATATAGCACAATTATGCTCCATAAATATATACCCTTCGGCAGATGTTTCTAAAGGATAATATTCTGCCATAAAACCTTCAGCTTTTCTTAGTTCGACTAAAACACTTAACCTTTCCTTTAGAGTGGCAATACCTAATTTTTGACGATACTCTAAGGCTTTACGCTGCCATTGCTTTTGTAAAATATTACTAACTTGGTCGCGTCCCACTGTTTCCGCCAGGGTATCAAGCAAAGAAACAGCAAATAGCCCATAGCTATCTATCCCAGTTTCCTGACGCAGCTTTTCTTTTCCTTTCCCGCTTAACTTATATATATGTTGCGGGCGCCCCATCCCAACTTGTATGGCAGAAAAACTAATTAACTCATCTGCCTCCAAATCCTTAAGATGACGACGAATTGCTTGGGGACTCACTTGTGTAGCCTCGGCTAACTCTTGTGCCGTTGCTTGGGTTTGCTTAAGTAAGTACTCTAATATATCTTCCTTTGTTGAGGGCTGGTGGGTAGTTGCTATCATCGTCCTTAAAAAAATTTACTAAAAAAAACACTTTGACAACACATATGTTGTTAATGTAGCTTAAAATGGGGATACATTAAACAACGTTGATGTTGTTTTAATAGATATCATTATTGTAACAGGAACTTAACAATTGCGTAATTTCCTACGAGAAGAGGCTATAACCGTCTTCCATCCTTAAAGAGAACACAAGCCAGATAAGCCAGAGAACACAACCAATGAGTACTACTGTCAAAAGCCTAGTTAATCAACCTTATAAATACGGCTTCGTTACCGACATTGAAGCGGATATTATTCCCCCTGGATTGAGTGAGGATGTTGTTCGCTTAATTTCCGCGAAGAAAAATGAACCACAATTTATGTTGGACTTTCGTCTGCGGGCATATCGCCACTGGCTAAAGATGGAAGAACCCCAATGGGCCCATGTTAATTATCCTCCCATTGATTATCAAAATATTATTTATTATTCTGCCCCCAAGCAAAGTAAGAAAAAGTTAGAAAGCTTAGATGAAGTAGACCCCACTCTCTTAGAAACCTTTGAAAAGTTGGGTATTTCCCTCTCAGAGCAAAAACGTCTAGCCAATGTTGCTGTAGATGCAATTTTTGATAGTGTTTCCATTGCGACTACCTTCAAAGAAAAACTCGCTAAAGAAGGTGTTATTTTCTGTTCCATTTCTGAGGCATTACAAGAATATCCAGAACTTGTAAAAAAATATCTGGGTAGCGTTGTTCCCATTGCTGATAATTATTATGCGGCTTTAAATTCCGCTGTATTTAGTGATGGTTCCTTTGTGTATATTCCTAAAGGTGTTAAGTCACCAATGGAACTTTCTACTTATTTCCGTATTAATAATGGTGACACTGGTCAATTTGAACGGACGCTAATTATTGCCGAAGATGATAGTTATGTATCATATTTGGAAGGTTGTACAGCGCCGATGTATGACAGTAATCAGTTACATGCTGCGGTAGTAGAATTAGTAGCGTTAGATAATGCTGAAATAAAATACTCCACTGTTCAAAACTGGTATGCCGGGGATGAAAATGGTAAAGGCGGTATTTATAACTTCGTTACCAAGCGTGGTTTATGCCAAGGTGTAAACTCTAAAATATCTTGGACACAGGTAGAAACTGGTTCAGCAATTACTTGGAAATATCCTAGTTGTGTATTAATAGGAGATAATTCTGTAGGGGAATTTTACTCTGTTGCCTTAACTAATAATATGCAGCAAGCGGACACGGGAACCAAAATGATTCACGTTGGTAAAAATACCCGCAGCACAATTATTTCTAAAGGTATTTCAGCGGGTAAATCTAGTAATAGTTATCGAGGACTAGTAAAAATTGGTCCTAATGCCAAAGGTGCTAGAAATTATTCTCAATGCGACTCTATGTTAATTGGAGATAATGCTGCCGCGAATACTTTTCCTTATATTCAAGTCCAAAATAATGCAGGAAAAGTAGAACACGAAGCATCTACTTCAAAAATTGGTGAAGACCAGTTATTTTATTTTGCCCAAAGGGGTATTTCCGCAGAAGACGCTGTGACAATGATGATTAGCGGTTTCTGTAAAGACGTATTTAACCAGTTACCGATGGAATTTGCTGTTGAAGCTGATAAATTATTAAGTCTCAAATTAGAAGGTAGTGTTGGTTAGTTGTTTAGTTAAAGTTTGTTTGTAGTTGCGCTTTAGCGCCTTATTTACCACACTGAAACGCACAATAAAAGCACTTACTTTTTTCAACACTAAGTTACTTTAACTTAATTTTTAGTCCACGAATTAGGCCAATTAGCGTAACTAGAAGCAAAAGATGATTATTGAGAATAGTGAAATTGTATTGTCTATCAGGGATTTAAAGGCTGAAGTTGATGGGACTCCTATCCTCAAAGGCGTTAATTTAGACATACGTCATGGTGAAATTCATGCCATTATGGGGCCTAATGGTTCCGGAAAAAGTACTCTATCAAAGGTATTAGCTGGACACCCTACCTATGACGTGACAGGTGGTGAAGTAATTTTTCAAGGGCAGAATTTATTAGAAATGGAACCGGAACAGAGGGCTAGGGCTGGTGTATTTTTAGCCTTCCAATATCCTTTTGAAATTCCTGGAGTTAGTAATTTAGATTTTTTACGAGTTGCGTATAATTCTAAGCGTAAAGCCCAGGGTTTAGAGGAAGTGGATGCCTTTGATTTTGATGAGTTAATTGAGGAAAAACTGGAAGTTGTCAAAATGGACCCAGCTTTTCTGAGTCGTAGTGTAAATGAAGGCTTTTCTGGTGGTGAGAAAAAGCGCAATGAAATTTTGCAAATGGCGCTTTTGGAACCTAAAGTAGCGATTTTAGATGAAACTGATTCTGGTTTAGATATTGATGCCCTAAAAATTGTCGCCTCAGGGGTAAATCAGCTAGCTAACCCAGAAAATGCCACCATTATGATTACTCATTATCAAAGATTATTAAATTATATTGTTCCTGACTATATACATGTGATGGCGCGGGGAAGAATTTTAACTAGTGGTGGAAAAGAGTTAGCACTAGAGTTAGAAAATAAAGGTTATGACTGGGTATTAGAACAATTTGCTGAGGTGGTAGCATAATGAGTCTTGATGTTTCCCCCAGTAGTATTTCCAGTGCCTTAATGGACAGGGATGCTTTTTTAACTGGTTTAGTAGAAACCATAAATGCGGCTTCCACAGTTAGTGATAAAGCTTTTCTCAAGGAAGTGCGTCAAAGTGCAGTTAATTGGGTGCGTCATACCACCTTACCTACTACCCGCGATGAAGAATGGCGCTTTACTGATATTTCTTCTTTAAAGCAGCATCAGTTTACCTTAGGAAAAAGGGTTGAGTTATCCATTTCTGAAATTACGACTTTACCAGAAACAGATGGTGCCCGTTTAGTTTTTGTTAATGGTTTATATTCATCCCAACTATCATCGGTAGGAAACTTGTCAGATGGGGTGGTGGTGACTAGCCTAGAGAATTTATCTGATAATTTAAGCGATCGCCTCCCTCAATATTTAGCCCAAGCAGAAGGTAATCAAGAAGTATTTACAGCACTAAATACCGCTGGATTAACAGACGCTGCTGTGATTTGGGTAAGTAAGAATGTGGTGATAGAAAATCCTATTCACATTTTATTTATTAACACAGAAGCCCAATCCCCTAATATTTATCAGCAACGTTGTTTAGTAGTCGCTGAATCTGGGTCTCAGGTAAGTTTAATTGAAGAATTTAGGAACCATTTAAATACAGAAACAAAGGAAACAAAGGTTTATTTTAGTAATGCGGTGACAGAAATTTGGGTAGAAGAAAATGCCCAGGTAAATCATGTTAGAGTTGCCCGTGAAGGTGATGAAGCTTTTCATGTAGGTAAAACCGCAGTTACTCAAGCCCGTTACAGTCGTTATAGTTGTAATGCTATTACATTTGGTGGTAAATTCTCTCGTCATAATTTAGAGATTTTTCAAATCGGAGAACAAACAGAAACAACTCTTAATGGTTTAACAATGATTAAGGATAATCAGTTAGCCGATACTCATAGCGCTTTATTCCTAAATCATCCCTATGGAAATAGTCGTCAATTACAAAAATGTATTATTGATGATAAAGCCCATGCAGTATTTAACGGCAAAGTTTTTGTTCCTAAACAAGCTCAATTAACTGATGCTGGACAGTTAAATAGAAACTTACTTCTATCCTCTAAAGCGAGAATAGATACAAAACCTCAACTCGAAATTATTGCCGACAACGTAAAATGCGCCCACGGTGCGACAGTTAGTCAGTTAGAAGATGACGAAATCTTTTATTTACAAAGTCGTGGAATTGATGAAACAGCAGCCCGTCATTTACTAATAAATGCGTTCGCAGCCGAAATCATTAATCAATTACCTATTGACTCTTTAAAACAGAGTTTAACAGAGTTTGTTTCTGCCCAAAATGTGTAAGAAGAATCATTAACTCACGCAAAGGCGCAAAGGCGCAAAGAAAGAATTTTGTTCAAATAATTTTGTTCAACCATTACAGACAAACTAACAAAAACCCTTTGCGCCTTTGCGCCTTTGCGTGTACAAAAAAATTTATAAAATTATGACGTTTACTCAAGAAAAAACTCTAGCCCAACTAACCCGCGCTGATTTTCCAATTCTTCACCAAGAAATTCATGGAAAACCGTTAATTTATTTAGATAATGCTGCCACATCTCAGAAACCCTTACAAGTCCTAAATGCCCTTCAAGACTACTACGAAAAATATAACTCTAATGTCCATAGAGGTGCCCATACCCTCAGTGGCAAAGCAACAGATGCCTATGAAGGTGCCAGGGATAAAATTGCCGCTTTTATTAATGCCGCATCTCGCAATGAAATTGTCTATACCCGTAATGCCAGCGAAGCAATAAATTTAGTTGTCTATAGTTGGGGAATGAATAACCTGCAACGAGGCGATGAAATTATCTTAACAGTAATGGAACACCATAGTAATTTGGTGCCTTGGCAGTTTGTAGCCCAAAAAACGGGTGCTGTTTTAAAATTTGTGGAATTAACAGAGGAATATACCTTTGATTTAGAACAGTTTAAAAAACTCCTATCCAACAAAACTAAATTAGTTTCAGTTGTACATATTTCTAATACTTTAGGTTGTGTAAATCCAGTTGAAGAAATTTGTTTCCTAGCCCATAAATATGGAGCAAACGTATTAATAGATGCTTGTCAAAGTACACCTCACATCCCTATTGATGTACAGAAAATAGGCTGTGATTGGTTAGTAGCATCAGGACATAAAATGTGTGCCACAACAGGAATTGGTTTCCTTTATGGCAAACTGCAATTACTAGAAGAAATGCCTCCCTTTCTTGGAGGAGGGGAAATGATAGCGGATGTTTATTTAGACCATTCTACCTACGCAGAATTGCCCCATAAATTTGAAGCTGGGACTCCAGCCATTGGAGAAGCGATCGCCCTTGGTGCAGCAATAGATTATTTAACAACAATTGGTATGGATAAGATTCATGCCTACGAAGCAGAGTTAACATCCTATCTATTTCAACAACTAAATAAAATACCAGGGCTAAAAATTTACGGGACCCAACCAGATTCTAAAGGATTTGGAAGAGCCGCCCTTGCTTCATTTACAGTGGAAAATATTCATGCCAATGACCTATCTACATTATTAGACCAAGAAGGAGTAGCCATACGTTCAGGTCATCATTGTACCCAGCCTCTCCATCGGTTCTTAAATATACCAGCGACCGCAAGGGCTAGTCTATCTTTCTATAATACTCATGAAGAAATTGATACCTTTATTAAGGCACTAAAAGATACTATTGATTTCTTTAATGGCATTTTAGCTTAAGTAAGTCAACTGACTAACGCTGGCTATTAGTAATTCATCCTGAAAAAATCAAGTTTTTGAGTTTAAAATAATACTAAAGTACTTTAAAGCAGTAAAAGAATTAGTTAAATTAGACATCATTGTCGTTGATGAGGTAAAGACTAATGACATCCATAACTGGTCGCCTTAATACCTACATCGAAT
>Ga0114939_10002434_pt1 | contig 13762 bp, 20 predicted proteins | sample AshMeaCrysSpring_FD_87196 | JGI IMG/M metagenome (GOLD analysis project Ga0114939, IMG submission 87196) | Groundwater microbial communities from Big Spring, Nevada to study Microbial Dark Matter (Phase II) - Ash Meadows Crystal Spring | ecosystem: Environmental > Aquatic > Deep subsurface >... | reverse complement strand
TGCGCGCACCGCCGTCGACTTGCCGGTGCCGCGGTCGCCCAGCACCAGCACACCGCCAAGCGATGGGTCGACGGCCGCGCACAGCAGCGCCTGCTTCAGCGCGTCCTGGCCGACGATGGCGGAAAACGGGAAGGGATATGCCATGACAGACCCCCGGCGCGCGGGACGCGCCGCTGCACTAATCTAGCATGGCACGCACGCAGGTCGATGCGCCGAACGCCCCCCCCGAGCCGCTCCAATCCGCGACGGCGCGAGCACCCTGCGGCTGGCGCGCAGGGTCGCGCCGTGTCACAGGCGTGCAGCGTCGAGGGTCTGCAGGAATCGATCGGCCGGCTGGAAGCCGATGACGCGCAGGCCCTGGATCTCGCGACCCGTGTCGTCGAAGAACAGCATGCCCGGAGGCCCGAAGAGGCCGAAGCGGCGCAGCAGTTCGCGGTGTTCCTGCGAGTTGGCGGTGACGTCGGCCTTGAGCAGCAGCGCGCGCGACATGCGCTCGCGCACGCGGGCATCGCTGAGGGTGAAGCGCTCCATCTCCTTGCAGCTGACGCACCAGTCGGCATAGAAGTCGAGCACCACCGTGCGGCCGGCGGCGCTGCGCAGGGCGTCGTCGAGCTGCGCAACGGTGCTGACCGGCTGGAACACCAGAACGGCAGCCGCGGAGCCCGGTGCGCCGAGCGTGGCGGCGCGCGCCTCGGTCCAGTGGCCCAGGGGCTGCAGCGGGTCGCGCCCGCCCGATGCGGCGCCCACCACTTGCAGGATGCCCACGGTCAGCGCCGCCGCGCCCAGGGCGCGCTGCAGCCACACCCTGGGCAGGCCGGCATGCGGGCTGTGTTCGAACGGACGCAGCATGAAGCCGGTGACCAGCAGCAGCAGGCCCCACAGCAGCATGGCCACGCTTGCCGGCAGCGCGGGTTGCAGCACCCAGACGGCCACGGCCACGAGCAGCACGCCGAAGAACCGCTTGACCGCGTGCATCCACGAGCCCGACTTGGGCAGCCAGGCCCCGGCCGAGGCGCCGAGCAGCAGCAGCGGCACGCTCATGCCGGCCGACATGGCAAACAAGGCCGAGCCGCCGAGCACGACATCGCGCGTCTGGCCGATGAAGACGAGTGCGCCGGCCAGCGGCGCGGTGACGCAGGGGCTGACGATGAGCGCCGACAGGCCGCCCATGGCGAAGACGCCGGCCACCTGCCCGGCGGGCAGGCGCTGCGACGTGGCGGTGAGCTTGCCCATCCATGCCTGCGGCAGGCGCAGCTCGTACACGTCGAACATCGACAGCGCAAAGCCGAACAGCATGAGCGCGAACAGCGCCAGCACCCAGGGTTTCTGCAGCGCGGCGGCCAGCCCTTCGCCGGCCAGGCCCGCGGCAATGCCGAGCCCGGTGTAGACCAGCGCCATGCCCAGCGCATAGCTGCCCGCGAGCAACAGCCCACGCGCACGCGACACGCCGCCCTGCGAGCCGACGATGATGGACGACAGGATGGGCAACATGGGCAGGACGCACGGGGTGAGCGACAGCAACAGCCCGGCGACGAAGAACACCCCCACCACGGTCCAGAAGCGACCGGATTGCAGGGCCGATTCGATGCGGGCCAGGTCGGTGGGCGACGCGGTGTTGACGGCGGCTGCGGCCCCGGGGACGGCAGCACCGGTGGCGGCGCCCGTGGCCGACACGGCCGCGGGTGGCCCGGCCGGCACGCCGGCGGCGGCCGCCGCGCTGGGCAGTTCGCCCGTGGCGGCGACGCGCACGGTGCCGTCGCCGCCGAAGCCCGTCAGGCGCGCTTCGACGATGGTCGCCATGGGCGGGTAGCACAGGCCCTTGTCGGCACAGCCCTGGCTGACCACGGTCACGCGCAGCGACTGCGGGTCGGCCTGTTGCAGCGGCAGTCGCAGCACCAGCGGGCCGCGGTGGGTTTCGACATCCTTCTGAAAGGTGTCGTCGAACTTCACCTTGCCGCCGGGCACCTGCGGGCTGCCCAGCGAGCCGCCTTCGGCCGAGAAGCGGAACTGCTCGCGGTACATGTAGTAGCCGTCGGCAATATCGAAGCGCACTTCCACCGTGTGGTCGTCGGCGGCGCGGGCGCTGACGGCGAAGGCCTTCTCGGGCTCGAGGAAGTCGTCGGACGCAAGGGCAGGCCCTGCCGCGCCGACCAGCAGCATCAGCACGGCAACGAAGCGCAGCAGCAAGGTGTGAACAATCATGTATGAATGATCGCCTCGCGCCGCCCAAGGTTCCACGATCACCAGGCCTTGAAGCGGGGCTTCAGGACTTCTTCAGCGAAAGAAGCGGCGGCGGGTGAGCACCAGCGCCACATAGTAGCCCCCTACGGCGTAAGCCGCCAGCAGGGCCAGGGGCATGCCCCAGCGCGGCGGCCACTGCCCGATGATGAGGGGGCGCACCACCTCGACCGCCGCGGTCAGCGGCAGCCCGTGGGCCACGGCTCGCAGCCAGGACGGCATCTGGTCGAGCGGGAAATACACGCCGGACAGGAAGGTCATCGGTGTCATGACCAGGGTGAAGTAGTAGGTGAAGAAGTCGTAGCCCTTGGCCAGCGCATTGAACACCAGCGCCACCGACGCGAAGGTGACTCCGACGAAGACCAGCACCGGCAGCGCCAGCAGCATGGTCGGCGCGCGGCTGATGCCCAGCGCCGCGATGACGACCATGATCGCCAGCACCGAGAACATCGACTTCATGGCGGCCCACAGCATCTCGGCGAAGACGATGTCGTCCAGCGCGACCGGGGCGTTGAGGATGCTGTCCCAGGTCTTCTGCACGTGCATGCGCGAGAAGGCCGAGTACAAGGCCTCGAAGGTGGCCGCCATGGCCGCGCTGACGGCGATGCTGCCCGAGGCGAGGAACTGGATGTAGGGCATTCCGGCTACCGTGCCCAGCAGCGAGCCCAGGCCATAGCCGAAAGCCACCAGGGTGATCAGCGGCTCGGCGATGTTGCCCAGCACGCTGGGCACGGCCAGCTTGCGCCACACCAGCAGGTTGCGGCGCACCACCGGCCAGGACCGCCGGCTCGGGCGCGGCAGGGCATAGAGCGGGATGTGCATGGTGGTGTCGTGTCGTCGGTCGCCGCCGTGGCGTCAGCTCTCGTCGCGGATCTGGCGGCCGGTGAGCTTGAGGAACAGGTCCTCCAGATTGGCGGGCCGATGCAGGTAGCGCACATCGTGCCGAGGCGCCAGCGCCTCGAGCAGCGCGCGCGGTGAGCGCAGGTAGAAGAAGGCCGTCTCGCCGCTGCGCTCGACGCGGTCGGCCAGCGCGGCATGGCGCTCGCTGACATCGATGGCGCCGTCGCCGTAGACCTCGACCACGTCGGACTCCAAATGCTCGGCGATCAGGCCGCGCGGCGTGCCTTCGGCGATCTTGCGGCCGCGGTCGATGACGAGCAGGCGGTCGCACAGTCGTTCGGCTTCGTCCATGAAGTGGGTGGTCAGCAGGATGGCCTTGCCCTGCTGCAGCAGCGCCTGCAGGCGCTCCCACATCAGGTGGCGCGCCTGCGGGTCCAGTCCGGTGGTGGGCTCGTCGAGCAGCAGCAGGTCGGGGTCGTTGACGAGCGCTCGCGCCAGGCTCAGGCGCCGCTTCATGCCGCCCGACAGCTCGCCCGGCCGCGCCTCGGCCTTCGACTGCAGCGAGGCGAAGTCGAGCAGCCCGGGAATGCGCGCCTCGATGGTCTGCGCGGGCAGGCCGAAATAGCGCCCGTACACGCGCAGGTTCTCGCGGCAGGTGAAGTCGGGGTCGAGGCTGTCGAACTGCGCGACCACGCCGATGCGTTGCTTGGCTTCGCGCAGGTGCGCCATCAGTGGCCGCCCGAAGGCGTCGATGGTGCCGCTGTCGGGGGCGGCGAGGCCCAGGCACATGCGCAAGGTGGTGGTCTTGCCCGCGCCGTTGGGGCCGATCACGCCCAGGCACTCGCCGGCGCGCAGTGCGAAGGTCAGGTCGTCGACCACGCGGCTGGCACCGTAGTGCTTGGTGAGGTGTTCCGCTCGGAAGAGCTCGGCAGCCTCGGGCATGCGGCGCGACGGGTGTTGAGAATGAACAAGGGCCAGCGCGCAGGCTGGCCCTCGGGGGTGTGTGCGCCTGCCGGCGTTAATCGGCCTTCGCCTCGGCGGCGTCGGCCGGCGCGGGCTCGGGACGGTCGACCAGCTCGACGTAAGCCATGGGCGCGTTGTCGCCGACGCGGAATCCCATCTTGAGGATGCGCGTGTAGCCGCCCGGGCGGGCCTTGTAGCGCGGGCCGAGTTCGGCGAACAGCTTGGTCACCACGTCGCGGTCGCGCGTGCGCGAGAACGCCAGCCGGCGGTTGGCCAGCGTGGGTTCCTTGGCCAGGGTGATCAGCGGCTCGACGACGCGGCGCAGTTCCTTGGCCTTGGGCAGCGTGGTCCTGATGGCCTCGTGCGTGAGCAGCGAGTTGCACATGTTGCGCAGCATCGCCAGGCGATGCTCGCTGGTGCGGTTGAGTTTGCGAAGTCCGTGACGGTGACGCATGGTGCCTTCCTTTCGTTATGGGTCCGCCAGCCGTGCCAGGTACTGGCGGTTGCACGCTGCCCGCTGATGCGGGCATCGACCCGGCGGCGCCTGCGCCGTCGGTGCGTTTCGCGAGGCGTTATCGCTTGTCGAGGCCCTGCGGGGGCCAGTTCTCCAGTCGAGCGCCGAGCGTGAGCCCGCGCGAGGCCAGCACTTCCTTGATCTCGTTGAGCGACTTGCGGCCCAGGTTCGGCGTCTTCAGCAGCTCGGTCTCGGTGCGCTGGATGAGGTCGCCGATGTAGTAGATGTTCTCGGCCTTCAGGCAGTTGGCCGAGCGCACGGTGAGCTCGAGCTCGTCCACCGGACGCAGCAGGATCGGGTCGAACGTGGTCGACGGCCGCTTGGACTCCTCGAAGATGCTGCCGACGTCGCTGCCCTCGAGCTGCGCGAACACGGCGAGCTGTTCGACCAGGATCTTTGCGGATGCGCGGATCGACTCCTCGGGCGTGATGGCGCCGTTGGTCTCGATCTCCATGACGAGCTTGTCGAGGTCGGTGCGCTGCTCGACACGCGCGTTCTCGACCGCGTAGCTGACCCGCTTGACCGGCGCGAACGACGCGTCGAGCACGATGCGGCCGATGGCCTTGGTGGGCTCGTCGCCGAAGCGGCGCAGGTTGCCCGGCACGTAGCCGCGGCCCTTCTCGACCTTGACCTGCATGTCGAGCTTGCCGCCCTGCGCCAGGGTGGCGATGACGTGCTCGGGGTTGATGATCTCGACGTCGTGCGGGGTCTGGATGTCGCCGGCCGTCACCGGGCCCTCGCCTTCCTTGCGCAGCACCAGCGTCACCTCGTCGCGGTTGTGCAGGCGGAAGACCACGCCCTTGAGGTTGAGCATGATGTGCACGACGTCCTCGCGCACACCGTCGATGGTCGAGTACTCGTGCAGCACGCCGGCGATGGTCACCTCGGTCGGCGCGTAGCCCACCATCGACGACAGCAGCACGCGGCGCAGGGCGTTGCCCAGCGTGTGGCCATAGCCACGCTCGAACGGCTCGAGCGTGACCTTGGCGCGGTGGCCGCCCAGCGGCTCGACGTTGATGGCCTTGGGTTTCAGCAGGTTGGTTTGCATGACTGTGGTGTTCCTCTCAATACCCTCGGCTCGTTACACCGATAAGGCTGATGGACCGGCCGGGCTGGGGGACTGTTGCGCTTCGCGCCCGGCGATCGAAGCACGACTTTCGGTGACGCCGGCGGCGAGCCGGCAGCGGCAGCTGCTCAGCGCGAGTACAACTCGACGATCAGCGATTCATTGATCTCGGCGCCGAACTGGTCGCGGTCGGGCATCTTCTTGAAGGTGCCCTCCATCTTGGTCGCGTCCACTTGCACCCATTCCGGCAGACCCACCGATTCGGCGAGCTTGAGCGCATCGACCACGCGCAGCTGCTTCTTCGCCTTTTCGCGCACCGCGACCACGTCGCCCGCCTTGACCAGGTAGGAGGCGATGTTCACTGCCTTGCCGTTGACGGTGATGGCCTGGTGCGAGACCAGCTGGCGCGCCTCGGCGCGCGTGCTGCCGAAGCCCATGCGGTAGACGACGTTGTCCAGGCGTGACTCGAGCAGCATCAGAAGGTTGGCGCCGGTGTTGCCCTTGCGGCGCTCGGCTTCGGCGAAATAGCGCCGGAACTGGCGCTCGAGCACGCCGTACATGCGCTTGACCTTCTGCTTCTCGCGCAGCTGCACGCCGAAGTCGCTGGTGCGCGAGCCCGAGGTGCGGCCGTGCTGGCCGGGTTTGCTGTCGAACTTGGCCTTGTCGCCGATGGGGCGACGCGCGCTCTTGAGGAAGAGATCGGTGCCTTCACGGCGGGCCAGTTTGGCCTTGGGTCCGAGATAACGTGCCACTTTGAGGTCCTTGGTTCAAGCTGACGCGGCTTCGGCCCGCCAGGGCCTGGGTCGCGCGAGTCCGGCGGGTGTTGTTGTCTGCGCTCGGACGGTGGTCTTCGTCGACGGGCGGCGCGCGCCGTTGCCGGCGCGCCACCGAGGTTCACACGCGACGGCGCTTCTGCGGCCGGCAGCCGTTGTGCGGCACCGGGGTCACGTCGCTGATGACGTTGATGCGGATGCCCAGTGAGGCCAGCGCGCGCACCGACGACTCGCGCCCGGGGCCGGGGCCCTTGATGCGCACGTCGAGGTTCTTGATGCCTTGCTCCTGCGCCGCGCGGCCGGCCACCTCGGCGGCCACCTGGGCGGCAAAGGGTGTGCTCTTGCGCGAGCCCTTGAAGCCCTGTCCGCCGCTGGAAGCCCAAGCCAGCGCGCTGCCCTGGCGGTCGGTGATGGTGATGATGGTGTTGTTGAACGACGCGTGCACGTGCGCAATGCCGTCCGCCACGTTCTTGCGGACCTTCTTGCTCACGCGGCGCGCGGCGGTGTTGACGGGTGCCTTAGCCATGTTGCCCTTCTTTCAGTGCTTGCCCGGCGCTGCTCACTTCTTGACCAGCGCGCCCGACTTGCGCGGCCCCTTGCGGGTGCGCGCGTTCGTTTTGGTGCGCTGTCCGCGCACGGGCAGCCCGCGGCGATGGCGCAGGCCGCGGTAGCAGCCCAGGTCCATCAGACGCTTGATGTTGATGGACATCTCGCGCCGCAGGTCGCCCTCGATGGTGAGGCGGCCCACCTCTTCGCGGATCTTCTCCAGGTCGGCGTCGGAGAGGTCCTTGATCTTCTTCGAGTAGGCGATGCCCACCGCGTCGCAGATCCGCTGCGCCGTGGTGCGGCCGATGCCGTAGATCGCCGTCAGGCCGATTTCGGCGTGCTTGTGCGGCGGGATGTTGATGCCAGCGATACGTGCCATGGATGTCCTCCAGCTTGTCTGTTCGGCGCGCAGTCCCTCAACCCTGGCGCTGCTTGTGGCGCGGGTCGGTGCAGATCACGCGCACCACGCCGTGGCGGCGGATGATCTTGCAGTTGCGGCACATCTTCTTGACCGATGCGGCTACCTTCATGCGGTTCTCCTTCAATCTTGCGACCGCGTCACTTGGCGCGGAAGACGATGCGCGCACGCGTCAGGTCGTACGGCGTGAGCTCGACGGTCACCTTGTCGCCCGGCAGAATGCGGATGTAGTGCATGCGCATCTTCCCGGAGATGTGGCCGAGTACCACGTGCCCGTTCTCGAGCTTCACGCGGAACGTCGCGTTGGGCAGATTCTCGAGAATCTCGCCCTGCATCTGGATGACGTCGTCCTTGGCCATCTGTTCGTGCGCTCAGCTGGCCTTGAAGCTGGCCTTCTTCAGCAGCGACTCGTACTGCTGGCTCATCACGTAGCTCTGCACCTGGGCCCAGAAGTCCATCGTCACGACGACGATGATGAGCAGCGACGTGCCGCCGAAGTAGAACGGCACGTTGTACTTGAGCACCAGGAACTCGGGCAACAGGCACACCAGGGTGATGTACACGGCGCCGGCCAGCGTCAGGCGCGACAGGATCTTGTCGATGTGACGCGCCGTCTGGTCGCCCGGGCGGATGCCGGGGATGAAGGCGCCACTCTTCTTCAGATTGTCGGCAGTCTCACGGCTGTTGAACACGAGCGCCGTGTAGAAGAAGCAGAAGAACACGATCATCGCCGCGTACAGCAGCACGTAGATCGGCTGGCCCGGTGACAGCGCCGCCGAGGCGTCCTTGAGCGCGCGGGTGAACCAGTTGTCGGCCTGCCCGGTGGCGAACCAGCCTACCACCGTGGCCGGCAGCAGGATGATCGACGAGGCGAAGATCGGCGGGATCACGCCCGACATGTTCAGCTTGAGCGGCAGGTGCGAGCTCTGTCCGCCATAGACCTTGTTGCCGACCTGGCGTTTGGCGTAGTTGACGAGGATCTTGCGCTGGCCGCGCTCGACGAACACCACGATGTAGGTGACGGCCACCACCAGCGCGATGATGAACAGCGAGACGATGATGCTCATCGCACCCGTGCGCACCAGTTCGAACAGACCGCCGATGGCGCTGGGCAGGCCGGCCGCGATGCCGGCGAAAATCAGGATCGAGATGCCGTTGCCCAGACCGCGCTCGGTGATCTGCTCGCCCAGCCACATCAGGAACATGGTGCCGGCCACCAGGCTGGTCACCGCGGTGACACGAAAGCCCACGCCGGGGGAGATCACCAGGCCCGGCGAGCCTTCGAGCGCCAGGGCGATGCCCAGCGACTGGAACAGCGCCAGCGCCAGCGTGCCGTAACGCGTGTACTGCGTGATCTTGCGCCGTCCGGCCTCGCCTTCCTTCTTGAGTGCCTCGAGCGAGGGCACGACGTGCGTCATCAGCTGCATGATGATCGACGCCGAGATGTACGGCATGATGCCCAGCGCGAACACGGTGAAGCGCGACAGCGCCCCGCCCGAGAACATGTTGAACAGGCTCAGGATGCCGCCTTGCTGGCTCTTGAACAGTTCCTGCAGCTGCGCGGGGTCGATGCCGGGCACCGGGATGTGCGCGCCCACACGGTAGACCACCAGCGCGAGCAGCAGGAAGACGAGCCTGCGCCGCAGGTCGCCGAACTTGCCGCTCTTGGCCAGTTGGTTCGCGCTGGTAGCCACCGTTCTCGGGTCCTCGTAGAGCGACGGGCTCGTCAGGCGACCGAACCGCCGGCCGCCTCGATCGCGGCCTTGGCGCCTGCGGTGGCGCCGATGCCCTTGAGCGCGACCTTGCGCGTGAGCTCGCCGGTCTTGACGACCTTGACCACGCGGGCGATCTCGGGCACCAGCCCCGCCTTCTTCAGCGTGGGCAGGTCGACCTCGTCGATCGCCAGGCGCTGCAGGTCGGCCAGGTTGATCTCGGCGTTGTACTTGAGGAGCGCCGACTTGAAGCCGCGCTTGGGCAGGCGGCGCTGCAACGGCATCTGGCCGCCTTCGAAGCCGACCTTGTGGAAGCCGCCAGCACGCGACTTCTGGCCCTTGTGGCCGCGACCCGCGGTTTTGCCCAGGCCGGAGCCGATGCCGCGGCCCACGCGCCGGCGCGCCTTCTTGGAGCCCGCTGCGGGCTGGAGGGTGTTGAGGTTCATCACAGCACCTTCACCAGGTACGAGACCTTGTCGATCATGCCGCGCACGGCGGGCGTGTCCTGCAGCTCGCGCTCGCTGTTGAGCCTGCGCAGCCCCAGGCCGCGCACGGTGGCGCGGTGGTCGGCCTTGGTGCCGATCGGGCTCTTGACGAGCTTGACCTTGAGCGTCTTGGTGTCAGCCATCGGGAGTTCTCCGCCGTGCCGCTCAGTTGAACAGCTCTTCGACCGTCTTGCCGCGCTTGGCCGCCACTTCGGCCGGGGTGGTCAGACGGCTGAGCGCGTTCAGCGTCGCGCGCACCATGTTGTACGGGTTGGCCGAGCCCAGGCTCTTGGCCACGATGTCCGTCACGCCCATCACCTCGAAGACGGCGCGCATCGGGCCGCCCGCGATGATGCCGGTGCCGGCCGGCGCGGGCGCCATCAGCACGCGCGCGGCGCCATGCTCGCCCTCGACGGTGTGGTGGATGGTGCCGTTCTTCAGGCTGACCTTGACCATGTTGCGGCGCGCGGCCTCCATGGCCTTCTGCACCGACACGGGCACTTCCTTGGCCTTGCCCTTGCCCATGCCGATGCGGCCGTCGCCGTCGCCGACCACGGTCAGCGCTGCGAAGCTCAGCGTGCGACCGCCCTTGACCACCTTGGTGACGCGGTTGACCGCGATCATCTTTTCCTTGAGGCCGTCGTCGTTGCCTTCGGCCTGCGCGCGGGGGGTGAACTTTGCCATTTGTCGTCGTCCTATCGGGGCGGCCTGCTCAGAACTTCAGGCCGGCTTCGCGCGCGGCCTCGGCCAGGGCCTTCACGCGGCCGTGGTAGGCGAAGCCCGAGCGGTCGAAGGCCACCGCCTCGACACCTGCGGCCTTGGCCTTCTCGGCAATGCGCTTGCCCACCAGAGCTGCAGCGGCGGAGTTGCCCCCCTTGCCGGCACCGCCGAGCTGCGTGCGCACGTCGGCCTCGGCGGTGGAAGCGCTGGCCAGCACGCGCGCTCCGTCGTCCGAGACGACGCAGGCATAAATGTGCAGGTTGGAGCGGTGCACCGTCAGGCGCGCCACGCGCTGGATGGCGATGCGCGCACGCGTCTGGCGTGCACGGCGCAGTCGCTGTTCCTTCTTGTTCAGCATGGCCCGGCTCCTTACTTCTTCTTGGTCTCTTTCAGGGAGACCTTCTCTTCCGCATAGCGGATGCCCTTGCCCTTGTAAGGCTCGGGCGGACGGATGGCGCGCACTTCGGCGGCGATCTGGCCGACCACCTGGCGGTCAGCGCCCTTGATGATGATTTCGGTCGGCGTCGGGCACTCGACCTTGATGCCGGCCGGCATGTCCTTGACCACCGGGTGCGAGAAGCCGACCTGCAGGTTGAGCTTCTGGCCCTGGGCCTGGGCGCGATAGCCGACGCCCACCAGCGTGAGCCTGCGCTCGAAGCCCTTGGTCACGCCACCCACCATGTTGGCCAGCAACGCGCGCATCGTGCCGCTCATGGCATTGGCCTCGGTGCTGTCGTTCGACGGCGTGATCTGGAGCTTGCCAGCCTCATGCTTGACGGTGACCAGGCCGGTCGTGGGCCGCTTGAGCGCGCCCTGGGCGCCCTTGACGCTGATCTGGTCGGCTGCGATCGATACCTCGACCCCCTGGGGGACGGCGATCGGCATCTTTCCTACGCGAGACATGGTTGGAGGCCCCCCGTGATCAAGAGACGACGCAAAGCACTTCGCCGCCGATGCCGGCCTGGCGTGCCTTGCGGTCGGTCATCACGCCCTTGGGCGTGGTCACGATGGCCACACCCAGGCCGTTGCGCACCTGCGGGATGTCGTGCCGCCCCCGGTACACGCGCAGGCCCGGACGGCTCACGCGCTCGAGGCGCTCGATCACCGGGCGCCCGGCGTAGTACTTCAACGCGATCTCGAGCTGCGGCTTGCCCGCGTCGCTCTTGACCGCGAAGCCGTCGATGTAGCCCTCGTCCTTCAGGACCTGTGCGATCGCCACCTTCAGCTTGGACGCCGGCATCGCCACCACCGCCTTCTCCACCTCCTGGGCGTTGCGGATGCGGGTCAGCATGTCGGCGATAGGATCACTCATGCTCATTGCGAATCTCCTGATCGTGCCGGCTCACCAGCTGGCCTTGACGACACCGGGGATGTCGCCCTTGAACGCCAGTTCGCGGATCTTGCTGCGCGCCAGCCCGAACTTGCGGAACGTGCCGCGCGCACGGCCGGTGATCTCGCAGCGGTTGCGCTGGCGCGTCGGGTTGGCGTTGCGCGGCAGCTTCTGCAGCTCCAGGCGGGCGGCGTAGCGCTCTTCGTCGGACTTCTTGGCGTCGCCGACGATGGCCTTGAGTTCGGCGTACTTCTTCGCGTACTTGGCAACCAGCTGGGTGCGCTTGAGTTCACGCTGCTTGAGCGAGAGTTTGGCCATGGGTTGCCGCCTTTAATTCTTGAAGGGGAACTTGAACGCGGCGAGCAGCGCCTTGCACTCGTCGTCGCTCTTCGCGGAGGTCGTGATGCTGATGTTCATGCCACGCAGCGCGTCGATCTTGTCGTACTCGATCTCGGGGAAGATGATCTGTTCCTTCACGCCGATGTTGTAGTTGCCGCGGCCGTCGAACGAACGCCCCGAGATGCCGCGGAAGTCGCGCACGCGCGGCAGCGCGATGGTGACGAAACGGTCGAGGAACTCGTACATGCGAGCGCCGCGCAGCGTGACCATGCAGCCGATGGGCACGTTCTCGCGGATCTTGAAGCCGGCAATGGCCTTGCGCGACTTGGTGACCACGGGCTTCTGACCGGCGATCTTGGTGAGGTCGCCCACGGCGTTGTCCATCACCTTCTTGTCGGACACGGCCTCGCTCACCCCCATGTTGAGCGTGATCTTGGTCAGCCGCGGCACCTGCATCACCGACTTGAAGCCGAACTTCTCCATCAGCTGCGGGACGATCTTCTCGCGGTACAGCACCTGCAGTCGCGCCGCGCCGGGCGCGCTGTGCGCAGTGGCTTTTTGCTTGCCCATCGCTACCTCTTAGGCCTTGATCACTTCGCCGCTGGACTTGAAGACGCGCACCTTCTTGCCGTCGGCCAGCAGCTTGATGCCCACCCGGTCGGCCTTGCCGCTGGCGGGGTTGTAGATGGCGACGTTCGACTGGTGGATGGGCATCGTCTTGTCGACCACGCCGCCGGTCGTGCCCTTCAGCGGGTTGGGCTTGACGTGCTTCTTGACGACGTTGACGCCCTCGACCGTGACGTGGTCGGCGTCGACGCGCGCGGTGACGGTGCCGCGCTTGCCCTTGTCGCGCCCGGTGGTCACGATGACCTGGTCGCCCTTGCGAATCTTGTTCATGGTCTGTAATCCTTCGACGGATCGGCGTCGCTGACGGGCCGCACGGCGGCTCAGATCACCTCGGGGGCGAGCGACACGATCTTCATGAAGCGCTCGGAACGCAGTTCGCGCGTGACCGGCCCGAAGATGCGCGTGCCGATCGGCTCGAGCTTGGCGTTGAGCAGCACGGCGGCGTTGCCGTCGAACTTGACCAGCGAGCCGTCCTGGCGCCGCACGCCCTTGGCCGTGCGCACGACGACGGCGTTGTACACCTCGCCCTTCTTGACGCGCCCGCGCGGAGCGGCTTCCTTGATCGACACCTTGATGACGTCGCCGATGCCGGCGTAGCGCCGCTTGGAGCCGCCAAGCACCTTGATGCACATGACGGACTTCGCGCCCGTGTTGTCCGCGACGTCGAGCCGCGATTGCATTTGGATCATCGTTGTCCCCAACTTCTCCCGTCGGACCGGCTCGGGGCCGGTGCGCGGCGGTCAGTCTTGGGCCCGTGGACCGCGGCCCTGGGGACCCCGGCATGGTGGGCGAAACCGTGATCCGGATCGTGTGCAGTGGCTGCCCGCGACCGGATGACGGCGAAGCTGCAAATTATAGCCGGATATCGAAATACCGGTCAATGGATGTCAGGCGGGTTCAGGGCGTGCCACGCCCGTGGGCCGCCGAAGCGGCGCGGATCAGGCCGCTGCGCGCGCCTGCGCCAGCAGGGTCGCCCCGTCGCTGACCTCGAACTTGCCAGGCGCCTCGACGTTGAGCGTCTTGACCACGCCATCCTTGACCAACATCGAGTAGCGGCAGGCCCGCAGCCCCATGCCTGCACCCGTCAGGTCGAGGGTGAGTCCGGTGGCCCGGGCGAAATCGGCCGAGCCGTCGGCCATCATGCGCACCTTGCCGGCGGTCTTCTGGTCGCGCGCCCAGGCGCCCATGACG